>Ga0335070_10000045_pt1 | contig 159336 bp, 122 predicted proteins | sample Lox_Sample_13_FD_206722 | JGI IMG/M metagenome (GOLD analysis project Ga0335070, IMG submission 206722) | Soil microbial communities from Loxahatchee National Wildlife Refuge, Florida, United States - Lox_Sample_1.3 | ecosystem: Environmental > Terrestrial > Soil > Wetlands | place: USA...
AGAGCAGAAAGGCGAACATAATCCCTCCCACTGAATGATACGCACGCGGCCCGGAAAAGTTCAGTGAGGTAGCGCGGTTTGCCTACCGCCAAGCTCCTTCTGCAAAAACTGCAGCGTCCGCAGTCCCGCATCCCGCCAGACGTCATTCTCAAACCCATGTCCGGCGCCAGGATAGATCTTCATTTCGTAAGAAATCCCCTTCTCCTCCAACAGGCGCTGCAAATTGTAAGCCTCGGACACCGGCACAGTTGGATCCGCCTCGCCATGCAGGATGAGCGTCGGGCACATTCGTCGCATGAACAACTTCATCTCGCGCGGCAGCCCGCCGAAGAATTCGACCACCGCCTTGATGCGCCCATCAATCGAAGCATTGGCGAGAGAAAGATAAGCGCCGAGCGAAAAGCCAAGTAGCGCAATTCGTTTGCGATCGACGTTCGACTGCTTCTCGACGAAGCTGACCGCATCCCAAAGCGTCTTCATCCAGATCGGAAAATTCTTGAAGATCGTCGCCTTGTTGGCGAACTGGGTGTCGGTGCGGTCAAAGTAATGAAGCACGTAGACCGCAAATCCCTGCTCGGCGAGTAGAGTAGCGTACCGGTCCATCCCTTGAACGCCGCCGCCCGCGCCATGCAGCGCGATCACAGTGGGCAGGGAACCATCGCCCGCCAGCGTGTAGGCATCGAGCCGGATGTTCTTTCCTCCGGCGTCAAAGGTAAGTTGGGTTGTGGTGACGGCGGGCATTCCCTACGAAGATTTCCCGGCGAGTTCCCGCAGCGACTGCTCATACGGTGCACGCGCGATTCCGCGCTCCGTGATGATCGCGGCGACATATTTCGCGGGGGTCACATCGAAAGCGGGATTCTCAATCGAAACTCCATCCGGTACCATTTGCTTCCCGGCGATATGCGTGACCTCTCGCGAGTTGCGCTGCTCGATCGGAATCCCGCTCCCATCCTTCGTCGCAAGGTCGACCGTCGAAATCGGCGCCGCCACATAGAACGGAATGCCATGTTCCTTGGCCAGCACCGCAACCGTGTAGGTTCCGATTTTGTTTGCCACGTCTCCGTTGGCAGCAATGCGGTCGGCGCCAACGACAATCGCCCCAATCTTCCCCTGCTTCATCATCACGCCGGCCATGTTGTCGGAGATGACAGTCGTAGGAATTCCGTCCTTCATCAACTCCCAAGCCGTAAGCCGCGAACCCTGCAGAAACGGCCGCGTCTCGTCCGCGTAAACGTGAATCTTCTTACCCGCCTCGACCGCCGCTCGAATCACCCCCAGCGCAGTGCCGTAACCGGCGGTAGCCAGAGCCCCGGCATTGCAATGTGTAAGCACGCCGCCGCTCGCCGGCATCAAAGTCGCGCCGTGGCGGCCCATGGCCTGGTTGGCAGCAATATCTTCGGCATGCATGCGCTGAGCTTCCTCAATGATCGCCTGTTTGATCTGCGGAACCGGCCGCACGCGCAGCGTTTCGAATTTGTCTTGCATACGCCGAATCGCCCAGAAAAGGTTGACCGCGGTAGGCCGCGTCTGTCGAATTGTCTCGCAGATCAGGTCGAAGTCTTTCTTCAGTTCGCCGCCAGTTTCGGCCTTGGAGTTCTTCACCCCAAGCGCAATGCCCATCGCGGCTGCCACGCCGATGGCCGGCGCCCCGCGCACCACCATGTTTCGGATTACATCCGCGACCTGCTCATGGGTTGTACAGGTCACGTAGACTTCTTCTGTAGGCAGCTTCGTCTGGTCAATGAAGACTACGCCGCGGTCGGTCCATTCCAGAGTTTGAATCATTTTGTTATCAGCTCTCAGCTGTCAGCTATCAGTCAATTCGGCGAGCGCCGATGACTACTCGTTCAATTGCAGATGCTGCTTGCGCACATCCACCGCGGTAAATATTGAGATAAAGGGCGCGGGTGCGGCTGCCTTTTCCACGTTGGGCCGTCCGTGCGCATCCTGTCGCTCGACGAGGCACATTGCTCCGACGACCTCGAATCCAAAAGCGCGCGCCGCCTCAATCGCATCGATCGTCGAAGCCCCCGTCGTGCATACATCGTCGACGATCACTACCGCCGCTCCCGTCTCACGGAAGCCCTCGATGCGCTGTCCCGTTCCGTGTTGCTTTTCCGACTTGCGCACCAGAAAACCATGTAGCGTTCCGCTCGTCACTGCTACCGCCACGACGATCGGATCGGCACCCATGGTAAGCCCGCCTATGGCGCTAGCTTCCCATCCTTGCTCTCGGATCTCGTCAAGAAATACCTGCCCTACCAGTTGGCTGCCGCGGGCGTCGAGCGTCGTCGTGCGACAGTCAACGTAGTAATCGCTGGTCGCCCCCGAAGAAAGCTTGAACTCCCCAAGCCGAAACGACTTTGTAGCCAGCATCTCCAGCAGTTCTTGGCGTGGCGTAGACATGAATTTCTACGATAGCAAAAATCAGTACCTGGTACCCAGTAGTCTGTATCAAATTGGTGCTCATGGCCGGGTACTGGCGACTGGGTACTGACTTCAGACTTCACTGACTCAGCTTCTCCAGATGCCGAAATCCGTCCGTCCCGATAAACATCAGGGTGGAAATCGTTCCGTTGTAAGCAATGTGAACGACCAACCCGGCGGCCACTGAGTTCTTATGCGCGCGAATCATCGTCAGCACTACGCCGACGAGGAAAATCACCAGCACCGGCCCCCACGAATAGGTAAGCTGCTGCCCGTGCATCAACGCGAATGCGAACGCAGTAATAAATATCGCCCCTGTCATGCCGACTCCACGGGCCAGCACCGGATACAGAAACCCACGAAAGAACAGTTCTTCCATGAGCGGAGCCAGCGTGACGCTGAAAATGGTGAGAACCCAGGCCTCGGCAGGAGTGCGGAACAGAGCGTCAATCGGCAGGTTCTTTGGCATCGGCAGGGTGTTCGCCAAGAGTTGCAGCGTGATGGAAAGCACGACGCCGCCAGCAATGTAAGCAGCTGGAGACGAAGGCCAATTCCAATGAATTGCCGCCAGAAAATCCGGACGCTGCCGCTCGCGCGCAACCAGAATGTACATGTAAGCGAATATGAGCAGGTAGGCGAAGGCCTGCCCCGCAATAATGACTAGCGGAACGCGCGCCACCTGAACGAGCGGCCAATGAGGATAAAGCCACCAGTGTGCCACGAACAGCGCAGCGAACATGCTCCCGATCAGCGCGACGATCGCGAGAACACTAAGGCGGATAAGGTCGAAGGCATTCCATGCCGGGTCTGGCGGCTCCGGATTGTCGAGCGGAGGCGGAGCCAAAGCAGCGCGGATTTCGGAGGGCGGACTATCGGCTCGCACCGGCGCCTGAATCGAGTCTGGATCTTCAGGGAACGCGTTCACGCGGATTCCTGCCGGCTAGCTTCGGAAGCGTCGCGCTTCGTGGAGTGGCTCCCTGCCGTGCCGTTCATAGTAGAAAGGCTCTTCCCTTGATCTCCCGAGCCGTTGAAATAGGCCGCCAATTCCTGGCCAGTGTACGACTTTTTGATTCGTGCCACCTGCTCCGGGGTTCCTTGCGCCACGATGCGTCCGCCTTCTTCGCCGCCCTCCGGACCAAGGTCGAGAATCCAATCGGCGTTGCGGATCACATCCATGTTGTGCTCGATGATGATGACCGTGTTGCCCAGATCGGTCAATCGATGCAGGACGTCAAGCAACTTGCGCACGTCGTCAAAGTGCAACCCCGTAGTCGGCTCGTCGAGTAAGTAAAGTGTTTTTCCCGTTTGCCTCTTGCTCAATTCGCGCGCCAGCTTGATGCGCTGCGCTTCGCCGCCCGAAAGCGTAACCGCCGATTGCCCGAGATGAATGTATCCTAGGCCGACATCCACCAGAGTCTGCAGCTTCTGTCGCAACTGTGGTATGTTCTCGAGGATTTGCAGCACATCCGTCACGGGCATCTCCAGCAGATCGGCGATCGAGTAGCCGTTGTAGCGTACCGACAGCGTCTCCTGGTTGTAGCGATGTCCTCCGCAGACCTCGCATTGCACATACACGTCCGGCAGGAAGTTCATCTCGATGCGCCGCTGGCCCTCACCCTGACAGGCCTCGCAGCGTCCGCCCGAAACGTTGAACGAGAATCGCCCCGGTTTGTATCCCCGCTCGCGAGACTCCGGAAGCATCGCGAAAATGTCGCGGACGAGCGAAAAAATTCCCGTGTAAGTCGCCGGATTCGAGCGCGGCGTGCGTCCGATCGGCGATTGATCGATGCGAATGACCTTGTCTACCAGTTCGGCCCCGGTAATCGATTTGTGTGCCCCCGGCTCTTCGCGCGAGCGGTAGAGTTGCTGCGCCAGCGCACGGTAAAGGATGTCATTCACCAAGGTCGACTTGCCCGACCCGGAGACGCCTGTGACAACCGTCATTACCCCGAGCGGAAATACGACATCGATGTTCTTCAGGTTGTTCTGCCGCGCGCTTAGAATCGTGATCGCTTTGCCGTTGGGACTGCGGCGTTCAGGCAATATCGCAATCCGTTGCCGCCCGGCAATGTAAGCCCCGGTCAACGAGCCAGGCGCCTCCATGATCTGCGCCGGTGTCCCGCTGGCCACGAGTGCGCCGCCGTGCCGCCCTGCGCCCGGACCGAGGTCAATCACGAAATCAGCCCGGCGAATCGTTTCTTCATCGTGCTCCACAACGAGGACGGTGTTGCCCAGATTTCGCAGATCTTCAAGCGCTGCCAGCAGCCGTCCATTGTCACGCGAGTGCAGGCCGATCGAGGGCTCGTCGAGCACATACAATACGCCGCGGAGTTTCGACCCAATCTGCGTCGCCAGCCGAATGCGCTGGCCTTCGCCGCCCGATAGCGTAGCTGCCGACCGTCCCAGCGAAAGATACCCAAGCCCCACCGCATTCAGAAATTCAAGCCGCTCGATGATCTCGTGCAAAATCCGTCCAGCAATTGCTTCGTCGCGGCCCGTTAGCCTGATCTTCCGCGCAGTTTCCAGCGCTCGCGCAATCGGCAAATCCGTGAACTCGGCAATCGACATGCCGTTGACCTTCACCGCCAGGCTCTCCGGCCGCAGCCGCGCACCGTGGCATGACGGGCATTCCGTCGCCGACATGTAGTCGAGCAGATAATCTCGATACCCTTCCGAAGTTGTCGCCTCCAGATTCTGCCGCAGATGCCCAATCACGCCGAGAAATCCAGTTCTCCCGCCGCGCACACTCTCTCCATAAAGCAGCAGGTTCTGAATCTTCTCGGGAAATTTCTCGAAAGGCGTCGCCAGATCGACTCCGTATGCCTCCGCGACAATCTTCAAGCCATGAGTCAGATTCTGCGACGCCGATCCCGGCCCAAGTCCTCCATCAAGCAACGGCTTCGACCAGTCAACGATGAGCTTCGCGGGATCGAAATCAAATTTGTTGCCCAGCCCATGGCACTCGGGGCAAGCTCCGTAAGCGCTGTTGAACGAAAATGACCGCGGCTCAAGTTGCGGCACGCTGATGCCGCAGTCGGGGCAGGCCAGCAGAGAAGAGTAGAGTGTCTCCTCTCCATTTACCACCGCAACCTGCACTAGTCCACCGCCCAGCTTCATCGCGAGCGAAACGGAGAGATCCAGCCGGTGCTCAATTCCTGGTTTCACCAGCACACGATCCACGACAACTTCAATCGTGTGGTTCTTGCGCTTGTCGAGCTGAATCTCGTCTTCGAGGCTAACCAGCTCTCCGTCCACCCGCGCCCGCGTAAACCCGTGCTGGACGAGCTTTTCCATCTCTTTCTTGAACTCGCCTTTTCGACCGCGCACGATTGGCGCGAGGATCATCACGCGATCTTCTGGCGTCAACGCCATCACCCGCTGCACGATCTGATCCGCCGACTGCCTGCTGATCGGCTTGCCGCACTTGGGGCAGTGAGGCAACCCAATCGACGAATAAAGCAACCGAAGATAGTCGTAGATTTCGGTGATCGTCCCGACGGTGGATCGCGGGCTTCGGCTGGTGGTTTTCTGCTCGATGGAAATCGCCGGACTCAGCCCATCAATTGAATCGACGTCGGGCCGCTCCATCTGGTCAAGAAACTGGCGAGCATAGGCCGAGAGCGTTTCGACATACCGCCGCTGTCCTTCGGCATAAATCGTGTCGAAGGCGAGCGAGGACTTGCCCGAGCCGCTCAGGCCGGTGATGACCGTCAACGTATTGCGAGGGATGTCGACGTCAATGTTCTTCAGGTTATGCTGGCGCGCCCCGCGCACCGAAATCTTGGTGATGGCCATTTATAGCGACACTGCTGGACTTCCGTAACGTGGACGGGTCCTCAGAAATGTTGGAGAGTGAAAGTACGCAGCTCTACTCCGTATCCTAGTCGTTAACAGAGGGCGGGGTCAAACCCGGATAAAGTTAAAATTTGCGGCAAAAACCTACAGAAAGCCGCAATAAAGGGCCTATTCATCGTGGATGCACTTTTGGTGGCTTTTCTTGTCAGCAGCACCGCACTTATATCGGTTGGTTTAGGCGTTCTCGGCGCATATTACGCAATCACCGGGCTTTTGACGGCTGTGAATCCCAGCCGTCCAACCCCTGCCATGCGTAACCTCATACCAAGCGGCAGCCAGGCAGGCGGCGACTAACCCGCCCAGCAAATGCGTACAATCCAGCTCTGAAAAATGCATTTCTCCGAATGATGCAGTCCTTCGAATGACTCAAGCTATCCCGCCGACTTCATGGCTTTTGGGTGGCGCAGCGGTTTACCGCTGCGCTTACGAATCCCGAAAAACAGGCGATTTTAGCTGCTGAGGGACGGCAGGGAACTTACATCTGTTTAAGAGCGACTGTCCCGCTAATCCTGGGGTGGTTGCTGCTGGCCCGGAGGTACTCCCATAGCGCCCGGCTGCTGCCGGTCGCGGATCATCTGCAGAATCTGCTCGGGAGTCCTAGGCCCGGCATTAGGTGTGCCGTTTGGGTCCTGGGATCCGTCAGGCTGTTGCCCCGGTTGCACCATCTGACCCGGTTGCTGCGGCTGTGCCTGCCCGGAATCGTCACTGTCGTCTTTATCGTCCGCATCGTCGTCCGAACTATCGTCGTCCGAGGCAGCTGCGGCCGGCTGAGGCGGGTTTTGCCCGCGGAAGAATGGACGGCTCGGCATAGGCGCCTGCTGCTGCATTTGCTGCTGGAAGATGGGGGTCGCGGCTGGCGTATTCACAGCCGTTTGAATTTCACCGCCGCCCGTCGACGGTCTCGGGCTGAGAGTTACGGTAGCCACTGCCTTTGCGTCTGTGGCCGAGCCCAGCAGCACATAGTTGAACGAGGTTCCATTGAGCAGGGCGGCGAGCACATCCCGTGGCGCGCCGGGCCCAAGCTGCACTACCACACGCTCGTTCGCGCCAGTTGGCGGAACATCAATATTCGCGCCCGTCAGCTTGTGAACCTCCCGCAAAACATCGCCCAACGTCGCATTCTGCGCCCCGATGGTAAGCAGCCCATTTTCGTACGTAACCTTGGGCGTGGAGGCGGGCAGGTCAGCCATCGGAAGCTGCTGCAACGGCCCCGGAGGCAGAGGCGGAAGAACAAGCGGGGGCGGTGCTTTCTTGTGAGCCTTACGGTGTACGGGGTGGGGTTGTGTAGTCCCCTGGTCTACCGCGTAGGCCGCCGAAATCATAATGGAAGCAGCCGCCAGACTCGGCGTCAGCAATCGCGCCAAAAGCTTGCTCATACGCAGTGTTTTCTTGAACATCGATAAACCCCGTCTCGCTCGCGCGGGTGCCAGCTTTGGAAGCCAGTGGCGCCCGCTGACGCCCCACACGATTTTACCATTGGATGAGGAACGGAATTTAGAGGATTTCTTGCACCCATTGTTACCCCAGGCATCATAGCGACGTGCAAGTTGTTCATTTCATTTATCAACTTGAGTAACCTGCTCTCGGCGTTAGAATGCCTGAGGAGGCTTTCGTCGTGCGTCTCGTTGCAGGAACAAAGCTCCGATTGCTCCTCGCCACTGCCCTGTCCCTTGCGCTCCTCCCCACCGCCGCCCACACGCAGACGTGCCTCGAAGCAGCCGATATGACGGTGCCCTTGCGCTCGTCGATCGAACTGGCCGCTCAACGTTACTTTGATATGTCGGCTCGTGGCGATACCGCGTCCCTTCGTCAAAGCTCCATTGCCTCTCTCTCGGCCAACTTTGGCGGAGTCGAGGCTGCGGTCAAGGAGAATGCCGACGCCTTCCACGGGGCCCGCGCCCTCGCTCGTCCACCTTTCCTGTTGACAGCAGAAGGTCCCGAGCCCCAGCCCAGAGCTGAGTTTTTGTGCGGCGTCTTCGGTGCCTCCGGCCAGACGGCCCAAAGTGCTGTCTTCGTTTTCAATGGTCTGCCGCCCGGAAGGTACGCCGTGGTGATCCTCGACGTGTCCGGAGGCAAAGAAGGGCGCACCCTCACCCTGATCCTGCAGCAGGAAGGAGCCGATTGGAAGTTAGGCGGCTACTATGCACGCCCGACCATCGCGGCTGGACACATCGGCAACTGGTACGCGGAAAGAGCGCGCGATTACAAGAAGAAGTCTCAGAACCACAATGCCTGGCTCTATTTCCGCGAAGCCATCGCACTCAATTCGCCTGCGGACTTCATGAGCACACTCAGTAGCGACCGCCTTTACGACGAAACTCAGGGAGTGCAGCCCGCCGACATGCCGGCCAATGGCAACTCCGTCGATCTGACCGCTCCCGGTAGCCACTCCTATCGCATGACCGACATCTTTCCGCTCGCCGTGGGAGACGATCTCGATGTGGTGGTGAAGTATGCCTCGACCGACATTTCCAACACGCAGAAGACTTTTCAGGACAATATGGCGGTGATCAAAGCGCTGGTCACGAGGTTTCCCGAGTTACGCGATGCCTTCACCGGGGTAGTCGCGCGCGCGGTCGCGCCGAATGGACAGGACTACGGTTCGATGCTGCCGATGAAAGAAATCAAGTAGAAGAGATTAAGTAGCGAGCTTCACGGCGATTGCATCTTCGAACGTGCATTCCTCAGGCGCCTTGTCCTGCCTCAATCCCATAAACACGGGCGCCCGCAATTTCATCCCGCCCTCAGCCGTCTCATGAGTCCACTCTGAGAACTTGATTTCCGCTACCAGTTGCGGCTGCACAAAATGCACCTTCCGCAACCCTCCGATCTCGCCATAGAAAGGATTCTTGCTCGTTGCCAGCGGTTCCAGCGTCGCAAACATCTCCTTGAGCGTCTTCTGATCGAACCCCGTGCCAGCCTGCCCTACATGAATCAGTCTCTTCCGCTTGTCATAAAGCCCTAGCACCAGCGACCCAAAATAAGTTCTGCTGCCCTCGGGATCCGTATATCCCCCAACCACGCACTCCTGCCGTCGCGTGATCTTGATCTTCAGCCACTCACGTGACCGCGTCTCCTCATACAGGCTGTCGCGCCTCTTCGCCAGAATTCCCTCCAGCCCCTTCTGAGCCGCTGCCTCAAAAAGCAATAGCCCCTTCTCCGGATAGTGATCCGAAAACTTCACCACCTCGCCATTCGTAATGTGCTCCCGCAGCAACTCCTTACGCTGCTCAAGCGGCACTCGCCGCAGATCGAGGCCGTCAAGATAAAGAAGATCGAAAGCGTAGTAAATAACCGGCACGCCCTGCCGCCCCGGCAGCCGAGCTTTCCCCGGCCGAAAGCCCGTCCGCTGCTGCATCAGGCTGAACGATGGCCGCCCCTGCTCATCCAGCGCAACAATCTCCCCATCGAGGATGGCGCGCTTAGACTTAACAAACTTCGGCAGCGTAGCAAGCTCAGGATATTGTCCAGTCAGGTCATTTTGATTGCGAGAGACAAACCGCACGCGCCTGTCGTCGATGAAAGCAACGGCGCGGTAGCCATCCCACTTGATTTCAAAAAGCCAGTCAGGGTTATCAAAAGGCTTTTCCACCGCGGTAGCCAGCATTGGATAAATGGCGGTAGGCATCGGCTTAGAAACCGCGCCCCTCAACCCTTTAGCCGCAGGTGACGCAGACGCGGCCGCAGCTTTTTCAGCAGGCCCGGAGGCGCGCGCGGATCTCCTTTTCGCGGGTTCGCTTTTCTCCGCGTCCTCTGCGGACGTCTCAGTGCTCGCTGCGCTTAAGGCTTTTTTTTTACCGGCAGCTTTCTTTTGATCCGCCCGGGCCACGGCATCCGCCAGCCAGGCGGACTTCAGAGGGCCGCGGCTGGCGGGCTTACTGCTGGTCCACTGCGCCGACTTCTCATCTCCACCAATCTGCGCCAGCGTTCGCTGGGTAAGCACCGAAGTATCGTACTCATCGATATCAAAGCGAGGCACGACCTCATCATCTTTCTTCTTGATCAACAGCCATTCCGTGCCCTTGCTCCCCGGCCGCCGCGCCTTGATATGGACAAGAGCGAAATCCCCCTTGAGTCGCTTCCCATTCAGCCGGAACTTCAGGTCGCCATTGGCGAGCATCGAGGTTGCTTCTTTATCCGTCCCGGGCACGTACTCCCCATTCACCGGAACCGGCGACAGCGGTTCCCACGTCCCGACATCCCAAACCATCACCGTGCCCGCTCCGTAATTGCCCTCGGGAATCGTGCCCTCAAAATCGAAATACGAGACCGGATGATCCTCCACCTTCATGGCCAACCGTTTGTCATTCGGATCGAGCGACGGCCCCTTGGGCACAGCCCACGACTTCAGCACGCCTTCCATCTCCAGCCGAAAGTCGTAATGCAGCCTCGTCGCTCGATGTCTCTGCACCACAAACCGGTGCTTCGACTTCTTCTCCACCTTCGGTGGAGGCTCCGGCGTCTCTTCAAATCGCCGTTTTCGCTTATATTCCTCGAGAGCCATCGCGGTATTGTACCCGTGAGACGCGTTAAGCACGGCTGAGGTTGGAATCGAAAGCCTTCTCGTCTCCTCGTTGATGCCTCTTACCAAAGCTGTCATCCTGAGCGAAGTAAGGTGAGCGAAGCGAGCCGAACGAGTCGAAGGACCCTGTAAGTTCAGACGGCTTTGATGCTGCCGCCAGGCGTTCTCCCCGTGCTCTCTACTGGCGCCGAACCGTATACTGGTCCGTCTTCGGAGAGCCCAACATGAAACTGCGGAAAGCATTTGCATTAATCGTCCTTGCATCGTCCTTCGCCGCCGCCGAACTCCCAGCCGACCTCCGCGCCAAAGTAGACGCGCACGCCCAGCGCACACTAGCAGACACCGGCGTCCCCAGCGCCTCCATCGCCATCGTGCAAAACGGCGAGATCACCTACCTCCGCGCCTACGGCGACGCCCGCCTCGACCCGCGCACGCCCGCCACTTCCAGCATGCGCTACAGCGTCGGTTCGATCAGCAAGCAATTTACGGCCGCCGCCATCCTTCTCCTGGCCGAAGATGGCAAGCTCTCACTTGACGATCCGGTCTCGCGCTTCGTTCCCAACCTCACCCGCGGCAACGAGGTCACCATCCGCCAACTTCTCTCCCACACCTCCGGCTATCAGGACTACTGGCCGCAGGACTACGTTATGCCGATCATGCTCAAGCCCGTGACCGCGGATAAAATTCTCGACATCTGGGCGCGCAAACCGCTCGACTTCGATCCCGGTACGCAATGGCAATACAGCAACACGAACTTTGTCATCGCCGGACTCATCATCGAGAAAGCCAGCGGCAAGCCGTTGCTGCAATTTCTAAGCGACCGCATCTTCACGCGGCTCGGCATGAAGAGCGTCATGAACATCGACCAGGACCACCTCACCGATACCGACGCCACCGGGTACTTGCGCTACGGCATCGGACCGCTTCGCCTGTCTCCCAAGGAAGCGAAGGGCTGGCTCTTCGCCGCCGGAGAACTAGCCATGCCGGCTGAAGACCTCGCCAAGTGGGACATCAGCATGATGAATCAGTCTCTACTCAAGCCCGCCTCCTACTCCGAGATGGAGCGCGAAGTCGTGCTAAAGAATGGTGTAGGCACGCGCTATGGCCTCGGCGTCGGAGTTCGCAACGAATTTGGAAAGCGTGCCATCGAGCATGGCGGCGAAGTCTCCGGCTTTACTGCCGAAAATATCGTCCTCCCGGACGATAAAACCGCAGTCGTAGTGCTCACCAACGAAGACGCTGTCTCGGCCTCGGGCGATCTCGCCAGAGGAATCGCGACTCTACTCTTCCGCGATCCCGGCGCCGCCCGCCAGGAAGACCAAGCCAAAGCCATCTTCGCCGGCCTGCAGCAAGGCAAAATCGACCGCTTGCTCCTCACCGACAACTGCAACGCCTACTTCACCGACCAGGCGCTCAAAGATTTCGGCGACAGCCTGGGCCCGCTCGGACCGCCCATCGACTTCACGCAAACCGCAGAGACCGAGCGCGGCGGCATGACCTTCCGCCTCTTTCAAGTGCAGTTTCCCAAGAAGACGCTGGAGGTCTGGGAACGCATCATGCCTGATGGCAAGATCGAGCAGTATCAGGTACCGGCGAAGTAAGCAGGATGCAGGCTGAAAATCGTGACTCGCGAATTTCCGGACAAGCCGCTGGTTGGCGTAGGCGCAGTAATCGTCAAGAACGATCGCGTTCTGCTCATTAAGAGAGGCCAAGCCCCGTTGCTCGGCGAGTGGTCTTTGCCCGGAGGCGTGCTCGAGTGCGGCGAGACCTTGCGCGAGGCCGTGACGCGCGAGGTGTGTGAAGAAACCAGCCTAACCGTCGAACCTGTCGAGATGCTCGGCGTCTATGAGCGCGTGATTCGCACGGACGATGGCCGAGTTCGCTACCACTACGTTCTGATCGATTACTTGTGCCGCCCAGTTGCTGGCACAACGAGAGCCGCGACCGACGCTGCCGAGGCAGCGTGGTTCACGAAGGACGAACTCCCTGCGCTCAAACTACCTCCCGACACAACCGAAGTGGTGCTGAAAGGTTTGGCGTGCGCGTCAGCTTGGAGGTAAGTGGCCAAGGTCAGGACAATATGCCCGCTTCTCTGACTCTCGCAAAAGTCATCGCCACACTCAGGAAGTTCTACGGCGACCCGCCGAGACCTCCGGTGACCGATCCTTTCGAGCAGGTATTGTGGGAGAACGTCGCCTATCTGGTAGACGACGAGAAGCGCGCCGAAGCCTTTGCGCTGTTGCGAAAAACCGTTGGCACGAGTCCGGAACAGATCCTCAAAGCCAGGCCGGAAAAGTTGGTGGCGGTTGCCCGTCTCGGAGGAATGGTCCCGGAAGAACGCGCTAATCGCTTGCGGCAGAGTGCCGAAATCGCCGCCATCCTGCTCAAGGGCAAACTCGACGCGATTCTCGACGAATCGCTGGCCAAGGCCAAGAAGACGCTTCGCCAGTTCCCAGCCATCGGCGAACCGGGCGCGGAAAAGATCTTGATGTTTATTGGCAAGTATCCGGTGTTTGGTCTTGAGTCAAATGGATTGCGTGTGCTGCAGCGGATTGGTTTTGCTCCGGAACTCAAGAGCTACTCAGCCAGCTACCGCGCGGTACAGCAAGCTCTTGTCGGGCAGTTGCCGAAGGACTGCGCATCCCTCACCGCCGCACATCAACTCCTGCGCAAGCACGGCCAGGAGCTTTGCAAGCGCTCCCAGCCGATTTGCAACAAGTGTCCGCTATTAAAGTCCTGTGATTTTGCCGCCCAGCAATAAAACGTCGCTAGTTCGCCATCTTGGCAATATGCACGGCGAACCCGGTTTTCGGCAGCAGCGACATCAGTTCAAAAACCTTGAACCCATCCCCGCTGATCTCGGTTTGCTTATACACCCCAGGTTCGACGTCTGAAGTCTCATGCCGCGCGTCCAGTTCATCCAAAAACTTCTGCGCCTCTTTGGCCGAAACCTGTGCCGCCTTAGCCCGCGTGATCACGGCCTCGGTGGCATAAGAGCGGGCGAGCTTCGGCCAATACTTTTGGAGCAAGTGCGTGCTGGCAAAGATATCCGCCCATACGATCTCGCCGTTGACCGCCACCACCACGCCCACGGCATTCTTGTCGCGCAGTTGATGAATCACGCTCTCGTAATTGCGTTGCATCGGCTCGGCAATCGAATCAACCTGCTTCTGTACGTCCTTGTTCTCCATGACGCGGGCATAAGAACTGGTCGAGCCGACCTCCGCCGCGCCGCCCGACGAGACCACCATCGGCGCACTCTCCATGGCTACCTTGGCTCTACCAACCTGGTCCCACACCTGCTGCTGATTCTTCGCCGCCATCGCGGGTGCTCGCACACTCGGCGCCGCAACCACGCCGCCGGACACGCCGCTTGCTCGTCCCGCGCTGAAGTCGGCCTTGCCATTCGCAGCCACCCACCGTCCCGGCTCGACACAAAACACACTGAGATCAACCGGGTCGCTCTCCGGCGGCACGATGCGATCCTTCCCGATAACCCGGTCCTGCTTGCCACCCGTTACAATCTCGCCCGCCAGTAGTAACAGCGGTCGCTTCGAGTTATTAACCAAAACAAGGCGATTAACCTCCGCATCCCGAATCGGCGGCGAGACCTCGCGATCGCGTGGGCGCCTGCGAATGAGCCCGCGGGCCTGCCCCGCCTCGGTCACAACCACATCTCCCGAGCGCATGCCTTCATCAAGGGTGATGAACTCGCCGGTATCGTAAGTCTTGTTTGAAACCACCGGAAAGACTGTGAGATTCCCGCTGCGGATAGGTTCAAGCAGTGAATAACGGGAGGTTTGGGGCAGTTCGCTGGCCGAAAGAACGCACGGAATCACCACCGCCAGCACCAGAAACAGCGACACAAATCCTGCGAGAGCGACGAACAGGCGCATACGAGCCTCCACATCTCGGCGACTACTTATGAAGCCCGACTAGAAATCAGACACCACTCCCTACACTTGCGTTCCCACCTCGCCCGGCACGCCAATGTCGGAGCGTGCCGGGGTCAGATTCGCGAGACTTCCAGGAGTGTCTTGCTCGCTGATTTTTGAACGTACGAATTACGATCTCTTGCGTCTAAAAAATTGTTAGCATCTTCTCTGGAGATGTCTTCGCCCGCCCAACCAGGAGATACAGTCATCGCCGAAGATCTCTACGCGCGCAGTGGCGCCGCAGCTTATGGTATGAGTGCGGATGCGTTCGCGGTAATCCTCGATCAGATTCAGCATAAGTATCTTCCGAAAGCGTCGGCCTCCGAGAAGACGGAATTCTGTGCAACCCTGCGCCTCGAAGAGTTAGTTCTCGCTCGCGCCTGCGCCGCGGGCAACGAGCACGCCTGGGAAGATTTCATCAGCCGCTATCGTCAGAAACTTCACGGCATGGCACTCCACATCACGCGCGATGGAGCGCACGCGGCCGAGCTTGCCGACTCTCTCTTCGCTGACTTATATGGAATGAACGCGCGCAACAACGTGCGCAACTCCAAGCTTGTTTTTTATACGGGCCGCGGATCGCTCGAAGGCTGGCTGCGCACCGTGATGGCGCAAGAGTTCGTTAATCGCTATCGCAAGCAGAAGCGTTCCGTCAGCCTCGAAGAGCAGACAGAAGACGGCGTCCAGTTCGTCGCGAAGGAACCCGAGCCTGTTGCCACTTCGGATCCGCGCCTCGAGTCCGCCACAGATCAGGCTATCGCCGAGCTCTCCGCCGAAGACCGCTATACCCTAGCCTCTTACTATCTGGATGGCCGCACGCTGGCCGACATCGCGCGCTCGCTGGGCTTGCATGAGTCGAGCATAAGCCGCCGTCTCGACCGACTCTCCACTGCGTTGCGCAAGCGTATTTTGGCTGGATTGCGGGAGCAGGGAATGAGCCACGCCCAGGCGACGGAGGCTCTCGAAACCGACGTTCGGGACATTACCCTCGATTTGCGGTCACGTTTGATGCAAGATTCCGGCTCTACGACGTTCCCTGGGAGAAAGATTCACGCGCCCGATGGTCGAGGGAGCACAGATTGATGTCGTGCGTTGGCTTCGGGGTTGTAGATTGACGTTGACTTCGCGATTGCAGATGGCGGTCGTAATTGACCTTATGCACCACCTGGAAGAGCGGCCCTTCAGGGCCGCGTATAGGTTTCGAGTAAAGGGGCTTTAGCCCCTGTGGTTCAGATACCAAATGCCTGAAGTTCCAAAAATCGTGCATCAGCGCCTGAGAGCGGGGGCGTCCGCGCCGGACCAGTCTCACCCGGAAGCCGACGTGCTGGGCGCCTTTGCCGAACAGTCGCTGACGCCCGCCGAGCGTGAATCCGTATTGCAGCACCTCGCCCTCTGCGCCGATTGCCGCGACGTGGTTGCGCTCGGACTGCCCGCATTGGAAGCGACCGCCCAGCCTGTGCGAGAGCAAGAACAAGAAATGGAGGTTGTCTCCGCCCGCGCCGCGAGTTTCAGCGCCCGAGAAACCCCGCGCCGCTTCTCGTGGGCCAATTTGCGATGGGCTACTCTCGCCGCGGGAATCGCCGTGGCACTTCTTGTGATCCGTCCGGTTCTCGATCATCGGCAGCAGAACCCCGTCGCGTCCATAGCAAGTCAGCCGGCCTCAGCGCCTGCGGCGCAGCCAACCGTCGCTGAAGCGCCTCGCGAGTCTTCACCTCTATCCCTGGAAGCAAGGAAGGCTGCTGCCAAAGACTCGGCCGAAGCGGGCATGCAGCTTGCCAGCAACAGCAGATCCGATGACGTTTTGAAAGACGCAGCCAAGGCCTCCAAGAAAGACATTCCTCTCAGCAATCGACCGGCGGCCCCGGCCCGCCGTCTGGATGCTTTTAGCAACCGAGGGGCTGCGTCACCCTCTGCAGACAAGAAAGAAGAAAAGACCGCGGAAGCGGCCATTGCAACTCCTGTGCCCTCTTCATCATCCTTCGGGTCGGCCGGTACCGAGCAAACTCAAACCGAAGTTGCAGTAGGTGCGGAATCGCCAGCTCTGGGACACGCAGCCGCAATAGAAAAGGCCAAGCCCCCGGTCAACGGACAGTTAGACAATGAAACTCAAAAAGAATTGACCGCGCAAAGAACCCCTTCGCCCGCAGTCGGGGGAAGCCTGGGCGTGAACTCCCTGCGGAGCCGCGACGAAACCAGTGCGATGTCGCTCGCCAAGGTGAAGCAATCCGCCACTTGGATCGTTGCCGACGGTGCGCTCCAGCATTCAGCCGATGGCGGGCGCACGTGGAAAAAGGTCGCCGGTGCCGATCGCTCCGTGCTCTGCTTCGTGTCCCGTGGTCAGGAATTCTGGGCGGGCGGAAGTGCCGGCAAGCTCCTGCACTCCGTTGACAATGCCGCGACGTTTTCCGCTATCGCAGTATCTTTCAAAGATCAGCCGCTGACGTTGGCAATCAGCCACATCGATCTGACCGATGACGGCAAGATCGTGCTCACCACGGACAATCACGAAACCTGGACCAGTGCCGATAACGGCAAGACCTGGGACAAGCAATAACCCGCATCAGTCAAGAAACCGCGCAGCCCAACCCAATTTCCCGCACAAAAAAAGCGTCCCGAGCGGTTTGCTCAGGACGCCTTTGGCAGCCCTCCCCCAGAACTGCCAAACTACACGCTCATCCTAGGTCCTCTCAGCGAAGGTGTAAATGTCACTTCCGTAATGCCAGCCGCCGGACGCAGTACCCCAAAATCAACATCCAAAAAGTAACCGAGAGACACGTTACATTGGCGCTACCTTCCTAGGCGGAGGCTGCCCCCGCGGCTCTTCCTGGCCCGAAAACTGAATCCACCAGCGCGGCGATCTGGTCCATCGCGCTGTCCATATCAAGCGTAAAGCGGAAGAAGTCAACGTCCTCAAGCGCCGGATAAGCCTTCACCAGTTGCCTCCACGCCCCCTCCTGCGAAAAGCTCACCGCCATCACCTCTGTGTATCCGTAGGAGAGCCCGCGCACCCTGCACAGAAGGTCTCCTAAGTGAACCATGCACACCAGCGGTCCCGGAGTGGCCATCATCTCGAGGCGGTGATGGCACGTTGCCGCCTCCACAAGTTCGTTCGAGAATCCCCAGTGCTCGCAAAGCACGCTGCCTGCGTCTTCGTGTGTGTAACCGAGGACCTCGTTCTCCATCAGGTCCAGCGGACAGCGCCTATCCGCGGCGCTGCGCAGGCATTCTAAAAACTTCTCATGGTCAAGAATCGAGATCACCAGAAATCCGATATCGTGCAGCAATCCCGCCAGGTATGCCTTCTCCGGTTCCGGATACCCGATCTTACTTGCCATGGTTTGCGTGACCAGCGCGCAGCCCAGCGAATGCCGCCAGAACGCATTTCGATCCAGCACCCACTTGTCAGCGGGAATCGTGCCATTCATGCACAATCCAAACAGCACCGATCGCACCCGCTCAATGCCCAAGGTCATTACGGCTGCCCGCACTGTCTCTACCGCGCGCCGCGCAAAGAGGGGCGAGTTGGCTACCCGCAGACACTGCGCCGCGATCCCGCCATCCCGCGATACCAGTTCCACCACCTTCTCCAGCGCAATCTCGTCGACCGGCTGGCGCATGATGGCCAGCAGTGGCTGCAGGATTGCCGGGGCGGTCGAAATCGAATCGAGTTTCGCAATCTTCCCCCGCAGCTTTGCGATTCGTTCTTCGTTCATGCCTTGCCTCCTCCGGCGGCCGCAGCCCCGGGCGGCGCCTTCCAATACGCTGTTGTTCCGGGGAAGTGCACGAGTCGGAACGTGTCGTCGACCTGATACAGCGATTCCGCATGCCCCAGGAAGAAATAACCTCCGGGCAGCAGATTGGTAAAGAAATGCTGCACCACTCTTTTCTTGGACGCGAGGTCGAAGTAGATCAGCACATTGCAGCAGAAGATAACGTCGATTCCCTTGAGGAACACCATCTTGCTGTCGTCCGACAGATTCACCCGGTCGAAGCGTACTCGGCTGCGCAGCAGGTCGTTCACTTCCAGTTTGTTGTTGCTGGCCTCCTTGAAATACTTTCTCCGCAGCGGCTCGGCAATATTGCGCAGCGCGTATTCTCCGTAGATGCCGGCCTTTGACGCCTCCAGTGAGCGTGTGTTCAAGTCTGTCGCCAGGATCTCGAAATTCCACCCCGCCAGCTGCTTTTCTTCGTTCAGGAAAATCGCCAGCGTATAGGGCTCTTCTCCCGTCGAACAGCCCGCCGACCAGAAGCGCAGCCGCTTCAGCCCGAGAGCCGTCTTGTTCTTCATGATCTGCGGAAGAATTACCGTGCTCAGCGCATCCAGTTGCGCCGGATGCCGAAACATGTACGTCTCGCCGATGGTGATTTCATTCAGCAACTGCTTGAGCTCGGCATCGCGATTAGCACCCGTGGTAAGCCGGTCCAGGTATTCGGACGGTGTCGCGATCCCGCACTCGCTCATGCGGCGGCTGCAACTGGAGACGAGCAGATACATCTTCTGCTCCGAGTGATAAATGCCGGAGATGCGATAGACCAGATCGCGGATCTTCAGGTGCGCCGGATCGCGCGTCCCTGCGATGGAATTCGCTCCGGCGGCATCGGCCAGTTTTGGTTTTGCGGCTTCGACAGCCATGTGCGCTTATCCTCGGTTTGTCCTTTCGCCGGCCTCGCGGCGAATTTCAAATCTGTGCGGCATTCGCCGTATGTCGCCGGAATGTCACTCGCCGCACGATCTCTTGTGCGAGCGCGCCCAGAGCGCATACTTTGTCGGCGAGCCGCGCGGCCACTACGCTTCCTGGCATGCCCCAAACCACTGAACTCGCCTCATCCTGCACGATAACCGCACCTCCAGCCTCGCGAATCGCCGCCGCGCCTCGTGTTCCATCCGCCCCCATCCCTGTCAGCACCACTCCCAGGGTGTTCTCCTTTACGCTCTCAGCTACCGTCCGAAACAGCACATCCGCTGCTGGCCGGACTGAGTTTTCCTGTGCCTCCTGGTTAAGTCCCAGTACGCACTTTGTGCCCTGCCGCGACACGGTCATGTGATAGTTGCCGGGCGCGATCCATACCTGTCCCTTTTCCAGCTCCCGGCCCTCTTCGCCCTCTTGCACATGGAGCTTTGTCATCGTGTCGAGCCGCGCCGCCAGCAATTTTGTGAAGCTCGGGGGCATGTGTTGTGCGATCACGATCGGCACCGGAAAATCCGGCGGCAGTTGCGGAATCAACTCCCCAAGCGCATTCGGCCCGCCAGTCGAGCTCGCAATCGCCACCAGATCGATGCGTGTCGGCGGGCTGTACGCCGGTGCGACGAACACTGGCGTAACTGCGGCCGCACCGAGTTTTCCCCGCCCGCCGCACAGCGCCTTGATCTTAGGAATCAGCTCGTCTCGCACCGCAGCCCGCGCGTTTTCCGGGCTGCCCGCGCGCGAAGGCTTGAGAGCATAGTCGCTAGCTCCCCGCGCGAGCGCCTCTACTGTTTTTGCAGCACCCGGTCCGGTCAGCGTGCTGAACATGATCACCGGCAGCCGCGTATCCAGTTTCCGGATCTCAACCAGCGCCTGGATGCCGTCCATCGCCGGCATTTCCACGTCGAGCGTGACCAGATCAGGCTTAAGATTCGAAATCGCCTGCAGCGCGAGGCTTCCGTCTCCCACGGCGCCCGCCACCACGATCTCCGGGTCCGCCGCCAGCACATCGCTTAGTTGCCGGCGAATTACTGCGGAATCGTCAACGATCAAGACACGGATTGGCTGCACGGCTGGTTCCCCTGATCTCGTTTGTGGCTGAGTTGGGCTCAAAGGCTCTAACGGGCCTAGGCCATCGGTCGGGGCCCTGGGCGGTTTGTTCAACGCCCGGCGGCGGCTCGCTTGCCGGTCGCCGGTGCGCTCGAAGCCCCCTCCTCTGCGTCGCCGATTTTGAATCGGCCCACCAGTTGGCGCAGTTCGTTCGCCATGCCAGACAGGTGCTCGCTCGCTTTCTGCGCCTCGCCCACGTTGGTCGAGGTATCTTGTGCTGCCTGGGCCACACCGGAGATGTTGCTGGCAATTGTTGACGCCCCGCGCGCCGCCTCCGAAACGTTTCGTGCCATCTCGCCCGTGGTTGCGCTCTGCTCTTCCACCGCTGTGGCGATCGTCGTCGAAATACTGCTGATCTTGTCGATCACCTCCCGGATCCCCCCGATCGCGCTGACCGCTCCCGCCGTTGTCTCTTGGATCACCCCGATCTTGCCCTTGATTTCCTCGGTTGCTTTGGCGGTTTGTTTTGCCAGTTCCTTGACTTCGTTGGCGACCACCGCAAATCCCTTGCCTGCCTCGCCCGCGCGGGCCGCTTCGATGGTTGCGTTCAGCGCCAGCAGGTTCGTCTGTTGCGCGATCGAGGTGATGACCTCCACCACCTTTCCGATTTCCGCACTCGATTCGCCCAGCTTGTTCACCGTCTCGTTCGTGGATTGGGCCGCCGTGACCGCGTCGCCTGCTACTCGAGCCGCTTCAGTGGCATTCTTAGCGATCTCGCCGATGGTCGCGTTCATCTCCTCCGCTCCCGAAGAGAGCGTTTGCAGGTTGGTATTTACCTGCCCGCCCGCTTCGGCCACGGTCTTGGCCTGAGCCGTCGTCTCTTCCGAATTTGCCGTGATCTGCTGGCTCGTGGCCGACAATTCGGCCGCCGACGAGGCCAGCGATTGGGCATTGCTGCCAATTTGCTGCAGGGCGTTCTGCATCTTTCCCGCGGTCGTGTTCACCACATCCGCGAGTTGCTTGAAGTCGCCCACATAGTTGCCATCCATGCGGGTCGTCAGGTCCCCCGCCGCCATCTGCGTAAGCACGCTTCCGATATCCCGCAACGGCGTGATCACCGCGTCCAGCGTCTTGTTCACACCTTCGACCACCTTGCGGTAATCGCCATGGTGCTGCGTTGCGTCGGCCCGCGTTTCGAGTTTGCCAGCAACCGCCGCCTCCACCAATATCTCGGCGTCGTGAATAAGCGCCTTCAGGCTCTCCATCACCATGACCATTGAAGGGACGAGTTCGTCATTCTCGGACCGGCGCCCGATTTTCTTGTACTCCGGCAAGTCGTCGAGGTTGCCTTGCGCGAGTTTCTTCAGCGTGCCCAGCACGTGCTCCAGCCTCGCCATCGTGTTGTTTACTCCGAGTGCGAGCTCCGCAAAGATGCCGACATAATTGCCGCTCACCTTTGTCGTGTAGTCGTTCATCTGCATCTTCTGGATCGCGGCATTGGCCTCCTGCAGGCCCGCCAGCCCATCGATGCAGGCGTTCAAGTTGCTCTTGATGACGTTGAAGTCGCCGCTATACTCGTCGGTAATCTTCGGCGGGATCAAACCTTTGCCAATCTTGTCAACGTAGTCGGCCGCCACGTTTAATGGGCCAATTACCGCGTCCAGCGTGTCATTTACTCCCTCGACCACCTTCCGATAATCGCCCTGGTGCTTGTTGACGTCGGCTCGCGTCGAGAGTTTTCCGTCGACGCCCGCCTGCGCCAGCATCATCGCGTCGGTGATCATTGCTTTCAGTGCCGCCTTTTCCTTCGTGATGTCGGTGCCGTACTTGACTACCTTGAACGGCTTGCCGTTGAGATCGAGAATCGGGTTGTAAGAAGCTTGGATGTATACCTCTTTTCCTCCCTTGCCGATCCGCTTGAACTCATCAGCCACGTATTCGCCCCGGTTCAGCTTCGCCCAGAACTCTCTGTATTCCGGGCCGTTCCGGAAGCCTTCCTCAATGAACATGCTGTGATGCTTGCCTTTGATCTCTTCAAGGGAATACCCGAGGGCTTTCAGGAAGTTCTCGTTGGCGTCGTGAACGATCCCGTCCATTCCGAACTCGATGATGCTCAGTGCCTTGCCGATGGCCGCCATCTGGCCGGCATTGTCGACGATGCGCATCTTCTGCTCGGTGATGTCCGATGCGTAGACAACAATCTTGAACAGCTTTCCCTCCAGATCGCGGATCGGGTTATACCATGCCTGGTACCACACCTCCTGGCCCTTTTTACCAATTCGCTTCGCTTCGCCTTGGGCAGCTTCACCTTGGCTGAGCTTCTCCCACAGAGTCTTGAACTGATCGCTGCGACGCCCGGCGTCATCGATCAGCATTGAGTGCGGCTTGCCCTTGACCTCATCCAGCGTGTACCCGAGAGGTTTCAGATAGTTCTCGTTGGCATAACGAATCACGCCATCGACGTCGAATTCGATGACCGCCTGCGATCGATGAATTCCTTCGATCTGCGCCTTATAGTCAAAGTTCTGTGCTTCCAGACGAGCCCGTTCCGTCGCCACCGACCAGGTCTGCATCGTACCGATGTAAGTGTGCTCGCTGTCGTAAACCGCAGTGGACAGCAGGTCAAGCTTTTCCGGCCCTAGGTCGATGCGCGACGCGTACGGCAGGTTCTTGTCGTTGGCCAACATTGTTCGCACGCGCTGCGGGTTTTTATGAAAGATGTCGATGCACGTTCCGATCATTGCCTCCACCTTGATGGGGAGCAGGTGTTCAATGGTCTTCAACGTCCGCCGCGAGGCCTCGTTCATGTAGATAATGTTGAGTTCGCGGTCCGCATACATCACATTGACCGGAACTTTTTCCAGCATGGAGCTGTGCAGAACCGCCGCCGCTCCCTGCGCGTTCGATTTGCTACCTTCTTTTTTGCTCGCCATGGGTTGTTCCTTCCTCAAATTCGGCCGGGGCCGTTGCTCTCTTCCGCTCTTGCTGGATATCAGTCTTGCTTTGGGTGTGCCCATTTGCGTGCGCCAGTCTCATCGCCCTATCACCCGCTATGCCGCTTCCATCGACAAGGCCCGGCTCGTGTTCAGCACCAGCAGTAGCTGTCCGTCGAGCTTGTAGACGCCCTCGATCAGATCCTTGTGTTGCGCCGGCATATTCTTGGGTGGTGCCTCGTAAGTTTCGTGCGCGACCTCAATGACATCTCCGATGTCATCGACCAGGAGACTTACTGCCCCGTCATCCGTACGCACTACCACGTTCATCGGCAGCTCATGGGCCGCCCGGTCCTTCATCCCGAGGCGTCTACGAAGGTCGATCGCCGTCACGATTTGTCCCCGCAAGTTGATCAGCCCGCGCACCACATCGGAAACCAGTGGCACGTGCGTCATCTCCAGGTAACGAATCACTTCCTGCACCTGCTCGACAGGCACTCCGAAAAAGTATTTCTCCAGGTAAAACGTGCAGAACTGCTTGCTCGTCGTCATGCTCGTCTCTTCGCTCCTCACGCGCCCGTTGCCTGCTGAAAGAATGTCGGTTCCACCGCCCGTACCACGCCTTCGACGTCGAGCAGATCCGTGACTCTCTGCTGGATCAGCGCCGAGCCCAACACGCCCGCTCGCCGTCCCGGTTGCTCAACCACCAGGCTCTCCTCGACGATGTCCAGAATGCGGTCGACCACTAGTCCGACGCTTCGCCCGTTTTGGCTGTAGACCACTACTTGAAGCGGCGACTCGCTCGCCTCTAGGGTTGGGTCGGCGCCGCATTCCACTACCTCGCCCACTCGCACCAGCGGAAGAATGTGCCCGCGGTACTGCACTACCTCCCGCCGCCCCGACAACTCGATTGCGCTTCGCTGGAATTCCTCGAGGCGCGCCACCGATGAAAGCGGAATCGCCATCCGCCCTTCGCCCGACCGGAACAGGAGTAGTGTCTGGCGCGCATCCTGCCCCTGCAGTATCCCTGCATCCTGTTTGACCGCGCGCTCGCGGTTTTCACCGATCAGGTTGGCGCGCTGCGCCAGGCCGATGACGTCAAGAATCAGCGCCACTCGGCCGTCGCCCATGATGCTCGCGCCCGCGAACATCTTCACTCTCTTCAGTTGCGTGCGCAGCGGTTTCACCACGATCTCTTCCGTGTCGTTGATCTCGTCGACCACTAATCCGAACTGCCGGTCTTCGGCGCGCAGCACAACGATGTTTACGGTTTTGCGATCGCTTGTCTTTTCGCCTAGACGTAGTTCCCGGTTCAAGTCCAGTAGCGGCAGGAGGCTGCCGCGCAGCCGGTAGACAGGTGCGCCCTGAATCGTCTCCACTTTCCTGCCCGCCTCATCCCCTTCGAGGCCCACCAGCTCCAGCAGGCTGACCTGCGGAATAGCGAAGCGCTGTCCGCCCGCCGTCACAATCAGTGCCGGAACGATCGCCAGCGTCAGAGGAATCTCGATTTTTACCGTCGTGCCCTTTCCCGGTGTTGATTGCAGATCGACTGTTCCCCCGATGTGCTCGATATTCGTCTTGACGACATCCATGCCGACGCCACGGCCGGATACGTTGGTGACTTTCTCGGCCGTCGAAAGCCCGGGCAGGAAGATGAGGTTCGCAGCCTCGCGATCGCCCAGTCGGCCGGCCTGTTCCGCGCTGATTAGCCCTTTCTGCACTGCCTTCCCGACGACTTTCTGTATGTTCAACCCGGCGCCATCGTCGGAAATTTCGATGTGCACCTTGCCGCCTTCATGAAACGCCCGCAGCAGCAACACGCCCTCCGGATTCTTGCCCGCGGCTCTGCGCGCATCCGGAGATTCCACGCCGTGATCGACGGCGTTCCGCACAAGATGCGTCAGCGGATCTTTGATCGCTTCAATCAGTGTCTTGTCGAGCTCCGTCTCCTGCCCTTCCATCTGAATACGGACCTTTTTCCCGCACGACAGCGCCACATCGCGCACTGTGCGGGGAAAGCGGCTCCAGACGTTTCCGATCGGCTGCATGCGCGTCTTCATCACGCTTTCCTGCAGCTCGCTCGCAATCAGGTTCAGCCTTTGCCCGGCCGTTACCAGGTTTGTCTCTTCCGTGTTCTTTGTGTATTGCAGGATCTGGTTGCGCGCCAGCACGAGCTCGCCAACCAGATTCATGAGTTGATCGAGCAGACCGACGTCGACGCGGATCGTGCTCTCGCTGGCGGCCTGCCCGCGCGCCTGCTGCGTTTGCAGCGCCTCGAGTACCTCGTGCGGCTTCGTCGCTCCCTGATCGACGAGAATCTCGCCGAGATGTCTCGGATCGCCTGCGACTTGCGTCTCTGCCGCCCGCGCCACTTCCGCGGCCGTGGCCTCGCCGCGCGCAATGAGGATGTCACCGATGTTCGCACCTTCGGCCGCTGGTGCTTCGACAGCGGGCGCGGATTCAGCTGGCTCTTCCGCCTCGGTGATGCGCGTCCCCATTTCCGTCACGGGTTTGATCGTGAGAGGTGTCTCTTTCGGGGGTGCGGGCTTGGGAAGCGGCGGGGCGGGCATGGCTCCTGTTTCTTGCGGACGCAGCAGTCCCGTCAACCTCGCAATTAATATTTCGTCGTCGCGTTCGCCTTCGTTGCCAATGGACTCGATGCTGTCGAGCATTTGCCGCACGGCATCGACCATGGCGAGGAGCGCAGTAGTAAGTTCAGGATGCAGTTTCAACTGCCCGTCGCGCAGCTTTGCCAGCAGGCTCTCCCCGACGTGCGCGACTGCCTCCAACTTGCCGAAGGCAAGAAATCCGGAGGTCCCCTTGATGGTGTGGATCGTGCGGAAGATGCTAGCCAGGATCTCGTGGTCGGAAGGACTCTTTTCCAGCGCCACAAGGTCGCGGTCGAGCCGGTCCAGGTTCTCATGACTCTCAACTAGAAACTCTTTGACGATGTCGTCGTTTTCGCTCATGGCTTGTCACTTACTCAATCGGAGCGAACAAACCAGGAGTTGAGCACTGAAGTGTCGGGCAGGAGAAGCACATGAGTGCGGAGGGTTTTTCAGGCGAGGTTCGAGTCGCTGGTGAATTTCCGCGCGTGCAATTCCCGAATCGGGAAGAAAAGGAGGCAGGATTCCGCGCAAAAAGGCCGAAGGCGCAAGAGGTGAGCGGTCAGACCCTACCGGTTAGACCGGGCGATCACCGGTGGCGGTTCGCACCCGAATCCAGCAGTTTCCCCTCCATCACCCTTCGCAGCGCCCGGTTGATCTCCCACTGATATCCCCGTCCCATCTCCCGAAACCACGCAAGGATGTCGGCATCCAGGTTGATCGTAACCCGTTTCTTCGGTATCTCGTGCCAGAGCTTCACCTTACGGCCTTCTTCCCCATATCTCCACCATGACTCGGCTTCCGTGGAGCAATTCTGCTCAACGTCTGCCGACGCCTGTAGACGAGCGATCCTTCCCGGACGCTTAACTCGTTTCGTACGTTTCATTTGGCGAGATAATCATATAGAAATATAAGTACAAAATACACTGCATAATGCTCTGCGTGGAGCATTCGGGAGTAAATGCTCCAGGAACCAGCCGTCCCAAAACAAAAGCCCCGCCTTGCGGCGGGGCTTGGACGGGCAAGAATGCCTGTCCCTCGCGAGCTTACATACCTGGGTTAGGAGGATAGGTCGGGAGATCTGCTGGACGCGGCGGGAACTTCTTTGGATTCGCCTTGATCTGCTGCATCAGCATATCGACCGCTTTTTCCAGCTGTGGGTCCTGGCCCTTGATGACAAGGTCCGGTGGATTGTCGACGACCACGTCGGGTTGCACGCCGCGGTTTTCGATCAGCCATTGACTGCTCAGGTCGTAGATCGAGAACTCGGGACGAGTGATGTAGCCGCCATCCATGAGAGGCATCTGACCACGGATGCCGCGAACGCCGCCCCAGGTGCGGGTCCCGATGAGCGGGCCGAGTTGATACTTCTTGAAGAAGTAGCTGAAGAAGTCGCCATCAGAAGCAGCGTAGTGGTTGGTGACTGCGGCCATGTAGCCGTAGAAGACGTTGCCGGGTACGGGGCCGGATTCGAAGTTGCGAGCGGTGCCCATGGCGGCGAGCGTGCGGCGCAGGCGTTCGAAGATGAGTTGATCGACGAAGCCTCCACCGTTGTAGCGAACGTCGAAGATGATGCCTTCCTTGCGGATCTGCGGGAAGTACTCTTTGACGAAGGCGTTGAGGCCGGCATCGCCCATATCAGGGATGTAGACGTAGCCAATCTTGCCACCACTCAGTTGGTCGACCTTCTTGCGGTTCGTCTCGAACATATTAAGTTCGTGGAGGTTGAACTCGTCGGCGATCGGCTTGACCAAAACCTTGCGAGCGCCTTCGGCGCTGGGTTTCGAGTTGACGGTTAGAGTCACGACCTGATTCGCCGTGTTCGTCAGCAACTCGTCGGGAGTTTGCGGAGATTTGAGGGCGCGGCCGTTGATGGCGATCAGGTAATCGCTTTCTTTCACGTTCACGCCGGGCTCAGTGAGAGGCGAGCGGACTTGTGCGTCCCAGTTTTCTCCGGCGTAAATTTTCTTGAAGCGATAGAGGCCGCCGGCGTCGACTTCATAGTCTGCGCCTAGCAGACCGACGTTGACGTGTGGGAAGTCGGGATATTCGCCACCTCCAACGTAAGTGTGAGAGTTCGAGAGCTCACCAATCATCCCCGCCATGATGTAAGTGAGCGAGTAGCGGTCGGCGACGTAGGGCAATAGCTGGGCGTACTGGTCGTGAATCTTCTGCCAGTCGACACCGTTCATGGAGGGTTCGAAGAAGTAGTCGCGCTCCTGGCGCCAGACTTCGTTGTAGATTTCTTTCCACTCGGCAGGCGGGTCAACCTCTGCCTTCATGCCGCTGACGTCGATGGAGCCGTCGCTGGGCTTGTGAGGGGAGTCGGGTGGTTTAGCGTCGATAATGCCGAACTTGCCGCCGTCGGAGCGATAGAGAAGCTTCGAGCCGTCGACGGAGAGAGCGAAGCGCGTCGCGCCTTCGACGAGGACTTTGTCTTTCCGGTCTTTCAGATCGAAAGCGTGGATGGCGGGATCTTCGCCGGGGATCGGGCCGGAGAGCCCGCCCACAGGCGTTGTGCCGTAGTAGATCGCGTCCTTCGAAGCGTCGAAAGAGCGGATCTGTGATGGCGGAACGGCGAGAGCGACGATGCGATTCTGGAGGCCGTCGAGGTCGATCTTGAAGACCTTGGGCGGCTCTTTCTTTTCGGTCTCGGCAGTTTTTTCTTCGGGCTTTTGTTCTTTGCCTTCCGCCTTCTTCCCCTTCTTGCCTTCGGGTTTGCTTTCGGGATTTGGCGTCGCGGTGGCGGCGGGCTCTTCGGTCTTGATCTTGGTTTCGTCGCTAAGAGCGGGGAACGGGGAAGGTTCGTCGGCCGTTAGCGTGACCATGTAAACGCGCGTGGTTTTTGGGTTAGCGAACTCGAAGTCGATGTTGCCGAGAACTTCATTGAAGTCGCGGTCGGAGAGGAAGTAGAGGTAGCGCTTGCCGGGATCGAAGATGGGCGCAAAGCTGTTGGCCATCACCGAGGTGACCTGCGTGATCTTCTTGTCAGCGAGGCTGTAGAGATAGACGACGCTGATGCCGGATTCCTCGGGCTTGTCGTAGGCGAGCCACTTGCTGTCGGGCGCCCATGAGTAGTTAGTGATCTCGGCAAACTTGGCTTTGTCGACTTCCACTGGCTGCTTGGCTTTCACGTCGACGTACCAGAGCTTGAGGTCCTTGTCGGCCCAGGCGATCTTGCTGCTGTCGGGGGACCAGAGCGGCTGGAACATGAAGCCTTTGTGGCCGCTGGTGATTGCCTCCTCGGGACCCTGGCCATCCTGCGGCGAAATGTAGATTTCGTCTTCGCCGGTGCGGTCAGAGATGTAGGCGATGTATTGGCCGTTGGGTGACCAGGCGACCTTCTGCTCGCGCACAGCCGGCGACTGAGTGAGATTGCGGATGCTGCCCTCTTTTGCGGGCACGGTGAAGACTTCGCCGCGGGCGGCGAAAACGGCGCGCTTGCCATCGGGAGCGATATCGAAGTCGGTGATGTGCTTGCTGGCGTCGGTCCAGTGCTTCATCGCCTGATCGCGAACGCCGTTGATGTAGATAGTCAGCTTGGTGGCCTTGTGGGTCTGGAAGTCGAACGTATAGAGGTAGCCGCCATTCTCGAAGACGACGCCGTTCGGGCCCATGCTGGGGAACATGCAGTCCCAGTCGGTGAAGTTGGTGAACTGCTGCACCTGCTTACTGGCGGTGTCATAGCCGTAGATGTTGAGGCGATGATCGTCGCCGCGGTCGGAGGTGAAGTAGATGGTGTTGCCATGCCACATCGGAAACGTGTCGGTGTAGTCAGTGTGGGGAACAAGACCATCGACCGTGTTGGTTTTGAGATCGAGGATGGTGATGTCCTGCGCGAGGCCGCCCGTGTAGCGCTTCCACTGACGGAAGTTGCGGAAGATGCGGTTGTAAGCAACTTTGTCGCCGTCTGGCGAGAAGGAGAGGAAGCCGCCCTCATCCATGATCATGGGTTTCGGCATGCCACCGTTTACGCTGACCGTGTAGGGACGCTTGGTCCAGCCGTTGGAGGCGTCGCGGCGAGAAAGGAAAATGACGTTCTGGCTGTCTTGTGTCCATCCGATGACTTCGTTGAGGAAGCCCATGCGGTCGCTGAGAGGCTGAGCTTGTCCCTGGAAGAAAGTGAGTTGCGTGGGCTGGCCGCCGTCGACGGGCATGACGTAGACGTTTAGATTGCCATCATATTGCGCGGTGAAGGCGAGCCACTTGCCATCGGGAGAAAATTTCGGGAAGAGTTCGCGGCCGGCATGCGAGGTGATGCGGCGGGCTTCGCCGCCGGAGCTTGATGCGAGCCAGATGTCACCGCCGTAGACGAAGGCGACTTTGTCGTTGTGAATGTCGGGGAAGAGCATCAGTCGCCCTTCGGTTTGCTGGGCGGCGAGAAGGACGCTACAAGCGCAGGCGAGGAGCGCGAGCGCAAGAAGTTTCCGGAGTACGGTCATAGGAGCTCCTGTAGAAATTTTAGAGGGAAAGATTTCAGTAATCGCAATGGCGAAGTTCCAGATAATGAGACAACGCGAGATTGTAACAGCGTTAGACGGGGAAGCTACAGAGATGTGAGCAATTTGGGAGTGGCAGGGACAAAGTGCTTGACCACAGGGTCCACAGGGTTCCACAGCTAGAACCTTGAACCACGGATCACACAGAGGGGCACGGAGGAAAAGGCTGCTTACTGTTGCGGTGGGTTTGCGGCGGAGCGGACCGCTTCCTGGCAGCGGCCTGCCTGGGTTAACACTTTGTCAAACTCTGTGTCTGTGCGGAGCTTGGCGAGGAGCGGATCGGCCAACAGATTCGAATAGGCGCAATAGTTCTGGCCGACCGCGCTTTCCAGCATATGAAGAGCCGCCTGCTTCTTGCCGCAGTAGGCGAGAATCGCACCCTGGTAGTACCAGGTTTCGGGATCGGGATCGGTGGGCAAGCTGGTTTCGTCTTCGTGCGCGATGCGATCGAGCTCTGAGGGTGGGCGCAGGCCCAGGCAGGCTTCGAGGAGATCGCGATGATAGCGCGGAGCTGTGGGCATATGCTTGACGGCCTCGCGGGCTTCCTGAACTTTGCCTTGACGCAGGAGTATGGATGGAGTTGCGTAGAGGGCCCACTCTGAGCCTGCGTCGAGGCGGATGTAATCCTCGGCGCGGTCCATCTTTCCGAGCTCCATGAAGGCCCAGGCGCAGGAGCGGAAGGCGTAGTTACCGGGATCGAGGGCGAGCGCCGTGTCGCACTCAGTCGTGGACTGCTCGAGCATTCCTGCGTAGCGATAGACATAGCCCATTGTGAAGTGGGCCTGGGGGCTGTCGGGGCGGCGTTTGACCAGTGCAAGAGCCTGCAGGTAAGCGGCACCGAGTTCGCCGCGCTCAACGTGGTTGTTGATCAGTTGGCCGGCGGCCACCATGCGGTTGGGATCGAGTGCGATGGCTTTCTCATAAGCCTTGCTCGACCGCTGGAACATCGCCTCGCCACCGTCGGAGTAGTCAGCGTCGAAATAACAGCGGAGGCCGAGTTCCTCCCACGCGGGGGCGTAGGTGGGATCGACGGCGACGACGTGTTCGAGAACGGCGATCGCATCCTTATTAGGTCCGGCATCGTGAGGGAGGGCGACCGCGTGCAGGTAGAGGTCGTACGCCTCGGGGCTCTTGGGGCGCGTGCTGGTATCGAGGAATCCGCCGGCCACGCCGAGAGCAGGGAGCAGGCCCTGGCGAATCTGGGCGGAGACCTGCGACTGCATCATGATGAGATCCTCGGAACCCGCCGTGACGTTGGTCTGCCAGAGTAGTTTATTTCCATTGACCTGAATGGCTTCGAGAGTGATGAGCAGGCGGTTGGCCTGCTTGAGGAAGTGTCCGGTGATGACCGTGCCGACGTGGACTTCGCGGCCAGCGGCCTGGGGGTCGATGTCATTACCGACGAATTTGCGCGTCATGGCGGACGGACGCACGTCGAGGCTGCGGTTGTAGGTGAGAGTGTTGGCGATCTCGTCGGCGAGGGCGAAGCGGAGGAATTCGACGCTGATATCGCCATTCATATTCTGCAATGGAAGAACGGCGATGGTGTTCTTTGATGCGGCCGGGGCCATCGCGCCGCGATGCTTGAACCACCAGGCGCCCATCGTGACGACCGCGGTGAGAAGCAGTGCCGTGATGACAAGAAGAATGTATGTTGACCAGCGCGTGGTCGCCTGGAAAGTGGTGGTGGCGATGCGGTAGGGCAGGACCGGGCGTCGGAAGCCCGACTTGGTCATTCCGGCCTGCGTGTCTCGGCGGAGCGACTGCAGGTCGCCCTTCATGGCCAAGGCGTTGGGGTAGCGGTGGCCGCGGTCCTTCTCCATGGCGCGGCCGATGATGCCTTCGAGATCGGGCGGGAGCTTGGGATTGAGCTGGAGGGGCGAAACCGGTTTCTGATTGAGAACAGCATCGAGCGTGGTGATGACATTGCCGGTGGCGAAGGGCTTTTTGCCGGTGGCCATTTCGTAGAGCACGACGCCGAGAGAGAAGAGGTCGCTGCGGGCGTCGAGTTCCTCGCCGCGCGCCTGCTCGGGCGACATATAGATGGCAGTGCCGGGAATGACGCCCATGGCGGTGAGCGAGTCCTCGAGTTGGGCCTCGCTGGAATTGGGGTCGTGGACGACCTTGGCGAGTCCGAAATCGAGGATCTTTGTCTGGCCATTTTGCGCGACGAAGATGTTGGCGGGCTTGATGTCGCGATGGATGACGCCCTTGGCATGAGATGCCGCGAGCGCGTCTGAGACCTGAAGGCCGATGTCGAGGATCTCGTCGACGGTGGGGCGGCGTGTGCGCAGGATGTCCTTGAGGCTCACACCCTCCAGCTTCTCCATGACAATGAAGGGATGGCCGTTGTTGTCGTCGATGTCGTGGATGGTGCAGATGCCGGGGTGATTGAGCTGGGAGGCGGCGCGCGCTTCGCGGACGAAACGGTCGAGGGACTTCTTGTCCTTGGCCATTTCTTCGGGGATGAATTTTAGGGCGACGTGCCGCGCCAGGCGGGTATCTTCGGCCTCGTAAACCACGCCCATGCCCCCACCACCGAGTTTTCCGATGATGCGGTAGTGGGAGACTGTCTGGCCGATCATGAACGAGGCCTCAAAGAGCCGTCGGCTGCTAATGTTAGGCTGCGGCGCGGGATTGGGTCAACTCAAAGACGGGGTTATACGCATTGAGGGGAAAATGCTCCACCTTGGGGCCTGGGGTTGGTGTTGAACTTGAAGGGGCCGGGGCTCGCGCGCAGGATGGGGAGGGAGACTCGGGAGCGCATCCTGATGGGAGGAGGGGACAACGCACGGAGACATTTATTTTGTCAGTTCATGGAAATTATTCGAGCGGAGGAATCGTGAAATCAAAAGTCGTAATTGAAACCGATGAGGGCGCGGCACAGCATTTTGCGACTAGAAACGAGTTAGCGAGTAAATTTGTGAGTTGGGTCACGGTTCGCTGTGATAACACGACTCTGTGCTTGACTGGGGCGAATTCCAGTCCTATAAACGAGTCGCAAGACTGAGGGGGTACAAGTGAAGCAGTTTGGAGTAGCTTATGGCTCTCTCAGTGATGGACTGTTTACCGTCAGTCGTGTCTCGGCGAGTTAGAGTTCTCAGCAATTTCCTTTTCCTTCTTCGTCTTTTGTTTGTTACAGCATCGCCCCTCTTCGCTCAACAACCGCCGAGTGATCCTCAAGCGGTAGCTTATGCAGGTCAATCGATTGCCGCTATTACAGGCGGGAATACGATCTATGATGTAACGCTTACCGGCAATATTACTTGGGGAGGCAGCACGAAACCCGAAACAGGATCAGTGGTTTTGCTGGCATTAGGCACCGGGGAAAGCCGGATGGATATGTCGTTGCCCAGCGGCATGCGATCTGAAATTCGTGATGCCTCGACTGGGGTAGCCCAGGGCGAGTGGGTTGCTCCTAACGGCACGTCGGGTCTCTTCTCTTTGGAGAATTGCGCGACAGATGCGGTGTGGTTCTTTCCAGCATTAGGCTCCCTGGCTAGGGGGACAAACATTGTCCTTCTCTACATCGGTCAGGAGACCAGAAACGGCGTGTTGGTTCAGCACATTCAATCTTACGTTTATCAGCCTAACCCTGGCGGAGAAAATCCGACGCCACAGCACCTGAGCACAATGGATTTCTACCTTGACATAGCGACGCTTGTACCGGTTTCGATCACGTACAACGCGCACCCCGACAATGGCGCAACTACGGATCTTCCTGTCGAGATTAAATTATTCGATTATCAGAATGTGAACGGAGTCCTCGTCCCCACGCACATTCAGAGATTGTTACAGGGGAATCTCACGGTCGACATTTCTATCTCGGGTGCCGCATTCAACACCGGCCTACCTCTGTCCGAATTCGCAATCAACTAAACGTTGACGCTCGTGATGATCTCCCCTGGGAGAGAGAAATGAAACCACATTTCGTTTTTGTATTAGCTTTGCTGATCGTCGCTTCGACAGTTGTCACGGGACAGGTTGCCAAGGGCACACCCGCCTTTGGAAGTTACGGCGGCGGTCCATTTGACATTGTCAACCTAGGAAATCTCAACGTCCGTTTCGCCATTCCCATCTTGCACAAAGCGGGAAGAGGCTTACCATTTGCTTATGATCTTAGCTATGACTCCTCAGTCTGGACACCAACGTCGGTAAACGGGGTAATGACGTGGGTGCCCGATTCCAATTGGGGCTGGCGAGGATGGACCGAGGCGCAGGTTGGATGGATTAGCTATGTGAAGCATCGTGGAGGTTCTTGTGGTGCCGGGAACGGTATTTGGTTTTATTGGGACACCTACGTTTATCACGACAAGTTGGGTATCGGGCATCCTTATTCCGGGATCGCATCGACTGACTGTAATGGAAATTTCACCGGCTTCAGTATGCTCGCCAATGATGGTTCTGGATACACTCTCGCAGTCGCCGGACAGCTTGCCACAGACGTTACAATCACTACTGCTCTAGGGGTAGTCACGAACCCGCCTACCTCCATAAAGGGGAATACCGGCGGAGCGGGTACTCAGAAGGATGCCAACGGAAATCAGATCACACTCAGCAGTGACGGAACGCAATTCTTCGATACACTTTCCAGTACAACCCCCGTTTTGACTGTCTCGTCGCCCAGCCCTCCGGTGTCATCCACACTCACCTATACCGCCCCTTCCGGGGGGATCGCTGCTTATTCCGTTAATTACCAGGTCTACACGCTGAAAACGAGCTTTGGCGTGGCCAGCGTACCGGGAGAGTATGGGCCACTCAGCAATGCCCTTGTAAGCAGCATTGCTCTACCAGACGACTCCGCGAACAATCCCGATAGATACACATTCACCTATGAGCAAACGCCGGGTTCATGCACGCCATTGTCCAATACATTCCAGGGATATTGCACAACTGGAAGAATTGCGTCCATCACACTGCCAACGGGTGGAACAATTTCGTATTCGTACAGCGGCGGCTCCAACGGAATAGAAAGTGACGGAAGCACAGCAACTCTTACACGCGTGCTGAGTCCCGCCACTTCTTGTAGTTCTGGCGGTTGCTGGCAGTATTCGCGAGCTCTGGTTTCCGGTACGCCGGGACCCGGATCGACATGGACAACGAACGTAACCGACCCAAACGGCAACCAAACTGTCATGAATTTCGCCGAGGATATCGGGACTGCCAACCCCAACTACAATTTTTATGAGACTCAGCGCCAAGTCTACCAAGGCACAAACAGTCTGCTCATGACTGTTCTGAAATGTTACAACGGGCACTTTACCTCCTGCGATACAGCCCCGGTCGGTCTACCCAACCTGGTGGATGTATACACAAAGCTACCCAACGGAAGCACGAGGGCGTCGGAAAAGAGTTATAACCAGTGGACAGGATTGGTCAGTGAACAAAAAGAATATGACTACGGAATAACGTTTGGTGGGAGTTTATCTTCATCGAATCTCATTCGAGATACAACAATCACCTACGCTGGCTTGAGCGGGATCAATGGTCAGCCATCTCAAATTCAAGTGGATGACTGGACATCAGGCAGTGCTGTCACTGTCTCAAAAACAACGTATGGCTATGATCAAAGTGCGGTAACCCAAACAAGCGGTACACCGCAACACGTCGCACATGGCACCGCTCGCGGCAATCTGACGACCTTGATGCGATACACCAGCGGTACCGCGACGCTGACGGAAACGTTTACGTACTACGATACCGGAAATCCAAATGTCGTGACGGATATTAACGGCGCGCAAACGACATATCTGTACGGAGCAGGCTCTTGTGGCAATTCGTTCCCGACGACCATCAATGAGCCACTGGGGTTGACACGGTCGCTTGCTTATGACAGTAGCTGCACGGGCGGGATGGCAGTTCGGGTGATCGACGAGAATGGTCATAACATTACAACTACTTATTCTGATGTGTATTTTTGGCGACCGAATACTGTGAGCGATCAGTCATTAAATCAAACAAACATCAGCTACATCGGGAAAGTAACAGTTGAAGCCGCACTGCAGAACTTTAATGGTGGAAATTCCGCTTCTGATGTTCGGACAACCACAGATGGCTTCGGCAGGCCGATCTTGAGCCAACGCTTGCAAGCACCGGGAATCTCCAATTACGACACGGTTGAAACTGACTACAACAATGTCGGTCTATCGACACGGACGACAATGCCGTTCAGCGCAGCGGCGGGGGTCACAAGTCTTTCAGCTCCCGGAAGGAGCACCACGTATGATGCTCTGGGCCGTGTATTGTCGGTCACCGATGGGAATGGTGGCCAGGTGTCATACACCTACACAAACAATGATGTGCTGCAGACAGTGAGCGGTGGACAGACTTTCCAGAAGCAGTATGAATACGACGGCTTAGGCAGGTTAACCTCCGTCTGCGAGGTGACACAACTTACTGGTTCCGGTTCTTGCACTCAAAACAGCGCATTAAACGGTTTCTGGACAAAGTACACCTACGACGCCTTGGGCCGGATGCTCACCGTACAGCAGAATGCCCAAGCGAGTTCTGGTCAGCAAACGCGTACCTTTGCGTACGACATGCTGGGTCGCATGACCTCGGAATCGAACCCGGAAACGGGCAACAGCGGATCAAACGGTTTAATCACATATACATATGACTCGATTTCACCGTGCGGCGACGGGAACAACTACTCGTATCCCGGCGACCTCGTTCAGAAGCAAGACAACGCGGGCAACAAGACTTGCTATTCGTATGACCCGCTACATCGCTTCCTGACTGCAGGAAATAGCAGTATTTCTGGTGCCACGCTGAGGAAGTTCTTCTACGATTCGAAAAGTTCTTATCCTACGGGCGTATCCGTGTCAAATGCCAAAACCCTCATGGTGGAGGCGCAAACCACCACTACGACCGGAATCCTCCTCACCGACGAGTTCTTTAGCTATGACCCGCTTGGCGAGTTAACAGACGTGTACGAATTAACCCCCCATTCTGGCAGCTACTACCATACCACCGCCACTTACTGGCCTACAGGAACCCTGAAGACGCTTAGTGGCATTCCTAGCGTGCCGACGCTCAACTATGGAGGAGGTGGATCTGGACTTGATGCCGAAGGCCGCATAACGCAGGTCACGGCCTCGCCGATCTCGCCGGTCACAAACGTCACGTACTCTACGACCAGCAATTCGAATTTCTTGGGTGCGCTAACGAACGTCACCTATGGCTCAGGAGACACTGACAGCTTTACATACGATCCCAATTCCGGGCGTCTAGCAAGTTACGCGTTTTCAGTGAACAGTCGAACGGATGTGGGAACACTATCTTGGAACGCCAATGGGACACTCCAGCGGCTGCAAATCATTGATCAAATCCCGAATACTGTTGATACGCAGACCTGCAACTACTATTACGACGATTTAGGCAGAGTGAACGGTCAGTACAATAGCCCAACTTACAATGCGGTAGATTGCGGATCGAAATGGCAACAGTCGTTCACTTTGGACGCCTTTGGCAACCTAAGGAAGAGCGGGACCTCCTCATTCCTCCCCACGTACTCCACCGCGACGAACCAGTTCACTGTTAGTGGAGGCAACATACAGTACGACGGCAACGGTAATCTTACATCCGACAATCTTGGCACTACCTACAGTTGGGACAAGAACTTCGGCAACCCGACCGTCATTAATGGCACCAATCTGATCTATGATGCATTGGGTCGTATGGTCGAACAGCAGAGAGGCTCGGCCTACACCGAGATTCTCTATAGTCCAATGGGCAAAACGGCACTGATGAACGGTGGAACGCTGACGAAGGCATTTGTCTATCTGCCGGGCGCGGGGACGGCAATCTACAATTCTTCTGGCTTGGCCTATTACCGTCATTCGGACTGGATCGGGAGTTCGCGGCTGACCTCGACGCAAACACGTGGACTGTACACGACTTCGGCCTATGCGCCGTTTGGCGAGCAATATGCAACCTATCCCAGTGGAGGCAGTCTCGACCCGTCCCATACCGGCCAAAATGCGGACACTGTGAGCACGCTCTACGATTTCTGGTTCCGCGAGTACAGCCCAAGTCAAGGCCGCTGGGTTTCTCCTGATCCGGCAGGTATTGCAGCTGTTGAACCGACCAGTCCGCAGACTTGGAACCGATATGTTTATGCGCAGAATAGTCCCTGCCTGCGTGCAGACCCGCTCGGGCTTGCTGACTGTACAATCAAAATTTCTCTCCAAGGCAATAACCACTTAACTGCGGCTCAGATTGTCGATGCGGCCCTAAGAATCAATTCAATACTCGCGCAAGCAAACGTCAGCGCGGCGTTTGTTCAGCAAAATGCAGATTTTACGGCTAATCTGGTCGCCGGAGGGAACGCGGGTCGATATGGGGACACACCCAAAACGTTTTATGGCGGTGCTCCGGGTACAGGTTGGGGAAGTCCGGGCGACATGGCAAACATTTACGTGAACAATATCGCCGACGCTGTTAAGGGGCGGGATCTGGGAGGCGCTGTAGGCAATGTTGTTGCCCATGAGCTAACGCATTTCCTGGAAGGGAGTTTTATGCCTGGGTCCTACATAGGGTATGTACAAGAAGAAGGAGGAACAGACTCTTGGTGGTTACAGAACCAAAATCTTCCCCTTTTCGATCCAAAAAAGATCAATAGTATCTGCAAGAAGCTTCGCGCCGGCAGTGGGGGCGGCGACGGTGGTGGAGGGGCTTATTTCGGCGGCAGCCCGTTCACAATCGTCATCACAGACATCATTAACCCACCGAGCTATGATCCCTGTCCGAATGGAGATTGCGGCTCTGGGGGCGGCGGTGCGCCCGAGGATTGGTGGCCCGTTCTAATACCTCGTGATAATTAAAGTCGTAAAGGTCGATGACTGACGAAAGTTAAAATGACGCCTCATAAGATGTGGAATAGGACGATTGCTCTTGGACTATTGACTTCTGCCCTCATGATTGGATTTGGGGGGCTCTATATCCATGACCAGCAGTCGACTCATGTGGTCAGCGTCCGATTCGAGTGGGACTCGACTCATGGTTTTACAAGTTTCAATTTCGACGCGGACGCAGGAGAAGGTGGACATTTTCGGTGCTTCATGGTCGCCAGCCAAATCAAGCCTATCCTGGCTTCTTACCTTCGGCGCGGGCAATTTAGTCGAGCTCGTGGAGATGCTCAAGTGAGAGTTACCTCAATCATTCCACTTGCATCGCCGGAAGCGTGGGGAAGTGGGGGATTGAATTTGGATACAGACGTTAGCCCGCTTATGGAGGAAGCAGAAAAGGGGGATCTCAATTCGGTCAAGAAGTTGTTAGCCGACGGTGCAGATGTCAATGCACAGGATTGGCTCGGTAGAACGTCATTACTTCATGCTTGTATGCATGGAAATGTTAGTCTGCCTGTTCTGGAGGCGCTAATCGCCGCCGGAGCGGACGTAAATCGCCAGGATAAAGGTGGCTTGACGCCATTGACAGCGGCAATTACAACTGCGCACGCTAATGACCGGGATGGCATTATACTCAAGCTCGTTGAGTCGGGCGCTGACGTTAATGCAAAGGACGCGTCTGGAGGTACGGCGCTTATGCAGGCTGCTGTCATCGGAGATATCAAATCTATTAGGCTCCTACTCAGAAGTGGAGCATTGGTTGGTGCACGTGCAAAGAATGGGGTGACTGCGTTGTCTCTAGCTGAGCAACACAACCAGGGTCAAGCAGTGGACTTGCTAAGAATGAGCCCGACTAGCTCTACGGTTCAGCCTTAGCCAAAGCGAGCTGTACGGATGTTTTGTTCGTTCGATTCCTTTCCACTACTCCGCCGCGATCTCGGGCCGGGCATTGAAGAGATTTCTGAAAACAGACTACACCCCCGGTGCCTATCGTCCACGGACACCATAACTTCTCTCATCACGGGGGTGACGCGTTTTTCTTCTCGTGGCACGTTCCCCGTCTTTGGCCCAGCTTCCCTGATAGCTCCACTATCCTCGCCTCAGATGCCCGCCGTTTTCGACATCTTGTTGCGTCTTCTGCGGCAGATCATCATGGGTTCGTGCGGTTATGCGGAAGATTCGGTCAGCACCAAGACTAGGCTTAACCAAGCTTGGAACACTTTCAGTTCGGAAATCTTCAGAAACTCAAGCATTTCGTGTGCCGGGGGCCTCGCGCTCACACTCGCTCACAGTTCTCGATTCCCGAATGTTCCTGACGGTGTTTCTGTGAGTCTGACCAAGACCGTCTGTGCCTTGTCTGTCATGTAGTTAGCGACATTCGGCGTTCTCATAACCCAAAAGTCGGTGCCTCTGATGGGCCAGGCTGTGGGAACAAAAAGGTAGGAAATTCTTGGGTCCAATAATTGGGACTAACCAAAGCGGTTTTTGAAGTGGATTTTAAAGCTAAGTGACGCCGAATCGGTAAATTTCCACCGTGTCCCGAACCAGGTGCTCTACCAGGCTGAGCCACTCCCCCACGAGTGCAGGATGCGATTGCGAATATGCGGCAACAATCGCACGGACTTTAATCGTATAACACTCGCGTTTGCGTCATTTATCCGATGCCAAACCTCCTTGATCTGCGAAATTACAGGTGCTAAGTTAGGAACGACGAGCAATTGCAGAATTTCGGGGCGTCGGCTTCGTTGAAGCAGGAGCAAACCCGGTAGCCCAGTTTCTTGGGTTCCTTCGGGTGGAACATCAACCCAAGCGCTGGCGGTATTGACGTTACGATCACAAATGTTACTAGCTTTCATTCGCTAGCGCCCGACCATGGGCCAGGCATATGACCGATTCCCCTTGTTTGTCCCTACAGGCCCAGCTGGCGGCGTTACCATCACGCAACGTGGGTCAGACGATTACGATCAAGGCGGTGTGCCATTGAGATTCAGTTCATTGCTAAGCTGTTTCCTTTTCATGGTTGTTCTGCTGAGTGGCTGCAGAGCCAGCTACCAGAACATGACGAGTGCAACTCTCGTGGGGACTTATGTATTCAGATCGGATGCCTCGCATTGGACACCTTTGCATCGTATCGGCGAGCGCCTCAGTCTTCATGGCGATGGTACATACGTGCTTGAATCAGGCGAGGGAAATGCCAGTATGGTGAGCTCAGGAAGTTGGGTATTTAGAGATGGAGATCCCCCAACTGTCTACCTAGATCACGCAGGATACCCAATTGAGTTTGGGAGCAAGGGTGTTCGCCTGATCGTCAATAACGACGTTGATGCTCGATACGAAAAAAATGAAATAAGCAATGAACGGTAATGCCGCAAACAACGGACAATCACAAAAAACCAAATCTCCCGCACGACAACAGTGCGAGCAACAGGCAGCGCAGGCGTACGCTCAAGAGAAAAGCGGGGGCAGGTCAGGAGCCCAGCGATGCTGAGCAATTGAGAGCTAGCGACGGCGACTGCCGAAGAACGGCAAGCTGCATATGATTTCAACTTGGGATGTTTGACACGGCTCAGGGGATGCAAGCACGCCAGAGATTTTCTCCAGCGCGCGATGCCGGAATGAACCCGCGTACATGGAACATAGCTTTGGAGCATCCGAATCGTCTGTTCCCTTGCCTACTTGCCTAATAGTTGTTCTTTTTCCATCCAGCGCAGTCGCTACCAAGTCAGTCAGCGCCTGCCAGTGCCTCGGAATGCGGTCGGCATTGGCCCGCGCGGATAAGGGTTACGTAGCATCTGGACACGTCAATTTTCCTAGCAATGGCAGAAGGTAAAAGCGTGTGCGAAAGATTACTGAATTTGAGCTTGGTTGAGTTTCTCCGATGTCCGCGTAGGAAACTCCGGGTAAAGACGGAACGTTGACCATTCTTTCGTTCGCCAGGCGGTCGAGAGAAAAACTAGTCCGGTCTTCGAACTCCTGCCAAGTCTGCCAGACCCAACCAGTGCATCGGGTGCGGTACGTGCTGGCCTTTCCGTACCTTTGCCGCATATGGCTCCGAGACATTAAGAGTCTGAGCGAGAACCGGAACGGTGATGGAGGCAAGCTGAGGGAGAATTCTTTCTCGGTAGTATGACTGCGTCAGCCATGCGGGAAGGCTTGACGGCAGCCAACCGCGTCTGGCCGCTCGCTGTCGTCTTTGCGAAACCGACATCCGGGCTCTGGATTCCGCGCTCTTGGCGGCAAGGCGGCCCTGCTGGGCAATTTCGATCATATTGGCTCTCGAAATAGCTACTCCGCAGAGCGCGCAGTGTTTCCGTTGTTTGCCGCCGAGCACCGCACCGCAACCGTGACATACCCTCTGTGGACGAGGCGCAATGGGCGTGGGCAGTCGCACGATCTGCCCTTTAGCCTTCCTACGGTGTTGCTGCGTCAGATGTGTTGGCAGTGCCTTTGTGCTTCTTGATTCTGATCTTGCAGTCCAGAGAGTGCGCGCGACATACTCCGCCCAGGGCGCGACGAGTTTGCCCCAAGTCGGTGCGGTTTCACTTAGCTTGACGCAGAGGTTTGACATTAACCGGCAATTTCCGTTATTCGTCTCCAAGAAATCAGCCCGGCGCAAAGGTTCTCGTGCGACCCAATCGAGCACCCAGCGTTCAATCTCAACGCGAACCGGTTCAAGAACGTCGAGCGCGAGCGAGTCCCTGTTAGGTGTATCGGTATGAAGGCCTAATCCCAAACCGGGGTCAAGACCGAGAACGGCGAGAGCTAATCTGGTCTCGGATTCGAGGAGAGCGAACGCGTAATTAAGAATAGCGTGGACTGGTGTTATGGCGAGACGTGGGCTGCCAGATAATGGAGAATGTCTGCTTCCCACGGCGCGCCAGTGTTCCGGGACCCGACGCAAATCTGCCTTGGGCCAGAGAACCGGGACATTGCGCAATGCGGCGAAGTAAGCAATCGCGCCTTGAGCTTCGAGATGGCGGAGTGCGCCTGGCGTGGCAGCATCGGAAAGCCGACCTCGCACGATTTCGATTTCGTGGGCGGTAACAGAATCGTTCAATTTCTCCAGAATCAATCGCCCTTGACCTTCGAGCTTGGCATCGATCAGCTTGCGACAGATGTCCAAGCCTACGCCTTTACCGTATGCAAGTGCTTGCGCGCGCCGCAACCGCGCATCGCTCGGTGCCGTCGGTCCGGTCACGAGCAGAACCGTACCATCGCGGTTCAGCATGACGAACGCAGCGCCAACATCGGCGAGCCATTTCAACGCGCCTAGGGTTGCAAAGCCATCGTTGGAGATGCAGACGAGACGCTTCAGGCCGTGGCCCACTCGGGGGAGCCTAATCGTGCGACGGTCAGGACCGATACCGTCTTCGATTTCGAGATGCCCGGACTGCATCCGAACACGGACACCGAACCCGTGAAGAGTGAGAACACCGGTTTTATTGATTCGAGATTTGCAGATTGCGGACGGGTGCGTTACGTTGGGCGAAGCTGCCATTGGAGCTAGACCTCCATAGGTGGTCAGGGCTTGTCGGCTGCTACTAACAGTCGGCAGGCCCGTGAAAAGCTAGTCTTTCTGGTGTCGTCTCGCGATTTTCCTTTTATGTTTGCGTGCAGCTTTTGCGGCACGCGACTCTTCAAATACTTTTTCCGGTCGTAGAGAACCAACCAGATTGATCGCAGTGCGGGTTTTGACTCCGTACACTGCCCCTGCTAAGGCACGGGAAACAAACCACAACTGCTTGAGTCGATTTGTTGGGCGGAACGACACGTCGCAACTTGGAAATCTCGGGTGTCTCAGGGCCTCTATATGTTGTTCTGCGTATTGAGATAGGTAAACGGGAAGTGGGCTACCTACTGGAAGTGGCCATGCTGGATACTCTTTCAATTTGCGTACTTCGCCTCCAACGGTAACTGTCCTCGTCATCACCGCTTCTTTGCATATGTCCCGTATCTGCTGGGCCGTGCTGGAGGGATTGAGCAGCACGCTGATCACATCAGGTTCCGGCGGTACTTTGATTTGCGTCTGAGCTAGTTCTGCCGCATCCCTGTGCATGACTTCGCGACGAACAAATGTCTCAGCCTGTTCGATGTCCTTAAGCCTCTGTTCTCTCTGAGATATCTCCAACCTTCCTTCCCGAATCTCTTGCTCCACTTCCTCTCTGTAACGGGCTCGATCCTGGTCATCAACAACTTGAAGACTGTCTAAATTGTCGGTTAAAGACTGAAATTTCTTTCGATCAAACTTCCATCGAAAAGTGCCTTCTGCGAGGCGACGCAAGTCCCAATACAGCAAATGAGCCATGGCATAAAGACTGCCGGGGTCAACTTGTTTAGGTCTGCCAGCGGACATAATTAAAAGGCAAAAAGTATATCGTCTGACTTGACGATAGTGAAATCGTCCTTTATTTACGTATCTATAATACGTCGTTCCTCGCAAGAAATGCAAGGGCAAGAATGGAGATGCATGACCATGCACAGAGACGAAACCATATTAGCCGTCGGTATGTCAGATGCAGCCCGGATGCTGGGATTGTCCCAGAGGACAATCGCGAGCCTCGTGTCAAAGCAACAGCTCACAAGTCGGAAAGTTGGACGCCGCAGGATCATCCCCGTTGTTGCTTTGGAGCGCTTCGTCAAGCATGACCGCCTGAGTCGTCAGGCAAGGGCAAAAAAGAAGGAAAAGAACGCGCGGTAGTCCACATGGCTGCCAAGAAGAAATCTCGGGTACAAAGGATTGACCGCTCGGAGAACCCGAAAAAGCGGCAAATACAAGGACCGCACTCGCGCGAGCTCGCGCCCAGCGCACTTCCGAGACGTAGTCAGGTTGCCCGTGAACGCGCACTGCACGTTATCGCAGCCATGCGACGTGATCCGACGCTCTCATTGACGCACGCTGCAAAATTGCAGGGTGTTAAGTCAGAAACGGTCAAAAAGTATGTTCACTCTGCATTAGAGAAATCAGGGGGCAAGTTCAGGGCTACAAGCTCTGACCGCTACGCTCAAACTCTCTATCTCTTCGACACACGCGGCAACAAAGTACCAATTGCCACCCGATCTTCTAAAGACCGGAAGGCTGCTAGCCGCTATCTCCGCGATGTTGGGCGCTACTTGCGCGGCCAGCGTGACGCGCTGGCGAAATGGCACGGGAAGACAATCGCCGGTCTTGAGCTTGTCACAGCGGGCAGGACACTGGTTTCACTCGAACCTCTGCTGTCGGAATTTTCCCTTTATCGTGCGTTCAACGGCGGGGTGGAATGAAGGATCACAATCCAATCCGCACAGCACGGCGCAACGTTGCGCGTCAGGAACGAATTGGAGCGGGCAGTTTCTGCCTGTTTTGCGGATATGCGTGCCTCGAATCGCTAACCCGCAAATCTGTGAAGTGGCTTAACGAGCACGGCATTCCAGCAACACTCATTCGTCGATTACTTGAAGACCATCACGTCGTGGGTGACGCTCACAATCCCGATCTCACCGTCACTCTTTGTCTGAATTGTCACCGCGAAATCACTGAGGGATTGGCAGGCGCTGGCGTCAGTATGCGGCCACAGAAGAACCTTCGCAAACTAATTGCCAACGTGCTTAGGGCCTCTGCTGTTTTGTTCGAATCTTTGGCGTCTTCCTACCGCAAGTGGGCGTCGCTACTTCAGGAGAACGAAAATGAATTCTGACATTTATGTCCGCGCGTTCGCTGTTCAGCGTGAGGGCGAGAAACCTTCACGAAATAGTGGGTCTCGGACCGATCCGAAATGGTCCGACTACGTGCTTGTTCTGGATTGCGAATCCCGGCTTACGGCAGACCAGAACCTAACTTTCGGATTTTGGCGATTTTGTGAACTTCGCGAAGGCATTTACGTGTGTCTCGAAGAAGGAATCTTCTACGATACGGCCCTCAGCGCGAGGGAAATCGATATACTCCGCCGATGTTCCAGAACGACAAAGCCTGATACTGCCGAGGATGGCTCCGACCGCCTCCGCCTCTACGCGCACCCGAAGTTCATTTACGAGGTGCTGGGCATGGCGGTCCAAGCCAAGGCGCTCATCGTCTGCTTTAATGCCGGATTTGATTTGAGCAGGCTCGCACTTGATTGGGAAGAGGCCAGGAACAGCGGGTGGTCTCTCATATTCTCGCAGTGGCGGAATCCGAAAACAAAGTCAATCTGTGCAAACAAGTATTTTCCACGCATCGTCATTAGGGCGCTCAACAGCAAAACATCAATTATTCATTCATCCCGCGCGCCAATGGCTGAACCAAAAAAGGAAGGCGAAAAGGTTAAACTTTGGCCCTCGGCTCGATTCCTCGATCTTCGCACTTTACTCTGGGCGCTCCGTAACAAGTCGTTCTCTCTCAAGTCTGCGTGCAGGGAATTCGGAGTTTCCGGCAAACTTGATCACAAGCCGAGTGGCCGCGTGGATGTCGAAGAGATTGAATATTGCCGTCAGGACGTTCGGGCCACGGTCGGCCTGCTGAATGCCGCCAAACTGGAATTTGATTTGCACCCGATTGAGCCCGGTCCTGACCGCATGTTCAGCCCCGCGAGTGTCGCGAAGGCGTACCTCGAAGCTCTCAAAATCCTGTACCCAAGCACGAAGGTTAAGGACGCGGAGGTTGCATACGGGATTTTTATGCAGAGCTACTTTGGCGGGCGAGCGGAGTGCAGAATTCGCAATTGGGAAGTGCCTGTCTGTCCCGTTGATTTCATGTCCCAATACCCCACCGTGAACGAGCTGCTGGGGAATTGGGAAGTTCTCACGGCGGCTAGCGTCACATTCCCGGATGCGACGAGCGAAATTCGGAAGCTTCTTTCGCGCGTAACCCTGACAAAGTGTTTTCAGCGGAAGTTATGGAAAAAATTCCGATTCTTTGCGCTTGTCCGGCCCGATGGCGATATTTTGCCGGTGCGCACCGTTTATAACGGCACAACCCAAAATATCGGAATCAATTACCTCACGAGCAAGGAGCCCCTCTGGTTTCCAGGCCCGGACATCATCGCTTCGATCCTGCTTACCGGCAAGGTGCCCCAGATCGTAAAGGCCATCCGAGTTGTTCCGCACGGCAAGCAACCCAAATTAGGTTCCACTTCTCTGCGCGGGATGGTGTGCGTGGATGCGAAAAAGCACAGCTTCTTTAAGCACGTAATTGAACAACGCGCGGCGAACGAATCAATTCCAGCCCTCCATTATTGGTTGAAGATTCTCGCTAATAGCGGCTCGTATGGCCTGTTTGTGGAACTCAATCCCAATGACGCGGACGCGGCAGAAATGCGCGTTTATTCGGGAGAGGATTCCTTTTCCACGCGTTCCAATGTCGTAGAGGAGCCTGGGGACTGGTTTGCGCCCCATATCGCTTCCCTCATCACTTCCGGAGGCCGCTTGCTTCTGGCAATGCTCGAAAAATGCATTACGGACGCAGGCGGAACTTACTTGTTTTGCGATACAGACAGTGCGGCTATAGTTTCTAAGGAAACCCGGCAAGAAATAGCCATGCCGGACGGCGCGCCCCCGATCACGGCACTCTCGCGCGCAGAAGTGGAAAAAATTGTCGACAAGTTTACGTCGCTCAATCCCTACGATCCCGAGCTGGTTCGCGGCTCGATTCTGAAGATACATAAATTGAATTGGGATAAAGATAAAAAGCCACGCCAATTGTATGGTTACGCCATCGCCGCAAAACGGTACGCACTTTATACAAAGACGTGTGACAACGTCGAAATTGTTGAACCGAAAGCGCACGGCCTCGGATATTTTTATCCGCCGAAGGACTCACCCGAAGGATGGAAGCACGAAACACCGCTGTGGATTTTTGAGGCATGGGATTGGCTCATTCGCGGGGTCCTCGGGCTGAAACGCACAAACCCGAAGTGGTTCGGCCTTCCCGTAATGATGAAACTTACACTCAGTACGCCCCATCACGCGTTGCGCAATCTCGCGAAAGGACCTCTGACGCGTCCAAATAATTTCATGATGATTCCGCAAGTCTCCCGCTTTGGGTGCCCGGTAAATGTTGACCCCGATAAATTAACGCTCATTACCCAATTCACTTCCGAACGCGAAAAGTGGATGCGCGCAGAGTGCATCAATATCCATGATCCCGAATCCCCGATATACGAACTCACGGACGATTACGACGGTCGCCGGGTGGTCGTGAAAAATTTCTTCATGCTATTGGACGGCTACCAAAACCATCCCGAAGCGAAAAGCCTGGCTCCGAACGGGCAACAGTGCGAATCCGATACGCGCGGATTATTGCAGCGCGCGCACGTGCACGCGAATTGGCCGCCGATTTATATCGGCAAGGAATCGGAAAAACACTGGGAGGAAGGCGAGGATATGAGTTTGCTGGATTTCAAAGCTATTCAATACAAGCGTACGGGATTTGCGGTTGCGACCGATGAGCAACTAGCGTGTATCGCGGAAATTCCCAAACGCGAATTCAGGCGCAAGGGCATAAACCAGCACACTTTGGAAAAAATCTGCAATCGAGAGCCGGTACGCGCGATTAAGTTAGCGAAGTGTCTGAAGGTATTGGATGAAAACGCCCCAAATAGCTCTACATGAACGTCCATTGACTGAGACAAGCAAGTCGCTCATCCAGTTCAGCCATCGCGTACATCCTCTCCTCCCCATCCTGCGCGCGAGCCCCGGCCCCTTCAAGTTCAACACCAACCCCAGGCCCCAAGGTGGAGCATTTTCCCCTCAATGCGTATAACCCCGTCAACTCAAAGACGGCACATGAAGGTCAATGCACGCCCGAGCCGAGTCAAGAGCAAGAATGTGCTGTTCCTCGCATTATGAAAAGGGGTTCCCGGAGGATCCGTCTCGCCCGTGCAGTTTTCTGAAACTCCGATGACCGAAACAGCGTATCTTCGTCTGTAAGTTTGTACGAACGCGTTCAAAATCACTTTCCGCCAATCGGGAGGCTCCCCGTGTACAGATTTGCTCTTGCCTTGTCGTGTCTGGTTTTCGTCCTTACCACTCTTGCTCACGCCGACGATTGGTCGAAGACTTTCGACTTGACCGGCAAACCCGAACTGCGCGTTGAGGCGACCGACGCGAATATCCAGATCGAACCTTGGGATCAGAACAAAATAGAAGCTCGGGTCACAACCCGGGGCTGGCACATCGGCACTGGCGGACAGGTTGAAATTGTCGAGCACCAACAGGGAAACGCGGTCGAGATCGAAATTCGCGAACATTCACATCTTCATTTTTCGATCGGAATTGACACCCGGCGGATTGATGTCGAAATCCATATGCCCCGCAGCGGTAAGGTCGACGTACAAACGGGGGACGGGCATATCGAGGCGCGCGGCCTGGCGGGCGACCTGAACTTTAAGAGCGGCGACGGCCGTGTGGAGCTGGCAGATCTCGATGGCACGGTGCGCGCGAAAACCAGCGATGGTGCTTTGCATGCCTCCGGGCGCTTTGATCGGGTTGAGCTGAGCTCCGGCGATGGACGTGTGGAACTGGAGGCGCGGCACGGCTCGAAGGTGAGCGAGGACTGGGAGGTGCGCACCTCGGATGGCAGTGTGCGCGTGAGCTTGCCGACTGATTTGGCTGCTAATCTCGACCTGCATACTGGGGATGGGCACATTACCACCGACCTGCCTGTTACGGTGCAGGGTAAGTATGACAAATCGAATGTGCACGGAACGATTAACGGCGGCGGAAGAGAGTTAAGGGTTCACACGGGAGATGGCTCAATTACGCTGGAGAAGAGCGGGGTGTAGATCTCACGATCGCCCCGATAATCCCACGTGCCAGCGATAATGGAGGCATCAGTGAGCGTACCGCCGAGTGCTTTTGAGAGTTCTGTGATGGTTGGCGGCTCATTGGCCCTTTTTCTTTAGCAGAACCAGGACTCCCAGAATCGTGGCAACCGCGAAGTCGGCAGCAGCCAATTCAGGTAGTGCCCTCGCCCTCCGAGAGAACTAAAGCCACGATGAACAGACACCAGAAGCCCAATACCACGATCAGCCCAACTTTTTGAATAGGCGGAAGGTGTGCCCATCGACCCTCGTAAGTTTCGACAAGAGGGTCTTTGAAAATCTAACGGGTTCGGCGACGGCGCCCCGGTATCGTGATGCCGCGCCTTCCGGTGATTGGTCATGGGTTCTTCGGGATTCTAGCGTTGTTGACGAAAGCAGGAGATAGCGCAAGTGTGCGCTTTTCGTTCGCCGTTCATGGTTGGCCCGTCAACGATAACTGTGGAATAGCGTCGACGTCACCACCGTTCCCTAGAGCCGCCAACGTTACTCTTCTAACTCGGTTTCTTCGGGAGCGTCCGTGGGGCTCTCGAACTCGATGCGGTAGCCATCGGGATCGGTGACGGAGACGACCCAGAGACGATTGCCGACGAAAGGACGCTTCTTTATTTCGACACCGCGGGATTTGAACTCGCGGTAGAGAGCGAGGGCATCTTCGCACATAAAGCAAATGCTCACGCCACCGCCAAGCGCTTCGCTGGGGCGGCGACTCGGCGCAAACTCCTGGAGCATGATTGCTGCCTCGCCGAGTTGCAGCCAGCACCAGATGATCCTGCCGGCGTTCGGGTAGTGGCCGTCGCCTTCGGGAATCCAGGAGTTTTTCATCTCGAAGCCGAGGCCGTCGACGTAGAAGCGGAGGGAGGCTTCCATGCTGGAGACGCCGAAGAATGGGACGGCTTGCTTGACGTTTACGCTGGTTGAGGACGCGCTGGCCATGGTCACGTCACTATAATCAAAAATCATGCCTGAATCCATCGACTGGCCGCCAAGCAGACGGCCCTCCCGCGGACGCGTGTTTCTTGCGTTCATCCTCTTTCTGGTTCTCCTTTTCAGCAGCCGGACCGCTCTTTCTTACTACCTTGAGCTGCTGTGGTTCGGGTCGCTTGGGTATGAAGACGTCTTTCGCCGGTCGCTGGCGCTGCAGTGGGAGGTGTTTGCCTTAGCGTTTGCGGCGACATTTCTCATTTTGTACGGGTGGTTTTTGGCGCTGCGGCGGGCTTATGCGGCGGACTTGCTGAGCGGGAGCGTCATCTTTATTGGCGGGCATTCGGTGAAGCTGCCGGTGGAGCGGATTCTGCGGCTCATTGTGCTCGGAGTTTCGCTGCTGATAGCCGCGACGACTGGTGCCGGCATGATGGCGGAGTGGCCGACGTTCGCATTCTATTTGTTTGCGCCGCGGACGGGCGGGGGAGTTGTTGACCCGATCTTTGGGAGGACGCTCCACTTTTACTTGTTCACGCTGCCGGCTTGGCAGCTTGTTGCCGGATGGCTGCTGACTTTGGCGGTGATCTGCTGCGGGATTGCGTTCTTCTTTGTATTGGTTACCGGTAGCACGCAGATTTTCGCGGGGCGGCGCGGGAGTTCGATTCCTTTGCCGTGGCGCGGATTTTCGATTTCGTTTGCCTTCCTGCTGCTGATGTTGGCGATGCGCGTGTACCTCAGCCGGTTTGACGCCTTGTATGAAGAACACACCATCTTCACGGGCGTGAATTATACGGATGCGCATGTCACGCTGACCGGGTTGCTGGTTGTGGCGATTGCGCTCCTCTTTGGCGCGGCGATTGTGCTGGTGAATGCGGTGTCCGCGCCGAAGGTGCGGTGGCTGGTGGGATCGCTGGCGCCGGCGGTCGTTTGCTATATCGCGGTACAGATTGTCGGCTGGTATGTGGGGAACTTCATCGTCAAGCCGAATGAGTTGGTGCGCGAGCGGCCTTACATCGCGCACAACATCGACATGACGCGGCGCGCTTATGGCCTCGATAGCGTGACGCAAAAGGAATTTCCGGCGGAGACCACCGTCGAAGCGGCCGACGCAGCGAATAATCAGGCGACGCTTGGGAACATTCGGCTGTGGGACTGGCACGCCTTGCAGGACACGCTGCGGCAGATCCAGGAGATACGGACTTATTACGATTTTCCGGATATCGACATCGATCGCTATCGGATTGACGGGTCGATGCGGCAGGTGATGCTGGCGCCGCGGGAGTTGAATGTCGACAAGCTGCCGGAGAGCAGCCGGAACTGGATCAACGAAAAGCTGATCTACACGCATGGATACGGGATCACGATGAATCCGGTGAACGGGTTCACGTCCGAGGGCCTGCCAACGCTGATGCTGAGCAATATGCCGGTGCAGAGCACGGTGAAGAGCATCAATGTGACGCGTCCGGAGATTTATTTTGGCGAGCTCACCAATACGGACGTTTATGTAAAGACGCGGCAGAAGGAGTTCAACTATCCGCAGGGCGAGACGAACAATCTCACATCGTATGAAGGGAAGGGCGGGATTTCGATTGGCGGATTTCTGCGGCGGCTGCTAATTGCGTTTACGGAAGACGACCTGGCGAAGCTGCCTTTCAGCGACGATGTGACCTCCGACAGCCGGTTGCTGATGCGGCGCAATGTGCGGGAGCGCGTGGCGGCGCTGGCGCCGCTGCTGACGTTCGATAACGACGCGTACATCGTGATCGGCGACGATGGGCGGCAATACTGGATGATGGACGCGTTTACTTCGTCGGATACGTACCCGTATTCGAGCCATTATCCGTTGAACGGAAATCCGGTGAACTACCTGCGGAACAGCGTAAAGGCGGTGATCGACGCGTATGACGGGACTACGACGTTCTACGTGTTCGATAGCGAGGACCCGATCATTGCGGCGTACCGGGGAATTTTTCCCTCCTTATTTAAGGATGCGTCGGCGATGCCGGCGGACTTGCGGCGGCATGTGCGGTATCCGGAGATGCTGCTGAAGATGCAGGCTGCGGCTTACGGGCTCTACCACATGACTGATCCGGAGGTTTTCTACAACCGCGAGGATTTGTGGACGGTGGCGTCGGAGGTGGGGATGGGGTCGCCCGGCGAGCAGAAGGCTCTGGTGATGGAGCCGAATTTTGTGCTGATGAAATTGCCGGGGGAATCGGCCGAGGAGTTTGTGGAGATACTGCCGTTCACGCCGGCGAACCGGAACAATTTGATTGGGTGGATTGCCGGACGGAGCGATGGGGCGCATTACGGAACTTCGGTGGTGTATGACTTTCCGAAGACGAAGCTGGTGGATGGGCCGCTGCAGATTGAGGCGCGGATCGATCAGAATGCGCAGCTTTCGGGGCAGTTGACTCTGTGGAACCAGCAGGGGTCGCACGCGCGGCGCGGGACGTTGTTGGTGATTCCCTGCGGACGGGCGCTGCTGTATGCCGAGCCAATTTATTTGCAGGCGGAGCGGAGTCCGATGCCGGAGTTGCGACTGGTGGTGCTGGCGCTGCAGGATCGGCTCGCGTATGGGCCGACGTTTGAGGCGGCGATGCGGTCGCTGTTCGGCGGGGAGGTTTCGTCGTTGAGTGCGGGCGCGGTTGCTCCGGCTCCGGCGGAGACGGCGGGTACGGCGCCTGCTGGTGCGAAGCCGGCCGAGGATTTGAATGGGCTGATCTCGGACGCTGCTCGGGATTTGGCGGACTACCAACGACTCACTGCCGAGGGCAAGTTGGGCGAGGCCGGGCAGAAGCTGGAGCAGCTTAAGCGGAAGCTGGAGGAGTTGAACGCGCGGAAGAAGTAGCACTCTCGCCGATAACGGTACTTAAGCACAGAGTACACAGGGTCACACAGCGAAAATCTTGAAATCACGGAGAACACGGAGACGCACGAAGGAAGGTGGAGGAGCGTGGCACGAGGCGCCGCCACAACTGCCGGCGAGTCGCCGGAGCTAGACAAGAATCGAAGCCCGCTTTATCGCGGTTATTTGTTTTCGCCCATCTGTTGTGACAGATAGTTGGCGATGCCCATTTCCTTGATGGCGTGGAGCTGGGATTCTAAGAAATCGGCATGGCGCTCCTCGTCGCCGATCATCCGCTCGAATAGCGCCTTCGAGCCATCGTCACTTGCTTCCATACAAACCTTCACGGCCCGGTTGTACTCGTGTCCGGCTTCGAGTTCGTCTTTGAGATCGATTTCGAGCTGCTCCTGGACCTTGCTGCCGAGCTGTGGTTTGAGGCCAACTTCGATTTTGGGGATCGAGTCGAGGAAGATAATGCGCTCGATCAGTCCTTCGGCGTGGTGCATCTCTTCCATAGCCCGCGCCTTGGTGCGGCCCGCGAGCTTCTTGTAGCCCCAGTTCTCGCACATCTCCGACTGGGTCATGTATTGCACAATGGCCGTCAGTTCCGAACTGAGGGCCGCGTTCAATTCCTTGATTACTTTCTCGTTGCCGCGCATCGTTCTCCTCCAGTCATTCATATTGGAGGCATGGCAAACGCGCTTGCTGTGACGTGGCGCACAGGGGGGTGGTTGCGATTGCGCGGAATAGTCGGATACCGTTGTGGTTTGCTGCTCCCGCGTTTGCGTTCGTTCAGAGAATGCCTTGCGGCGATTGCCATTGGGGACGAGCTTTTAGGGGTCCTTCGACTTCGCTCAGGATGACATCGTTGAATTAATCGCCGGTGGCGGTTGATTTATCCGCCGGCGGGTTTATGTCGAACTCGGGATGCGGAACTCCTAACAGCCATTTATCGAACCAGCCGACGATGTAGTCGAGGCGCTCGACGCGGTGCCACGGTTCGCCGGAGCGCGAGAGTTCGTGCGTCTCGCGCGGGAACATGACCATGGCGGTCGGGCGCTTCATGTACTTCAGCGCGCGGAAGATTTGCTCACCGCCGGAGTCGGGCGGAGTGCGCGAGTCGTCTTCACCTAAAACGAACATGATCGGCGTGTGGATTTTCTGAACGAACGTGATGGCGGAGCGGTTGTTGTAGTCCTGCGGATCTTCAAAAGGAGGCGCTTTGAACCACTTCGGCTGGAATAGCGTGAAGTCGGCGGTGTACCACCACGAGGCCCAGTTGGAGATGTCGCGCTGGGAGACGGCTGCGGCGAAACGATCGGTTTGAGTGACGGTCCAGTCGGTCAATACACCGCCGCCGCTGCCGCCGGTGACGGCGAGTTTGTGCTCGTCGACGTAGCCGCGCTTAAGGACCTCATCGACGCCGAGCATCAGATCCCGATAGTCGTCGCCGGGATAGTGGTACTGGATGATGTTGCCGAAGTCCTGGCCGTAGCTGGTCGAGCCGCGCGGATTGATGTAGAGGACGACGTAGCCCTTGGCGGCCATCCATTGAAATTCGTGATCGAAGACCCAGCCGTAAGCGGCGTGCGGGCCACCATGAATATTGAGGATTAGCGGATATTTTTTGTGCGGGTCGAAGTCGGGCGGCTTCTGAATCCAGCCTTGAATGTTGCGGCCGTCGAAGCTCTTGTAATTGATTTCGTCAGGCTCGGTGAGGTTGAGTTGCGACCAGAGCTTGCGATTGAAGTCGGTGAGGCGGGTCTGGGCACCATCGGAGGAGACCGCGAACAGGTCGCCAATCATCGTGGGGGTTGAGATCGGCGCGACGATGGTGTGGGCATCCGGCGCCATCGTGAAATCGAAAACCGTCTCGTTGCCATGGCTGATTTCGCTGATCGCGCCGGAGTTGGCATCGACGCGAATGATGGGCGTGCGGCCCTGGCGGGCGACGATGTCGTAGAGCGAACGGCCGTCGGCGGACCAGTGAAGCGCGTGGCCGCTGCCGCCGCGGGGCGGGGCATTATCGCCGAAGACGGAGTCGCCGACGTCGTAGTCGTAGTCTTTGGTGAGATTGGTAGGCTGAGCGTCCGCCTTCAAATCCATCACCCAGAGATCGGGCTGCGTGTAGGAGCGAACCGGCTGGTTGACCTCGCCGTGAAAAGCGACACGCTGCCCGTCGGGGCTGAGCGCAACGTCTCCAACTCCCATGGGAATCGAAGTAAGTTTTTCCGCAGTTCCACCTGAGGCCGGAACCGAATAAAGGTCAGTGCCGGGTTCCTGGTAATAAGGCTCGTCAACATGCGAGGTCAGGAAATAGATGCGCGAGCCGTCGTTGCTCCAATGAATCTCTCGTTCGTTGTAATTGCCGCTGGTGAGTGGTAGCGGTTTCGGCTGGTCGTCGAAGGCGACGGGCGCGTCGATCACCCAGATGTGTTCCCGGTGCCTGAAGTCCAGGAAGCCTTCCTCATTGTTGCGATAGACCGCGCGGCTGATGACGTGAACGTCGGACTCGTGTTCTTTTTCGAGTTCGGCGGGCGGAGTGTTCTTCTTGTGCGCGGCTTTGGCGGTGTCTTCTGGAGTGGTAGAGCTTTGGAAGGCGATGCGCTTGCTATCAGGCGACCAAACAGGACCGAACGCACCCTTGGCGAGATCAGTGATGACGCGGGCTTCGCCTCCGGCGAGGGAGAGGATCGCGAGTTGCGAAGGCTTAGGCTTGCCGTCGTCGCCTTTGTCGCCTCCGCGAACAAAGGCAATGTGCTTGCCATCCGGCGACCAGCGAGGCTGCGAGTCGTGCTTGCCGGTGGTGAGTCGGATGGGAGCTTCGCCGCCTAAAGCAGAGACCATCCAGATAGAGGTTTCGTATCCGGTGCGTTTCTCGTCGACGTCAACCCGGGTGAAGACGACATGAGAGCCGTCGGGCGAGAGCTGTGGATTGGTCACCCAGACGAAGTCGAAGATGTCTTTGTCGGTGATGGCGCGGCGGGCGGGGGGAGGCGATGTTTGACCGGAGAGGCAACCAGCCAGACCAACAACAATGATAGCGATCAAAAGCTTAACTTTCATTGCCATCCTCGTGGTGCCGCAGGCGCGGCGAATTTGGCATTGTGCTATGCGGGCGGGTTGCAGGTCAACGGCGAAGCTTCTTGACCGTGGGCACAGACCGGGATGCCAGCCGCCGCGCAAGATATATCGTGGTACGATATAATATGCATATCGCATTACGATATAAATGAAAAACAACTCACTTAAGGCAAGGGCGCAAGGGCTATCCGATTACGAGTCGCTGGCAGAGGTGCGCTACCAGCTGCGGCGATTTCTCCACTTCAGCGAGCAGGTGGCGCGCGAGGCTGGGTTGGAGCCGCAGCAACACCAGCTGTTGCTGGCGGTGAAGGGATTGCCGGAGGGCACTCGGCCCCGGGTGGCAGAACTCGCGGAACGGCTCCAAATCAAGCATCACAGCGCAGTCGAGCTCATCGACCGACTCGCTTTGGCAGGGTGTGTGAAACGCCATCGCGCGGGCAAGGACCGCAGAGAGGTGTTGATCGCGCTCACGCCGAAGGGGGAAAAAATCCTGCGCGAACTGTCGGACCATCATCGTGCCGAGCTGCAGAAGCGCGGGCCGCTGCTGATCGATGCGTTGAAGCGTGCGATGGCAACGAAAAATGGGCCCAGGCCGAGGCTGAGTTCGCGCGGCGAGAGAACTTCAGGAAAGAGGAGAACACGTGTCGAGTCTTAATCGCGACGATAAATCTGGTCCCGCCACAATTGCCGCGACTGGCGTGCAGGTGGCGGAGACGAGACTGGGTGAGCCGGCGCAGTTCCGCATGGGATTGATGTCGTTGCTTGGCGGCGGCATTGGATTGTTGGCGGGCGCAATCGCCTATCTCCTCTACAAGCTGATCGGCCTGTTCACGAACATCTTTTTCTATCACCGATTTGCCGCCGATTTCGTGAGCGCGCGACACACGCAACTTGGGCTGTGGGTGATTGTGATCCCGGTGATCGGCGGGATCGTCGTCGGTTTCATGGTGAAATATGGGACGCCGAAGATCAAGGGACATGGGATCCCGGAGGCGATGGAGGCGGTGCTGGTGAATCGCAGCCGCATTCAGCCGCGAGTCGCAATTCTGAAACCGATTTCGGCGGCGATTGCGATTGGGACGGGCGGGCCGTTCGGTGCGGAGGGCCCGATCATTCAGACGGGCGGGGCGATGGGGTCGCTCGTGGGGCAGCTGTTTCACACCACAGCTTCGGAACGGAAAGTTCTGCTGGCGTGCGGCGCAGCGGCGGGTATGTCGGCGACATTTAACACGCCGATTGCTGGCGTGATTCTTGCGATCGAACTGTTGCTGTTCGAGTTCAAGGCGCGGTCGTTTATTCCGCTGGTGATTGCGAGCACGTTGGCCACGGCGGTGCACATGCAAGTGCTTGGAGGTGGGCCAATGTTCAGCGTTGCGGCGATGGATTTCGGTATCCCGCGAGCGCTGCCTTTTTATCTGTTGCTGGGCATGATTTGCGGGCTGGCTGCGGTGGGCTTCAGCAAACTGCTGTACTGGGTGGAAGACCTGTTTGAGAAGTTGCCGGTGGATGAACTTTGGTGGCCAGCGATCGGGGCGCTGGGACTGGGAATCATTGGATACTTCGTGCCGCGCGTGCTGGGCGTGGGTTATGACACGATTGGCGACATTCTGAATGGCAACCTGGCGTGGAAGCTGCTGCTGCTGGTGATGATTGCGAAAGCTGCGGCGCTTGTGATCTCTCTGGGGTCGGGAACATCGGGAGGGTTGCTGGCGCCGATGTTCATGTCGAGCGCGGCGCTGGGTGGCGTGTTTGCACTGGGAGTGGATCGAATTTATCCGGCGGCGGGATTGTCGGCGGGTGCGTTTGCGCTGGTGGCAATGGGCGCGGTGTTCGGGGCGGCGTCGCGGGCGACATTCGCGTTCATTATTTTTGCGTTTGAAATCACGCGCGATTACAACTCGGTGCTGCCGCTGATGCTGGTGAGCGTGATTGCGGATGGGATCGCAATGGTGCTGATGCCGCGGGCGTCGATCATGACGGAAAAGCTTGCGCGGCGCGGACTGCATATTCACCAGGAGTACGAAGCCGACGTTCTGCAGCAGGTGAAGGTGGTGGAGACAATGGACCGAGAGGTGCCGAAGCTGCCGCAGGCAATGAAGGTGAGGGAACTGGCGGACCGCATCGCAAGCGGCGATCCGGAGATGCGCAAGCATCAGGGAATGTTCGTAATGGATACAGCGGGCAAGCTAGCGGGCGTGATTACGCGGGGAGATGTGCTAAGGGCGCTGGAGCAGGATCCGTCGGGAGCGACGACAGTGCTGGATGCGGGGACAAAGAAGGTTGTTGTCACTTATCCGGACGAATTGCTGCACGACGCTTCGATCAAGATGTTGCGCAACGATATCGGGCGGTTGGCCGTGGTGGATCGCGACGAGCCGGACCGCGTGATCGGCTACTTGGGAAGATCGGGAATTATGGCTGCCCGGCTGCGGAGGATCGAAGAAGAACATGTGCGGGAGCCCGGATGGATCAAGAGCTTCGGGTGAAGGTGTTTCTCGTGAGGAATTAGTGCTTGCCGCTTGCTTCCTGATGCTTCTTCAGGGCTGCCTGGCATGAAGAGAGTTCCTGTGCGGCACGGGTGGGCCCGGCTGTCTCGAAGCCGCTTGGGCTGTACTTGCCGGGATTGCGAACTCTCTGCCACTCGGCCACACCTTGCTGCGACCAGGAACAAGCCTGCTTGAGGGTATCGAGCTGCGCGTCCCGCGCGCTGCTCTGGGCCTGCCTATCGAGAGCAATGCCGAGGCCCGTGTAGGCGTCGGCCGCGGTGTACTGCGCCTGAAGCATAGGGTGAGGCGAGTGCGCTAGTGGCTCGACGACCGCGAGCGCGCTTCTAAATAGAGCGACAGCATCGGCGCTCTGCCCTCGCATAGCCAGGGTAGCGGCAATCTTAGTGTTAACCGCAGCGAGGGCGACACGCGAATCAATGTCGTTGGGGTTGGCGGCGCAGATTTTCTCGTGAATGGCGGCGGTGGTTTTGAAATCGCGCAGGGCACCGTCGAAGTTTCGCAACTTGAAGAGAATCTGCCCGCGAAATACATAGGCCAATCCGAGATAACGTTGCAGGAATGACCTGCCGGGATTAAGGGCGATTTCTTTCTGCAGGAGATCGATGGCTTCCTGAAGGGTCGCCAGCCCCTGCTTGACGTCGCCCGATTCCGCAATGCCGATTCCGAGGAATGCTGTGCCGTAGGCGATATCGACGCGCGCTGTCGCATTCTTCGCGTCCTGTTCCACGAGCTTGCGGTCGATTTCAATCAGATTGCGATAGTTGAGAAGAGCGGACTTCGTGTCGCCGTTCATCATGTAGGTGTTGGCGATGTCCTCGTAGATAACGCTGGCGTTCCGCGAAGGAGCGGCGTTGGGAGCGAGGGTCACCAGATCTAAGGCTTTGCGAAAGCTGTCGAGGCCGCCGTTGCGGTCGCCGGTCTTCACCAGATCGCGGCCCATTTTCATGTAGGAGTTGGCCAAACTCCTACGGGTGCCGGGATCGTTGGGCTTTTCGCGAGAAACGCGTTCGGCATAGTCGAGGGACTTGCGCCGATATTCGAGGGCGAGATCGATATCGCCAAAATTGGCGGAATTTCCGTTGCCCGACTGAATGTCTCCGGTCGAGTCGTAAACCCCGGCGAGGCGACTGAGCACCTGGAGATCGTGGGGATCGCTCTTGGAGAGAGGTTCGAGGATGGCAATCGCTTTCATTTCTTCGTTCATTGCCGCTTGCGGGTTGCCCTCGACGATGAGAACTATTTCTCCGATCATTTCGTGGGCGAACGCCACGCGGAGCTGATCGGCGCTGTTGTTGCTGGGATCGGCGGCGACAATCGACTCGGAAATGGCCTGGGCCTTCCGGTAGCTGGTCAATGCGGCATTGGTATCGCCTAGGTTGGGGACGAAGGGATTGCCCTGGATCTCTGCGAGCTTGACGTAGGCGTCCGCCACCTCGCGCTGGAGGGAGATATCGCCTTTGGCTTCCTGCGAAAGAGCGTCGAGATACTGCAGCGCGTTGTCGACAAGGAGCTTTCGGGCTGGCGTTGAGTTGGGCAGTGCGGCGATAGATTTGTCGACATCGAAGGTCAGGGAATTGGCGAGGTGGCGGACATCGTTGAAGCGGCGCTCGGCGCGATGCGCGTTGGCTTGGGCGATACGCGCTTCGCGGATGGTGGCGGCGAGTCCGCCGGCGATGGCCAGAGTGATGAGCGCGGCGGCGGAGATGCCGAGCTTGTGGCGCTTGACAAATTTTTCCGCGCGATAGTTCCAAGACCCCCTGGCGGCGATCACCGGCATGCCTTCGAGATGGCGGCGAATATCCTCGGCAAACTGCTCGGCCGAAGCATAACGGCGCGCGGGCTCCTTGCGAAGCGCCATCATGGTGATGTCGTCGAGGTCGCCGGCGAGACGCCGCTGGAGCTTGGCGGGAGAACCTTCGCGGCTACGGCCGATGCGCGCGAGATCGATTTGCGGCTCGCCAGCACCGAGAGCGCGCTTGACGACCACGGTGCTGGGGCGGCCCGGTTCCGTATCGCAGACTGCTTGCGCGAGCTTGTGGGGAGTGCGGGTGTCGGCAGAGTAAGGCGAGCGACCGGTGAGCAGGCGATAGAGCACGACCCCGAGCGAATAGACATCGGAGGCGGTGGTGATGGGCTCGCCGCGAATCTGCTCCGGCGATGCGAACTCGGGCGTCATGGCGCGAGTCATGGTGGTTTCGGCTTCGTTGATCGGCGTGACGATCTTTGCGATGCCGAAATCCAGCAGCTTGGGTTCGCCTGCTTCGGTCACGAGAACGTTGCTGGGCTTGAGGTCGCGATGAATGACCAGGTGCTGGTGTGCATAGTGGACGGCCAGGCACACCTGGCGAAACAGCCGCAGCCGGTCGCTTACGGAGAGCTCATGCTCGTCGCAATAGCGGTCGATGGGCTGGCCCTCGATCAGTTCCATTACGAGATAGGGAATGCCGTCAGCCGTGCCGCCGTCGAGGAGGCGGGCAATGTTGGGATGGTCGAGTGAAGCAAGGATCTGACGCTCGTTGCGGAAACGCTCGAGCACCGAAGCGGTGTCATAGCCGCCGCGTACAAGTTTGACCGCGACTTCCTTCTTATACTGGCCGTCGGCGCGCACGGCACTGAAGACCTCGCCCATGCCGCCGTAGCCGATCTGTTCGACGATCTCGTAAACGCCGATGCGGCGGCCCCGCTGACTGGGCGAAGAGGGCAGCGCTACGGTTTCTAGATCGGCGGCCGGCGCGTTCAGAAAATTTGTGCCGGCGCGGTTGTGAGAATCGAGGAGGGAGTCGACCTCCTGGCGGAGTTGAGGATCGCCGTCACAGGAGCGATCGAGAAAAGACGTGCGCTGAGATGGCTCGATCGCGAGAGCCTCATCAAAGATCTGCTTAACGTGTTGCCAGCGCTCAGGGTTCATCCCGGGCGCTCCCCCGTGGCTTTCGCGCGAGGAACTTGAGGCCGGATTGGATGATTCGGCAGACACGGAGATGAGCCATTAAAACACAGAGGAACCGCGTGAGATTGAAGATTATTGAGACTTAACCTGCTGGGCCGGAAGGCTGCAATTTGGTGAATCCCTAGACCCAGGTGAACGGCAAATTGCGCAATCGTTTTCCTGTCGCTGCGAAGATGGCGTTGGCGACGGCGGGCGCGACAGGGGGCACAGGATGCTCGCCGAAGCCGCCCGGGGGAAAGTCAGTGGGCACAACGTGGGTCTCGATGGCAGGCATTTCGTTCATGCGCAGGACGTGAAAATCGTGGAAGCCGGTTTGTACCGCGGCTCCATCTTTGAAGTCGATCCTTCCACGCAAGGCGGCGGACAGACCCCAGGTGATGCCGCTCTCCACCTGACCTTCGAGGCCGGTGGGGTTTATGACCAAGCCACAGTCCACCACGCAGTGAATCTTGTGAACCCAAAAGTCGCTGCCATCAGGGGCCAGCGAAACCTCGGCAACTTCTGCGATGTAACTGTCGCCGTGGTAGACATTGATCGCGAGGCCGCGTCCCACTTTTCGTCCCGCCATCCCGGGCAGCGGCGTTCCCCAACCCGTCTTTTCGCGCGCAACCTCGAGAACGCGAATCATGCGGCTGCGGTCGAGAGGGTCTCCGCCGAAGCTCGTGGTGTTGCCCGGTTGCAGAAGATCGATCCGGAATTGTATCGGGTCTTTGCCGCCAAGAAGAGCCATCTCGTCAACGAATGATTCGCGGGCGAACACCGTGGCCGGATATTCCACCGCGCGCCACGGGCCTGTTGGAACGGGGCAATCGATTGGAATGTAATCGGCCTTGAGATGCGGGAAGTTGTACGGATTGTCGCAGGAACCCCAGGGTGATCCGTCATTCGCATAGTGATTTGGATCCTCCGGAGGGTTATTCCGACCGAACATCGAGAGATCGGAACTGATTGACTTCTGCCAATAGGCGAGGGCCTTGCCGTCTGAATCTACCGCTCCGGCAAGGTGTTCAACAGAGGCCGGTTGAAAATAGCCATAGCGGAGGTCGTCACTTCGGGGCCAAGTGACTTGTACTGGCTTGCCGATCGCTTTCGATATCTCCGCCGCCTCGTGAACGAAATCGGAAAACAGACGCCGGCCAAAACCGCCTCCCAGCAAGGTGACATGCACACGCACCTTTTCGGGCGATATCTTCAGCAAATCCGCCACTTCTCGTGCAGCTGTTTCTGGCGTCTGCGTTGGGGCCCAGATTTCGCACTCGCCGTCATGGTAGTCGGCGGTGCAGTTCATAACTTCCATCGGAGCGTGCGCCTGGAAGGAATATCGATAGACAGCGTCAATCCGTCGTGGCGACTGCGTGAGTGCCTGAGCCGCGTCGCCGTCGTTGCGGATCGGATAGCCCTTTTGGTCAGCGGCAAGGTAGAGCTGCCGAATGTAGTCATCGGAATTGAATGTTCGGTTCGGTCCCGCGTCCCACTCCACCCGGAGAGCGTCGCGGCCTTTCATAGCAGCCCAAGTTGTGTCGGCAACGACGGCAACGCCAGTGGCAATTCCAGTATTGACCGGGACCAGGCTACGGACTCCTGGAACTGCGAGCGGGCTGGCGGTTTCGAAGTGGCTGGCCTTTCCCCCGAGATAAGGACAGCGCGCGACTACCGCGTGCACCATTCCCGGACGTTGAATATCGAGGCCATATTGCGACTTGCCGCTGACGATTGCAGCTCGGTCTTGACGCAGAGCAGGCTTCCCGATGTAACGAAACTCGGATGGAGACTTGAGGCGCGGCCTCGGTGGAACTGGCAAGCGGGCGGCGCTTGACGCCAATGAACCGTAGCTGCGTTGGCGGTTTGTCGGCATATGGATTACTGCTCCAAGCTGAGCCTTGCAAGTCGCCGCCTCGACGCTCCAACTCGCGGCCCCCGCGGCAATCAACATCTCGCGCGCAGTGGCTCCGGCCTCGCGCAGGTGCATGAAAGTTCCGGAACTGCTTCCGCTGCCGCTGGTTCGCAAGCGTATTCCTGCGAACCGGCCACCGGGCATTGCCTGCTCGACCCGGACTTTCTCGATGTCCACTTCCAGTTCGTCGGCTAAAGCCGCCGGGAGGTTCGTGCGAACACCTTGACCCATCTCCGAACGAATTACCCAGAGCGTGATCGTGTTATCGGGGGCGATGCGAATGTAGGCATCAGGCTCGAACACTGCGCTGTCGTCGGCCCGCAATTCCGGCAAGCTGAATCCCAGCAGCAGGCCGGTGCCTGCCACAGTCGAGGCGTGAAGAAACCGACGGCGCGTGGCGCTCATGAGCGGCTCCCCTCATGGGCGGCCCGCAGGATCGCGCGGCGCATTCGGTTATAAGTGCCGCAGCGGCACACATGCTGCGACATGGTGGATTCGATCTCCTCGAGACTCACCTTTGGCTTCTCGCGCAGCAGTGCCGCGGTCTCCATGATCATGCCGGGCTGGCAGAAACCACATTGCGCAACGTCTTCCGCAATCCAAGCTTGTTGACACGGGTGGGAAGCGTCGGCGGACAGTCCCTCAATCGTCGTGTAGTTTTTGCCGGCCGCGTTGTCTACGGGAATCTGACAGGATCGTACGGCGGCTCCGTTCTCATGCACGGTGCAGGCGCCGCATGCTCCCACGCCGCATCCGTATTTTGTGCCGGTGAGCTGCAGGTGATCCCTGAGAACCCAGAGCAGAGGTGTCCCGCGTTCAGCCTCGACACGCTCGCGGCGTCCATTGATAGTGAGGAGAAATGACGCCATGGCTCTCTCCTTGGGGAGACGCGTTCTTGCTTAGACTTGGCATTTCCAGGAAGGTTAGCTGCTGATGCTCGGGCGCGCGCGGAGGTTCGTCAATCACCGTCCGTGGGACTGACGCGACGTGGCCGTTCGAGAGTACGGCTTACCCATTGGCGGAAGGGCGCCGTTCGTAACTCAGCGAGATATGAGTAGCCGACCGGCACCACCAGCAACGTCAGCAGCAGACAGAGAGTCTGGCCTCCGATGATGGTCACAGCGATCGAGGCGCGCTGTTCCGAACCTGCCCCGATGCCGATCGCGACGGGAATCAGGCCGGCAATGATCGAAAGAGTGGTCATCAGGATCGGGCGCAAGCGCACGCGATTCGCTTCGAGGATGGCCTCGCCTACCGGCATGCCGCGTGCCACGAGCCGGTTGGTGTAGTCGACCTGCAGGATTCCGTTCTTCTTCACAATTCCCAACAGCAGGAACATGCCCAGCGCGCTCCACAGGCTCAGGGCGCGCCCCGTAATCCAGAGCGAGAACAGGGCGAAGGGAACACTGAGTGGCAGCGTGAGCATGATGATGAACGGATACGAGAAGCTTTCAAACTGCGCCGCCAGCACCATGTACATGAAGACTGATGCCAACAACATCGCCAAGAGTAGATTCCAGGTGGTTTCTTCCAGAACCTTCACCTGTCCGGAGAACAGGTAGGAATAGCCGGCAGGCAGCCCGATTTCCTTGATCGAACCGATCGTGTGCGCGGCCGCGAGATCGAGCGGATATCCGGAAGCGACGTTGGCGTAGACGCTGACCTGGAACTCACGGTTATAGCGCCACAGAGTCGCCGGGCCAAAGCCGCGGCCGATGGTGGCCACGCTCTCCAGGCGTACCTGCCCCAGCTTGCTCGAGGGCACCATCATACGGTTCAGCACGTCGGGATTGTCGCGCTGCTCAGGCAGCAACTGCATGGTCACCGGATACTGCTCGGACCCTTCTTTGAACCGCGTAATCTCGTCTTCCCCCGAATAGAACAACCGCACCGCATCGCTGATGTCGGTCATGCGCACTCCGATATCGGCGGCCCGCTGGCGATCCACCTTCACCTGCAGTTCAGGGGTATTCAGGTTCAAGCTGGGGTTGATGTCGACCAGGTCCGGATACTGATGCATACGGTCGGCAACCTTCTTGCTGATTTCGGCGAGTTGATTGAGGTCCGGCCCGCGAATGATCGCGGAGATCGGAAAGTAAATTTCGCCGCCCAGCACGGAAGGCAAGCGCACGTTGTAGGTGACATTGTGATACTCGCCAAGAATGCCGCGCACCTTGGTCGCCATCTGTTGATGGGTGAACTTGCGCTGGTCACGCGGGACCAGACCGATGAAGAAGTGAGCATGGTTAGTCGGCCCGTGGGTATACGTCTGTACAAAGGCCACCTCTGGCATGGCCGAGATGCGGTGAGCCATCTCCGTTGCTATCTGCGAAGTCTTCGCGAGGCTGGTTCCTTCAGGGAGCGTAAAAGAGCTTTGCAACTCTGACTGATCGTCGGTAGGAATCCAGTCGCGTCCGACCATGTGATACAGCCCGAAGGTCGACAGGAAGGTGGCGACGCAAATGACCACGATCACCGCCCGGTGAGCCAGTGACCATTGCAGCATCCCCAGATACCAAAGCTCCACGCGATGGAGAAATCCGTGGGTGTGTGCCTCCTTCTCGCGACCATCCAGTTTCAGCATGCGCGAACTCATCATCGGCGTTAGAGTGAATGCCACCAGCAGTGACACCAGAATAGCCATCGCCATCGTCCAGCCAAAAGAGTTCACATATTTCCGCGCATAGCCGGTCATGAAGGCGATGGGCAGGAAGATGATGATCAGCGAGAGTGTGGTGGCCATCACCGCCAGCCCGATTTCCTTGGTGGCCTCGATGGCCGCGTCGAACCGGCCGCGGTTCTTTTCCTCCATGAAGCGGAAGATGTTTTCGAGCACGATAATCGCGTCGTCAATCACAATTCCCACCGCGAGAGTGAGCGCGAGAAGAGTGATGTTGTTGAGCGAAAAATCCATTCCCTTCATTAAGGTGAAGGTGGAAATAATGGAGGCAGGAATCGCTACCGCTGCGATCAGCACGGCTCGCCAGTTGCGGATAAAGATCCAAACAACCGCGCTCGCCAGAATGCTGCCCAAAATCAGGTGCTCGATCAGGGAGTGGACCGACGCCTTAATGAAGTCGGAGATGTCGTGCACGATCAGTAATTGCACGCCGGGGGGCAATTGGGAATTCAGTTCGCCGACCAGGGCGCGTACGTTATCAGCAACCTTGACAGTGTTGGCGCCCGACTGGCGGAGGACCTGGATCGCCACGACGTCTTTTTCCGGGTCGCGCTGACGGAACAAAGCTGACCAGGTGCGAAGCTCGGCCGCACCGTCTTCCACTTGGGCTACATCACGCAGGCGGATCGGCACTCCTCCGCGGGCGCCGAGCATCACGTCGGCGAACTGATCGGCGGAAGAAACGCGCCCCAAAGTTCGGAGGCCTAGTTCCTGCGGTCCGGTGATCATGCGGCCGCCGGGCGCCTCGATGTTCTCGCGCTGCAATGCCTCGCGCACATCGAGCACGGTGAAATTGTGCGAAGCCAGCTTTTGCGCGTCGAGCAGCACACGAATCTGCCGCGCCTGCCCGCCATTCAACTCGACGCTTCCCACGCCATCGACTCGCTGGATGGCGCGCTGTACCTGCTTATCGGCGATCTCGGTCAATTCGCGCAGGCTCATCGGTCCGCTGACCAGAATGGTCATGATCGGGTCGGACTGCGGATCTTCTTTTGTGATGACCGGAGGCAGCGTTTCCCGTGGCAACCTGTTAATAGCCGCGGCAACTTTTTCCCGCACATCCTGGGCGGCGCCCTCAATCTCACGCTCGAGAACGAACGTGCAGGTAATGTCAGCCTTTCCTTCGGTGGCGTAGACGCTGATCTCATCGATGCCGCTGACCGAAGAGATCGCGTCCTCCAGCGGCAGAACGACGCCGGTTACCATCTCGTCGGGCGTAGCGCCGGGCAGCATCACCTCGACATTGATGGTTGCGGGATCCGCTTTAGGAAATAGATCCACCGCCAGGCCGCGGTAGGAAAAAACGCCCAGCGTCACCAGAAATGCAATGAGCATGACGGTGAATACGGGATGGCGAACGCAGATTTCCGCGAACTTCATGGCAAGACTTTCGAACCCTGACGACCCCTACCGCGCTGCCGGCTCCGACGCACCCGCAGACTCCTGGATGACATCTCCATCGTGCAACTCCCCGCTCGACGTTGCGGCAACGCGGTCACCAGCCTTGAGCCCTTCCGCGACCTCGAACCGGCGCCCCTGTTCACCTTCACTCTGCCCGGCTGGCCGTATCTGGCGCTCGCTAACGCGATTCCCATTGACCAGGAAAACCTTGTAGACGCCATAGCGGTAGTTCACCGCCGCCTCGGGAACAGAGATCGTTTTTTCTTCTTTTTCGCTCGGAATGGATGCCTGGACAAAAAAACCGGCCTTCAGCCGCGCGTCACGATTTTCGATGATCGCCTCGGCTTCAAAGGTTCGCGAGTCCTGCGAAACCGCAGGATTGATGCGGCTTATCTTTCCCTGAAACAGTTCTGCGGGAAAAGCCTCCACATGCAGGTCGACCAATGCTCCATCCTTGATCCATCCCGCCCATCGTTCTGGAACCGCCAGCCGCGCCCGCAAACGGTCGGTGCGTACCAGCACCATGACGGGACTCTGCAGCCTCAAATATTCTCCGGGATGGACGGCGCGAGACTTAACCGAACCGGGATACGGCGCACGAATGGTTGCGTCCGCCAGCTTTTTCTCCGCCAGATGTTCGCTGGCTTCGCCCGAGATCAGCAACGCCTTGAGGCGTTCTACATCTTCCAGCGCCAGGTCGAAGCTGGCTTGCGTGCTTTGGAAGCGGCTCTTCGCTTCGTCGAACTGCTGCTGGGAGATCAGGTTGTCTTTGAACAAGGCCTGAGCGCGGTCGTATTTGCGTTCGGCATCGAAGCGGTCGGCATCGGCTTTCTGCACCGATGGCAACTGGTGCGAGTCGCGTGGCGGCGGATCGCTCGGGCCGAGACCAAGCTGCGCACGCACCTGGCGCACCAACCCCTGTTGCCGCTCCACCTCGAATCGTAATTCCCGCTGGTCGAGCAAAATCAGGGACTGACCTTCGCGGACAGAATCCCCAACATCAGCCAGAACTTCCGAAACGCGACCCTCCACCTCGGCGCTCAGAGTGCTTTCTTCGAGCGGGTAAAGAGACCCCACCGCCTGCACCCGGCGGCGCGTTGTTTCCTCGGTGACCGTATAGACGTGCGCGGATATTGCCTTTGGACGAGAGGCCGCCGCGCTATTCGTCCGGAAATTAGAGCAGCCGCACACGGCGAGTAGACAGAGTCCGGCAACGGACGCGGTGGGCACGGTAAACCGGGAGGGTGAAGTGACGAGCATCTTGCGGTCAACAGTTTACCCCAGGCTATTGAAGTTGGCTGCCCGCAACTTTCAGGCAGGGTCCCTTGACCAGGGACGCGGGATGGATCAGCTGGAGCGAGATTGCCAGACCGCTGGACGGCTAATGCGTCCTTTGACCCGCCGGGGTGACCCCTCTTCTGGTCGTTTGTCGCGACTAACAATGACGAGCTTTTTCGGTGGCCGGCCCCGCGGCATCGAGGACAGCTCTCAAAGTCCGAAATCCAGCAGAGTGAAACTCAAAGGAGCACTGCCATGAAAAATCTTGTCAACAACGTCCTGTCCGTCCTCGCAACATTCCTCGTCACGTCCGGAATGCTAAACGCTCAGCCAAGTCAGACCTACAGCCAGGCCGTCGCCGCGCACCCGGACTGGGTCCAGGTCCCCGGGGAACTCATTCGCCCCGACTGCATCCACCAGATTCCCGCCGGCGCAACACTCAGCGTGTCCAATGACCCGAAAGGGGGCGACGATATTCTTCAGAACGGCCAAGTCATCGCTCACTATGAAGCCTGCCCTGAAGATGCGATCGTAACCCGCAAGTCTGGCGGCCTCGTTCCCAGCCCCGGCAATGGCTGGGTCGAAGACTCCGATTGGGTTGTCTCTCTCAAGAAGGGCGATAACATCGATTGGCTTCAGAACGAGTTTGCGGTTCCCAAGGCCCCTAAGACGAATGGCGCGGTTGTCTTCCTCTTTAACGGTATCGAGCCCACGTCCGGCAAGTGGATCATGCAGCCGGTCCTTCAGTACGGCCCGAGCGCTGCCGGTGGCGGCAATTACTGGGCGATGGCCAGCTGGCTCGTCAGCGCAACCAAAGCCTACTTCAGCACCTTGACTGCGGTGAATGCCGGCGACCTGCTGGTCGGTACCATGGAAGAAACCGACAATTCAGGCGGCAAACTCACCTACATTGTCGACGCCTACGACTCGGCCAGCGGCGCCGACACGAACCTCACCGTGCATTCGAAGGGCATTAAGTGGGCCTGGGCCTTCGAAGGCGTCCTCGAAGCCTATAACGTGACGACATGCAACAATTTCCCGGCCTCTGGCCAGGTCAAGTTCTACAACACCACCATGGCCCATGGATTCCCTAGCTTCGACTTCTACAGTCCGTTGAAGTTCAAGGGCGAATTCGATAACTACAGTGGCGGCGGTGGCCCATCGTGCGGCTTCAGCACGTCGGTCTCCGGCGGTACAGCAACCCTGAAGTTCTGATGTCCTCGTCCGGCCCGACGCGCACTCAGCGCCCGGGCCGGCTTTCCCTTCGCCGGAGAAAGCGGGGGTGCTGTTTGACAAACTAACTGGGCCTGTACTCAGCGTCTTGTTTTTCTCTCCGGACAAGGTAAGATAAATGCCCCGTCCAATACGGGTTTTGCAGCTGATCCGGCCCCTGGGAATTCATTTCAAATCGCGGCCAACGCGACCATGTACGAGGTTGTATATGCGTAAGATCACTCCTTACTTGTTGCTTATTCTGTCTGTTATGGTGCTGACCGTTATCTCCGCTGCCAGCACAGGAACCGTGCTCTATAACTTCTGCAGCAAGGCAAACTGCACCGACGGCGCCAATCCCCAGACGGACCTTGTGACTGACCTTGCCGGCAATCTTTGGGGAACCACGCGGAACGGTGGCGCGAATGGCTTTGGCGAGATCTTTGAGCTAACTAAGAGCTCTGGTTTTACTGCACTAGGCCAGACCTACGGCTTTAAGGGTGGCTCGGCCGACGGAGCGTTTCCTGAGGCCGGACTGGTGTTCGATTCGCAAACCGGATTTCTCTACGGCACGACTAGTCAGGGGGGAACTGGGTCGTGCAGCGGCGGTTGCGGCACGATTTTCGAATTTCTGCCGGGCGCAACAACCGACACGATTTTGCACTTCTTCGGATCGAGCGGTGATGGCGCGACTCCGCTGGCGGGTCTGGTGCTGGATACGTCGCAGAACCTGTATGGAACAACGAGCGTGGGCGGCTCGACTGGCTGCACTGGAGGATGCGGAACTGTTTTCGAGATGAGTCCGCTTTCGAATACATACAAGGTTCTCTATAAATTTACGGGCGGCGCGGACGGCAACGATCCGGTAGCGGCCCTGACCTTCGACTCACAGGGAAATCTCTGGGGCACGGCGGAGGAAGGCGGCAGTTTTAAGTTTGGAACGATATTCGAGTTGGCTGCGCCGGGCTTCACCAGCTTGCAGTTCAAGCACAGTTTTAAAGGGACGCCGAATGGCGCGTCTCCGGCGGCGGCGCTGACGTTCGACCCGAGTGTGGGCGGGGCGCTCGGCACTCTTTACGGCACGACGAGCGCGGGAGGAAGCCGAAACTGCACGGGCGGATGCGGACTCGTGTTCGAGCTTGAGATAACGGGGCACGTCATCAAGATCGTTTTCAAGCTCAACGGCGCGGGAGCCACCCGGGATGGTGCGGCGCCCTTTGGAAGACTCGCTCTGGATACCAATCCCAACGATCCGCGCGTAGGCCATCTCTATGGAACCGCCAGCATGGGCGGAACGAATACGGGATCTTGTCCATCGACCGGCTGCGGAACTCTGTTCGAAATTTGCCCGCCGACGATTAACTGCACGGGATACGCGAGAGGAACGGCGGTGTTTCACTTCGATGGAACGGACGGCGAGAACCCACTGGCGGGCGTGTTGCTGGATGTTGCAGGGGCAGTTGAGCTTGAGGGCGGGCGGCGGACGGACTGGTTCTCGCTCCAGGACACGGACGAGAACGGTGAGCCCGGGCCGCAATCGGGCAAGGGCGCCTGCACCACAAACTGTATTGGCAGCTCGTCGAACGGCGGCCAGAACGGCAAAGGTGTTGTGGTCAAGGTCGGCCCGTGACGTGGTCGAAGAGTCAGTAAATCAGTGAAGCCGCGCAAGTTCAATCTTCGCTTGCGCGAGCAGCGGAGCATCGGCTTTGTCCCACACGTCGAGGAATTGCCGATACTCACTGCGGGCGGCGGTAGGGTTGGCGTGCGCCTCGGCTCGAGCGAGTTCCAGATGAGCGAGCGAACCCAGTGGGAAGTTCCAGACGAGGCCGCGGTGGTTGATAATCTTCTGGAACTCGCCTGCGGCATCGTTCCACTGCTTCAAGCGAAGATAACTTTCCCCGCGTAAATACACCGCATACATCGATGCTCCCGTAGAGAATGGGAGTACCCAACCTCCAAGCTCATAACGAGAGGTTTCCTGAAGGTAAGCGATAGCATCAGCCGGTCGATCTTGCGAGAGAGCGATTGCGGCCCGGATGGCGGGCAGCCAATAGCTCACCACGAGCGTGTCGCGTGGAAATCGTCTTCTAAGCGCGTTGCCCATTGCTTGGGCGCGGCGTGAGTCGCCGGCGCGCGCAAAAGCAAGCGCTGTTGCGACCTGCACATCCCTGGTCTTCGCAAGACTGAGCGCCGCTGTCGCGTGTTGGCTCGCTTTCCTGCGATCGCCGAATTCGGCCTCGCGCAACGCTTCATCGACAAGCGCGTCTGCCGCTGACTCTTTATCGTCCGCGGCCAGAGCGCCAGCGACGGAACCACGGGTGCTGGCGTCGGCTAGGCCGAGTCTGCCGTGAAAGGCATCCGTATCAGCCTGAATCAACTGCATGAGCGGCTCAGACGCTTTACCCCGTGCCGCCGAGATCGCTTGTTCCATCCCAGAGCCGTCGTTTTGCAGGAATGCGAGTTCGTAATAGAGCTTGAGCAGCGATCCGTCGAGCTTTCTCTCCTTCGCTTCGCTCAATAATGTCTTGGCTTCGTCGAATCGGTTGAGATCGAAGTAGTCGATTGCGAGGTCCCGGTACACAATGGCGCTATCCTTGCGCAGGGCGAACGCATCCTGGTCGTTGGCAAGCGCCTCGTCCACAAGCCCCAGATTGCTCTCTACGAGGCCGAGGTTGATGTAAGGAGCAAGATCGCGCGGATAGAGTTGCTTCCATTCTTCATAAGCCTGTGCTGCTTTTTCGAGCTCGCCCGTCACGAACGTGTAGTAACTTGATTCGACGGAGAGCCGCTCTCGCTCCGTAACGCGATCGCGTTGCTCGTACGCCTTGCTCACATGTTCGACACATCTGTCTTCTTCACCGAGATTGCAATAGGTGATGCCGAGATCGACATTAGCCGCTACGAAGTTGGGATCGAGCTCGAGGGCCCTCTTATAAAGAGGAACGGCTGCGGAGTCGCCCTGGGTACGGGCAGCCTTGGCCGCTGCACTGTAGGCCTGAAGCGCCTCAAGCGAAGATGTGGTCGCCTGCTCGAGCGGAGTGTCGTACTTCTGCACCGATGCCAGCGACTCGCCGAGCTTCTTGCGCATGGCCTTTGCAACCTGGTGCAGCTTGCCGAGTACCCGTTCGCGGCGGTCAGCCTCGGCTTGTTCGACGTCGAGCGGGTCGCCATTCTCGCAATTCACCGCCTTCAACGTGATTGCGTAGTGACTCTCGATGCGCGAGACGGAGCCGAGAAGCGCCGCCTGGCTGGCGGCGCGGCGGCAGACTTCGCGTGCAATGTCCGGCGTGAGAGGCGTGTCCGGCGCCCGTCCCATGTAGTGAAGTTGCTTGTTCACGACATCGTCTGAGAGAAGATTGAGGAATGGCGACTGGCTGAGATCAGCGGCAAGTCCTTCCTTGAGAGCGTCGCCGAGCACCGGGTCGCCCGCCGTGTTTTCGAAATCGCCAAGAACAACCGTGTCTTTCGCGGTCAGCACGCGGGGACGAGAACGGTAATAGGCGATTGCGGCAATGCTTATAGCGAGCGCGATGGCGCCGACCATGCCCAACAAAAGCTTTTGATTGTGTGATCTGAGCTTTCGAACATTGTCCAGCAGCGGCGCGGCTCGCCGGGCCGACTGTAAGTCTTCGTCCAGTTGCTGTAGTGCGTCCCGGATTTCAGACGCATGTTGGCAACGTACCTCCCGCCTTTTTTCGAGCGTCGAAACGATGATCTGCTCTAGTTTGGGTGGAATGTCGGCGCGAAGGGTCCTCGGTCTCCCGGGCTGATTCTCGAGGATGGCCTGGCACGTCTCATTCGCGGTATCGGCACGGAAGGGCAGAACGCCGGTTGCCATTTCGTACAGAACCATGCCAAACGAGAAAATGTCGGTGCGGGAATCCAGTTCCTCGCCGCGGACCTGTTCGGGCGACATATAGGCGGCGGTCCCGGCGATTGCGCCCGGCGAGGTGAGTTGCTCTCGCACGCCTTCCTGCATCACTGGGACTCCGGTCAGAGACTCTTCGAGCTTCGCCGCGCCCGCAACTCCTTTTGCCAGGCCAAAGTCGAGAATCTTGGCGTGCCCGCTGCGGGTTACGAAAATGTTGGCGGATTTAATGTCGCGGTGGCAGATGCCTGCACGATGCGCCGCATCGAGCGCATCCGCAATCTCTATTCCGAGCCGCAGCAACGCGGGAATGTCCAACGGCCTGCCGGCGATCCGCTGCTTCAGCGTCATCCCCTCGAGGAATTCGAGGGCGATAAAGCTCTGGCCTTCGTGCTGGCCAACCTCATAAATAGTGCAGATGTTGGGGTGGTTGAGCGCCGATGCGGCTTGTGCCTCGCGCCGCAAGCGGGCGCGCGCTTGCTGGTCTCGGGCAATCTGCTCGGGCAAAAATTTCAGGGCGACGCTGCGGCGGAGTTCGCTGTCTTCGGCGCGATAGACGACGCCCATACCCCCGGCAGCAACAAATTCGGAGATCGTAAAGCGCCCCGCGATGACATCACCGCGCGCGAACTGAAGAGAAGCGGAGGAGGATTCCGTCAGAGGCCGCCCTGTGATCGAGACATCCGAGATGCGTCCAAGCAGCGGATCGGAAAGAAACTGGTCTGCCTCGCGATATTCGCCAAGCAGCCGTTCGACCTCGCTTCGAATCGCCGGATCGGGAGTCCGCTCTTCGAGGAAGGAACTGACATCCTGCGGCGCGAGCTCCTGGGCAGCTTCGAAGAGAGCCTTAACTTGTTCCCATTTCTCCGGCTCCAGCTTCATACGCCGCCTTTAGTTCTCCGTGAAGCCAGGCTTTGGCCACGCTCCAATCGCGCTTAACGGTTTTTGGCGAGACGCCGAGCACTTCGGCAGCCTCCTCAACGGTCAGACCGGCGAAGAAGCGTAACTCGACGATGCGAGCTTGCCGAGGGTCGATCGTGGCGAGCCTGTCGAGAGCGTCATCGAGCTCGACCAGGGATGAAGATTGTTCAGGTGAAAATACCAGAGCTTCGTCAAGCGGAACAACAGGTTGTCCGCCGCCACGTTTATCGCGGAGGCGTCCGCGAGCGTGGTCAACCAGCAGGCGCCGCATGATCTGGGCTGCCACTCCGAAAAAATGCGCCCGACTCTGCCAATTAACGGAGCGCTGTTCGACGAGCTTCATGTAGGCTTCGTGAACCAGGGCCGTGGCTTGCAGCGTGTGGCCTTCGCGTTCGCGACGCATATAGCTGCTCGCGAGACGTCGCAACTCGGCATAGACAACGGGAATCAATTGGTCGGCTGCATCGGGCTTGCCCTGCGAAAGAGCCCCCAGCAGCGCCGTAACATCCACCGAATCGAGATTCCTCAGCCGACCATCCCCGCCCATTGATGGTTACCTCATCACCCCGCGAACCGCGCCGTCCCTATCTGTTTGAGGTGTCAGACCGGCGTGGAAACAACAACTTGGCGACGAAGTTTAGCACAAGAATCTTGTGAGCAATAGCGCGCAGGAGACTTCCAGTCGAAGCATGAAAAGGTCTCAGGCCCACTGAATGAAAAGAATGGTAGGCCCGAATGGACTCGAACCATCGACCTCTTCCGTGTCAAGGAAGCGCTCTAACCAGACTGAGCTACGGGCCTGCTACCGGTCAGGATGGGCGCACAGAAGTGCGCTTCTTTTAATTTTAGCATGCGGTTCTCGCGCTCAGGTCGCACCTCAACCGGAAACGTGGTACAACAGCGCGATAGAATTAAGAGCAACGAGGGGTGAGATGGCAATCCAGGCGAATATTCTGACCGATCCCGCTTCGGTCGCGGAAGCGTCCGCGGCGCGAGTTCTTTCCAATTTCATCGATGGGCGTTGGGTCCCGGCCCAAGCTTCGGCGCATCTTGATGTAACCAATCCGGCAAACGGCGACGTGCTGGCGCGTGTTCCCTTGTCTGGAGCGGCCGATGTGGAGTCGGCTGTAGCGGCGGCGGCGGCTGCACTGCCGGACTGGCGAGCCCGGGCAGTTGGCGAGCGCACGGAATTCATTTTTGCTTTGCGCGAACAGTTCCGGCGGCGTATTGACGAACTGGCGGCCTCGATTACACGCGAGGGTGGCAAAGTGGCTTCGGACGCCCGGGCGGAGATCACGCGCGCGATCGAGGTGCTGGAGGTCGCTTGCTCCTCACCAATGACCATGCAGGGCCGCGTGCTGGAGGGCGTGTCCCGCGGAATCAATACGGAGACGATTCGGCAGTCGGTGGGCGTTTGTGCGGCTATTACTCCCTTCAATTTTCCGGGAATGGTGCCGATGTGGTTCTTGCCGTTTGCCATCGTCTGCGGAAATACTTTCATCCTGAAGCCGTCGGAGCAGGTGCCGCTAACTTCCGAGCTGATCTTCCACATTCTCGAAGAAATCAAATTGCCGCGCGGCGTCGTCAACCTGGTGCATGGGGCGCACGACGTGGTGAATGGGATTCTCGACAGCCCGGGGATCAACGCGGTGTCATTTGTGGGATCGGTGAACACGGCGAAGTACATTTACCGGCGCGCTGCGGAAAAAGGGAAGCGGGTCCAGGCCTTGGGTGGCGCGAAGAATTATATGGTCGTGATGCCGGACGCGGTTGTCGATAAGACTGTTTCGAATGTTCTGGGGAGCGCTTTCGGCAATGCCGGGCAGCGGTGCATGGCGGGATCGGTGCTCGTGACAGTGGGGTCGGCGCGGGATGCGGTCATGGGAAAGCTGAAGTCCGAAGCCGAGAAGTTGATTGCCGGAGATGGACGCGATCCGAAGGCGAGCCTTGGGCCGGTGATTTCTGCGGCCTCATGCGAACGCATTCACGATGCCATCGAGACGGGAGTGAAAGAGGGAGCGAAGCTGCTGGTCGATGGACGTCGGCCTAAGAATACGCCGGCGGGCGGAAATTTCGTCGGGCCGACGATCCTCGATCAGGTGAAACCGGAGATGAGCGCGGCGCGGGATGAGATCTTTGGGCCGGTACTTTCCGTGATGCACGTTGACACACTGGACGACGCAATTGCGCTCATAAACAACGACCCGCGGGGGAATGGGACTTCGATCTTCACCGAGAATGGTGCTGCGGTTCGCGAGTACAGCCGGCGTGTGGAGGTCGGCATGGTGGGTGTGAATATCGGAGTGGCAGCTTCGCCGGCTTACTTCCCGTTTTCGGGCTGGAAGGATTCCTTCTTTGGCGACTTGCACGTGCATGGATGGGATGCGGTTGACTTCTTTACCCGCAAGAAGACGGTGACCTCGCGCTACTTCTCGTCGGGCGAGACGGGGAGATTTTTCACTGAGCAGGGTGACAAACACTGAGCACTGCCGGGCAGACTTAGTTCTGCGGGTCGCGGAGGGCGCTGTTTCGCTGGTCCGGACGAAATCATCGAGTTATTAGTTGTCACTTGGCCCTGTTACAGATGTCACATACAACAGATTGTGTTTGTCAGATAATTTGCGCCGAGATTGGCGGGTATCGGGTCACTGGAGGGCGACCTGACTTGGCAGTCTCAGTTGGTCGGTGACCACTCATCACCGAGGTTCCAAATTAAGACCCGACACTGCCTGGGGGAGGGGGTGTCGGGTTTTTGCTTGGTTTTTTTCATCAATCTCCGCCGTCATTCCATGCCTCTTTTGTTCTACAGGTACCCGAGCCACCAGTCCTTTCTCCTGGACTTGAGTCCGGCAAACCAACGGCACGGGAAATAGAGCAACAGGATAGCCGCACCCCATCCCACATAAAGCAGCGAGAGGCTCCAGATATATCCTGGTGGCGGCTCGGGATTGCCCATCGGGTGATTAGCGAAAAGCCAAGGGCTCACGAATCCAAGCCGAGCCTTTGAGACAACAAGTGCGAGGGCGTGAATCAGGGGAATGTGAAGCATATAGAAAAAGAAGGGCACGCGGCCAAAGAGCGTGATTTGCCTGACGAGACCGCCGTGCAGGCGCTCAAGCAGAGGGATCAGCGCGATTATCGGCCCCACAGTCATCAAGAGAAATGAAAGCGACGCCGGATACTTGGTGGTATTCAGCAACGAGAGCAAGCCCGGCATCGGGCGTCCTTGCCCAGCGGGATGCCACGGTCGTGGGTCGCCATACAGATTGAATGCTCTTAGGAAGAGGAAGAGTGCGACTGCCGAAAGTCCGATGAACAGACAGGTGCGGTCCCTTCGCGCCGGCTCCAGCACAAGAATTCTGCCGAAAGCATAGCCGGCAGCCATCACGCCAATCCACGGAATGATCGAATAAAGAACAATGAGGTACGGACCGTCGGCGCCAAACTGAATTGGGCCGGCGAAGAAGCCGACATAGAGGACCTTCCAGAGACCCGAGAAACGGTTGGCGTCAAGGCCTTCGATCAGCTTGCCCATGTGCGGATCCATCAGATTGTGAGCGCCGATGATGAGCACGCCAATCGTGCCGACGACCGGGGTCGGTAGCTTCACCAACCCGGCGAGAAGGATCATGCACCACCCGATCACCCAAATAACGCCAGCCATTTCGTAGTGCCGGAAATCAAGATTGAAAGTCCAGGCGACGCGGAGGAAAGTGAGTTCAAGCAGAATCAGCCACAGACCACGAATCAGCAAATGCTTCGAAAGATCGGCGCGCCGCCTGCCGTAGAAGAACGCGCTCGTCCCGGCTAGAAAAATAAACGCTGGAGCGCAGAAATGCGTGATCCAGTGCGTGAAGAAAACTCCCGGCGTGGGTCCGCCGGGCGTAACGCCGCTGTAAACGCGCACATGATCGATGGCCATCAGGACCATGACTGCGCCGCGAATCAGGTCGATGGATTCGATCCTGGCGGGTGGTGCAGTCTTGGTCGGGGTCGAAGCTGATGCGAGTCTTGCGCTACGGTTCGACATTTTTCGTTACACATGCGGTGTTGGCAATGCCGTCCACGTCTTCGATCCGCCCGCCTAGGGCTGTGAGTAAAGCGACCGCCTGAGGAACTCTCCGGCGCCGGGGCGACCTGTGAACTTTTCCTTTTCGACAACTACCTGGCCACGCGATAGCACGACTTCAGGCATTCCCGTTACCTGAATTCCTTCGAACATTGAGTAATCCACCCGCATGTGGTGCGTCTTCGCGCTGATGGTGTGTTTGCGATTGGGATCGAAGATGACGAGGTCGGCGTCGCTGCCGACGGCAATAGTTCCTTTGCGCGGATAGAGGCCGAAGAGCTTGGCCGGAGTGGTGGACACTAGTTCGACAAATCGGTTCACGCTAAATCGTCCGGAGGAAACGCCCCCAGAGAAGATCAGGCTCATACGGTTCTCGATGCCGGGGCCGCCGTTGGGAATTTTCGTGAAGTCGTCCTTACCGAGTTCTTTTTGCTCCTTGAAGCAGAACGGGCAATGATCCGTTGAGACGACTTGCAAGTGATCGCGTTTGAGGCCGTTCCAGAGTTTTTCCTGATGCCATTTTTCGCGGAGGGGAGGCGTGAAGACGTATTTCGCGCCTTCAAAGCCGGGGGCGTCCATGTTCTCGAGAGATAAGTAAAGATACTGAGGACAGGTCTCTGCATAGACTGGCAGCCCGCGGTCGCGCGCTTCGCGGACTTTTTCAAGGGCGTCGTTGCAGCTTAGGTGAACTATGTAGACGGGAGCGCCTGCCATTTCCGCGAGTGCGATAGCACGAGCAGTCGCTTCGGCTTCGGCCGTGGTGGGGCGAGTCAGCGCATGATACTTCGGAGCTTTTTTCCCTTCCGCAAGCGCCTGCTGCACGATGACATCGATCGCGTTACCGTTCTCGGCGTGCATGCAGACAAGGCCGCCGTTCTTGGCGGTGGCGCGGAAGGCTTTGAAGATGCTCGCATCGTCGAGCATGAAGACGCCCGGATAGGCCATGAAAAGCTTGAAGCTCGTGACGCCTTCGCGGACGAGTGCGTTCATTTCGTCGAGCTGCGCGCTACCGAAATCGGTGACGATGCAGTGGAAGGCGTAATCGCAAATGGCTTTTCCAGAAGCCTTCTTCATCCAGGTGTCGAAGGCGGTCCGCAGTGTCTGACCTTTGTACTGGATGGCGAAGTCGATGAGTGTGGTAGTTCCGCCGAAAGCGGCGGCGCGCGTACCGGTTTCGAAATCGTCGGCGCTTGTCGTGCCGCCAAATGGCATGTCGAGATGAGTGTGAACGTCGATGCCTCCGGGCAGCACGTATTTCCTACCTGCATCGATAATCCGGGTCGTGTTCTCGCGCGGCAGATCCGCCGCGATGGCGGCCACTTTGCCGTTCTGAATGGCGACATCTGCGGAGTAGGTGTCAGTTGCCGTCGCGACCTGGCCGTTGACGATGATGGTATCGAACGCCATTTGTGTGACTTCTCCCTAATCGTGCAGCAGAGATTCTATGCTAAACTGCCCCCCTTCGTTTGCTTGTCGCTAGCAGTCCTGAAATTGCGACAAAGAACTCGGACAGCGAAGGGCATGAAGGTTCACGAAGGTAAGGAGCATGAGCAAGATGCGTTTTGGAATAACGATCAAGCCCGACATGAGTGTCGAGCGCATTCTTGCGCTGTCGCGGCAGGCTGAAAGCGCAGGATTTGAGTACGGGTGGATTTTTGACTCGCATGTGCTCTGGCTTGAGCCTTATCCTCTGCTCACGCTGATGGCGACGAATACACAGCGCATGCGCCTCGGGACATGCGTTACCAATCCCGCAACGCGCGACATTACTGTTACTGCGAGCCTCTTTGCCACGCTCAACCTGATTTCGAAAGGACGCATGCAGCTTGGCATCGGACGCGGAGACAGCTCGCGGCGTGTGTTGGGCAAGCAGCCAGTGACTCCCGCGCAACTGGAACAATCGGTGCGAGATTTTCGGGCACTTACGAGCGGGCAGGAGATCGACTACGAAGGGCGGCCTGCGCGATTGGCTTGGGCGAATGGTGGAACTCCGCCGATCTGGGTGGCGGGCTACGGACCGAAAGTGCTGGAGATGGCGGGACGAACCGCCGATGGCGTGATCTTACAGTTTGCCGATCCGGATTTGATTGCATGGTGCGTCAGCTCTGTTAAGAAAGGCGCGGAGGCGGCGGGTCGCGACTTTTCCAAGATCGAGATCATGGCGGCGGCGCCGGTGTGGGTTTCGAACGATGTGAAGGTTGGACGCGAACACGTGCGCTGGTTCCCGGCGTTGGTTTCGAATCACGTAGTGGATCTCATTTCGCGCTATAAAACTGAGGAGCTACCCCCGGCGCTGACGTCTTATGTGCGCACGAAGGGGAAATACGACTACCTGCATCATTGCGAGGTGGGGAGCGACAACGCGGAATTCGTCTCCGATGAAGTTACAGATCGCTTCTGCCTGCTCGGGCCAGCCGAGAAGCACATCGAAAAACTGCACGCGCTGGCGCGCGCTGGCGCGACACAATTCAATATCTATCTCATGTGTGGCGACGAGGGAGGAACCCTCGAGAGCTATAAGAGAGAAGTACTGCCCGCATTCGGCAAGACTTCCTGAATTCCTGCCCGACGGACCTGACGCCTACCGCAACCAGGCTGAGTTGTCACGTTCCCGCTCAAAGTGTCTGAAATTCAGACACTTGAGAACCATAGATGTCTATACCCTTCGCACCCGTTTCGGCGCTAGTGTGGGCTCATGTGGGGAGAGGAGCGGATTCGGTCCGCTTGTCTCCCCTTTTTTGTGCAACGCGGACGCGCACGCGAGAGGATCTATAGGATTGCGCGGCCGCGCGGGAGCCCAGGGCGCGTGACCCGGTACGTTTGTGTTCATTGCCATTTCTATCAACCACCGCGAGAGAATCCGTGGCTGGAAGCGGTTGAATTGCAAGAATCCGCTTCTCCTTATCACGATTGGAACGAGCGGGTCACGGCGGAATGCTACTTACCCAATGGGGCGGCGCGCATTCTGGACGGAGACTCTCGCATCGCGAAGATCGTCAACAACTATTCGCGCATCAGTTTCAATTTTGGTCCGACGCTGCTTTCGTGGCTGGAGCAGAAGGCACCACAGGCCTACGAGCGCGTTCTGCTGGCCGACCGCGAAAGCCAGCAGCTGTTTTCGGGGCACGGCTCCGCGATTGCTCAGGCGTATAACCACACGATCCTTCCACTGTCCAATTCGTGTGACAAGCAAACACAAATTGTTTGGGGCATTGCGGACTTTCAACACCACTTCGGGCGCGATCCGGAGGGCATGTGGCTGCCGGAAACCGCAGTTGATGTCGAGAACCTGGAATTGCTTGCCGCGGCGGGAATCAAGTTCACGATTTTGAGCCCCTACCAGGCGCGGCGCATGCGGCACCGCGTTTGGGAAGAGTGGCAAAACATGGACGGCGGGCGGATCGACCCGACGCGCGCATATCAGTGCCATCTCCCTTCCGGGCGCACGATAAGCCTGTTTTTCTACGACGGACCTATTTCGCATGCCGTCGCTTTCGAAAACCTGTTGATGGACGGCAAGCGGTTCGCACATCGCCTGCTGAGCGGCTTCAATGAGGACCGGCATTGGCCGCAGCTCGTGCACATCGCTACCGACGGCGAAACCTACGGACATCATTTTCGCCATGGCGACATGGCTCTGGCGTACGCGCTCGAATACCTGGAGCGTAATCAACTGGCACACATCACCAATTACGGCGAATACCTCGAACTGCATCCGCCGACCGAAGAGGTGGAGATATTCGAGAAGACGTCCTGGAGCTGCGTGCACGGAGTCTCTCGCTGGATGCAGGATTGCGGGTGCCGCTCGGGAGGCGGCAACTCCTGGAATCAGCAGTGGCGGCGTCCGCTACGTAACACGCTCGACTGGCTGCGCGACGACCTGCGTAGCGTGTATGAAGCGCGCGGGGCTCGGTTCTTTGTCGAGCCCTGGGCGGCGCGCGACGACTACATCCACGTTGTGCTCGATCGCTCTCCGAACAACAAAGATGCGTTTCTTGCGCGGCATGCGATCCGGCCGCTCTCCCCCGACGAGCAAATCGAGGCTTTGCGTCTGCTCGAGATGCAACGCCACCTGATGCTGATGTACACGAGCTGCGGATGGTTCTTCGACGAACTGACGGGCCCGGCGACGCTGCAGATACTGCAGTATGCTGCTCGCGCTATACAACTGAGCGAGCAAGTCACTGGCGAGAAGCGCGAAGAAGCGTTTCTGCAGCGCCTGCAGGAAGCCTGGAGCAACGTCGCGGAATGTGGCAACGGACGGCACGTTTACGAGCGCTTCATTAAGCCCTGCATGCTTGACCTGCTGGGCGTAGCCGCGCATTACGCCATCAGCTCGATCTTCAATGAATACTGCGGGCAGGATTCGATCTTCTGTTATCACGCGTTGCTCGAGAAATCCCAGCTGATCGAATCAGGCAAAACGAAATTCGCGGCGGGCGTCGTGCGCCTGACCTCGGAGACGACAGGTACCTGGCTGCGCGTCGGCTTCGGAGTGCTTCATTTTGGCGACCACAACCTGAGCGCGGGTGTGCGCCCCTTCGGCGATGGACTATGGTTCGACGATTTCGAAGATCGGGCTGGGAAAGCATTCTCCGGAGCGGACCTGCCGGCGACGCTTCGGCTGATTGATCGATACTTCTCCGGCTCGACCTATTCACTGAAGTCTCTTTTTTGGGACGAACGCAAACGAATCATCAGTCAGCTTGTGGACTCGACACTGCGCGATGCGGAGGCGCTCTACCGCCGAGTTTACGACGACCATGCGCCCTTGATGTGTTTCCTGCACGAGATGCAACTGCCGTTGCCTCCGATTTTGCGGCTCACGACGGAGTATGTGCTGGCGGCGGCAGTGCATCGAGCCTTGGCGAATCAAGCGACGGAACTCGATTCGGTACGGTCCATGTTGGAGACGATCCGGCGTACCGGTTTTCATGTGGATGCAACGTACCTCGAACCGGCGTTGCGCCAACGGCTGAATGCACTGGTGGAAAACTGGATGCGAAATCCGGGCAGCCTGGGAGCATTGGAGCAAGTCGAAGACGTGATCGCGCTTTCCCGCGTGCAACCTTTCGAGCTAAATCTTTGGAAGTCACAGAACGCCTATTACGAGCTTTCGCAGGCAGTTTCAGGCAACGGGAAGGAGATAGCGAATGAAGTTTGGCTCAGCCATTTCCGGGAGTTAGGGCAGTGGCTCGGTGTGGCGCAGCCGCAACTGCCGCTGCCGCGAATGGCTATGCACGAAGAGTCCGCTGCGTAGGACGCCGCGGCAGAAACGTTATTGCCATTGCAGTGATGAGAAAGAGGTATCGAGGTGTGGATATGAGATCTTCTCGTCAAGCTCTTGCAAGCTGGCATCCGGCAATCGAAGACGCCGGCGTTTTCGATGAGGCCGAAGGGCGGATCGAATCGGCTCCGTCTTCGGCCTGGCGGGCGCTCTATATGGCCGCGTTGTTTGAGACTGATGAAGAGCGGTTCGTAAAGCGAATTGCCGAGGCCAGGCGGGCGCTCGCCCTGCGCGCGCATGAACTCTTTCGCTCAGCGGAAGACCACTTCCAGGAGCGAAGCGCGATCGAGGCAACGCTACAGTCTTTACATGCGTTGGAACGATGCCGGGTGGTGCGTCCGATGGTTCTAAGCTCAGAGATCGAAGGTGCTATTGCCTCGATCGAGACCGCGTGCGCAGACTGAGCAGCGAAAAGCTCTAACCACAAGCTACACAGGTGCTGCCAGCTACCACTCGGGACACGGAAGTTTCCTGCCCGCACGTGGGCCCTCCCTGATCTTCCTCGTCTACCGGCTCTTCAGCCGCGGGTTAAAAGAGATAAATAAGATTCACAGCCGTTGTGAACTGACGCGTGGTGAAGGCATCGCCTTTGCGGAATGTTGCGTGATCGGAGAAGTCTTGGCGGAATTCGCCGCGCGTCACAAACTTCCCGTCGAGATGGTGAAATGTCGAAGAGACGCGCGAGAGCTTGGCAGGCAGAACGTATTCTGGTGTGAGGGTGAATCCACGAAGAGTTTGTGTGGTGCCGGTGCGGCTGCCGCCGTCGTCGCCGAAGATCTCGCCGCGGAAGGCCAGTGAAAATTCCTTCGTAAGATTGTATTTGGCATAGCCGGCAAAGCCTTTCCAGATGGCATCACTGCCATCGGAGGACGCGTGATCTTCGTCGGCATAAAGGCTGTCAAAGGCAAGAGCCAGGGGCGGAATTACCTTCCATGTGCCGGTGATTTCGTAGACGCTACGCTGGTCGTGATCGTTGTGGGGCCGCTCGGGACCGTGAAGGAAGTTGAAGGTCAGAGTGGTGTTCTTTGAGGTGACGGCGGCCAATTGGCCGCCCACGGTAATGCCGCCGTTGAGACGCGTTACGGTGTCGCAGCCGTTGGTCAACAGCAACGCCGATGAGATCCGGCCATTGAAGGTGTAAGCGGCCTTGATGCCCGTGTGCGTGAAGGGCACGCCATAGCCAAAAATGAAGCCGCGGCTGAAGTTGTCGTTGTAGCCGTCGTAGCCGCCAATGACCTCGTAACCGAGGTGGGTGACAAATTTGCCAAGGTCGAAGCGAAGTCCCTTGCCGGCAGGCGCGACATAACTCACGTAGGCCTCAGGAATGTCGAAGTGATGGGCGATGCCGGTGGATTTGTCGCGGAACATTCCGTATGCGGCGGTCACTTCCGGAACGCCCGATCCAGCGATCATGTTGAACCGAAACCCGTAGCGGCTGACCTCCCCAACTCCATGCTGAACGACGAGCTGTGCAACATCGAGCTGCGGATCGTCATTAAAATCAAAAACGCGAAATTGATTGAGATGGTCTCCCGGATCGTTGGTGTTGTAGGTGTAGGAGAGCGACATGAAACCGTCGGTGGTGATTTCTCTCCACCAGACTCTGTGCGGGGGCCCGTTGTTGGCGACCGGATGGTCCTGTGCCGAACTGGATTGCACGAACAAGAACAGGGGTGACGCGAGCATCACCCCCAGGATGACTACCTTCAGCCAGCGGAGAAATGCTTCTTGCGAACCAAGCATTCAGTTAGCGATCAGTGACCTGCATGAATCAGGTCTTCTTCCGTGAGTTGCTCGTAGGCGTGTTCGCCGTGGAGCGATTCGTCCAGGCCGATCTCCTCGGACGACTCCGAGACCTTAACAGTGATGAAGGCATCGATGATGCGCAGCATGGCGTAGGTGAAAACAAACGCCCATACCGATGAGAACGTCACGGCTGTAACTTGCTTTAACAGGAAGACGGGATCGCCGTAGAGCAAACCATTGGCGCCTTCAGGGTTGAACTGCTTGTTGGCAAAGATGCCCAACAGGATGATTCCCAGGAAGCCGCCGACACCGTGGACTCCCCAAACATCGAGGGCGTCGTCCCACTGCAGACGATTCTTCATCTCGACCGCGTAGTAGCAAACCACGCCCGAGACGATGCCGATGATGACCGCCGTCGACGGCGAAACGAATCCCGCCGCGGGGGTGACGGTGGCAAGTCCGGCGACCGCGCCGGTGAGCAGGCCTAGAAACTTTGGTTTCTTCTCGTTTAGCCAGGCGACGAGGAGCCAAGCCACGGCGGCGAATGATGCGGCGACATCGGTATTGAGAAATGCAGTCGCGGTGACGGAATCGACGCGCATTTCGCTGCCGGCGTTGAAACCGTACCAACCGAACCAGAGCAGGCCAGTGCCGAGCGCGACGAGCGGAATGCTGTGCGGGCCACGATCGGCCACGCGCCGCTTGCCGACATAAATGACCGAAGCGAGAGCTGCGATGCCGGCGATGTTGTGCACCACGATGCCACCGGCGAAATCCTTCACTCCCCACTGCTGCAGGAATCCGCCGCCCCACACCATGTGAACGAACGGGAAGTAGACGAACGTCAGCCACCCCGTCAGGAACAGCATGTATGCCTTGAAGGTGACGCGGTTGGTGAAGGCGCCAGAAATCAGGGCGGGTGTGATGATAGCGAACATCATCTGATAAGCAATGAAGACGAAGGCCGGAATGGTGTCGTTCGGAGAAGGCGTGCTGAGGTTGACGCCGCGGAGGAACGCCATATTGAGATTCCCGATCACGCCGTGCCAATCTCCGCTGAAGCAAAGCGAATAGCCGTAGAGATACCAGATGACGGTGGTCCAGCCCATCGAGACGAAACTCTGAATCATGATGGCGAGGACATTTTTGCGGCCAACGAGGCCGCCGTAGAAAAAGGCGAGACCTGGGGTCATGAGCATGACCAGGCTGGTGCACAAGATCATGAAACCGGTGTTGCCGGTGTCGAGATGGAGCATGCGGTCCTCCGACGGTAATGAAAAAAAAGAAGTTAGCTCGCCGATGGCGAGTGGGGTCTGGAAAACACAGAAAACCGCGCAGGTAGAGGGCCCTCAGACCTAGACTGCGCGGAAAGCGGCATTACATACAGAGGCTGGACTTATTGTGGAGGAAACTCAGTGCGGTATGTCACGTGAGCGGGTGATAAAGGGAGGTCCAACGCCGTATGAGCGACCGCGGTTCCTGTGATCTCGCCGCGGTCAGTTCGCGCGCAGGCGCATCATTGCGTAGTAGACAACAAACGACACGGCGAATCCGACGAACCACGAGTAGTCGTACAGCATACGCAGAGATGGCGCTACCAATCCGATCAGTGCGGTGCCGGCTCCGAGGAATAGAGCTAACACCGCGAGCCAGTTGAAGCCGTGCGAGTACTCGTAAGTTCTTCCGCGCAGATATAGATCGTCGACCAGCAGAACGCGGCGGCGAATTACGAAGTAGTCGCAGATCATGATGCCAGCCACCGGCCCTAAGAAGGCCGCGTAACCTCCGAGCCAGCCAAAGATGAACGTGCTATAACTCGAAAGAAGCTTCCAGGGCATGAGCACGATGCCCATGAGGCAAGTGATAACGCCTCCAGTGCGGAAGCTGATCTTGCGCGGCCAGAGATTCGAGAAGTCGTTGGCCGGGCTTACGACATTGGCGCCGATATTCACATTCAGCGTGGCAAGGAGGATGGCTACCAGCGAGATGATGACGGCGACCGGCGAGTGAAAGTGGCTTAGGAGTTGGACCGGGTCCCAGATGGCCGAGCCGTAGATGATTACCGTCGCGGAGGTAACGAGGATGCCGATAAGCGAGTAAAGCGTCATCGTCGTCGGCAGGGCAACGGCCTGCCCGATGATTTGCTGGCGCTGGCTTTTGGCGAAGCGGGTAAAGTCGGGAATATTGAGCGAGACCGTTGCCCAGAATCCCACTGTGCCGTTGAGCGCGGGAATAAGGAATTTGAGGAAGTCGGGGAAGTTCGTGAACTTCGATCGCGCGGAGAGCATTGGGCCGAATCCGCCGGCCGTTTTGTAGGCCCAGGCTAAAAGAAGCAGACCGACGGCGAGCAGGACGGGCGCGCTGATCCCTTGCAGGATGCGGATGTACTCGATGCCGCGGAGGATGACGGCGAGATTGATAAGCCAGAAAGCCATGAAGCAGAGCGCGGCGCCGTGCGGGACCGAGCGCCAGGCTGGAGTGAGCGACAGGAGGGTGTTGATGGCCTCGCCCCCGATCCAGGTTTGAATGCCGAACCATCCGCAGGCGACCAGTGCGCGCAACACTGCCGCAACGTTTGCACCCAGCACTCCGAACGAGGCTCGCGCCAGCACGGGGAAGGGAACTCCATACTGGGCGCCCGGATGGGAGTTCAGAAGCATCGGGATCAGCACGATAGTATTGCCGAGGAAAACCGTGAAGACCGCCTGACGCCAGTTCATCCCGCCCTGGATGAGGCTCGCCGCGAGCATGTAAGTAAGGATGTTGACCGACATGCTTACCCAAAGGGCGGCGAAGTTGTAGGTGCCCCAGTGGCGCCGCTCGGCGGTGGCCGGCGCGAGGTCTTTGTTGTAGAGGGGACTAGACTCGATAAAGGAGGGTGGAGGCATAGGTGTTGATGTTGAGAACACGTAGTCTGCGATTCTTTCAGATTTTGGAACTTCAGCGCACCCGTGAATCTGACACCGTTGCGACTGAAGCCTTAATATGTTAAACTAAGTCACGTAAACTAAGTCTAATATAAAAATATGAAAACAGTAAACATTCACGAGGCAAAGACGCAGCTGTCGAAACTTGTGGACGCGGCGTCCAAGGGTGAGTCATTCATTATTGCAAAAGCAGGCAAACCGATCGTAAAGGTCACCGCGCTTAACGCTCCGATCGGAAGCCAGGTGCGACGGCTCGGTTTCCTGGCCGGGCAGATTTCAGTTCCGGACGACTTTGACCAAATAGGCAAGGACGAGATTGAGGGCATGTTCGGCGGGAGCCTATGAAGCTGTTGCTCGAGACGCATCTTCTCCTCTGGGCTGCGGGCGAGCCGGAGCGGCTCTCGAAGCAAGCTCGATCCCTGATCGAGGATCCGGAAAACGAGCTGTTTTTCAGCGCCGCCAGCTTATGGGAAGTAGCCATCAAACGCGGCTTGGGCCGGGCAGATTTCAAAGTCGATGCGCGCCTCTTGCGCCGCGGGCTGTTGGACAACGGTTATAGCGAATTGCCCATTATCAGCGATCATGTTGTTGCCACCGAAAGCCTGCCGCCAATTCACAAAGATCCGTTCGACAGGGTCCTGGTGGCTCAGGCTACGGTCGAGGGCATCTCGCTGTTGACCACCGATCTCCAACTGTCGCAGTATCCTGGTCCCATCAGAATGCTCAGGAATTCGCAATCGTAAGCCGGAAGCGCCGCTTAATCTGCGGCGGCGGTGCTGACCGACTGTTCCGTCAGCGCCCCGTAGCTTTCCGGCCTGCGGTCGCGGTAGAACTGCCAGACCCTTCTGACTTCCTGGATCATGTCGAAATCCACGTCGGCAACTAACACTTCATCTTTGTCGCGGCTGGCCTGCGCGAAGATTTTGCCGCGCGGATTGCAGAAATAGCTCTTGCCGTAGAATTCGCCGATGTTCCAGGGCTTCTCGCGCCCGACGCGGTTGATCGCTCCGACAAAGTATCCGTTAGCGGCCGCGTGGGCGGGCTGTTCTAGCTCCCAGAGATATTCGGAAAGACCGGCTACCGTCGCCGATGGATTGAACACGATTTCTGCACCATTGAGTCCCAGCACGCGGGCACCCTCCGGAAAATGGCGGTCGTAGCAGATATACACACCCACACGTGCGTACTTCGTCGTAAATACCGGATAGCCCAAGTCTCCCGGAGTGAAATAAAACTTCTCCCAAAAGCCGGGATGGACGTGCGGAATGTGGTGCTTGCGATATTTGCCGAGGTATTTACCGTCGGCGTCGATGACCGCGGCGGTGTTAAAGAAGACGCCGGGCATGTGCTCCTCGTAGACAGGAACGACGATCACCATGCCATGCTTGGCAGCGAGTTTCTGCATGAGTTCGGTTGTGGGGCCACCGGGGACGCGCTCGGTGAGGTCGTACCAGCGGACGTCCTGCTCGGCGCAGAAGTACGGGCCGTAGAAAAGTTCCTGGAGACAGAGGATTTTAACCTTCTTCTTCGCAGCCTGGTCGATCAGCTTGAGGTGCTTGTCGATCATCGCCTTCTTGATTTCTTTCAGCGAGCGGCTGGCAGGCGCGGCGTTGCTGGCCTGGATCAGGCCGCAGCGGACAATACGAGACATGGTGGACCTCCAGTGGAGAGCAATATAGCAGTTCTTGGTTCTCGGTTCTCAGTTCTCAGCAGAGAGATATTCGCGGTATTGTTGGCACCTTACGCCGGGGGCGGAGACGCCCCCGTAACCGCCGGCGAGACGCCGGCGCTACGATCGCAGGGCTGCGTCTAATGCTTGCTTCCAGCGGGCATTGTCGATTGTCCAGTAGACGCGAGGTTTGCGACTGGCGAGTGCTCCCGACCAGACCGACTTGTTTCTTTCGTCGTCGGCTACATTCAGGCGATCCACCAGCGTCATACCGCGGGTTAGTTCGCTGTCGATCTCTACGTCCACGTAATGGTCGCTGGTTTCGGTGGCGATACTGGTGTCGAGGGCCAGCGACATAGCCACTGGATCGGGCAGGCAGATGCCGTCTTCTCCGGTTTGGACTTTGAGTGCGTGGCGCGCGTGACTGTTGCACTCAACGGCGAAGCTCGCCTGCGGAGTGTTGAAGCCAAGGATGCGGGTGATGTCTTTGTCGTCTAGAATCGCGCCGCCGCGGCAGAGATGCCAACCTACAAGTTCCACAGGCAAGCCGCTGCGCAGAACCATACGCGCCGCTTCGGGATCGACATAGATGTTGTATTCGGCGGCCGGAGTGATGTTGCCTTCGCAGCACGGATTTCCGCCCATGATCACACAGCGGCTGACCTGCTGGGCGATGGATGGCTTGCGCGCCAGCGCCAGCGCCACGTTGGTGAGCGGGCCCAGCGTGACGACGACGAGGCCAGGATTGGCTTCGATAGTGGCAATGATGGCATCAACGGCGTGTGCCGGTTCAGGAGCCTGGCGAGCGGCGGGATAGTTGTGATCCCCGAGACCGTCGCGGCCATGAAACCACGTGGCGTTCTGATAAGTGCGAAGAAGGGGCTTGGCGGCTCCCATGTAGACGGGAACTTTGCCTCCGCAGAGTTCGACCGTGTAGAGAGCGTTGCGCGTGGCCTGTTCGACTGGGACATTTCCGGCTACGGTCGTAATGGCGGCGACTTTAACGTCAGGCGCGCGCAAGGCCATGATGAGTGCGACCGCATCGTCGGAGGCGGTATCGGTGTCGATGAGGAAGGTACGCATGGCGGGTAGGATACCAGTAGCCAGTGCCCGGTACCCAGGTGCCAGCTCCCCAATAGACGATCGTAGAGATCAGCAACGCAATCGCCTGAGATTCCACACAAAAACAACAGGGATGGGCAAATTACCCATCCCGGTTGGCAATCGAAATGAATTCGTCTAGTGGGTGAATGTGAAGGTTAGCCCGGTAGACAGAGTGATGTCGTTGCGCTCCAGCGGAGGCGTAGACGCCAGCGGGTGGTTGTCGAATACGTCGTTGAAAGTTAGCTGCCAGCCAAACCACTTGTTGAGCTTGGTGGCCAGGCCCATATTGAAGATCCCGCGCATGACGTGAACGTTGTTGGGAGTGTCGCCCGGGAAGGCGATGTTTGTTGTGCCCAAAGCTGGGTAGAAGAGGAAGCTCTGGTTGAAGACGCTGCTCTTGCCCAGCTTGTGCATAAAGTTATCGCCGACCGTCAACGCGCCCGTGTGGTCGGATTGATTGTAAAGAGTTGGAGGCTCCCCCGGAGCAACCAGATCCGAGAAGCTTTCATGCGTGTAATTGACACCGGCAAGCAGGTCGAGCGTCGTATTCGGACTCTTGATGGCATGGTATCCGATACCGCCGCCGAGAATGTAGCGAAGGTCCAAATTCTGCAGTGCGTTGTTGAAGAAGTCGGCGCTGCCGAAACCGAAGACGCGCGGCGCGAAATCGCGATCGTAACGGAACCCACCGGCATTGGAGTTGGCCGTGGTCTGCGTGGGAATTGGTGTCTGCGCGACTTTGCTGGTGGTGGCGTAGATAGATGTTTCGTAGAGCGTCAGCTTGTCGTGCAGGCCGGTGCGAACCGCGTTCAGTCCGATGTTCAGGTTCCTGGTCTCGCTGTTGCCGGCAGTCAGTGCGAAGCCTAGATTGGCGCTGCCATTCCAACCCTCTTTCCATCCGGGATGCTGAGACTTCTGAAATGCGGCCTCTTCAGCCTCGTTCCGCATGACGGTGATGGACGAAAGCGGAGCTTCAACCGGTCCACCAGACTTGGCGGCAACAACGACGTTGGCGCCGCTGGTGGAAACGGGGCCGACCGCAGTCTTGCCGCCGGCGGTCACGTGCAGATCGCCGGCGGTTGAGAAGGATTGGATGGCATCGAATTTGATCGTGAGATCGCCGGCGTAGTCGGTCTTCAGAACGAGCGTTTTGCCGTCTGACTTGGTGACCGAGCCGGTGAGTTTGTCGCCGTTCTTCATGACGACCTGGTCGGCAAAAGCCGAGGCCGCGAGCGAGACGAGAAAAAGAATTACCACCATAAGCCTGCGCACAATATTCCTCCGGGATGATTTAGGTCTAGCTATGTAACGCAGCTTGCCAATGGATGCGAGAACAACGATCTGCGTAACCGCCGCGGAAGTGGGCAGATATTTCCGGCAGTTTCTCGTCCAAGTAATAGTTTTTTGAGTGAGAAAATTATATCGAGCGCGAGCGGAATTGTCGCGCTCTGATCACCCCGGGGTCAGGCTTTGGTCTCTGGCTTAGTGTCAGTTTTGTCTTCCTGTTTGGGTTCTGCTTTGGCGTTCTGTTCTTTCATACCCTCTTTCAGCGCGCGGATTCCGTCGCCAATTCCCTTACCGATTTCGGGGAGTCTCTTGGGGCCGAACAATAGGAGGGCAATGACAAGAATCAACAGCAAGTGCATCGGTTGAAATAGACCTTCACCCATAAGGCCTCCGGTTGACTGCCAGTCGGGAGCAGCCTTTCCAAGTGTGAGTGTAGCGCAACCCGCCGCCGCTAGTCTCGCCGGTGCGGATGCGCATTGCTGGTGTTTGGCCATGTGGCCATCTCCCAAAGATTACTTCCGTGACCTATCGAGGGGGACGCCCCCGGGCTATTTTGGCAAAAGGACTGTCTCGCGGCGAAAGCCGCTCTGGGCGCCGGAGGACTCCTTGCACCATAGTCGGCTTAACTGGCTTCTGCCTCTTTTCCTCGCCTTTCCATCCGCAGGAGTTCTGTGGGCAGGACAGGGAACTTCCTCCTGCTTGCGGGCGCCTTCTGGATTGATCTCGCAGGTATCCTCCGAGACATCTTCAACGAACATCCCGGTCAATTCCGCTGCGTCAAACCCAGCTCAGCTAAATGCTTCTACAGCGGGGAGGGCTGCGGCCTCTACGGGCTCCGGAATGGACGATGTGTTTCTCTGGCTCGCGGGGGGAATCTCCAGCCCGCGCATTCAGCGATTGGCGCAGGACGGGCGTGTGACTGTGGCCTGCCCTTTAACTTCCCCATGCGTGCGTGCTCTCGAAAAGGCTGGCGCCGACGCAAAGCTAATCCACTTCTTGACTTACAGTGCTGGATTGGGGGCGTCAGGAAGGACCAGAACGTCCTGCACTTGCTCGAGCGCCGCCGCCGAAATCGCGGCGTTGGTTCATGCAAAGAAGCTGTCCAACGCCGAAGACAAGCTGCACGCGCTGCTGCAAAAAGATCCGGAGAATGCGACGTTGCTGTATGTACTCGGGACCGTGCTGCGGCGGGAAGAGCGGCTGGATGAGTCGTTCGATGCATTCTCGGATTCCGCGCACCTGATGCCCGGCTTTGCCGAGACGCATGGTGAGCTTTCGTACTACTTCTATCGCAGCGATGACACCGACAACGCCCTGGCCGAGGCCCGCACTGCGCTGAGCATCGATCCGGCGAATGCCGAGGCATATCGTTTTCTGGGGCTGGCGCATTACGCGGATGGCCATTACGAAGCAGCCGTGAACGCCTACGAAAGATCGCTCGAGCGCGAGCCCGAGAACGCTGACGTGTACTTCGACATAGGCATCACGCAGCGCGACAAGGGCGACATGCGCCGCGCCGCCATTGCCTATCATCATGCGCTCGCGATCCGCCCGGATTTCTGGGAGGCGCATAGCAATCTTGGAGTGGTGTTACGCGACGAAGGCAAACTGGACGAGGCGGCCGTGGAATTTCGTGCCGCGCTGCGGCTGAAGCCCGAAGAGGCCAGCGTGCGCAGCAACTTGGGCAACACCCTTTGCGACAAGGAAGACTTCGACAAGGCTATCGTGGAGTTTAAGGAGCTTTACAAGCAATCGCCGGACTGGGAGGGCGGTCATAACTGCCTCGCGCGCGCCTACATGGCAAAGCGCGACTACCCGGCAGCGATCCACGAGTTGCGGGCGGCCATTGCGCAGAACCCCGCGGGGGCGGCTGAATATAGAGTGCTCGGGCAGGCCCTATTGCTTACCGGGCAGGATGAAGAAGCCTTGGCTGTGCTGCGCAAAGCCGTGACGCTCAATCCAGAGTCGGCGTTGGGCCATCGATACCTCGGAACGGCGCTGGTGAACAACCAGGATCTCGAGGCAGCGGAGAAGGAATTCCGCGAAGCCGTACGGATACAGCCGAGCGGCGAGAATCACTATTCGCTGGCTGCTTGCCTGATGGCGCTGAACAGGTACGAGGAAGCGTTAGGCGAACTCGAAATCGCGTCGCGCCTCGATCCGAAGCAAAACCTGTATCGGACACGCATGCAAGAGGCGGCCAGGATGATTACCACGACGAAGTGAGTAGCCAGGCCGGTTTGCGCACCGGTTCGGCACACAACCGAGTCGAGCACTTCGGGGCATTCGGCGCAGGTGCACTATAGTGCATCGCTACTTGAGCCGAATCGACCCTAGAATAACGATAAGGCGGACGCCACCCGCCGCCGGATGGTCTTCATGGAAAGCACAGGAGTCAGAACAGCTCGCGATGGAATGAAGGCGAAGGTCACCCCGACCGTTTCCGTGCCCGGATTGATGCAGGGCGCGGCAGCACAAGCTCTCAACGCGGGAACCGCTCATAGCACCGGCTATGGAATGCCGTGTGCCAAATGCCGAGCCTACTACCCCTCTGACATGGATGCCTGCCCGATCTGCAAATCTCGAGAGAGGGTAAAGCCGGGGAAAGTCGGAGCGGCCGCGGCACACGCGGCTTCAACCCCCGCCGCGGCGGCGCAGTCGGAGGAAGCAAAGCGGCTGGCGGAAGAACGTGAGCGACTGCGCGAACTCAAGTCTCAGATTTATGCTTCGCAGCCACAGGTACCGGCGACGACGTTTCGCTGCGCGCTCGACCAGAATCACGATGGCACGGTAGAACCGGCGGCGATCTGCCACGGGTGCTACAGCCAAGTTCGGCAAGAGGCGGATCGCGTCGAGGCCGCGCTACGGATGGACGTCAAGGAAGCGGCGAAGATCGTCTACGAGGCTGTTTGGGCCGATACCTCGGATCCGGACAAAACCTATTACAACGCAGCCGTGGCGTTGTTGGGCGAGTTGCGCAAGCGGGCTGGGCTCGCGAAGTAGAGCCGGTCAGCGTCGCGGGTCACTGGGTTTAGATATCCAAAATCACTTTTCGATGAATTTCAGGTAGCCGAAGACTTCCGGGACATGGAAGTTTGGCTCCGCAGTCTTCGTGGGCTGCCATGCCGAATAGAAGCGCGGCTCTCGCCTTCCCTCTACACGAAAGAAATTGGCTCGCCATGCGGTCTTGGGATTGAAGCTTGTTGTTAGCGCGCGCATCGGAATCGCCAGTTCTGCCTCCCAGATGCTTCTCTCCTTGTCCAGATAAACGGAGCGCACAAGGCCGCTCTTGAGGTCGCGCGGCGGTTCTTCTCGCTCGCTATTGCTTGGGCCTATGTCGAGGTCGATCCATTGCGCATTCGGGCTGACTTCGAATTCCTTGTAATGGTGAGGCTGCGAAGGATCGGGCTGGAGGAAAGCCTCGGCAACGTCGCGGTCCCAGAGGTGATCTCGGCGGCCGTTGGGATCGGAGTCCTCGAAGACGAACAGCTCCCGGTAGTGACAGTCGAAGTGCAGATAAAGCGTCTGCGGAGTCCATAGCGCCCGAACTTCGGTCTGGCGAGCAGGATCGGCATTGTTGCCCCGCCAGTCCGCACAGAAGACCACGGGAGTAGCCTTAGCCCAGGCCGGGTCGGGATGGCGGGCGTCGAGCGTGATTTCATGGGCCAGGCGGAGCGCGGTAATGGTCGTGGTTGGCGAAGAGCACGGGGTCGCTTGGGACATAAGAGCTGGTGAGAACGAAAGTATCGCAATCATAAGCAGGCGCATAGTGGGACAGTGGTACTCGTTTACCTGAGACCTGAGACCTGAGACCCAAGACCCAAGACCCAAGACCTAAGACCTGAGACCTGAGACCTGAGACCTGTGAACTACTTTGACCGCAACATTCGGATAGTCCGCATTCCGCGATTGACCTATGTTATTCGCATGGCAACCAATGCGATACTTTCAGAGCCCGAAACCATCGAAACAACCATGAAGTCGAGCCGTCTCGATGAAGGACAACGCTGGGAAGCTGTCATGGAGCGCGACAAGGCGCTCGATGGCGCGTTTGTTTTTGGCGTGGCCAGCACAGGCGTCTTTTGCCGGCCATCGTGCCCGGCGCGGCGTCCGCGGCGGGAGAATGTGCGGTTTTTCGATCATGCGACCGCGGCCGAGCAGGCTGGCTATCGTGCCTGCCTGCGCTGCCGACCGAAAGCGGTTGACGGAAATCCGCAATCGGCGATGGTGCGCGCCATCTGCCGGTACATTGAGCAGCACATTGAGGACCGGCTGACGCTGAGCGGGCTGGCGAAGGCATTCCGCCGTAGTCCGTTCCATCTACAGCGCATGTTCAAGGCGGTGCTCGGTGTTTCGCCGAAAGCCTACATCGACGCATGCCGCTTGCGGCAGGTGAAGCAGAACTTGCAAGCCGGGCACGATGTGACAACTTCGCTCTATGCGGCCGGATATGGCTCCAGCAGTCGCCTCTACGAGCGGACATCGTCACAGCTTGGGATGACGCCGGAGAAGTATCGTCGCGGAGCGGTAGCGGCAACGGTGCGGTTCACGATCACCTCGTCGCCGCTGGGGCGGATGCTGATAGCCGCCACCGACAAGGGAATCTGCGCGATCCAGTTCGGCAACTCGGATGACGAACTGCAGCAGGGATTGATGCGCGAGTTTCCCTTCGCGGCGCGCAAGCGCGACGATACGGCGCTGGCGCAGTGGCGAGTAAGCCTGGTGCAGCTGATGAAGGGGCAGAATGTGCATTCGGCTTCATCTTTGCCGCTCGACATTAGGGCGACGGCGTTTCAGCGGAGAGTGTGGGAGCACCTGCAGCGCATTCCGCGCGGCGAGACTCAGTCCTATAGCGCCGTTGCCAAGGAGATTGGCATGCCGAGGGCAACGCGTGCCGTGGCCCGGGCGTGCGCGACGAATCCGGTGGCAGTGGCGATTCCATGCCATCGCGTCGTGCGGGAAGACGGCGAGATGGGGGGGTATCGCTGGGGCATCGAGCGCAAAGAACAGTTGCTGGCGATGGAACAGGCGGGCGGCGTCTAACTCGCAGGCTTTTCATTCGCTTTAGCTTCGGTTAACTTCTTAGCCGGAGATGAAACAGAAGCTTCCCTGGCTGGTTGCCGCCGCCATCGTGCTGAGTGCGAGCCTCAGCGCCGTGAGCGTTTTGTTAACGCCGCTGCACGCGGAACTCCTTTTTGCCGCGCGCTGGTTCGCTATCGCTTTGCTCGCGATTTGCGCTCTATATCGACGCTCGCTTGCCTTCTGGATTCTCGTGGCTATGGTCGCGGGCGCGGCCATTGGATACGACTGGCCCCGCGCCGCCCTCTCTCTGCAACCGATCGCCGGCATCTTTCTGCGCCTGATCAAGACGATCATTGCGCCCTTGCTGTTTGCCACGCTGGTTGGCGGCATTGCGGCTCATGCGGACCTCAAGAAGGTCGGGCGCATGGGAATCAAAGCGATCGTCTACTTTGAGGTCATCACCACGTTGGCACTGGTGATTGGGCTCGCTGCCATCAACCTCAGCAATGCAGGACAAGGGGTGAACATGCCCACGTCCGGCGGCGGGACCCTGCCAGCGCAGAAGCTGACCGCACAGGAAACGATCCTCCATATTTTTCCGGAAAACATCGCTAAGTCGGTTGCCGAGGGCCAGGTGCTTCAGGTGGTCGTCTTCAGCATTCTGTTTGGCATGGCGCTCGCGATGGTGCCCGAAGCGCGCCGCCAGCCGATGCTGAAGTTGATCGAGAGCCTCGCCGAAACGATGTTCAAGTTCACGAAGATCGTAATGTACTTCGCCCCGTTTGGCGTTGGAGCCGCAATCGCCTATACCGTCGGCAGTACGGGCATCGGCGTCCTTTTGAATCTGGCAAAGCTGCTGCTGACGTTGTATGCAGCGCTGGCAGTGTTCATTGTTTCTGTGCTCCTCCCGGTTGCATTGCTGGCGCGAGTGCCATTGAAGAGGTTTATTGCTGCCGTTGCCGAGCCGGTTTCGATTGCCTTCGGAACATCGAGTTCTGAAGCCGCTTTGCCGAGTGCAATGGAAGAGATGGAGGGCATGGGAGTGCCACGTCCTGTGGTGGCATTCGTCATGCCGACGGGCTACAGCTTCAACCTCGCCGGCAGCACTTTATACCTGTCATTGGCGGCGATCTTTGTGGCACACGTGGCTGGTATACACCTGAGTCTGGGGAGGCAACTGCTACTTCTCCTCACCCTTATGCTGACCAGCAAGGGTGTGGCGGGCGTTTCTCGCGCGGCTATCGTCATCCTGCTTGGCACAGTGGGATCGTTCGGCCTGCCTACTGAACCGGTGTTCATCTTGCTGGGAATTGATCCGCTAATGGATATGGGCCGGACCGCGATTAATGTATTGGGAAACTGCCTGGCCACCGTCGTCGTGGCGCGATGGGAAGGCGATTTCGAGGCGGTCGCATCCGGGACGATCCCCTCGCGCTCGCTCGAAGGTTAACTCGCTTTTCTGCAACATCTTGGCGAGATCGTGTCACGGTCATGTCGCCCGTTCACCTCGCATGAATTAAACTTCTTGCTCCGGAAAAATGCCTCGTGAAGGTGTGGGACCCGGAACGAAATCCAATCCTGATTTGAGAGCGTACCTGAATAGTGCCTGGATCGATCTCTGACATCCGTCTCCTACTCAAGGTAAATTCGCTGCCCAAAGCGGCAAACGCCCGGTGTATCTTCATCACCGGTGGAACTGGCTACCTTGGCGGAAGCCTGATACCTGTGCTGGTCGAGCGCGGCCATCGGGTGCGCGCGTTGATTCGCCCAGAATCCAAAAGCACGCTGCCGCCGGGATGCGAGGTTGTCTCGGGCAACGCGCTGGACGCCGGCACTTATAAACATCTGATCCGGCCAGCTGACACTTTCGTGCACCTCGTCGGCGTTCCACATCCTTCGCCATCCAAGGGGGCTGAGTTCCGCAAGGTCGACCTGGTGTCGGGACGCGAGGCAGTTACCGCCGCCGCTGAACTTGGGATTCCGCACTTTGTCTACCTGAGCGTGGCACATCCCGCGCCAATGATGAAGGAGTACATTGCGGTGCGTACCGAATGCGAGCGCCTCATTCAGGAGCGTCGGCTCAATGCGACGGTTTTGAGACCGTGGTACGTCCTGGGCCCGGAGCATCGCTGGCCTTACTTATTGCTGCCTTTTTACAAGCTGGCTGAAATGCTGCCGTTTACAAGGGACGGCGCGCGCCGGCTGGGCTTGGTGACGCTGCGGCAGATGGTGCTGGCGCTGGTTGCAGCGATCGAGTCACCGGCGCAAGGGGTTCGTGTCGTAGGCGTGCCTGAAATTCGAGAGGCACAGCTCAATCTCGCCGGAACTAATCCGGTTCAGCGGGCCAGTTAGTGAAATCGGTAACTTGTTACGCTGGTTCCTGCATTACACACTAGTTCCTTGCACTACTGAAGAGCCTGAAAAGCCTTGCCCAGAGCCCGATTCCACCGAAGGTAACCTCAATTACCGAAGCTCATGCACACGGGGAATCTTTGCGCTTCCCACTCAAGATGCGATCTTGAATAGGCGATCTCTAACTATGAAAGGATCGAGCCGGGCGGGCAGAAAGGACCTCATGGACCGCGAGAACCAGGAAAGCATGGAAGAGATTCAGCTGCGAATTTTGCGCGTCACCGATGACCTGCGCATCATTCAGAGCGAGCTCAACTGTGCTGCCATGCAAGCTCCCACCGACCCCGAACTTCTGGAGGCGCTCTCCGCGCCTTCACACATGGAATCTCTGAATGTCCTGAAATCCGTGCTGGACCAGATGCGGCATTTTCTCTGGTTCTACATGCAGGTCGTGACTAGCGATTCCGAGATGGGCGAGAAATTCCGGCAGACGCTGCGCCTGGAAGCGCCGCTGGCGAAGACGCCGGAGATGGATTCGCAATTCCAGAGCGCGACCGACGCCATCATGTTGCGCTACCTGGCCGACAGCCGCGGGCGCAAGCCGAACTGACGCATCCGCTGACATTCCCCGGCGTAAAATCGGCTCATGAATTCCGCGATGCGCTTTGGCGACGCGGCCGATGTTGACGCCATCGCGGCGCTGGTAAACGCCGCGTTTAATCGGGAACGATTCTACATTTCCGGCGATCGCACCAATCCCAACAAAATTGCGGACCTGCTCAGGAAAGGCAGGTTCATTCTGTATCACGAGAAAGAACAACTGGCGGGCTGCGTCTACATCGAAATCACCGGCGAGCGCGGCTATCTGGGCCTTCTTTCTGTTGATCCCGAGCGCCAGCGGAGCGGCCTCGGCACCGAGTTAGTTGCAGCTGCCGAAGAGTATGGCCGCAAGGCGGGCTGCCGTTTCATGGATCTCACCTTCGCCCATGTGCGGCGCCCTCTGCTGGCCTACTATCTGCACCTGGGCTATGAAGAGAGCGGAACGCTGCCATTCCCATCTGAGCAGTATGAGCCCAATCAACCTGTACACCTGGTGAAGATGTCGAAGGGGTTGTAGCGGGTGCGGGTCAATAAGGTGTGAGTGTAATCGTGAGGTTACGACAGGCCCCCTGTTGTCCCTCGGGAACGGCATTGCCACCATCGGAATAAAAGAAGGCTGGCAAAAATCAGGATCGCTGTATCCAGATAGCCGGATACGAACAGAATAGGATTACCGACCTTCTGAAGTTGCGAATCCTGCATCCTTGAGATAAGCAACCATCCCGGCGCGTGCATGTACAGATTTTGGTAAGCGATCAGCTTCTCATACCAGCTCGTGTTGGGCTCCAGTCCAGTGTCAATAGGAAATCCAGCCAGCGAGAAATTTGCGATTTCGACGGGTAAAGCGACAATCAGAGCTATGAGTAATGGCGATCTCTTCTTCACTCCGATTAATACTCCTATCAGCACCTCTTTTAAGCCTAATCGAGCTTTTTCGCCAACGAGGCAGTAAAAAGGAGGGCGCACCGAGGTGCGCCCGAAAGCAAAGAACAACTTTACCGCAGCAAAACTGAAAGCCTACTTTCCAAATCCAGCCGACTGCATCGATTGCCGCGAGATATCGGCTGTCGACGCAATACCCTGCATACGCAGCTTGAACTCGTCGGCGTTCGACGCGTTTTCGAGGGCGGTGTCGTACTGAACCAGGTCGGCCTGGAACAGGTCCCAGAGCGACTGATCGAAGGTCTGCATGCCGTATTGCGATGTGCCTGACGAAATCGCATCACGAATCGCGCGCGTCTTTTCCGGCACCAGAATGCACTCACGGATGTACGGCGTATTGATCATGACTTCGACGGCGGGTACGCGGCCGTCGGCGTCGGAGCGGCGCACAAGCCGCTGGCTAACAATGGCGCGGAGCACAGCCGCCAGCTGGAGTCGAATTTGTTTCTGCTCCGGCGGCGGGAAGATGGCGATGATACGGTTGATGCTTTCGACGGCATCCAGCGTATGCAACGTGGAGAAGACCATGTGGCCCGTCTCGGCGGCGTGCAGGGCCGTGCCGATGGTTTCCAGGTCTCGCATTTCGCCGACGAGGATGACGTCCGGATCCTGACGCAAACTGGCGCGTAACGCGGCTGAAAACGACGGTGTGTCGACCTCGACCTCGCGCTGATTGACGTAACCCTTCTTGTCGCGGTGCAGGAATTCGATCGGGTCTTCGATGGTGATGATGTGCTCGGCGCGGGTCGAGTTGATGCGATCGACCATGGCGGCGAGCGTCGTCGACTTACCGGAGCCGGTGACGCCAGTGACAAGCACCAGGCCGCGAGGCATGTCGCAAATCTGCTCGACAACCTTAGGCAAAAAGAGTTCGTCAAGCGCGCGAATCTTGGTCGGAATGACGCGGAGGACAAGTCCGACGTTGCCGCGCTGCTGGAATACGTTGACACGGAATCGTCCAAGGCCGGCGACGCCGTACGCCATATCAATTTCCGTGGTCTCTTTGAACTTCTGCTTCTGGCGCGCCGACATCATGCTGAACGCCATATTCAGCATGTCTTCCGCGGAAACGCGGGGCTGGTCGGTCAGCGGGAACAGGTCGCCGTCGATGCGCAGGTGGGGGTAATTTCCCACTTTAAGGTGCAAGTCGGAGGCGCGGCGTTCCATGGCAATACGGAGCAGATCATCGATATTCATTTGGGCGTGATTCCGGCTAACTCTATTCATGATGACGGACGCAGGGCACTCCGGCGAGATGACGGAGGTAACGGGAGACCAGCCGTCAGCTGTCAGCTCTCAGCTGTCCGGAAAATCGTGTCGTCGTCATTACGGTTGATGAACTTGACTTAGTCCAGTGACTTAGCTAAGCTCGGGTTGATGGAAATCAATGTACATGAAGCAAAAACGCAACTTTCGCGGCTCCTGCGCAGAGTCTCTGACGGCGAAGAGGTTATTATTTCCCGCGCTGGTGTCCCGGTCGCCAAACTGGTCGCCGTGTCCTGCATCGCTAATCGCCGTCCTCTGGGAGCTATGGAAGGCCAGATTTATATCGCCGAGGACTTTGACGCTCCTCTTCCTGCTGATCTGCTGGCATCGTTCTACGGAGAAGAACCAAGGCGTAAAGAGCCTGCCCGCGTAAAAGGGAACAAAAACGGCAGGAAACAGGCCCCGCGATGAGGTTCCTCGTCGATACCGTGGTCTGGCTCTGGAGCGTAGGAGAAGTGGGTCGTCTCAACCAAAAGGCTCGCGACGTTCTTGCCGACCCCAAACACGAGCTCTACTTTTCTGCCGCTAGCGTGTGGGAAATTGCGATCAAAACCAGCATCGGAAGAATGGACCTCAAAGGTCCTCCGAATATAGTTGTTCCAAGAGAGACGCAGCGCCAAGGTCTCCTCCCCTTGCAGGTTACTTACACTCATGCCTCGGCGGTCTGCGATCTTCCCCGACTTCACGGTGACCCGTTTGACCGTTTGTTAGTCGCGCAGGCTCGGTGCGAAGGTTTGTCGCTCATAACGTCCGACCGCACACTGGGCAAGTACCCGGTCGAAATCCTCTGGGCCGGACAATAAAAGCCGCCCTTGCGAGCGGCTCTTTCAACCCAAAATTCCCTTTTCGTGCGAACGTTTTCGCGGGCGGGGCGCCCGCGCTACACCACACTACGCCGCGCTCGCGGTTGCTGGCGGCTGGAATGGTTCGTCGTGGCTGCCGCCGTAGATCTGGGGCACCTTCGATCCCATCGGACGCAGATAGGTCGCCAGCTCTCCGCGGTGGTGGATGCTGTGGTTGTTCATGAATTGCAGATAGAAGGCGGCGGGCAGATTGAAAACTCCGAAGAACTCGATCGGCGTGCCAAGTTGCTCGACTGTCATCGCCCGCACCTTGTCCGCGGCGCGGTTGATATGGCGGTCGTACCACGCGACAAGCTCGGCGACGTTGTTCGGCTTATCGGCGGGCGCGTCCATGTTGAACTTCAAGTCGGCGATGCCGTTGAGGAATTGAACGTCGGAGCTGGCGATGTGCCAGGCCAGATCCCAGGCCGTTCGCGCATTCGGGTCGGGGCGATAGTCGCTCTTCGCGTCAGGAACGGCGCCAAGCACTTTCTTGGTTTTATCAACTTCACGGAACAAGCCATCGAGCATCATGGCGCGATAGGTGAGCAAGAATTCGGGTGTGGGAGCATGCATAGGGACTCTCCTTCAGGCTGGCAATATCGAGGAAATACGCCGCTAGAAACGGCGCCCAGATACTTTAGAGGAGGAGACGAAGAAGATCAAGGTGGATCGGGGCGGAATCGCGCCGCCCCGACTTCGAGCTAGAGACTACACCGTCACCGGCTGTTTCGTGTTGACGGGAACAGTCGTAAGCCAGTTATGCCGGTCGGCCTTCTGCCCGCGCACAACGCCGTAAAACTCCTGCTGAATCGAACGGGTAATCTCGCCGATCTTGCCGTCGCCGACGGTGATTTTGTCGATGGAGCGGATCGGCGTGATTTCGGCGGCCGTTCCGGTGAAGAAGACCTCATCGGCGATGTAGAGTGATTCGCGCGGGATTTGCTGCTGAACGATGTTGATGCCGAGATCGTTGGCTATCTGCAAGACCGAGTCGCGGGTGATGCCCGGCAGAACCGAGTTGCCAAGCGGCGCGGTTTGAAGCACGCCGTTGCGCACAACAAAAATGTTTTCGCCAGAGCCCTCGCTGACGTAGCCGTTCACATCAAGCGCAATGCCCTCGGCATAGCCGTTGACGATGGCTTCCATCTTGATGAGCTGCGAGTTCATGTAATTCGCGCCCGCCTTGGCGATCGCCGGCAGGGTGTTTGGCGCGATGCGCGTCCATGAAGAGACGCAGACATCCACGCCCTGGCTGGCATCGGTGCCCAGATACTTGCCCCACGGGTAATTGCAGATATAAACCTCGGTGGGCGAGTTGAATGGATTGACTCCCGCTTCGCCATACCCGCGCAAAATCACCGGCCGGATGTAGCATGGCCATACGCCATTCTTGCCCACCAGTTCAACCATGCCGCTCAGGATTTCGTCGGCGGTGAAGGGAACGTCAATGCGATAGATACGCGCGGAGTTGATCAGCCGCTCCATGTGTTCCTTGGCGCGGAAGATGGCCGGCCCGCTGGGCAGCGCATAGCAGCGGATACCTTCGAAAACCGAAGAGCCGTAATGCACGACGTGCGACATCACGTGGATTGTGGCGTCGTCCCAGTTGATGAATTTGCCGTTGTGCCAGACCTTTTCCGTCTTCTGAATGGCCATGAAAACTCCTTGTGTGTCTCAAGATGCGCGGAAGCGGCTGGGGGTTTCCGAATCGTTGCGAGCTTGCTTCCCAAGCCCCACCTGAGGCTGGATGAGCACGTACCCGGCTAGGGGCAGTTTAAACCAAGAATTCAAAACCACGAAGCTGAAATCGGGGGATTTCTTCGCTCGCAGTGCGTGCGCCCGGCAGGAGCAAGCGCCGCGGGAACACATCACACGGATTTGTGACAAGTGTCACGGAAGGGTGGAGCGGGTGGCGGGTAATGTTGAAAATGAAATTCAATTTCATTTTCATAATGGGCTGCCATGAACTCCTATTTCCAGCATGATCCGGCTCCGGCCGGCACAATCCGCTCCTTGGTTTTGTTGCTTTGTTTCCTGCTCACCGCAATTTCCGCGGCATTTCCTCAAATTCCCGACAGGACCGCTCCGCAGGCTTCCGAGCCCGTGGCTGCCGGCGAAACACAGACCGTTTTCCATCACCTGATCGCGCGCCGCCTCTGGATTTCCGGGCAGGTGAATTTCATCCTGCAGGCGCACCCGGATTTTTCCGCTCCGTATAGCGGTCCCAACAGTCTGCGCTCTAATTATGAGAAGGCTTCCTCGCGCGTTTTGACTCTTTACGCCGGGCTGCAAGTAAGTAACTCGACCGAGATTCTCGCCGACGCCGAGCAGGCGGGTGGACGCGGCCTGAGCGACGCCCTCGGTCTCGCTGGCTTCTCCAATCTCGATGCTGTACGCAATCCCAGTCTGGGGCAGGATCCCTATCTTGCGCGCCTGATGGTGCACCATGTTTTCGCGCTCAGCAAAGAGCGCGTTGAGTCCGAACCAGGCCCGTTTTCTACCTTCACCGAATTACCCGCCTGCCGCCTTGACCTGCGCTTTGGGAAGTTCGGCACGGTCGATTTCTTCGATGTGAACTCGGTAGGCAGCGACAGCCACCTCCAGTTCATGAACTGGGCGGTCAACCAGAATGGTGCCTACGATTTTGCCGCAGACACGCGCGGCTACACGTGGGGAGTGATTGTCGAATACCAGCAGCGCGAGTGGGGCTTTCGGTTCGGCGAGATGCTCATGCCATCGGTCGCCAATGGAATGGATGAAATATGGAATCTCCGGCAGGCCCGGGCCGAGAACTACGAATTGGAATTCCACCGGGGCCCTCTTCCCAAGAGGCCGGGGATGATTCGTCTACTCGGCTACACCAACCACGCAAACATGGGCATCTATCGCGAAGCCATCAACCGATATCTGGCAGGTCTCGATACCAAACCGGATATTACCGATCATCCCTTTCAAACCACGCGCAAATATGGTCTTGGCATCAACCTGGAGCAGGCGCTGACTCGCGATTTGACCTCCTTCGGACGCTTCGGCTGGAACAATGGAAAGACCGAATCGTACGCCTTCACCGAAATCGATCAGACATTCGCCGGTGGTTTGGCCCTGAACGGACGCCGCTGGCACCGCCGCTACGACCGGGCGGGAATGGCTTTCGCCTCCAACGCCCTTTCTGGCGACCACCGCCGCTACCTGGCCTTAGGCGGCAAAGGTTTCATCATTGGAGATGGCACACTCAACTACGGCCGCGAGAAGATAGTGGAGACCTATTACACGGCACATCTGTGGAAGGGCTTCTACGGGTCGACCGGCGTCCAGTATGTGACCAATCCGGCCTATAACCGCGACCGTGGACCGGTGGTGATTCCCACGCTGCGGTTCCATGTGGAGTTATGAAGAGTGAAGGCGCTCTAACGCGTGCGCCCCGTCGGCTCCGTGAGTTCGCTCCAGTCAGCGCGAGGGTTTGAAACGGCGGTTCTTGATGGGGTCGCTTAGTGTCGCCAAATCGATGGCGACTTGTGGCTATCCGCGGGAAGACTGTCGCCAGAGGCGCTTCCGGTGCCCTTTGCAGGAGAGGTGCTGCCGGGAAGCGGTACCGGCCCTACAGACGCAGGACCAGTTGCCTCAGTTTTCACACCCACTTCATCTCCCCGGAAATACGCGCCCCTGTTGGCCCGCATCTCCGGCATAGCGGCGTAGGGCTTCGAGTAATCATTATTTGCGTTCCAGAACAGAAATCCGACGCCGCCTTTTTGCTTTGCCGTTGAAACCTGCACTTCAACATACTTGGGTGAATAAGTCTTGGTACGCCAGGCAAACGCCTGCAGCCATGGACGAATCACCACGCCGCTGTCCTTCGTGATCAGCTTGAACCGGTCCATCGACTCGCCGATAAAGTGCTCCGGCGCGTCGCCCGGCTTAGCGTAGCCGTCCATCCCGAAGAAGTGCGAGGGATAGATCATGGGCGAGAGTACGTCGCAGTGCTTGGCCATGGCCACGATGTCCTGCCCGGTATGCGCGAGATCGACCGGGCGCTGCCATGCCATCACGCCGAACACGTCGAGCGAGAGCAGCACGCCTGTTGGATGGATCTCGGCATACGCACGCTTGAGAAACTCCGCAATCACGGTCGAGCGCTGCCACTCCGGATGCTCCGACTGAAAGTTGAAGGACGCATCTTTTTGGTCGCCCTCGGCAGGGAAGCGGACGTAATCAAACTGCACTTCATCTACACCTTGTTGCGCCACGAACTTTGCCAACGCGATGTCATAGTCCTGAACCTTGCGGTTTGAGGGATCGGTCCAAACAAGCTTGCCGTTCTCGCGCCAGGGGCCGCCGGTCCGATGAGAGTGCACCGCCAGCTCCGGATGCGTCGTCACGAGGTGCTCGTCGCGGAAGATCGCAACCCGCGCGATGGCATGCATGTTCTGCGAGTGCAGGAACCGTACGAACTTCGGCAGATCCGAAATGTAGTGCTTTTGGCCGGTGGCGAGTGAATGGTCATAAGCAATATTGACGATGCCGTCGCTATCCTTGATATCGAATACGACGGCGTTCCCGCCGACCTCGCGCCAATGTCGGATAATGCGCGCGCCGTGATCGCTGCCCGCCATTACTCCCGTCAAATAAACCGCGCGCACTTCGAAATCTCTTGCAACCGGCACGGATTTCTCTATAATCGGCGACTCAAGAATTCCAGGGATCAGGATCTGCTCCCCGGTTTTAAGAAACGCTCCTTGCCGGTTGCCATTGGCGGAGCGGATCGCGTCCCCCAGTTCACTCGAAGTCAAATATTTGGTCCTGCGCAGGTATTTGCGCGCCACGGAGGGAATGCTGTCTCCGCGCTGCGCGATGTAAAGTTCGTTGCCGGGTGGAATGGTGATGGTCACGGGCGCCTGCACTTGCTTGGTAGTCGCGGTCTGCACGGAAGCATTCTTGACCGAAGCCGCGGCGGCCGAGTTGGCCTGAATCAAATGGGCGGCGTGCGGATTCTGCACGGCGGCCAAGGTGGTCGAGAGCACCACCAGCCGGGCCAGCATCAAGCCGGACCGCAAAGCTGTGGAACGGGTCCATGGGGAACGGGAAAGACACCGGGACGAAGGCAGGGACAAATCTTTTCTCCGAGTGGGAAAGTTGCTATCTGATTGTGGGATAGAGGTAATCGGCCTTGCCAGTTACGAACGGGCCAAGCCTCTGGGTGGTGGGTTTAAGCCCGCCTTGGCCGTGGGTACAGAGGACTCCTGCAGTCGCAAATAATTGCTCATAGGGAATTTGTTGACGAAATCGCGGGTTTATATGGATTGAGCTAGCTGCATCTAAACCCGCCAGAAAGACAGGATTTACGGAGTTTGGCAGGTTGGCGAGCGGCGTGCACAAGACAGTAACGGGTAACGGCGGGGCACAGCCAAATACCCGGTGACGAAAAATGAGCAGCTTCCCAGAAAACTTGCACTTTCCGGAAAGGAAACAAGGGCCTGAGCGAATGAGAACGAACCTTGCCACCGTGCTCGATCCTAGCCGCCGCAGCAACGATGCTCGCGATTTTGAAACTAACCTCCGCCGCAAAATCGTAGGGCAGGACCAGGCAATCGAAAAGATCGCCGAGATTTACCAGATGTTTCTGGCAGGCATGAACGCCCCCGGCCGCCCTGTAGGGAATCTTCTGTTTCTCGGGCCGACCGGCTCCGGCAAGACCCGCGTTGTGGAAGCGGTCGCTGAGTCACTTTTCGGCGACGCCAAGGCCTGCATCAAGATCGACTGCGCCGAGTTCCAGCACTCGCACGAAATCGCCAAGCTTATCGGCTCGCCTCCGGGCTATCTCGGCCACCGCGAGACGCATCCTCTGCTTACTCAGGAAGCCATCAACCAGTGGCACACCGAGAAGCTGAAGCTCTCGATCCTGCTCTTCGACGAAATCGAAAAAGCCAGCGACTCGCTCTGGCAGTTGTTACTCGGCATCCTCGACAAAGCGACCCTGACCCTGGGCGACAACCGCCGCGTCGATCTTTCGAGCTGCATCATTATCATGACCTCGAACCTCGGCGCGGCCGAGATGAACGGCCTGGTCGAAGGCGGTTTCGGATTTGCGCCGAAAGCAGTGCAGATCGACAACTCGCTCGACGAGAAGATCAACCGCTCGGCCGTTGACGCCGCCCGCCGCAAGTTCGCGCCGGAGTTCATGAACCGCATCGACAAAGTCGTGGTCTTCAAGACGCTGCGCGACGAACATCTCCGCCAGATCCTCGAGATCGAGCTTGGCCTCGTACAGCAGCGCGTGCTGATGGCCTCGGGCGCACACCAGTTTGTTTTCAACTGCACCGCCGCGGTGAAAGACTTCCTGCTTCGCGAAGGCACGGATCCGAAATATGGCGCGCGTCACCTCAAGCGTGCCATCGAGCGGCACCTGGTTTTCCCGCTGGCAAATTTGGTCGCCACCGGCCAGGTTAAACTCGGCGACTTCGTCCGCGTTGACCTTCTCGGCGAAAGCAAGCTGACATTCGTGAAAGAAGCCGAGGGCGCTATGGTTCCGGTGTTGCTCGAGCGCTACGGAGCGGCGGCAGCTGTTCCTGCGGTCGCAGCAGCCAGAGCCGCGCGTCCAGTAATCGCGAAGAGAGAATTCGGCGCGATCAACGAGAACAAATAGAGATCAGAAACGGGGCCTCAAGCCCTAACAACCTCCGTCTCCGCATTTGATTGGCTGGTAGGTAAAGGGACACCGACAGGACGGTGTCCCTCTTTTTGCCGTCGATTGGTTTTCTGCGCGCTCAGCGATAAAACTCCGCGTCCTCTGCGGTTAAGGGTTTGTGAAGCCGGGCGTCGGATTCGTCCCCAGCCGGTACACCTGCCCCTTAGGATGGAGGAATCGATCCCACTCCTTCGCGTCCCCGCGCAACTGCGGCCGCGATGCTCCGGAATTGACCGTGATCAAGCTCGACATGACCGTCGCGAACCCCGTCGGGAGTTGCGAGCGGTAAGGCCCTGTCTGCATATTCGCCGCCGCATCCACCAGCGTCTCAATGAAAAAGAGATAAGTATTCCCCGCAGGCAGCGGCGGCAGTGTCATTGACGTCTGCGCCGTCCCATACATGCCCACGATCAGAAATTCCGTTCCATTCTGCTGCGGAATGACCTGCAGCACAATCACCGAGTATCCATAAGGAGCCGCGCCCGCCGGCGCGGTCCAGTTCAACGTTTCGACGGTGTTGTTCACGCTCGTCGTCGTAAACAGACTTGACCCGTTAATACTTGGACTTGTCACCGGCGCAGCCAGCGGCGCGAGGGACAAATTCGAAGGCGGAACCGATACGCCGAAATTTAGAGCGAAAGGGAAGGTATTGCCATTCACCGAAAACGGGACCGTAGCCGTCTGGCAGAAATTCACGGCGCGTGTCCACTCTGCCGGAAAAGGATCTCCATATTGCAGTGCGCCGAAGTCTTGGTCCGTCAGTACGACCGGGTCGCCGACATCTTGGATAAAGAACGGCCATCCGGGGCAAGTTACCAGCTGTTCGGGGAGCCCACCTCTGATGTTTGGCTGGACCAGCGAAAAATTCGGCCCGATGAAACTCGTGTATGTATTCACTCCGTTCACATAAGGTTCGATCGCAAGCGCAAGCCACGAACTCGACGGGGTGACTGCCCCGGGTGCGACATTTTGGAGCAGCGGCGCCCATTGCGATCCGGGAATACTCAACTCGATCGAGCTTTGCGGACTCGGTGTTAGCGTCCCTGTAATCGCGTTATCCGTGCCGTTGGTGAATGCGACGTTCGATAAGGTGAGTTCCGGCCCCGTCACCAGATTATTGAGCTGCCCGGCCCACTCCTGTTCGTACTGCAACAGGAAGACTGTGTTGACCGTGGTCCAGTCAAGTTTGCTGGTCAGGCTGGTCGAGCCCATCAGAGTCGTCGAATCCGTTTGCCCAGTGACAAAAAGGGGTGGAATCGACGGAGTGTCGGAAGAGAGTCCGACGACACCCACCGAGTTCGTCGGATCGAGCCCGCTCAGATTGAAATCGAACGTGATCGTCTCTGAGTCGCCCAGCAATGCCGCCGGATAGCCCACGATGTCCCGCCCCAGATCGAAGATGCTGCTGCTGGTCCAGAAGCCGACTGGCGGAGGTTGCGCGGACGCGCCTTCGACCAGCCAGTAATTTCCGCCCGGAACATTCACGATGTTATACACGCCGGGCGAAACCAGATTTCCCGTGATCAGATCCAAAGATCCATCCGGCTGCGGCACGAGCGCTGATGGAGGCGTCGAGGGGGTGACTGGGGTTTGCACCGGACCGCTTGCCGTCCAGTTCGTGTTCACCCAGTTCACCGTCACGATTCCCAGGGGCGTGACAGTCCAGGACTGAGTCGCTTTCCCTCCTGACGAGGTCGTCGCCTGCGCAGTGAAGCTGTTGGAAATTCGCGATTCGGATGCGCTCGGGACCCAGTTAATCGTGCTGCCTGTCAGGCTCGCACCCGCCGGGCCCGTGAGCAACGAGAAGGTGATCGTTCCGCCGGCGGGATCGGTGGCGGCCAGAGTGTAACTATACGAGGCGTCCTGAGCCGCCGTCGTAACCGGAGTGCTGGTGAAAACCGGGTTCTGCGGAGCCGAAGGCGAACTACCTCCACAGGCAAGCAGCGAAATCAGAAAAGAACTTATCAGGAGAAGACAAAGTGCGCGCATTACGTTCCTTCCCGGAACTATAGGGACGCACATTTTACACTTAGTAGGCTCGCTCTAACAGCGGCGCCTGTCACGGGCCTCTGAGACTGATCGTTCCTACTCGATCGCCAGCGCCATCTTCAACGCCCGATCCAACTCTCCCATTTTCAGACGACGAAGAGTGCCAACCAACTGAGTCAACTGGACCTTACGCAGGCTCACCAGGTTGTCGCAAAGAATCCAACTCTCATGCTTCAACCCCTCATCAATGCCGACTGCAACTTGGGTTGAAAAGCCGTGGCCGGCCGTGAGGATTGGCGCACAGATGACGGTGGGGAATCTGGAATCGATCAATGTCTGGCGGCTCACTAAGACAAAACTACGGTATTGTTTCGGATCGTCGTCTGGATGATAAACGCGGTAGATTTCGCCTCGCCTCATGGCTGTCTGTTATCCCTCGCCCTGATAGCGAAGCACATCCTCTATCTCGGGGGTAAGTTTGTCCGCCGCTTTGTTCAGAAGTTCCAGATCGCGAGCTTCGATCTGCGCGCGGGCGCGCTTGCGAAGGTATTGGGCGAGGACCGCTTCGATGACCGCCGAACGTGATTGCTTCGATCCAGCAATCCGGTCGATGCCGTTCAGCACCTCTCGCGAGAGTGTGATAGAAGTCTTCTCTTTCATACTACCAACATCCTACCATAAATGGCGATAACCACCGGGTAAGTCGCTCGCGGCGAATTCAAGGGAAGGGAAGCGTTTCATGTCATGGAAGACTGCGGGGCTCTCGGAGGCCCTGGATCGCGTCAGCAGCACGCTTAAGCACTCGGCCCGCGCTGAGTTCTCGACAAACCCAAAGCCGCCGCACCCTGCAAGCACCACTTGCCGCCGCACCCAGGGCAGCTCCAAGCATTCGTCTGATCGGGATTCGCGCCGAAAAACTTTAGCCGGCGCGAACCGGATCACAATGCAGAGCGGAACGCGAGTGCCGGATAACTCGAGTCTCGTTGCCGGGAATGCAACGCTGGTCGCGTGACTTCCGTTATGCGCCTCCCTAGCTAAGTCACAAACGAATTGCCGATCATTACCCCAGAATGTGGTTGGAGGAATTCTGTTGTGTTCAGGCTCGACTATCTCTCCTGTGTGTTGACCATTGCATCCACAATCCTGGTAGGCCGGCGCTGCTGGGAAGGCTGGGCGCTGGCAACGGTCAACAGCGTCATCATCTGCATCATTGGCATTCGTACCGCTCAATTAGGATTCGTTCCCGCCAACGTCTTCTGCATCGCAATGAGCGCAGTGAATCTGCGCTCCTGGCGCAGAATGCAGACTTAATCCGCTGGGAACTGTTGAAACGATGAGGCCCGCTCGTGCGGGCCTCTGTCTAAATCAGCAACCTCCTCCGCCCGGCCCGCCAAAGTAAAACTGCGTGGGATCGTATTCCAGTCCGGCGTCCTTATAGCATTTCGGGTCCGGCTGCTCGAGCGTCAAATTCGTCCAGATCTCATTCCCCTTTGTGTCGTGATACCAGACCTGATCCTGATAGGCTGCGTACTTATAACCCTTGCTCGGCCACTTCCCGCTTCCCATCGGAGGCCAGTGGCCGCTCCCGGCAACTTCGCCGCCGTATTGCACGACCGTCGCGTGATGCGCCATCTGTCCACCACCATAGATCGACACGGGATAGTACCCGACCCACTCGCCGCCGAGTCCCAGCCACCAGTTGCCCTGGTAAAGATAGAACTCCGCTTCGAAGTAATACTGGCTCCCACCAACCTTGCTGTAGTGGTCAAAATTGCTTCCAAAATACCAATCGCCAGCGACCTGCACGAAGCCGTCGCACTCCAGGTTGTAGCAACCCGTGCTCTGGTAATTGTCGGCCGTCCAGTAAACGAAGAGCACAGAATCCTCAGTGCCCCAATAAGCTGGCTGGTTCTGCCACCCTATTTCCGCAGTCTGGTTCGGAGAGCCGCCTGCATACCAGTGCTGCGACAGCGACATCGCATCGCCCTTTCCAAGGTTGACGTATGGCTTCCACAGATTCAGATCCGAATGCCCTCCGAGGTTCTTCACGTTCTGTTGCGTGAACGCATAATGGTGAACGTCGCCATTTCCCCGCGCTCCCATCGGGTCCGAGCCGTCCTCGCCGCTGCCTCGGTGCTTGGCGAAGAAGTCCCGCAGAGTCGCGAAGTGGGTCATATCATCCAAAGTGACACGCCGCATCGGAATCGTACCGGCCTCGCAGCGTGTCGAATTTCCAAACCCATCCACGGCGTTGAAAGCTGCTTGCGATGCGGCTATCGGCGCATCTTCGCTGCGCGTCTGTTCCATGCGCTGGCTCGTGGGAGGCGGAGCTGCAACTTTGTTCCCGGCGTACTGCCGCAACGACGCCTGCTGTTCGATCGGCACGCAGTCGAATGCATGCCCGCTCAAAAGAAAGCTATGAGTCACAGTGATCCCGTCATACAGGCCGAGAAGATGCTGGCGCATATCTTCGAAGGCAGATCCGTCCTTCACGCGGCTGTCCGCCTGCGCCATATAGTCCGCCGGTACGGCGGCGCGGGCATTGGCCATGAAGCTTTCGAAAGAATCTAGGCGATAGGCGGTTGGCTGGGCGTAGAGGCTTGCCGAAATGAGCAGCGCTACGGCCGCCACGACGAAGAACGATTTGCTGAAACGTGGAGAGCCCATATTGTTCTCCTCGATGCTTTCCGCGGACAGGGTCGCAATCTTACTGCGCTTCATCCTGTAACGCGACAAAAAAATGAAACAGGGGTCATCGCACACGGACGGTGTCTACACGCCGAATGCTGCCCCGGGGATAGAGATATTAGGGCACGATGAGAGCGGCAATGAGCCCCAGGTGAGGGATCGCCTCGAAACCGCCTTGAAGGCCAATAACAACGCAGTACCTCGGTAACTATCCGTAATACGGCCTTCCGTGCGATTCTTCACACGCGGTTCAGGAAGCCCATCGACCGCGGCCGAAGATCCAACTCTCTTTGGCCGCGGAGCCCAAGCGAGGTTTTTCATGTTGCAGTCTCCGGAAAGCAAGTACACGCCAGCCGCTCCCACGCCAGGTTACACACCAGTCAAGGCCACCTCGCCGATGGATCAGGCTAATATCGGCCGCTCGCTTGTTATCAAGGGCGAGGTCACCGGCGCCGAATCGCTCTTCATCGACGGCCGCGTCGAAGGCACCATCAATTTTCCGGAAAACCGGGTCACCATCGGCCGCAACGGCAACGTGGCCGCCAACATCGTGGCCAAGGAAGTTGTCATCATGGGCAAGGTGCAGGGTAACGTCGAATGCTCCGACCGCCTCGATATCCGCAATGAAGGCCTGCTCTCGGGCGATGTAATCACCCATCGCATCAGCGTGGAAGAAGGCGCCATCCTCAAGGGCGGAGTCGAGGTTCGCCACTCGGAAAAGAAAGAACAGGCGCAGCAGAATCAGCACAAGAATACAGATTTGGCCAAAGCCGCCGCCGCGAGCACAAATACTCAGGCTCCGAAGGCGATGGCCGCCACTGCCGGACAGGCATAAAAGTTTGCGGGAACGAATGCGTTAACCGACGATTCAACGACCCAGCAAAAAGAAGGGACAGGCAAACCGCCTGTCCCTTTCTACTTGTAAACAATAAGCCATGGGCCGTCAGTTGGTGGCGACTCACTGGCCACTTGCCACTGGCCACTGACCACTGATCACTTTTTTCTAAAATCCAGCGATGCCGAGTTGATGCAATAGCGCATCCCCGTCGGGCGCGGGCCATCCGGAAACAGATGCCCCAGGTGCGCGTCGCAATGAGCGCAGCGGACCTCCGTGCGCGTCATGCCATAGCTGTTGTCGACGAGCTCCCTGATGTTCTTCTTGTCCGCCGCGTTATAGAAACTTGGCCATCCTGTCCCGGAATCGAACTTCGTGTCCGAACCAAAAAGCAACGCGCCGCAACAAACGCAGTGGTAGGAACCGTCATCGTGCATGTTCCAATACTTCCCGGTAAACGCCGGCTCCGTCCCGCACTGCCGCGCCACGTGATACTGCTCGGGCGTCAGTTGCTCGCGCCAGTCCTGATCGCTCTTCTGGACCTTTTCGGCCCCGACTTCCTGAACCTTTTCTGCCGTCTTTTCGGTCATTGATTGTTCTCCAGAACGTTAGATACATGTTACGGCGAAAGGTCGCAGGCCGCGGAAGTCCCCAAAAACCGAACAATTTCGGAGTGACCGCGCTCACTGTTCCGGGCGCGGCTATCGGGTCACATAGGCATTAGATCGGCGCCTTTTCGTTGGCCGGAACTGGGGAAGCGAGGAGTTTATGGGCGACTTGAGCGAACATTTTTCGAAGTCCGAACTTGCTTGCCGCTGCTGCGGCCAGCTCAAGATTGAAAGCAGTCTCCTCGCCGCCCTCGAACAACTGCGCTCCCTCGCCGGAAAAGAAATCCTCGTCCACGACGCCTACCGCTGCACCGCGCATAACCAGGAAGTCGGCGGAGTCACCGACAGCGAGCACACCCGCGGGATGGCCGCAGACATCTCGATCCCCGGCTTATCGCTCCAGCAAATGTACGAACTTGCCCTTCAAGTCCCGGCCTTCCTCCACGGCGGAGTCGGCGTCTACGATGGTGGCTTTCTCCATGTGGACATCCGCCTTCATCAAGCCCGCTGGGTGCGTGTGCGCGGACAGTATGTCGGCATCCAGCATCTCGTGACCCAACCCGCAACCCTCCTCGCCAAGGTACAAACCGGCTCACAGCCGGCCTGAGTACCGCGACACGAGTTAAGACGAGCTTCTGGACAATCCTTCAGTCCTGCCCATAGACTCTTGCGAGACCATCGAGAATAATCTCCGCGCATGAAACTCCTGACCTTTGAAACTCCAGCACGCCAGTCGCGTGTCGGCGCACTGATCGGCAACGGCACGATCGTAGATCTGCACGCTGCCTGCGCCTTGCACCTGCGCAACGTCAGACATGAGCCGATTTTCTATCGCATGGCCGATGCACTGGTGCCGCCTAATATGCGAGCTCTTTTTCGGGGCGGCGATACCAGTTTCGACGCCGCCCGGCGGGCGCTGGATTATGTGATGCAGCTTGCGGAAAGCGGCTCAAAAGCAGCGGGCCCGAGAGGCGAGACGTTGATCTACTCGCATTCCGAAGTTCGGCTGAACGCGCCGATCATTCCAAAGAAGTTCTTTCACACGGCAGGAAATTTCCGCGAGCACCATGAAGAGGCCACCAAGGCGGGCTTCTCGCATCCGGTCATGCCCTGGATTGTCTTCTTCCAGAACACAGATGCGATCGTCGGCCCCGACGCGCCCGTCATATATCCCGAGCACCTGACCCAGGAACTTGATTACGAACTCGAGCTCGCTGTTGTCCTGAAGAAGGCGGGCAAGCACTTCACGGCCGCAGAGGCGCCTGCCTACATCGGTGGCTATGTCATCTTCAACGACATCACCGCTCGCGACATCCAGCGGCGCGAGATGAAATCCGGCGTCTTCAGCTTCTGCAAGGGTATCGACACGTTCTGCCCGCTCGGGCCCTGGATTGTGACTGCCGACGAGATTCCCGATCCCCACAATCTCGCCATGGAACTCCGAGTCAACGGCGAGTCGCGACAGCGCTCCCATTCCAGCAAAATGTCCGTCACGATCCCGGAGATCATCGCGCACTACTCAGCCATGGGCTACAGCGCGGGAGATGTGGTTTCGACAGGAACCGTGTCGGGTGTCGCCGCGTTCTCGGGCGATCCCCAGGCGTGGTATTTGAAGCCGGGCGATGTCATGGAATGCGAGATCGAGAAGATCGGAGTGCTGCGGAATCCGGTGATTTCCTGGGAGCAGGCCTACGGAAGCAAGCCTCCGCGTATATCTGCCCAGTAAAGGGCTTAAGTGCAGGGTTCTAGGTCTGTGTGAAAACTACCCTCTCCCGCAGATGATGGCGTATATCCCACTGGTTTCAAGTCCCGGAGGGACAAGCGAGCTTAGCCCGCGCTTCAGCGCGGGGTCGAGGGGACTAAAGACCCCAAGTCCCGGAGGGACGGCCCCGCACTCACCCATACTCTTCGAGGGTGGAGGAATGGCCAAGGGCTTCAAAAGCCTTGTCTGGCGCTGGTTTTCAGGGCAGCACGGCCATTTGTAACGCAGGATGCATTACCCATAAAGTGCAGACCCTTTCACCCGGACCCATCTGCACCGTCCCAATTATACGGCTAAAATGCTCATTTTCATTGATTTAGACGCAAGGCAACATATGGATTCCGGGATGCATTAGATAGTGCGCAGCCCCGGTTATTGAGGGGCGAGTCTTGGGGGCCTCGTGACGATCGCTTACAGCGCCGAGTGCAAAGCTGCTCAGAAAGCAAACCAGCCGGCCGCAATGCTTCCGATCCTGGTGGTCTTGTTTGTCATTTCCTACTGCCTGCTGACGCTTCTGGTCTTCGAGCAGGGCCAGACGATCGAGTCCCAGCGCAGCCTCATTCGCGCCATGTTGCAGGACAGCACGCAACTCGCGGCACTGAAGAACCAGCTCGCAGAGAGCCAGCGGCAGCACAACCAGGCCGCCGCGCCTGCCGAGAAGAACAATGCCGCCCCCGCAGCCCCTGTGCCTCATAGCTCCGACAAGACAAAGCAGTCCCGCAAGCCTTCGCGTGCGTTGAAACAGAATCCAGGAAAACCGCAGTCCGATTTGGAAGACGTCCGGCGCGCGACGCACGTAATTTGAGTTTTGGTAGGCAAGCCCGCCCTGCGTGGTACAGGGCGGGCGATTCAAAACTGGCAAGACGTGAAAACGAGAGTGCACAACAAGAAGCGCGCCGAGTGCAGAAAGACGACAAGAGATATGGTTCTGTGAAATCGGCCCGCGGTGGAGGGCCGTAAACGAGCGAGACCCTATGAAAGTTCTGGCCTTGGCACTGGCTTTATCACTCCCGTTTCCCAAGCTCACGCCACCAGCTAAGCTCTCACCAGTTTCCTCGGAACAACCCGCCAAAAAGAAGGGCGGCAAGTGGTACTTCGCCGCGAATGGTCACGCTGTCTATTGCTACGGGCCGGTGGTGACGCTCCCCCAGCCCGATGGCCTGATGAGGGTCGCCACCTTTTGCCGCGGTGACCAGCCCATGGTCCCGCTGAAGGACTAGGCCTCCGGCTAGCCAATTACGTTCGTACCCTTTAATCACCAACCTCCGCGACTTAGACTGCACATAAATGAATCCGTGTGCGCGCTTCGCGCCCCTTTCGTCTTGCACGCGATTCATCCCGCTGCTTCTCATCCTCTGTTCTTTGCTCGTGCCTCGAACCGCGCAGCCGCAGCAATCTCCTCCCAAACGCAAAATCCTGACCCATGCTGCCGCAGCCTATCCACAACTGGCCAGGCACATGGCTTTGTCGGGCGTCGTCAGGATTGAGGCTTTGGTCGCGCCAGATGGATCCGTCAAGATGGTGGATATAAAGGGTGGACACCCAGTGCTGGCGCAGGCGGCCTCCAATACGGTTCGGCAGTGGAAGTGGGAACCGTCGCCGCACGAATCCCACGAACTGGTAGAGATACGCTTCTCGCCGCCCGAGTGAACCGCGTCGTCTTCCGCTTTCCTCTCCAAATCTCAGACCGCTTATCTTCCGCCGCGAATGAGTTGTTGTTGCCCGCCTGCGCGGAGTTGTAGGATCGTCGGTTGAAAAGCGCCGGCTGGCGCAAGGGCACGATCGTCCTGCCGGGCTCGCAGGGGTGTGCCGTGAACACCTTCCCGGTTTTGTTGGCCGCACTTTGCGTTTACGCCATCTTTTACCGCTACTACAGCGCATTCATCGCGGCGAAGGCGCTTGCACTGGACGACCGCCGCACCACTCCAAGCCACCTTTACGCCGACGGCCACAACTACGTTGTCTCTCCGCGCTGGGTACTGTTTGGTCACCACTTCGCGGCCATTGCAGGAGCCGGTCCGCTGGTTGGCCCTACACTCGCTGCCCAATTTGGATTTGCTCCCGGCTTCCTCTGGCTGTTGATCGGAGCCGTGCTCGCTGGATGCGTGCAGGACTTTACGGTGCTAGTCGCTTCCGTTCGTCATCGCGGCCGTTCTCTGGCTGATATCGCGCGCACAGAGATCAGCCCCTTCGCCGGACTTGTCGCGATGATCGCCGTGCTCTTCATTCTTCTGGTCACGCTAGCCGGCCTCGGCATCGTGGTGGTGAATGCACTCTCCAACAGCCCCTGGGGAGTATTCACGATCGGCACAACCATCCCGATCGCCCTCATCATGGGCGTGTGGATGTTCAAGAGCCATGCAGAAAAAATCACTGTGACCGGTCCAAGCATCTTCGGCGTGATCGTTCTAATCGCCGCCGTGATCGCCGGACGCTGGTTCGCCCACAGTAGCGTGGCGGGAGTGCTCACCTTCACGCCCCACGAAATCACCATCCTCATGGCCATCTATGGACTGGTCGCCTCTGTTCTTCCCGTCTGGCTGCTGCTAGCACCGCGCGACTATCTCTCCACCTATGTCAAGCTCGGAACCATCGCCGTCCTCATCATTGGCGTGTTCGTCGTTCACCCCAACATCCGCTTTCCAAACTTCACGCCATTCATTCACGGCGGCGGACCAATCATCAAAGGCACGCTCTTCCCATTTCTTTTCGTGACCATCGCCTGCGGAGCGATCTCCGGTTTTCATTCCCTGATCTCCTCAGGCACCACACCCAAGATGCTCGACAAGGAGACCGACGCGCGCTTCATCGGCTACGGCGCCATGGCTGCCGAATCGCTGGTCGGCATTCTCGCCCTCATCGCCGCTTGCTCGCTCCACCCCGGAGACTACTTCGCCATCAACGCCACGCCCGAGGTCTTCCGCAAACTCGGTTATGCCACGGTCAACCTCGACATGTTTTCCCGCGAGGTCGGAGAGCAGTTGGCAGGTCGCACCGGCGGCGCGGTCTCGCTAGCAGTAGGCATGGCACAAATCTTCCGCGGTCTGCCCGGCATGGATCGCCTGATGGGCTACTGGTATCACTACGCCATCATGTTCGAGGCGCTCTTCATCCTGACCACGGTCGACGCCGGTACGCGCGTCGCGCGCTACGTGCTGCAAGAACTGATGGGCAAAGTCTACAAGCCCTTCGGCAACACCAAATGGCTGCCTGGAAACCTGCTCTGTAGCTGCGTAGTCGTCCTCGGCTGGGGATACCTCATCTACACCGGCAGCATCTCGACGATCTGGCCGCTCTTCGGCACCGGCAATCAGCTTCTCGCGACGATTGCGCTGGCTGTTGCAACAACCTTCCTCATCAACATGGGCAAGTCGCGCTACGCGTGGATCACATTCGCACCGATGTGCTTCGTTGGCGCGACCACGGTGACTGCGGGCGTGCTCTCAATCAAAAACATCTTCTGGCCGCTGACCTCGCAAGCAGGCAAAGTCTTCACCGGCTATCTCGATTCCATCCTGATGTCGATCTTCATCGTAGGAGTCGTGCTGGTAGTCTTCGACGCCGTCCGCCGCTGGATTGCAACGTTAAGAGGCGCGCCACTCCCCACAGAAGCCTTCGGCACACCAGTAACGGATCAGGGCGAAATCAGGATGGGCTGCTGCTAGAAGTATTGTGTCCCGGAGGGACGGCCTAGTTCTCACGGGCAGGAAGCAGCTTTCGATCACCAAGCAACCTGAGCCCAGAAATCCGCCGAAGTCATCACCGGCGTGATATCGAAATCGACCAGGTCATCCCAACGGCTGACCCACACGTTAAGCGCGGCCAGGCTCGGCGCCTCCATGATCTGAAAGCACCGCGACTCATCCTTCTCGATCCAGCTAGCCTGATAGGTAACGCCCTCCGGCAGCATGCGCCCGCAAACCCTGAAGCGCTCGCCAACCGGCCGCGGGTCGCCATTCTTGAATCGCTCAATCACCATGAAAAGCATGCTGAGAGTGTAGACGAACGCACTGCGGAAAACGTCATCAGCAGCTGACGGCTGACCGCCGTGATCACCCTCATTGACCCATACTCTTCCGGATGTTATAAACATCGGTTCGTGCCGCAGGTCTGCCTCGGGGAGGTTGCGCCCTGTGCTCGCCTCCGGCAAGGTATTCCGGCGCGGCCAAATCGGCACTCCTTACTGTTATGCCTGGCGGTGGAAGCGTGCACGGAACTCCGTCGGCGACTGTTGCGCGGCGGGTATGGTCCGCGCTGATCGGCGCCCCCGGAGCAATCACACGGCAAAACCCAATTTCGAGACCAATAGGAGAATTCTGATGAGCCCCTGCCCAACAGGTAGCCCCACGGCCAACTTCACCGCGCGACTCGCCTTCGCCGGGCGCGTCCTCGCGAAAGCCTCCGCAGCTTTCGCCACATTCATATTTCTGATGACCGCCACTGCCCTGGCCCAGCCTGCCGAATCAGCTGGCGGCGAAGCCGCCCTCAAGCTCCCCGATCTTAAGACGGTCAGCTTCTTTAACGGCGCCATCGATGGCCACAAGCTCCTGCTCATCGGCCTCCTCGCCTGCGTCTTCGGACTTGGCTTCGGCATGGCCATTTACATGCGCCTGAAGAACCTCCCCGTCCATCGCTCCATGCGCGACATCTCCGAGCTCATCTACGAAACCTGCAAGACCTATCTCGTCACGCAGGGCAAGTTCCTGATGCTCCTCTGGGCCTTCATCGCCGTCATCATTGCTGTCTACTTCGGAGTCCTCCAGCACTTCGAACTCCAGCGCGTCTTCATCATTCTCGTCTTCAGCGTCGTCGGCATCGCCGGCAGCTACGGCGTCGCCTGGTTCGGCATTCGTGTCAACACCTTCGCCAACTCGCGCACCGCCTTCGCATCGCTTCCCGGCAAGCCCTATCCCGTCTACCAGATCCCCCTCGAAGCCGGCATGTCCATCGGCATGATGCTCATCTCCGTCGAGCTTCTCATCATGCTCTTCATTCTTCTCTTCATCCCCGGCGACTACGCCGGCCCCTGCTTCATCGGCTTCGCCATCGGCGAGTCGCTCGGCGCGGCCGCTCTCCGTATCGCGGGCGGCATCTTTACCAAGATCGCCGACATCGGCTCCGACCTCATGAAGATCGTCTTCAAAATCAAAGAAGACGACGCCCGCAACCCCGGCGTCATCGCCGACTGCACCGGCGACAACGCTGGCGACTCCGTCGGTCCCTCCGCCGATGGCTTTGAAACCTACGGCGTAACCGGCGTCGCGCTCATCACCTTCATCCTGCTCGGCGTGAAAGACCCGGCCATCCAGGTCCAGCTTCTCGTCTGGATCTTCGTCATGCGCGTCATGATGCTCTTCTCCTCCGCCTTCTCCTACTTCATCAACGGCGCCATCGCCAAAGCGCAGTACGGCAAGGCCGACAAGATGAACTTCGAGCATCCCCTGACCTCGCTAGTCTGGATCACCTCGATCGTCTCCATCATTCTCACCTACATCATTTCGCACCTCATCATCCCGACTCTCGGCGGCGACGCCACCCAGTGGTGGAAATTGGCCACGATCATTTCCTGCGGCACGCTCGCCGGCGCCATCATCCCGGAACTGGTCAAAGTCTTCACCTCGGTCCACTCCCGTCACGTGAAAGAAGTCGTCACCTCCGCTCAGGAAGGCGGCGCATCCCTCGGCATCCTCTCCGGATTCGTAGCCGGCAACTTCTCCGCCTACTATCTCGGCCTCTCCATGATGATCCTCATGGCCGTCGCCTACTACATGAGCACCATGGGCCTGGCAGTAGCGGCCACGATGCTCGCTCCGGCAGTCTTCGCCTTCGGCCTCGTAGCTTTCGGATTCTTAGGCATGGGCCCGGTCACCATCGCCGTCGACTCCTACGGCCCCGTCACCGACAACGCACAATCCGTCTACGAACTCTCGCTCATCGAGCAGGTCCCCAACGTCAAAGCCGAAGTTAAAAAAGACTTCAACGTCGACATCAACTTCGACCGCGCCAAAGATCTCCTCGAAGAAAATGACGGCGCTGGCAACACCTTCAAAGCCACCGCCAAGCCCGTGCTCATCGGCACCGCCGTAGTCGGAGCCACCACCATGATCTTCTCCATCATCATGGCCCTTACCCACGGCCTCAGCGCGAACGTCGACAAACTCTCGCTCCTGCACGCCCCGTTCGTCCTCGGCTTAATCACCGGCGGCGCCATGATCTACTGGTTCACCGGCGCGGCCACGCAAGCCGTCACCACCGGAGCCTATCGCGCCGTCGAGTTCATCAAGGCCAACATCAAGCTCGAAGGCGTAGAAAAAGCCAGCGTCACCGACAGCAAGAAAGTTGTCGCCATCTGCACCCAGTACGCGCAGAAAGGCATGTTCAACATCTTCCTCGCCGTCTTCTTCGGAGCGCTCGCCTTCGCCTTCGTCGAGCCGTTCTACTTCATCGGCTACCTGATCTCGATCGCGATCTTCGGCCTCTATCAAGCCATCTTCATGGCCAACGCCGGCGGCGCATGGGACAACGCCAAAAAGATCGTAGAGGTCGAACTCAAGCAGAAGGGAACTCCGCTGCACGACGCAACAGTAGTCGGCGACACAGTCGGCGACCCGTTCAAAGACACGTCGTCAGTAGCCATGAACCCGGTCATCAAGTTCACCACGCTCTTCGGCCTGTTAGCGGTAGAACTAGCCGAAACCCTAAAGCCACACGGAGAAGCCTCGCCCCTAACCATGGGCCTCGCGCTAGCCTTCTTCGTAGTCTCGTTCATCTTCGTCTACCGTTCCTTCTACGGCATGCGGATCGGCCAGAACTAAGCGATTCTTCTTGTGTAGCGCGGGCGCCCTCGCCCGCGAATCCCGGCAGAAAGACTGAACATGCCGAATCAAGCCGAAGCGGCGTTCTTTTGCAGTCGCGCCGGGAACGGTCTGATTTTCGGCAGCCTGTTCTTCCGCGCCTTCCAAAGATCGTAATTGAGCTGCATCTTCAGCCAGAACTCAGGAGATGTGTATGGCATCGCTTTAGCCAGTCGTACGCCCATGTCCGCCGAAATGCCGGCGCGGCCGTTCAGTATCCGGGAGAGATTCGGCCGCGTCACACCCAGGCGCTCGGCAGCCTCTTTCACAGTCATCTCGCCCAGGTAATCCTTCAAAACTTCGCCGGGATGGCAGGGATTGAAAATCATTCTTCGCTCCTAGTGATAGTCCTGATAATCGATGAAGACGGCGTCTTCTCCTTCGAAGCGAAATGTAAGCCGCCAATTCCCGCTCACTCTTACCGCCCAGTGTCCTTCCATATTGCCCTTGAGCGCGTGCAGGCCATAGCCCGGCGCATTCATGTTCTCCGGACAAGTCGCCGCGTCCAGCGCGGAAAGGAGGCTCCACAGCCGCTTCGCATGTTCAGGCTGAATACCCGCTTTAGAGCCGGTCTCGGCAAATTGCTTGATGCCCTTATGCCGATAGCTCTTCAGCATGTGTAAAGTGTATCAATACACAATACTCGCACGCAAGCGGGGTTGTGAGAGAGTAGCGGGAGCAGCCCTGGCCCGCGAATGACAAAGCGTGTGCTCCTCTCCAGAGTCTTGGTCATTCTTAGGGATGTCATCCTGAACGAGTCGAAGGACCCCTACAAGCTCATCCGCATTCTCAGCTCCCGCAAGGCATTCTCCCTATGCCTCGTACCCTTGCGTACCTCGAGATCGCCGAAGAACTGATTTCCGTTCAGTGTCGTCGAGCAAGTCGTGAAGGGGGAGGCCATCTCTTCCAAAAAGCAATCCGATCCGCAATCTCGATGACGCTTTGGTTTCGATGAGGTTCCAACTCACTCGCCCCGATGCGCAAGTCGTAGCACCACCGCGACCAAAACTCCTACTCCAACTGCTCCGAGCACAAAGAATTTCCCAATATCCAGTCCGACCGCCCCCATCACCAGAAATCCGGCCGCGAGCAAAAGCCCCGCAAACTCCGAGTCCACTTGCATCCCTCGGAATGGCCCCGGGTGCTTAGGTGGATCGCGATGTTCCATGGCTAATTATCGCGCACTTGGCCAGCAACCTGCGCGATTATTATCGACTGCCGCTGTTCACTTTTACTTTGTAGCATTCTCAACTCGACTACTCCGTTAAGCTTGCTTCGAACTTAAGTGGAGCTGACATGCGATTCTTACTTACTGTTACTCTCGCCCTTGTTTTCGCAGTTGTTTCTCCTTTGAAGGCACAAATGACGCCGTCGTCCAACACGACCGTGCAGACTGCTCGCCAAGCGCTGATCGAGCTGCTCTTAGGGGAAGCGCCAGACCACATCGAAAAACATCTCCCCGATCTCACGATGCGAACTTTGGACAAGATCAAAAGCGAAAACAGTGGCAACGCTCCCGCGATGTTTTCTGCGCTGGCGGCCCGATCCAAAGCCGGAAAAGAGAAGATCGAAACCTTCGATACCGGCCCGATGCTTTTCACCATCGAGGGATTTGGTGGCTTGAGTTACGAAAAGATATATGCCACGGTTGAACGCGACGAGATGGTTGGAGATGAGGACCGGATCGAACTCGCGCTGCACTTGGTCAATCAGGGTAAAGAAGAAGCGCTTCTTCCCATGATTCTCCACTTTCTCTTTTCAATGAAGGTGGAGTCAGGAATCTGGCGCCTGAATGAAGTGAGCGCAACCGCGCGGTTCCCGCTTGCCGACCAAACTTTCCTGACGGAAGTGGAAAAGTACCAACTCAATCAAAATGAGCAACTCGCGCAGTGGTCAGTACGCGCGGTGGTAAGTGCCGAAAAATCATATCAGGCCGCCCAGGGCGGGTTTGCCTGCACGCTTTCCGATCTTGGAAGTGCAGCCAAGGGCACGGGCGCATCGAGGCCCTTTCCCTACCTCTATGATTCGCAGGTTGCCGGAGGCAAAAAGAACGGATATCGCTTCGCTATATCTGGCTGCGATACGAGTCACTATCGGGTGGTCGCTGAACCGGAAGCGCCGGATGCGGGCCAGCGTGCCTTTTGCTCCGATGAAACCGGAAAGTTGCGCGCTTCCGTGGACGGCAAAGGGAGCACTTGCTTGACCAGAGGCGAAGTAGTCGAGGATAAACTCTGGGAACAAATTTCCGGCGGCCCTGCCCAAGTCGATAGTAAGTCCCCCTTGCGGGTGCGAGTTTCCCAAGGTGTTGCAAACGGGCTTCTTATTAGCAAGGTACAACCGGTGTACCCGCCGGAAGCCCGACAAGCGAGGATTCAGGGGAGTGTCGTGATGAAGGCACTGATCAACCAGACGGGCGACGTCACAACTCTCGATCTGGTTTCGGGTCATCCAATGCTGGCTCCAGCCGCGATGGAAGCCGTCAAGCAATGGAAATACAAACCCTTCCTGCTGAATGGAAATGCCGTGAATGTCGAAACACAGATCACCGTCAACTTCGAGTTGAGCGAGCATTAAGCTTGTCTTAGCCCAAAATGGCCCTCTCCGCTCATTTTTCGTCACATTTTTTCTGTACCGATATCACCGACAAATAACTGCAACCAGTGAGAAGCTCTCCAAGGGTGCAGGACCAAGAAAGTGTGTCCGTCTCCAGAGGCGGCCCCTGTTCCTTACTTACTAGCTCTTTGACAAGTTAAAGAGTGCGTTCCCAAAAAGGGACACCTAACCAACCTCCTTCCAATCACTTAATAAAAATCGGTAAAAATTACATAGACGATGGGGGGAGGGGGGGTACCCTCCCAAGAAAACTTCGACCTTCATACGAGCCACCAATTCATACCAACGCTGCCAGCGATCAGCAGTCAGTGGATCGCGATCAGCGATTAATAAGGAGCACTCATGCGAACTCTTACCGATCAGGAACGTTGCCGTAGCAAGAAATACGATGGAACCCGTTGCCCAATGCCCGTCGAGCCCGGTACGCGCCTTTGCCACTTCCACCATGTCGACGGTCCCCTATTTGACCTCAATCCCGGAGATCCGCGACCAATTGAGCTCTCCATCGACACGCTCAAGAATGCAGAGTCCATCCAGTACGCAGTCGCAAGGGTCTGTGAACACCTCCTGCTCGGAAAGCTCGATGCGAAACGAGCAGCCATCATCCTCTATGGCCTTCAGGTAGCCACGTCCAACCTGGCTCGCCTAAACGCGGATGTGCCCGTTCCATCCGAGCCAGTCCCCTCGGCGTCTCCCGCTCCAGATGCGCTGCCTCCAGGCACAATTCAGGCATGTGAGGAGGTAGCGTCCGCAGTTTAAGGCCTAGAAATGAGGTCGAAAAATATGAGGTCAAGAAAAGAGCCGACGAGTTCTAGCAGGTTGAAGAAAAGTCGGGAATGCGGGCGGCACGATGGGAATGCAAGCAACACCGTGGAGGAGCGGCCCTTCAGGGCCGCGTAAGTGGCGTCAATCGGAGGGCTTTAGCCCCGGTGGTCGTTTTCAGTGAGTTCCGCGCCGATCTCCGTGCTTCCTTCGCCTCTCGTTCGCAGTCGATACCAGAAGACGATCGCCACCAGCGAGAACAAAAAAATGATCGTCGAAATCGCATTGATCTCCGGCGTAATCCCGCGCCGCAATCGCCCCCAGATTTCCAGCGGCAAAGTATTGTCGCGGCCAATAAGGAAGAAGCTGACGGCAATCTCGTCCATCGAAAGCGTGAAGATCAAGAGCGCAGCACCAATAATGGAGAGCTTTAGATTCGGCACGGTAATACGCCAGAACGTTTGCCAGTAGTTAGCGCCAAGGTCGAGCGAAGCCTCCTCCTGCGCCCGATTGAGTTTTTGCAATCCAGCAAACACTTCGGTCGTAGCAACCGAGATCAGGGCGGTTCCATGACCAAGAATGATGGTCACAAGGCTCAACCTGACCAAAGCTTCGCGGAAGAGCATGAGCAGTGAAAGACCAGTAATAATGCCCGGAAGAATCAGCGGCAGAAGCACAAGCCGCCGAAAAAGCGCCTTGCCCGGAAACTGAGCGCGGTCAAGCGCAAGCGCAGCAGGAATGCCAAAAGCTAACGCGATAAACATCGCGCAGGCCGCAACGAGCAGGGAATTGAAAACGGAATCCCAAATAGGCCCATCTTGAAAAAGAATTCGGTACCAATCGAGTGTGAAATTGCGCGGAGGAAATCCGCCAACGCCTTGTCCATTGAACGAATAAATAATGAGAACTGCGATCGGCAGATAAAGAAACGCGAAAACGGCGAGCGCATGCAAAGTCAGCCAGGTTGGACGAGTTCGCACCTCTGACCTCTCACCTCTTACCTCTGACTTCATGAGAAGCTCCACTTCTTTTCGAGTCGTTCAGAAAAGAAGAGCAGCCCGACGACAAGCAGCAGCATGCAAAGCGAAATCGCCGCGCCAAGCGGCCAGTTATAAGCCGCGCCAAACAGGCTGACGACGATGTTTGAAATCATGATTCCACTTGGACCGCCAAGCAACAGCGGCGCAAGAAAATCTCCGAGGCTAAGAACGAACGCGAAAGTTGCTCCGGCAAGAACTCCAGGAATCGAAAGTGGGAAGATGACGCGCCAGAAAGTCTGCGCAGGCGAAGCGCCAAGGTCGTTTGAAGCCTCGACGAGATTGCGCGGAATATGTTCAAGCGAAGCGTAAATCGGCAGCAGCGTAAACGGCGTATAAATATGCGTCAGCGTGAGCACAACCGCGAACGGACTATACAGCAGGAAGTCGAACGGATGCTGAGTCAGATGCGCGTATTGCAAAAGCGTGTTGAGCACGCCATCAGTGCCAAGAATCGTCTTCCATGCGTAAGCACGAACCAGATAGCTCACCCAAAGAGGAATGATGACCAGTTGGTAGAAAAGATCTTTTCGCCGCCCCGCATGAAACGAAAGGAAGTAGGCAAGCGGATAACCAAGCAGAAGCGAGAAGATCATCACGCGTGCGGCAATCCACATCGAACGCAGCAATGTCTGCCAATAAACGGGCTTGTCAAGAAGTTCGCGATAGTTCTCAAAGTTCCACGAATGCACGATCGCTTGCGATTCGCTGACCGACCAGAAGCTGTAGCAGAACATCAGCAGATAAGGCACAAGCAGAAACACCGCAACCCAAGCCAACGGCGGAACAGTAATCGCAATGCGATAAGCGCGAGAGAACATCAGACCCGCTCCTCGGAAGGACGAACCGGGACAGCATCAGCCGAGTCGAACTCGAAGTGCAGATTGTTTCCGTTGTTGGCAGCGCCGCTGAGAGATTGAGTCGAAGTGCGAACCGTGAGCACTTGTCCATCGGCGCATTCGATGCGCCAGAGTTCGTTCGCGCCGTGGAAAACCTGATCGCGAAGCTTGGCATTAAAGCCCACGACCGAACTGGTCGAGTCGCTCGGCGCGCTTGTTCGAGAGATGCGAATGCACTCTGGACGCAGAGAGAAGAGAACAGCTCCGTCTGGAAGAGAAGTTGGCCAGGAGAAAATTCCAGCCATCGCTTTTCCAGCGCGCACGTCGCCTTTCAGCAAGTTTGTATGTCCGATGAACTGCGCAGTGTAAGCCGTCGCAGGACGCGAGTAGATTTCGCGCGGACTGGCAACCTGTTCAAGTTCGCCCGATCGCAGCAGCGCAATGCGATCCGACATGACCATCGCCTCTTCCTGGTCATGCGTAACGAAGATGAATGTAATCCCGACTTCGCGCTGCAGAGCTTTCAGTTCGACCTGCATCTGACGCCGCAAGTTGGCATCCAGCGCGGAAAGGGGCTCATCCAGCAGCAGCAATCGCGGTCGATTCACCAGCGCGCGAGCCAGTGCAATACGCTGCTGCTGACCGCCGCTGATCTTCGATGGCTTCGCCTTTGCATAAGCCGACATCTTGACCTTGCCAAGTGCTTCGCTAACACGCGACTGAATTTCCGCAGCAGGACGCCTAGCAATCCGCAAACCGTATCCAACGTTCTCTTCCACCGTCATGTGCGGAAAGAGCGCGTAGTGCTGAAAGACGGTATTTACGGGACGACGATACGGCGGAAGATCATCGAGCCGTTCGCCAGCCATCCAAACAGCGCCCGAGTTTGCCTGCTCGAATCCAGCAAGAATTCGCAGCAGTGTGGTCTTGCCCGAACCGCTCTCGCCAAGAATCGTAAGAAACTCGCCCTCGGCGATTTCCAGGCTGATATCGCGTAGCACAACATTCTTCCCGAAGTGTTTGGCTATCGAGCGCAGTGAGAGAAGTGATTGCGCGTTGGTGTTCGCGGGACTCGGAATCGCAGTAACTGCGCTGGTTGTCATGGTCCAGAGATTTGCTGCCCACAATTCGCGCGGACAGAAGTGGCCGCGCCTCACTCACTGACTTGCCTTCACCTCATTCCAGATCTCGTTGTACTTCGCGCGTCGCGGCACATTCTGCCAGAAGTAAAGCCGCTTCTGGTAATTGTCGACGTCATCGAGGTGCAGGTTCTTCACCTCGTCCGCAGTCATGAACTGCGCCGCATGTGGATTCGCCGGAGTGTAACCAGTCACATCGGTGACTTGCTTCTGCGTCTGCGCCTCGATCATGAACTCCAGAAACTTGTATGCCAATTCCTTGTTCTCGCTGCCAGCAGTAATCATCAGGTGATCGATCCAGCCTGTCGTGTTTTCCTTGGGAATCGTCTCGCCGACAGGGAAGTTCGCCTTGCGAAGTTGATTGGTCATCAACGGCCATCCCATCGCGATGACGACCTCGTGGTTCTGAAACAGGTTCGTGAGTTCGCCGCCAGTCGACCACATCTTGCGGATATTAGGCTTGAGTTCGATGAGCCTCTTCTTGACGGCATTCAGCTCTTCGTCGCTCAGGTTATAGAGATGTCCAGGATCGGGCTTGTCGTAGCCGAGAACCTGCGCAGCCATATACACAGTCGACAAATCGTCCCACACGGAAATCTTCCCTTTGAGCTTCGCGTCCCACATCACGTTCCAGCTGTCAGGCGACTGCGGGAACGCAGTTGTATCGTAGATCATCGGATCGGGACCCCACATGAACGGCACACCGTAAACATCGCCCTTCACGCGAACCAGCGACAGAGAAGTGAGCTGCGGCGAAAGCTGGCCATATGTAGGCAGTTTGCCGAGATCGAGCGGCGAGGCCAAACCGGAATTCGCGATCATGGTCGCCACATCGCTCGAAGGCGAAATGATGTCGTAAGTTCCAGCGCTGCCACCGCGCAGCTTCGCGACCAGTTCGTCGCTCGATCCCATGTAGGAAGCCGAGACCTTGCAATGATTCTGTTCCTCGAAGGCTCTTACATACGAAGGGTCAGCGTAACCCTCCCAGACGAGAAGGTTCAGGGTTTGCGTCTTCTTCGTGCACGATCCAAGCAGGAGCGCAATCGAACCAAGTAGAACGACGAGCACCGTATTGCGCATTCTCATACCTTCTCCCTAGAACGTCGGCGGAGTGTTTACCCACAAAAGCCAAGTTTCACTTGGTCCCGGATTCGTCCAGCGATGCGGCGTCGCGCTCTCGAAATAGAAGCTGTCGCCGCGTTTCAGATCGTACTCCTTGCCATCGAGAGCGATCTTGAGCTCGCCCTTCAACACGAAGAGAAATTCCTCTCCCTCGTGCATGTAAGCTTCGCCGCTGCCGGAGTGCGGCTTGATGCGAAAGAGATGCGGCTCCATCGCGGTGTTTCCCCAAGCCAGCAGTTCCATCCGAACACCTGGACCAGCCTCAAGCACTTTGCGCCGCGAAGGACGGACGAGGCGCGGATTGGCTTCGGCAGGATCGAAGAACTCGAGAATGTTCGTGCGATAGAAGCGCGCGAGACGCCGCAACGTCCCGACCGAAGCGCTCATCTGCGAACGCTCGACCGCGCTGAGAAATCCAACCGAGACTTCAGCCGCCGATGCAACCTCAGCCAGATTCAAACCTCGCAGCAGGCGCAGCTGGCGAAGGCGAGGTCCGACCCCAGCGGTTGGTCCGCGATGAGCGTGCTCAATTGCGCCATCGCGCTTGAGCATTTCGACGATAGCAGGTGCATTCATTCCTCGCACTCTGCGCAGATAGCGAGCCTTCTTCAGCAAGCGCACGTCGTCATGCGTATACAGGCGATATTGGCCGCGACTGCGTCGCGGACGCGCCAGACCAAGCTTCTCCCAGCCACGTATGGCCGAGGCAGAAATGCCGACAAGCCGCGCCACATCGCCGATCTTGAGATAGACCTGTTTCGCTATCGACATGAACTCGAATGCGCCTGCCCGATCGCTGCCCCGGAAGCCGAACTTTGCGCTTGACAGAAGGCTGGAGAGTCTCTAACCTTGCGCGATTATAGCAAGGTTCGTTTTGTTCGCAAGGTCGAAAACGCCAAAACCCAGAGCATTCGGATCTGACCTCGAGATCTGGAGGAGCCCATGTCGCAGCTAAGCACTTCCCCATTAGCCCGCAGACTTACCATTGTGTGCCTGTGTTTGATCTGCTCCACGCTGGTCTTCGCACAAGGCACCGGAGGCCGCATCATCGGCCGCGTCGCCGATTCCAGCGGCGCGGTGCTGGCAAACGTGAAGGTGACGCTGGCGAACGAGTCGACGGGCGTCAGCCACCAGACGCAAACCAACGACAGCGGCGACTATAGCTTCCCCGAGGTACCGGTTGGAACCTACACGCTGACCTTCGATCTGCAAGGCTTCAAGACCAGCGTCGGAAAGGGCGTTACAGTTGAACTAAACCAGGTCGTCACCTTCAACTCTACGCTGCAGATCGGCGAGACAAAGGAAGTTGTGGAGGTGAGTTCAGAAGCTCCGCTGGTTGACACAACTAGCACGCAGTTGGGCGCAGTGATGGAAAGCCGCCAGGTTGCGAACCTGCCGCTCAATTCGCGCGACACCTATCAGCTTTTGCAATTGCAGCCGGGAGTGATGTCGACGGTCGGATCGAGCAATGACATCGTTTTCGGAAGTGACAGTCCCGGCGCAGTCTCGGTAAACGGCGGTCGCGGCCGTTCTAACAACTTCAGCGTCAATGGCGGCGATGCCAACGACCTCTTTGCTAACCTCCCCACGGTTCAGCCCAGTCCCGATAGCATCCTTGAATTCCGGGTTCTGACGAATACCTTCGACGCGGAATACGGACGCAATTCCGGTTCGGTGATCAACGTCGTAACGAAGTCGGGAGCGAATCAGCTGCACGGAAGCGTGTACGAGTTTTTCCGCAACAAAGTCCTCAATGCGAATAATTACTGCCTGACTGAAGCCGAAGGTTTGCTATGCGACAAGCCTCAATCCAACCAGAATCAGTTCGGTGGTACTTTTGGCGGCCCGGTTATAAAGAACCGCACGTTTTTCTTTACTAGCTACGAAGGTAGGCGGATTCGGCAGGGGCTTCTCTCGCCCGCCGTGACGGTGCCGACGTCAGCAGAAAGGCCCTCCCCTACGAATTTGGTAAACGGTGTGATCGTAGGAGATTTTTCGCAGGGTGGTGAAGCCTCACCGTTCAGCGGGACGCTGGCTAATTCCGCGATCTTGTCGAGTCGGACCAACTGCCAGGCTGACACTAGCACGATTGGCGGAGGTGTCATTGCGGACGGCGCCAACTATTCCGATATTTTTCCCAACGAACAGATACCACTCTCCTGCATGGACCCGACAGCTGTCGATCTTCTGCAGTACGTGCCGGTCGCGCCCAATGGAGGTCCTCTCGTCAGCACCGTGCCAACCGAGGCTATTCGTGGCGATCAGGTGACGGCGAGGCTTGACCATCGAATCAACGACAAGCAGAACCTGATGATTTATTACTATTTCAACGACGACAGAACCAAGAACCCCTTTGCCGGGTTCGAACAGGCGGGCGCGGATCTTCCCGGATGGGGCGGCACCACGGCCGAACGCTTCCAGCAATGGAATTTTACTCACACCTGGACGATCAGCAGCAGCACGGTAAATGAGTTCCGCTTTACCTACAATCGTGAAGGTCAGTTGACATTTCTGCATCCCTCAAATACTCAACCGGTACAGGATTCCTGCCCAACTCCTCCGTCGTGGCTCACGGCACCGGTTCCATGTTTCTACGGTGATAATTCGCCTGATCCTCTTGGTAGCCAGTTCGGTATCCACCCGCAGCTGAGTGCCGATCGCGAAGGGCTCCCCTTCATTGCAGTTTCGGGCGGTTTCTCGATCGGCAACAACTGGGAAGGAGAACTTCCACAAGCCGGGAATTCTTTCCAGTTTGCAGATAGCCTGAGCAAGGTCAAGGGTACTCACACGATGAAGTTTGGCGTGGACGCCCGCCGCCAGCAGTTCAATCAAACTTACTATTACAACATTAATGGGCTATTCAACTACTACGGCGGCGGCTCCAATGACGTCGGCGCGGCCGATCTCTATGCCAATTACATGCTGGGCCTTCCCGACACTTACGGACAAGGCTCTCCCCAGAGTGAAAAAGTCCGCAATACTGGCCTCTACCTGTTCGCGCAGGACAGTTGGAAGATTCGACCGAATCTCACATTGAACTATGGATTGCGGTGGGAATTGAATACGCCGCTGGCAGACAGTTCGAGGCACGTGGAAACATTTCGGCCAGGTCAAGTCTCAACGGTCTATCCCTGCGGCGGCCCTAATACCGATTGCGGATCCCAGAATGCGGTAGGCCTGGTTGTCCCCGGCGACCCCGGCGTTCCCGCGGGCATGACGCAAACCTACTACAAGGCGTTTGCGCCACGCATCGGCATCGCATGGAGTCCAGGCAACTCGGGCAAGACTAGTATCCGCGCGGGATGGGGGCTTTTCTACAATCCCATCGAGCAACTTGTTCTCGCCCAGTTCGGCGCGGAGCCCCCGTTTGGCGGGAGCAGCAGCGTCACGGAGACGCAGTTTAACCTGCCGTTCCTCGGCCAGGATGGCGCGACTACTTATCTGAATCCCTTCGGCGGATTCATTACTCCCGCACCGAACTCGACGCAAGATTGGGCGAGATTTGAGCCCATCGATTTGTTTGGCGACTTCCAGCCTCATATGCGCACGCAGTATTCGGCGCAATACAACTTCACGATTCAGCGGCAGTTGACCAATGACATGAAACTGGAGGTCGGGTACGTCGGATCTCAGGGGCACCGGTTATTGGCTACCCACGATATCAATTACTCGAACCCGCAAACTTGCGTTGACATAAACACCCTTCAGGGACCACTGACTTGCAGCCCATTTGCCGAGGATGTGCCGTTCACCGTGACAGTACCGAACGGTTTCAATTTCCACATGCCTGACGGCTCGACTGTCACGGGCAGCGGACAAACATTAAATTTTGTTGGCTTGCGGCCGTATTCTTCTCCTCAGTGCGATCCCACCACCGGCAATGGTTGCCCGCTCAGCGGCATTCCGGTCTTCACCAGTATTTTTGCGCAAGATACGATTGCAGGTTCCGGATACAATTCCCTGCAAGCGTCATTGGATAAGCGATTCGCACACGGGATCCAATTCAACGCAGCATACACATTCAGCAAATCCATCGACCAGGCGTCGAGCTTCGAGGGTATCCTGAATCCTCTTCCCGGAGCCAACAACAACTCGCTATCGCTCTTCGATGCGCGCCATCGCTTCGTCATCAGTTATTACTGGGAGTTGCCCATTCGGAAATTTAACGGTGTAGCAGGCAAGGTGGTGAATGGCTGGGCCGTATCAGGAATCACAACCTACCAGACCGGATTCCCGATCCGTATTACTTCGTCTGCTGACAATGAACTGATGTATAGCGCCGACTTTCAATATCCCGGTCAACCCGATCAGATAGCACCTTTCCATCGGCTTCATCCGCAAAGCAACGGAAACTATTACTTCGACCAAAACAGTTTCACGGAAAACGCGACCGATGACAGCGCAAATCTCTGCTCGGATGTTCCTGGATACGGCTGCTACGATCCGAATCTGCTGGGTCGCGTTGGCAGCGCGCCCCGCACCATTTGCTGCGGACCCGGTATCAGCGATACCGATTTTGTGGTCATGAAAAATATTCCGCTTAACGAGCGGACACATTTCGAGTTCCGCGGAGAGATTTTCAATCTCTTCAACCACACCCAGTTCTTTAACCCCGACGGCAATAGCACTGACGGCAGCCAGTTTGGCCAGGTCACGCAAGTCAGAGACCCGCGGCTGGTACAATTTGCATTGAAATTCGTCTTCTGATTTTGTCCGAAGCGTTTTGTCCGAACCCGGGCGGTTTCGGCCGCCCCGGCCCAATCTAATGGCCTTCTCGGCCTGAGCAATTTTGGAGATTACGATGTATCCCGCACTGCAGAAGGAGCTCGAAACTTTCGAGCGCCGCACGCCTAAGTCCGCCGAAGCTCACAAGAAGAACCTCAAGCGCATTCCGCTCGGCGTTGCCAGCAACTACCGCGCCTACGATCCATACCCGATCTTTGTACAGGACGCGAAGGGAAGCCGGTTCCGCGATCTCGATGGCAATGAGTACATCGATCACAATCTATGTTTCGGGGCGCTTATGGCGGGACACTGCCATCCTGCGGTGATGAGCGCCGTCCAGAGCCGCCTTTCGACCGGCACGATGTACGGCATGCCGCACAACATGGAGTGGGAACTGGCGGAAGAAATCTGCACGCGATTTCCGGTCGAGATGTGCCGCTTCGGCAACAGCGGGACGGAAGTGACCATGCACAGCGTGCGCCTGGCGCGCGCCGCTACTGGACGCGACAAGATCATCAAGTTCGAGGGCGGCTACCACGGACTGCACGATGCCGCACTTGTTAGCGTGAAGCCGCATCCGCCCGCCGACGATTTCGGAGACATCAAGAATCCGAAGCCGGTTTCGGGCGGGAAAGGTGTGCCGAAGGCGGCCATCGCCAACGTGCAGATCGCGACCTTCAACGATCTTGAAACTGTCGAACGGCGCTTCCGCGAAAATCCGGATCAGATCGCAGCTGTCATCCTTGAGCCGATCATGATGAATGTCGGCCTGTGCATGCCGCAGAAGGGATTTCTTGAAGGCCTGCGCGAGCTGTGCGACAAGTATGGTGCGCTCCTGATCTTCGACGAGGTCAAGACCGGCGCGAAGCTTGGCTGGGCCGGCGCGTCGGAATACTTCGGCGTCACGCCTGACATGATCTGCCTGGCGAAGTCGATTGGTGGCGGCTTGCCGCTTGCGGCTTTTGGCACGCATAAACGGGTGATGCAGCTCATCTCCGACCATAAGGTTTTCCATGGCGGCACCTACAACACCAATCCCGTTTCAATGGCGGCTGGCCTCGCGGTCTTCCGCCAGGTGCTGACGCGCGAGAACTACGCTCACACTGACAAACTCAGCGCCAAGCTGACGGAAGGCTACCGCCGCATTATTGCGAAGGCTGGACTGCAGGCTTATGTCGCGAGCGCGGGCGTGAATGGCGCGCTGATGCTGTATCCGTCGGAGATCAAGAACTACCGTGACTGGCTGGCGATCGACATCGATCTGTGGCGGCACTATTGGTTCGCCATGGTAAACCGCGGCGTGATGGCTCAGCCCTACTGGTGGGACGAGCAGTGGACGATCTCGGTGCAGCATACCGAAGCCGATATCGACGAGCACATAGCCGCCTTTGCCGATATCGCCGATTCGCTCGCAGCCGCACAGCACGAGCGACTGGGAGCGGTGGCAACGCACTAGCTATTGAGTCATTGAATCATTGAGTCATTGAGCGATTGAAGTTCCCATAACGATCACCTAGTCTCTCCAAGACTCAATAATCCAATTTTTCAATGACTCAATCTCTGAATGACTCAATAACCCGATGAGTTCTGATTCCAACCAGCCACACCTCAAGCGCGTCCTAGGACGCTTTGACTTGGTGCTGCTGTTTGTCGTCGCGGTTTTCAATCTGAATGTCGTCCCGTCGATTGCGGCTAACGGCGGCGTAACCGTTTGGCTGTGGTTGATCTCGCTGCTGCTCTTTTTTTGGCCTCAGGGAATCGCCGTCATCGAACTGGCGCAGCGGTATCCGGGTGAAGGCGGTGTATACCTCTGGGCTAAAGAAGTCTTTGGCGACTTCCACGGATTCCTCTCCGGCTGGTGTTACTGGACGAACAACATGCTGTACGTGCCGACGGTGATGCTCTACTTCGTCGGAGTGTCGGTGTTCGCCCTGGGGCCGAGTCATGCTGCGCTGGCTGATAACAAGGCCTTTGCCATGCTGGCGTCTTTTGCGTTGCTGACATTCCTTACGGTTTTGAACATCGTGGGGCTTGGTATCGGAAAGTGGCTGAACAATCTGGGCGCGATTGGTACATTTGTAGCCGCCGTTGTCCTTATTGGCCTTGGTTTCACGGTTTGGTCGCGTTTCGGAAGCACAGTGACCGCTGCCGATTTTCGCATTCCTGCCGATCCGAAATTTGTTTTGAATTCGTTCGGCGTGATTTGCTTCGGTCTGGTCGGGCTTGAACTCGCGTCGGTGATGGGCGACGAAATTCAGGATCCACAGAAAACCTTGCCCGGAGCGGTGGCGTGGGGCGGCGTGCTATCGGGCGCGCTTTATATCGGAGCGACGCTCACGTTGCTGGTTGCGATTGGCAAGAACGACATCAGCGTGCTTCAAGGCATCGTTCAGGGTGTGAGCCATATGGCGGGCCGGGTCGGAGTGGGCTGGATCATTGTTCCCTTCGCGGTGATGCTCAGTTTATCGATCGCGGGCATTGGATCTGCCTGGATGGGCGGCTCAGCGCGCATCCCGTTCGTCGCCGGACTCGACTCCTACATGCCAGCGGCGATGGGAAAGGTGCATCCGAAATACGCTACTCCGCACGTGGCGTTGATCGTGCAAGGCATCGTCTCGCTTGTCCTGATCGTGTTGAACTTCACGCTTTCCGGCGGCGTACAGGAAGCATTTCAGAAGATGCTCTCGGCCGCTGTCGTGCTGCAGCTTGTTCCGTTCCTTTACGTTTTCGCGGCGCTCGTCAAGTTCGCTTTCCGCAGAGAACTGCAGGGCGGCCGCTATGGAAGAGGAACGCTCTTGTTTGCGGGAGGCGCGGGGTTTCTGACGACCGTGCTGGGCATCGTTCTGGCATTCTCACCCGCAAAGCAGATCACTTCGCTCTGGAGATATGAAGCGGGAATGTTTGGTATTACGTTCGGCTTTCTGGCGCTGGGAGCATTCTTCTTTTTCGGATATGGACGTTTGAAGTCATTGAACTCAGGCGTCGAGAGAAACATCAGTACGGCAAGAACCACTCTCTGAGATAAAGCAGGAGATTTTTATGCCCGCTGGAATTCATACCGAAGTCAAAACTTACCAGATGTACATCGACGGCGAGTGGGTTTTGAGCAAGTCGAACAAGACCTTTCCTGTCTACGATCCCTCGACCGAGGAGGTAATCGCGCAAGTTCCAGACGGCAACGCCGAAGACGTGAATCGCGCCGTCGCCGCTGCCAAGGCAGCGTTCGAAGAAGGTCCATGGGCAACGACAACCGCACAGGAGCGCGGCCGCATACTATTTCGTCTTACCGACAAAATTCGTCAGAACCTGCCCGCGTTAGCGGAACTCGAATGCCGGAACTCCGGCAAACCGATTGTCGAAGCTGAGTTCGATATCAACGATGTTGCAACCTGCTTTGAATACTATGGTGGCCTGGCCACCAAGGTTGTCGGCCACGTGAATCCCGTGCCGGATAACGCCATGAGCTTATCGCTCAAGGAGCCAATGGGTATTGCCGGACAAATCGTTCCGTGGAATTATCCCCTTGCCATGGCCGCGTGGAAACTTGCTCCCGCTATTGCCGCAGGCTGTACCTGCGTACTCAAGCCCGCAGAACAGACGCCGCTCACCGTACTCGAAGTCGCGAGGTGGTTCGATGAAATCGGGCTGCCCAAAGGCGTAGTCAACATCGTGACCGGTTTCGGCGAAACGTGCGGGTCACCCCTCGTTAAGCATCCCGACGTAAACAAGATCGCCTTCACGGGTTCTGCGGCTGTGGGCAAGATCATCGTCAAAGAAGCGGCCGACACGGTGAAGCGCGTGACGCTTGAACTCGGTGGCAAGTCGCCGAACATCTTTTTTGCGGATGCCGATTTCGAAGCAGCTATCGACGGCGCACTCTTCGGCGTCTTCATCAATCAGGGAGAGGTTTGCTCGGCCGGTAGTCGAATTCTCGTGCAGAAGTCGATCTACAAAAAATTTGTCGAGGCCATGGCTGAGAAGGCGAAGAAGATTAAGCTTGGTCCGCCGCTCGATCGCGAAACGAAGATGGGCGCGCTGGTCAGCAAAGAGCAATATGATCGCGTGCTCTCATTTGTCGATATCGGCAAGAGAGAAGCGAAGATCGCATCGGGTGGCGGCCGCGCTGAGAAATTTGCCAAAGGCTACTACGTTCAGCCAACAATTTTCTACGATGTCGACAACAGCGCACGCATTGCACGCGAGGAAATTTTCGGTCCGGTTGCCGCGGTCATTCCGTTTGACGATGAGAGAGACGCGCTGAAGATCGCGAACGATTCGCCCTATGGATTAGCTGCAGCTGTTTGGACCCGCGACATCTTCAAGGCCATGCGTACGGTGAAGTCGCTGCGCGCCGGAATCGTCTGGGTCAACCACATGCAGCCGACTTACGTCGAAGCGCCGTGGGGAGGCTACAAGCAATCCGGTTTTGGCCGAGAACTTGGGCCTTGGGGAATCGAGGAGTATCTCGAGACGAAGCAGGTCTACATCAACTTGAACGAAGCGCCGATTGGGTGGTACTGAGAAACAGTTCTCGGTCCTCAGTTGTCAGTTCTCAGTAAACCCGAACCGGAACGGACCAAGACGCTGAGATCTGGTAGCAAGGAACAGAGAACAAAGAACAGAGAACTGAGAGCTTTATGTCTTCCATTCAACTTCGCACTCCTATTCCCGGTCCGCGGTCGCAGGCGCTGATGAAGCGGCGCGACGCCGCTGTTGTGCGCGCTGCTTATCACGCGACGCCTGTTTTTGTTGCCAAGGCGGAAGGCGCCATCGTTGAAGACGTGGACGGAAATCGTCTTGTCGACTTTGCCGGAGGCATCGGGTGCCTGAATACCGGGCACCGCGCTCCGCGCGTCGTAGAAGCGCTTCGTCAGCAGCTTGATCGCTTCCTGCACACCAGTTTCAACGTGCTGCCCTATGAAAACTACATCGCGGTGTGTGAAAAGCTGAATACCATCGCTCCTGGGAGGGGTCCGAAAAAGACGCTTCTCGTCACGACCGGCGCAGAAGCCACCGAGAATGCGGTGAAGATCGCACGCGCTTACACAAAGCGGCCCGCGATCATCGCTTTCGAAGATGCCTTCCATGGCCGCACTTATATGGCTATGGCCATGACCAGTAAGACACATCCTTACAAGGCAGGGTTTGAGCCGTTCCCGAGCGATGTTTATCGTATTCCGTACGCATATTGCTATCGGTGCTCGTATTCGCTGAAGTATCCGTCGTGCGAGATGTTCTGCGCGAAGCACATGGAAGACACGTTCAAGCGCGTGGTTGCGGCTGAGAACGTCGCGGCGGTAATTGTGGAGCCCATTCTTGGGGAAGGTGGTTTCGTCACTCCGCCTCCGGAATTCTACCCAACGCTTACGGAGATATGCCGCAAATACGGCATTTTGGTCATCGCGGATGAGGTGCAGACTGGCTTTGCGCGAACGGGCGCAATGTTTGCCTGCGAGCGACTTGGCCTCGATCCTGATCTTGTGACCACGGCAAAGTCTCTCACTGGTGGTTTGCCGATGGCTGCTGTGACTGGCCGTGCAGAGATTATGGATGTTACCGGTCCAGGGCAATTGGGTGGAACGTTCGGGGGAAGTCCGGCAGCGTGCGAAGCGGCGCTCGCGGTGCTTGAGACGATCGAGAGTGAGAATCTCTGTGCGCGGGCGAACGTCCTTGGCGAACGATTTCGCAAGCACGCAGCGAAATGGCAGGCGCAATGGGAGCTTGTCGGCGAAGTCCGCGGCCTGGGCGCGATGCAGGCGCTGGAACTCGTTCGTTCGAAAGCGACTCGCGAGCCTGCGGACGAAGAGACGAAGCAGGTGGCACAATATTGCTATGAGCATGGGCTCGTGCTCATCACAGCGGGCTCGTACAGCAATGTGATTCGATTGCTCATGCCGCTGGTCGTGACCGATTCGCAGATGGACGAGGCAATGGATGTGCTGGAGGCGGCATTGGAGCAGGTCAGCGAAAGGAAGTCGGCGTTGAGCACGCAGTCAGTTTAGTAGCGGGGCGCCGTGGCGCTGCGAAAGAAAAGCAGGTCCCTCGCTGCGCTCGGGATGACAATTCATATTTGAGGACAATTCCTACAACGATTTTGAAGTAATCGAGAGAGAGGACTCATATGGCTACTGCGACCGAAACTCCTACCATGACCGGCAAAGAAATGGTCGACCTTACAAAGAAGCACACGCTCTACGAGTGGTCGGCGCAGTCAAAGGTCGATCCGATTCCCGTTGCGCGAGCCAAAGGCATTTATTTCTGGACGCCGGAAGGGAAGCGATTCATCGACTTCAACAGTCAGCTCATGTCTGTCAACATCGGACATGGCGACGAGCGTGTGATTAACGCGATCAAAGAGCAGGCCGAGACGCTATGCTATGCCAACCCATTCATGGCTCACGAGCCGCGTGCTCGTCTCGGGCGGAAGTTAGCCGAAATTACTCCTGGCGACATCGACACATTCTTTTTCACAAATGGCGGCGCTGAAGCTACTGAGAACGCTGTCAAATTGGCACGTTTCTTCACCGGACGCCACAAGATCATTGCGCGGTACCGTTCCTATCATGGTGCGACTGCAGGTTCGATCTCACTGACCGGCGATCCGCGCAGATGGGCTGCTGAGCCTGGTATTCCGGGTGTTGTGCGCGTACTCGACCCTTATCATGGCATCGAGCGCGGTTGGGAATCGGCGGAATCTTCGCTGGCGATGATCGAAGAGACGATTCAGCTAGAAGGCCCCCACACGATTGCGGCGTTTATCCTGGAAACCGTTACCGGCACAAACGGCATCCTCATCCCTCCCGACGGGTACATGCAGGGCGTGCGTAAACTCTGCGACAAATACGGAATCCTGATGATCGCCGATGAGGTGATGGCCGGCTTCGGCCGGACTGGCGAATGGTTCGCCGTCGACCACTGGAAAGTTGTTCCGGATCTTCTCTGCATGGCGAAAGGACTTACATCGAGTTACATTGCGCTTGGCGCAGTCGGAATGCGCCATCACATCGCCCAGCATTTCCATGACAAAGTTTTCTTCGGCGGGTTGACTTACAACTCGCACCCGATGGGCTGCGCGACAGCGCTTGCGACGATTCGCGTTTACGAAGAAGACAATCTGATTGAAAACGCGCGCAAGATGGGCGCAATCATGAAGGATCTTGGCGCCGAGATGCAGAAGAAGCATCGGTCTGTCGGCGCGATCCGCTCGATTGGTCTGTTTGGAATTTTCGAGCTTGTGCGTAGCCAGAAAACGAGACAGCCGATGGCGCCGTTCAACGGCACTTCCGATGAGATGGCCGCGCTTGGAAAATTCTTCCGGGAGAACGGGCTTTATACCCTCGTGCGCTGGAACACGTTCTACACTAACCCGCCGCTGTGCATCAACGAGCAGCAATTGCGTGAGGCCTTCTCGATCATCGATAAGGGATTGGAAATTACGGACCGGGCTGTTGCAGATTGACGCCCGGTAAGTTGCAGGAGTCGAGTTAAGAGCGAGGGCACACCTCTTTGGGTATGCACTCGCTCTGTCTGATCCCCATGCGCTGTTTTGTGCGTTCGAGAACCCGCTCTAGTAAATCGCCAGCGAGTAAAGCTCGCCGGCCCCGATTTGTCCGCGAAGGACGTCGTACCAGACCACCTGGAGGGTTTGCGGATCCTCGTTAATCATCGAGGGCACGGCGAAGGTGGCTCCGTAGGCGTTGGCGTGCACAAAGCGGTCGTCTACCTCGAAGCCGAAGTCGATGTGAAAAACGCCCGGGCCTTCTTCTACGAGATTGAAGCCGCAGGGCGGAGTGGTAGCGGCGGTTCCCGTAAGGGTCGAGTTGAAACACCTTTGGATGGTGTAAGGTGCCTGCGCCGTGTTGACGAAGAGCAGGGCTTTGACCCAGCCTCCGCTGGTCCGGTCTTGTTGAACGTTGCCGGTCGCGGCGAAGGCGAGACCCCGACCGTCGAGTGTCTTGCCAACGACTCCGATTCCTGTGTTGTTAGTTTCACCAATGACTCCAACGCCAGCGCTGCCCGTGGAGAGGCCGAAGACGCCGCGCCCGTTGTCGGAAGCTGACTGTCCGATTACGCCGAATGTGAAACCGGCTGCGCCGGTCGCAGTAGCCGAACCCTCAACGGCCGCTACGCTATTACCGGTTCCGGTCATCGTGCTGTAGACGCCGCCCACTGAAGTGTTGGTCGTCAGCGTGGGAGTAACCATAGCGAGCGATGAATAGATTGCGCCCGTGGCGTTGATGTTCCCGCTGGTGTTCAGTCCGTTGGTTGCGGTGATTGTTCCGCTGGAACTGATGTTGCCGGTCGCGGTCTCGCTGCCGGCGACCTTCAACGTGCTCCCGCTCTGGGACAAAATCGAACTGGTAAGCGTGGCATTGCCGCCATTGCTTGCGAACACCGGCAAGAAGGCCGTTTTGCACGCCGTACCGGACGCGCAGAAGAGTTCGTTCGCGTCGACTTGCGGTTTCGGCTGGCCTTGTTGTCCGGCGGTGGCAGCCATGAAGGCTGAGGCCGGTTTCCCGCCGAGAGTTTCAGCGTCGCCTGCTTTCAGAGCGTAAGGAACGCTGACTAGAAGGGTGCGCGCTTGTTCAGCCTGGCCGCTGACTTGAACGGCAAGCCAGCGTGCCTCGCCCGTCGTGAACACGTCGGCAGGCAACCCCTGCGCGTTCGCCGCGCCGAGCATAACCGAGTAGTGGCCGTTCTTGTCGGCCTGCACGTTCTGGGTTTCCATCCAGAGTGGAGCGCCACTGGTCTCCTCTTTATAGAGCAGGAAAGTTACGCCCTGTATGCCGGAGAGAGGTTTGCCGTCAGCGCCGATGAGCGTGCCAGCGAACTTTACGACGGAAGGTACGATCTGATCGGCTTTTACGCCTTCGCGGGGCATCGTTGGTTGAGACAGCAAAGGCAGGGTACAACAAGTAAGTGCAAGAAAAATAGCAACCTTTCCGGTGATCCGAATGGCGCATGTGGCATGGGACATAAGATCCTCCTCGCCTGTAACAGCGCAAACGAAGGAGGAAATCGATCATAGTTCTAAGAAATATCTAATGGACCCCCCGGCGGTGACCTTTGTACCTGATATGCAGTCCAGCACCCTGTAAAGGGATTGCTCCTGAGCCGATGGTAGTTAGTGCCGAAAGCTCACTCGAATCCGGGAAGGGAATTGCGCCTTCTGCGCTGGGCACTCCGGTTGTCACTCCGCGAGGTTCACAGGGCGAGTCTGGAGCTGGCGCGGAGATATCGGAATGTGAGATTTATTCTGCCGCCCAGCCGCCTGCACGACATCGAACTGAAAAACAAGGTCCCGGGCATCCACCGGCTCTATACGCTGTCGCATATCTACGGGTGCGATTTGAGAGCAATGCTGGATTGGTACGGAATTCCGCGATCTTAAAGCCGTCCCCTGAATCAAGAACATCTCAAGTTTCATCTCATGAATTGCCCCGGGCCAAGGTTGTACCGGTACTACATGCACGCTAGGCTCGCATCAGGAGGAAACATGTCGACACGACCGCCGCTGCCACCGTTTGATGAAACTTCTGCAGTGCAAAAAGTCCGCTTGGCGGAAGATGCATGGAATTCGCGCGATGCGGAGAAAGTGTCTCTTGCGTATACGGCGGACTCGCGCTGGCGCAACCGCGCGGAATTCATCCATGGCCGTGAAGAAATCGTGGCGTTTCTTAAGCGCAAATGGGCCCGAGAACTTGACTACCGATTGATCAAGGAATTGTGGTCGTTTCGTGAGAATCGGATAGCCGTGCGCTTTGCGTACGAATTCCACGACGACTCAGGACAATGGTTCCGAGCGTACGGAAACGAGAATTGGGAGTTCGACGAGAATGGATTGATGCGCGTGCGGCACGCCAGCATCAACGACCTGCCGATCAAGGAAGCGGAGCGCAAATATCGATGGCCGTTGGGGCGGCGGCCCGATGGGCATCCGGGATTGAGCGAACTTGGATTTTAGCGAGACATTCGCCGAGTGGTTTCACCACTAAGGGCACGAAGGTTCACGAAGAGGAAAGCCGCTCGCTATCTAGCTAAGTCTTTTTAGATACTTTTCGAATCCTCGCGTTGTTTTTCAGATGTGCTCCAACACGCCCTTCAGGTAAATCCAGAAATTCTGCACCGTCGAGATCTGCACGCGTTCGTTGGGGCTGTGCGGGCCCACGATCGTCGGACCGAACGACGCCATTTGCATGCCAGGATATTTTTCACCGATCACGCCGCATTCGAGGCCGGCGTGCATGGCAATCAATTTTGCGGGTTGGCCAAAGAGTTTTTCGTGAACTTGCTGCAGCTTTTGTACGACTTCGCTATGGGGATCGGGTTTCCACCCAGGATAGCTGCCGCCCTGCTCGACTTCGAATCCGGCCAAACGGCAGACCGTCGCAATCATCGCGGCGGCAGCGTTCTTGCTGGCCTCGATCGCGCTGCGCTGGCTGGTGATGATCTCGACGGTATCGCCTTTCGTGGTGATCACGGCAAGGTTGGTTGAAGTCTGCACAAGGCCTGGAACGTCGGGGCTCATTGCCAGCACGCCATGGTGCAGGCTCGAGAGCAGCGCCACCGTTTGTTTCGCGTCGACCGCGTCCATCACTTTTGCGGGAGTCTGAGTCTTCTCCGCCGAAATCTCCAACTCGGCGTCGAACTGTCCGAGGTCTGTCTGGTATTCCTGCTCGGCCTTGGCAGCTAGCGACTTCAGGTCCTGCTCGCGGTTCGAGTCCACCAGCACAGTCGCCGAGGCCTCGCGAGGAATGGCATTCTGAGCGCTGCCGCCGTTGATGTCGGCGATCTCGGGGGACAACTGGTCGAGCACGTTCTGAAGCACTCCGCCGAGGATGCGCAGAGCGTTCCCGCGGCCGAGGTGAATGTCGACCCCAGAATGGCCACCCTTGAGACCTGAGACCTTGATACGCCACGCCGCATTTTTGCTCGCCGGGCGCAGCGTGATCTTCCGTTGCGCTATCGTCTTGATGCCGCCCGAGCAGCCAATGCAGATCGTGCCTGTCTCTTCGTTGTCGAGATTCAGAAAATACTTCGACTTCAGCACTCCTCCCGGAAATTGCGCCGCACCGGTGAGACCAGTCTCCTCGTCCACGGTGAAAGCGAACTCCAGCGGGCCATGGGCGATGTCATTACTTTCCATCACAGCCAGCGCAGCTGCGACACCCACTCCGTTATCCGAGCCAAGGGTCGTGCCATCCGCTTTCAGCCAGTCTCCGTCGCGCAACACCTTGATGGTGTCGGCATCGAAGTTGAATGCCGTGCCTTCATTCTTCTCGCAGACCATATCGAGGTGACCCTGCAACAGGGCCATGGGAGCCCGTTCCCGGCCGGGGCGGGCGGGCTTCCGGATGACGACGTTGCCCGCATCATCCTGCTCCGCCTTGAGACCAAGGCGTGAGGCGCTCGAAAGAACGTAGTTGCGAGCTGCAGCCTCCTTGGTCGAGGCGCGGGGTATCGTCGTCAACGCTGCAAAATGCTTCCAGACGGACTTTGGTTCGAGGTTCTCAAGGGCAGGGACCATGGCACGCTCCATTAGAATATTAAGTGCAAGTGTCATCGTAACCGCGCCAGCATGATTCTTCCAAGCCCTGCTGTCTTTTGAGTGGGCTCCGTTCCGGATTATTCGAAAAAGGCGAGGGCATCTTCCGTGGAGAAGTCGGGAGACTGTACAGTAAAGTAAAGATGGCCGCTCCCCATAATTCTGCTATTCCGGAGGATACAAAAGCCGCCCCGCGCGCTGCATTCTCCTACCCCGACTTCGTTGCCTTCTCAATTGCGCGTTTTTGTATCGTTGCTGCGCTGGAGATGCAGTCCGTCGCCGTAGGCTGGCAGGTCTATGAGATTACCAAGCGCCCTCTCGACCTCGGGTTGATCGGGCTTGCTCAGTTCCTTCCGGGAATCGCGCTGTTTCTTCCGGCTGGCCATGCCGTCGATTTGCTGAACCGCCGTCGGCTCGTGATCGCCTGCTATGCCAGCTTCGCCGCCTGTTCCGCGATGCTATTCCTCTTCGCCGAACACGGGATTTCTACCATTTATCCCATCTATGGCGTCGTGGTTTTTCTCGGGATTATCCGCTCTTTCAACTTCCCCGCCGCCCGCGCCATTCTTCCGCAGATAGTCCCCGACGCCCATTTCTCCAATGCAGTCGCCTGGAGTTCGAGCATATTTCAGACTGCCACCATTCTCGGACCCACTTTCGGAGGGCTGCTGTATGCGTTTTCGCGTGGTCCGCAATTCGTCTATGCCGCAGCCGCTCTCACCGGCGTTGCTGCCACGCTTGCCATGACGCGAGTCAAAGCCCGCGAGAAGGCGCGACCTCGCGAGCCCGTGAGTCTCCAGACCGTGCTTGCTGGTCTGCGCTACATCTGGCGCGAAAAACTCATACTCGGCAGCATTTCACTCGATCTGTTTGCGGTGCTACTCGGCGGAGCCGTCGCCCTTTTGCCTGTCTATGCGCGCACGATCCTTCACACCGGGCCATGGGGCCTCGGTCTCTTACGCAGCGCACCCGGTGTCGGTGCCGCGGCTATGGCCGTTCTCCTTGCGCACCGTCCTCTGCGGCGCGGGGCGGGCCCGATCATGCTTGCTTGCGTTGCAGGCTTTGGCATTTTCACCATCAGCTTTGGGCTTTCGCGGAACCTCGTCCTTTCCCTTCTCTCACTGCTTCTGGTTGGGGCCTGCGACATGGTCAGCGTGGTGATCCGCGCCATTCTTGTGCAGATCCGCACGCCCGACGCCATGCGCGGCCGCGTGAATGCCGTCGATATGATCTTTATCGGCGCCTCCAACCAGCTCGGGGAATTCGAATCCGGTGTTACAGCTCACTGGTTCGGAACGGTTCCTGCGGTGGTTCTGGGCGGCGTCGGCACGCTGGTAGTCATTGCCCTCTGGACGTGGCTCTTCCCCGAGTTGCGCCAGCCGCACGACGTTACCACCGAAAAGTTCGAAGAGTCTCCCAACGCGGATCCCAGCCAGACCATCTCAGCCCCTTAATGGCACGCGGGAGATAGATTTGCCTTCCGATCTGAGCACGGCTTGGTCTTCGGTGGTTAATAGAACATGAACCCGAGCGAGTGCGCGCCTGGTTGAGGACCAGCTGGCCCAACGAAATTAACGCGACGGCAGACGCGATCGGGCACGTCTACGAAACAGTAATAGCCGTTAGGCTGTCCGCCTGGATTCTGGCGCTCTGCGATGAGTTTGCCCAGGGTTGGAGGCAGGCCGGCACCAACACAGGCGTAGCCCGAGGCGCCTTTTGTCGAGGGCTGACCGCCACAGGTGTCGGAGCCATCGGTTTTCGCCTCGAGTTTGCACGTGTAAGAGCCCGGGATCGTATAGGTGATGGTAGTTGAGGTTACATTGTTATCAACCATCCGATAGCCATCACAGGGGTCGCCGGGGCCGCCCGCACCACTCGTCAGTCCTGCTACAAGGATTCGCATACCCGGCGCGAAACCGTACAAGTTATTCGATACCGACTGGCCATTCAGCATGGTGACCGCGAGCGTCACGTGAGTATTGCCAGCTTCGAATACGCTGGAGGGCTCATCTTTCACGTAACCGGCGATGACGACGTTGTCCGGCATGGCGGGGTCGTTGAAGGAGTTGCCGAGGTGAAAGTCGGCACCGCCTCTCAGCAGAAAAGATCCGTCGCCCCAAATGCTAAGCGTCTTGTCGGCCTTCTCCGATGTGGCCGTCGTCACACTATAAGTTCCGATCGGCAACAGGCACGGGTAGGACTGACAGACGGTATTCTTATCGGCGATAAGTGGCACCGACACGGCGCTGTCTTTCGCTGGATGTGTCTGCGATGAGAGCAACGGGCCTGTATGCGTATAAAGTCTGCCAGGCTCGCATCCGCCGTTCTCCAAGCCGGGGCTCAGAAGGCAGTGCAGCCCGACGTCATAACTATTAATGCGCGACGAATTCTTGACATAGGAGCCCTCGGTGGTCCACGAGGCACGTGATACCGATAAGGGTGTGGTGATTGTGACTGTGTCGATCAGTAAGTGACTTTTCGAGTTACCCCAGTGATTTGCCGTCGCATGCACCTGAGTGGCGGTGACATTACTGCTATAAGCCTGAGCGCGAGCCGTGCCTGCATTAATGCCCAGGGCAACGACGAGAAGCACGATCCAAGTGATATGTCGGTTCATAGTCTCTCCTTGATCGCGTGTTCTAGAAGATGAGGAGCATGGGAGCTTCCGGGAACTTCGCCGATGACAGCGCGGGGTCGGTCGCCGGCGGCGTAACGAACACCGGAAGACCGCTGTCAATATAGTAGGTGCAGGATGGTGGCTGTCCTGACGGACAGAGTGTAGGTAATAGACTTGCGTTCGCGCCGGTGCCTGCCGCGCCCCCCAGCCACACATTGAACAGATACATGTAGCCGTGATTGCCATCGCCCCACAAGGCGGCACAGTTGGCAGTACAGTCCGTAGCCTGCGTCAAAGCGTATTGGCCAGCGGGAAGCGTGCAGGGAATCTGACAATTCTCAGTTCCTACCCATGAGACGGTCGTCAGTCCAGCGTGTGGAGCAAAGGTTGTCCCGGTCTGAATGCCTATATGGACCATTAGGTGTCCGGCGAGAGATGCGGCACTTGGGCCGCCGATGTAGTAGAGGCCGAGATCGTAGTGATTAGCCGAGCTACTGTCCGGTGCCTGCACCGCGTAGGACACCCAGTTCGTGTAACACGACGATTGAATGTCGAACCCCCAAGCGCTCATTCCGGCGCTGCCCTGTGGGCAGTTATAGTGAATACCGCCCTTCTCGCCCGGTGTGCATCGGGCCGAACCAGTCATACTAACCTTGATCGGATCTTCTGAGAGGAAGATGTTGTGCTCTGCGCACTGGTTCGCTGCAAACATGCGGCCGAGCAGGGCACAAACAATCAGCAGATGACGCATAACCGCCTCCTTAGTAGATGAGGAGCTTTGCCGGCTTTATTGGAGATGATGAGCCTTGCGTTGTGTTCCAAACCGGGGTTGTACTATTCACAGTGAAGTTCATGTTGGCCGGCAGTCCGGCTGGGTCGTACTGAGTGGATGAAGCGGTGAATGGGTAGATCAAGCCAAGGTCGGCGTCGCCGAGAAGTTGCGCGCAGATCACGGGCTTCAGAGCATCGCTGCAGGTTGTGCCAATTGCTGCCGCATAAAGTCCCGCAGGCAGTTTGCAGGGTATGGACGCGCAGACCGTTCTACTATCCGCGATCCAGGGCAGAGCTTCATGGCAGGTTCTGTCCATTGCCCCGTTGGTACAGGGGGCATGATCTTCAAAATCGGTGGGATAAGTTGCGGAAGTCCGGACCGTGCAGTTAGCGACGGTTGTGCTCTGGGAAGTAGGATTGTTTGTGGTCACCACAGTCTTGGTTGCCGAGGCAACGTTGACGCTGACGTCGTAGACACCGCAATTGTCGAGCTTGATAGATTCGCCCAGCGGGAAATCGGGAAGAAGGAAAGTACCCGTTAGAGTCAGCGAATCGCGGGTTCCGGTGACTGTGACTCCGGTAACGATGGCGGGGACAAGGTTGTTGGTGAACCAACTTCCGTAGATCGGCCCGGTGTGAACGTAGAGTTGGCCGCCTCGACCGCCCTGCGCGCAATCGCCACTCACGCAATAAAGTCCGACGTCGTAGGTAGTGGGGGCGTTTGATGGACTGGTATCCACTCTCCATACGTGATAACCGACGCTTTGCGCAATGCAGGCTACGGGGATACGAAAGCCGACGGCGCCGATGCCGCCGGGAGCGGAATAGCCCATATTTTCCGTGGCGCTAATGGTGGCGATACCGCTGTCCGCACCAGTGTTCGACAGCTCACAACCCGGCTGGGACCACATGGAGGTTGTCAACAGCAGGACCACAACAAGCAGAAGGAGTTTTCGCATGTTCTACCTCAGAGGTAGGGCTAAGCGAGCACACAGGAATCGCGGGCGTGATTCCGAGGTCTCGACCTGAAATATGGTTTGGACTAACAGACAGCAGGGCCCGGTACGTAAGGTTCGCCTCAGGGGAGGGGCACTTTCGGGGACCTATTTTTGGAGAAGCGGAACAGGCAAATGTAGTGAGATGGACGGACGCTGTCGGTGAAGTGGATCACATGCCGGATGTGCGCGGATCACGAAAAGCAACTAAGTTCGTTCCGTTGCCAGCCGAGCTAAGTTAGCCGGAAGAACGCACGCTCGGGGAGGAAACGCGGAATGCCGGTTCCACCTTGTCCTCAATTATCCTACTTACCCGCTAGCCGGTTGTACTTCTTAAGTACCTCCCGCAGCTTGTCATGGGGAAGAGCAATCACAGTATGGCCGTTGATTCCGGTCATGGTGTCGGCGGCGACCATCGCGTTGACAACTGCTTCTTCCGTGGCCTGCACCGTAGCCAAAAAAATCGGGTCGAGGCTGTCATTTGGCAGCATCTTCACTTCGTGAACCCCCTTCGGGTTCTCCATGCCGGAATTGGCTGTCGAAAATGCAATGAAGATATCGCCGGAGCCGTCGCCGGAGTAGCTTCCATCACGCCCGAGGCCAAGCGAGGCGCGCCGCGCCACGCGCTTGAGCTGCGTCGGAATCAGCGGCGCGTCGGTGGCGATCACGATGATGATCGATCCAGTGTCTAGATCTCGCGTCGGCCGTAAGGAACTCGTCTCATCTTCCTCATAGGCGCGGTGCTCTGGAATCTCCTTGCCCACCGGGACACCAGCGATCCGCAGTTCGCGGCGGCGGCCATAGTTGCACTGCACCAGCACGCCGACCGTATAACCGCCATCTTTCGCGTCGAGCATGCGCGAGGAGGTGCCGATGCCGCCCTTGAATTCGTTGCAGATCATGCCGGTGCCGCCGCCGACGTTTCCTTCGTCGATGGGGCCGCTTTTCGCCGAATCGAGTGCTTGAAAAACGTGCTCTGGCTTAACATGAAATCCGTTGATGTCGTTGAGCCATCCGTCCCATGTCTCGGCGACTACCGGCAGCGACCAGAAATAACCTTCCATGTCGGGGCCGCCGTGCTTGACCTTCCAGGCGATCACAGCGTCACGCACCACGCCGACACTGTGCGTGTTGGTGATCATCACCGGACCGTCGAGCAGGCCGGAATCTTCCAGCCAGGTCGTGCCTGTCATCTCGCCGTTGCCGTTCAGCGTGAACCATGCTCCGAAGACGACATCTTTCGAATTGCGACCTCGCGGAAGAACGGCGGTGACGCCAGTACGGACGGGGCCAACGCCGACATCAAGTTTGCCTTCCCCGAAGATGAGCGTGGTGTGGCCAACCTCGACGCCGGCAATATCGGTGATGGCGTTGTATCGGCCCGGCGTGCCGTCAAAGGGAACACCGAGATCGCGCGCCCGGGGCTTGGTTTGGGAGAGTGCGGCTGTGGAGGCGAGGATCAGGAGAAGTGCGAAGAATCGTGCGAATCGCGTCATGGGGCCTCATTTTCGAGATGCAAAGACAGCGAAAGCGGCAGTATAAAGCATCAAAGGGCGGGTGATTTACAATCCGGTCAGCGATAGACAGGCGTACGAAGGGCTTCGCCCGTTTCAGACGGAGTGGAAATCCGGCGTGTGCGCGAGGAGACATGATGACAAACTGGAAACAGGCGGCGATTGCGTTATCGGCGGGCGCGGCGTTGATTCTGCTCATGAAGGGACGCCGCCCGGCAGCGGTGCTGGCGGGAGGGATCGGGATGGCGGTGCTGGCGTCTGAGTACCCAGAGAAGTTCGAGCACTTTCGCGAAGATCTACCCACTTACGTGCGCAAAGGAACCGGATTCCTCGACATGGCCATTCGCGCTGGAAACAAGATCAGTGAACTGGCGGAAAGAGGTGCCGCAAATGCGTTCGAAGAATTGGGCGAGTATTGAGCATTCGGGGCTGAAGCCCTTGAAGATGTTGAGATACTTCCTGCAGCTAGCAACTCAACTGACGACTAATCAATGCCCAATTGCTTGCGCGCATCCGGACTGAGGCGTTCGGGCGTCCACGGTGGACTCCAGACCACATTTACCTGCGTGTTCCGCACACCCGGAAGTTGCTCTAGCCGCGCCTTCACCTGGGCACTGATGTTCACGTGCTCAGGGCAACCCTGAGCGGTTAGAGTCATATCTACTGTTACGTCCTGCATGTCGTCTGGCGCCGCGACGAAGCGGACGTCGTAGATCAGGCCAAGATCGACGATATTGACCGGAATTTCGGGGTCGTAACACTGGCGCAGGGCGCTGCGTACATCATCTTCAGTCAATGGCATATTGTTCTAGTTTATCGAAATCGGCGCCCCACGCGGCGTAGCGAAAGGCGAAAATCTCAAACATGGCGTTTGATGCAGATACGCGGCAAAAGCTCCAAATAATGCTGTTGCTGGGCATTGCGATCGCGGGCGGCCGGGCAGCCTATATCGTCTATGAACGGCACGAGGCGGTGAAGGAAGAATCGAAGCCGAAGATGGACGCGCCGCTCAAGGCTGACTATTACGTCACGCCGAAAAAACTCTATGCTTACGATTTGAAGTCGGCGAAAGAACTTACGCAACAACCGGTTTGGGTGAAGGTCGGATACTCGAACACATACTATCCGTACAACCCGGCAACGCATAAAGCTGATTTTGCACACGAGGCCGGGACGCTTGGGCCGTTGGAAGAGCTCGACATCTCGGACGTTGTCACCAACGCGACGCCGAGAACACCAGATACGAAGCAGATCATGGCCGTGTTTCATCGGGATGGAAAAACGTATGCAGTGCCGATTGGCGCCGAGAAAGGTGGCGACTTCAAGTTCTATGCCAGCGATGTCTTTTTCATCGAGGACCCGCGGCAGCTGTACAAGCATTGGCCCGCCGATATTTGGAGGGCAATCGACGAGCATCGTGTCGAGAAGGGCATGAGCGAGTTGCAGACCAGTTTCGCCGTGGGTATGGGAGTCCCGCAGAATTCCGGCGATTATGGCTCGCGCACGCTGCAATATGCGAATGCGGGAAAAACGTTGACGATTAGGTTTGAGAACGACAAGGCGGTGGAGATTAAAGAGGGCGCCTCGTAGCCTCGTCATTAGTCAGTCGATTGACAACTTCCCATCAGAGATAAAGTACGAGCCCGGCTGGCGTACAATTTTGGGCATGAAACGAGCCTCATTTTCTGTTTTCTTCCTCCTTGGTTCTGTACTAGCCTTCGCCGCTCCGCGAACCATGCGCATCGACTACTATCATGCCGGCAATGCGCGCGACGAATGGTTCACGCTTGATCGTACCGTGCTCGAGCCGCTGGAGTGGCCAGGCAATCTAGCCAAGGCCATCGACGAAAGCCAGTCCGGCAACTTCATCTTTGAGGTCCACGACAAAGCCACGGGCAAACTCCTCTACTCGCGGGGCTTCAACTCCGTCTTTGGCGAGTGGCGCGACACCGACGAAGCGCAGCGTGCCAACCGCACTTTTTCCGAGTCGCTGCGCTTTCCCGCGCCGGACGCTCCGGTCGAAGTAGTGCTCAAGGAGCGCAATCCGAAAGACCCGATGGTCGGCGGCTTTCACCAGGTTTGGGAGACCCCCGTCGATCCGAAAGACAAATTCGTGGACCGCTCGCGTCCTGCTTCACCCGGCACTTTGATCACCTTGCAAAAAATGGGTGAGCCCGCCAACAAGGTCGATCTGCTCGTCCTCGGCGATGGCTACACCTCGGCCGAGCGCGTCAAGTTCGAAAAAGATGCGCGGCGCTTTCTTGAAAAGCTCTTCGACGCGTCTCCATTCAAAGAGCACAAGCGCGACTTCAACGTGTGGGGCTTGTGCCCGGCCGCGGAAGAGTCGGGCGTATCGCGGCCGTCCAGCGGCATCTATCGCCGCTCGCCGCTTGGCGCCGCCTACGACTCGTTCGACAGCGAGCGCTACGTCCTCACCATGGAAAATCGCACGCTGCGCGATGTCGCATCGTTTGCGCCCTACGAGTTCGTCGAAATTCTCGTCAACGGAAAAACCTACGGTGGCGGCGGAATCTTCAATCAATACGCCACCGTCGCAATCGATAACGCATGGTCCGGCTACGTCGGCGTGCACGAGTTCGGCCACCACTTCGCCGGACTCGCCGATGAGTATTACACCTCGGATGTCTCCTATCTTTCGCAGGAAAAGCGAACCGAACCCTGGGAGCCGAACGTGACCGCGCTGCTCGATCGGGCAACGCTGAAATGGAAAGATCTGGTCGAAGCGGGCACGTCGCTGCCAACACCGTGGAACAAAGACGACTTCGAGGCTTACGAAAAGGAGATTCAGAAGCAGCGCCGCCAGTTGCGGGCTGAGGGGCGCCCCGAGTCCGAGATGGAGGAATTATTCCGCAAGGAGCGCGAGCACGAAGAGGGGATGTTCCGCACAGAAAAGTACAACGGGAAGGTCGGCGCGTTCGAAGGCGCGAACTACGAAGCCAAGGGATACTATCGTCCCGAAGTTGACTGCATCATGTTTACCCGCTACGACAAGTTTTGTGCGGTCTGCCGAAGGGCGATTGAGCGGGTGATCGCGATGTACACGTAGACAAACTTTCACCGCCGAGACGCCGAGGACGCAGAGAGGCGCCTGCGCACGAACTCGACGACTTCTGCCGTTACGTAATTCTCTCGGCTGATCGCGAACGTAGGACGTTTTGCAGCTGGCCGGAGGGAGACCCTCTCCCACGCTGGGTTAGCCGCGTCGCCGTGCAGAAGAACCCCGTCGGCGCGATCGAGGAACTCTTGCGCCGACGACTTGAAGTCCTCGGTTGCCGGATCAAGCACCGTGAGATAAAGATCGGGTTTCACAAAGCGCAGAATGCTGTTCGACTCGACAATCACATTCTGTGCGGACGCAAGAATCTGACGCACGCGCGGCATCGCCTCTGCGAGTTTTCCCTGCTG
>Ga0335070_10000047_pt1 | contig 157829 bp, 121 predicted proteins | sample Lox_Sample_13_FD_206722 | JGI IMG/M metagenome (GOLD analysis project Ga0335070, IMG submission 206722) | Soil microbial communities from Loxahatchee National Wildlife Refuge, Florida, United States - Lox_Sample_1.3 | ecosystem: Environmental > Terrestrial > Soil > Wetlands | place: USA...
CGGGCCAGTAGACGGAACTTCAAAGGGAGTTCTTGGGGTCCCTCCTCGTATGCACGGAATTCGAGGTGGCAAGACCCACAGGTTCACTCGTTCGGAAGTACTTTTTGTACGCGGCAATCCAATCGGTCGAGACATCTCTTTGCGCGGTAGCGAGATCGACCCTTCCCGCGCAGACCGATCGATGCAGGTAATCTTCGAGTTGGTCTTTCACAAAAGAGTTCCACGTGGCGTTGAAACGAGGTTGAGGCCAAAGATTACGGATATCGTCGGTTCCGCCGAGGCCTGGAGAGATCAGGAAGTCCACTTCATAGTTTTCGGCCGAGGTATTCCGCAGCCCATATTCTTGAAACACCCGATTCCGCAAAATATCGGAAACCGGAATCACCACGGCGTCGTGGTCCATGGAGCAGATCTCGCCCACAGCTGCGGCCCCCGTTACGCCTGGCGTCAGACTACGGTTGGGTAGCAACTCCGCATTGGGAAGCGCGCTGGACGGTAGCGCCCGTGTCTGCAGATAAACAAAGCCGCTACCGATTATGAGAGCGAGCGCAAGAGCACAGACCACCGCCAGATGCGAAGGATGAAGAGCGAACCGCAATCTCCACCAGGGAGCTCGGCGGACTCGTTGCTCAGCTGCGGATAGCTGCAGCTTCAGGAAGGCTCGTGGACCATCAATTGGTGGGATTCTTGAGTCGAGACCTTGTTGATGCACCCTGACAAAATCGCCGATCGTTCGCTGCATCTCCGCCATTCGCGCCCGGCAACACCAACACGCTTCAAGGTGACGGCGTACCATCGAAGCTCTCCGGCGCGAGGACTCTCCATCGGCGCATAGGAGCAGATCTTGATCCGATGGATGCATGGTTTCGTCGAACATGATTCTACCTCCCGTCCGCGCACATGAGCCGGGCAAGCGACCGAGTCAGAGAGATGGATACCGCCCCCAAAGAGATACCCAAAACGCGGGCAATATCCCGATAGCGAAGCCCCTCCGCGCGCAGACGCAAGCAGGCGCGGTCCTGCTCGGAAAGAGCTTCAAACACAACCAGTAAACGCCTTTGTCTATCCGTGGATAGCACTTGTTCTTCCGGGTTCGGAGAAGAATCGAGATGCTGTTCGGCCATCAGCCCTTCGGAGTGACCACGATCCTGTAAACGATGGTTTGTTTGACGCCGTTTTAGCGCAAGATTGTGAGCCACGCGGAATATCCAACCACGGAGGTTCCGCTGGCACTTCCCCAGCTTGAGGTGTTGAAACAGGGCAATGAAAACTTCCTGTGTGATTTCCTCTCCGTCAGCCAGAGGCAACCCCAGCGAGAGCGTGTACCGGAGGAGCGGGGTGCGAAATTCCTCAAAGAGCCGGACGACCTCACGCTCGATCTCAGACGGTTGGTCGGCGTCGGCAGCCACCGTGATCGGGAAGTCATTTAGCGCAGATGTCGGCAGATTCGACATAAGTCCCTATTTCAATATTCCTGCCCGGGTATTCTTGTTCAAGGTATTTGGTGCGGGCTGTGCTTCTTTGCCAAAAACATCCGCAAAAAGACTGAACAAGGCGAATGCAATGGGAATGTTCAGAACGAGGGGAGCCCAAGGCGCTAACCCCTTGATAAGTCATAGCCAACAAACGGAGTTCGTCCTTCATGAAGAGTCTCGCTGCCATTCTCTTGTTCTGTGCTCCCTCCCTCTTTGGCCAGAGTAACACCGGTGAACTACGTTTGAAGGTCACTGATCCTTCCGGTGCCGCTGTCAAAACTACCGTTCAAGTTACCAGCGAAGGCAACCAATATAACCGAACGCTGTCAACAGACGAGCATGGACTGCTAACCGTACAACGGCTGCCTTACGGGCTTTATCAACTAGAGATCAAGCAGGCCGGATTTGCGGAATCGTCCGAATCAGTGGAGATTCATTCTTCGATTCCCATCGAGAGAACGTTGCAATTGAAACTGAGCCAGGTAAGCCAATCCGTGAACGTTCAGGCGGTGGACACTCTAATCAACCCGGACCAGGCCGGGTCCGTCAATCAGATTGGTTCGGATTTCATCGAGAATCGGCTTGGCTCCATTCCCGGACGTTCCATGCAGGACCTCGTGAATTCGCAACCAGGGTGGCTGTACGAAGGGAACGCGGTGCTGCACCCGAGAGGCTCGGAATATCAGACGCAATTCGTGGTCGATGGAATACCGCTCACCGACAATCGTTCTCCTAGTTTTGGGCCAGAGATCGAGGCGGACGATGTGAAGTCTATCAGCATCTATACAGCGGGATTCCCAGCGGAGTATGGGAGGAAAATGGGTGGGGTCGTGGAGGTGAATACAGAGCAGGACCCGCAACCGGGGTTTCACGGGCAGACCATTCTGTCGGGAGGCAGCTTCGATTCTTTAGGAGGGTTTGCGGAGGGGCAGTATACGTGGGGCAAGAACGTGTTTGGGGCAAGTGCCAGCGGCGACATGACCAGCCACTACCTGAATCCGGTGGTCATTCAAAACTTTACCAACACGGGAACGGTCGGGGCTTTTACCGCGCATTACCAGCGCGATCTAACACCGAACGACCGCTTGAACCTTATGGGCTGGTACGAATTTTCTCGTTATCAAATACCCAACGAACAGGTGCAGCAGGCGGCCGGGCAGCTACAGACCGCAGACAACATCGAGAGTATGGGAGTTATCTCGTATCAACACACATTCTCTCCGAATGCCCTGCTCGATTTGCACGGAATGGGCCGGAGCAACGCAAACGACTTTTACTCCAACCCGCTATCAACCCCAATCGCGATTCTGCAGCATAACTATTTTGATGAAATCTATTTCCGCGGCAATTTGACCTTGATTCACGGCCCACATGAGATCAAGGTTGGAGTCGAATCCGACAACCTCTTCCTGCATGAAAACTTCAATTACGATATAACCGACCCGAGCCAGTTTGACCCAGGAACTCCGCTTACGTTCAGCTTCAAGGCCCAAAGGCCAGATCTGGAGCAGTCGGGCTACGTGCAGGATTTGATTCGATGGGGGAACTGGAGCATCAATGCGGGATTGCGGTGGGATCACTATCAGTTGATCGTGAACCAGAATGCCGTTGGGCCACGGCTGGCGATATCGCACTACTTTCCCTCGCAGCAATTAGTAGTGCACTTTTCCTACGACCGAGTGTTTCAGACCCCTTCCTTTGAAAATATTCTCTTATCCAGCTCCACGGCAGCCACCACGTTGAATCCTGTCTCCTTGCAACTACCGGTTGAACCGTCGCAGGGCAATTACTACGAAGCCGGCCTAGCCAAGGTTTTCTTCAAGAACTTGCGGCTCGATGCGAATTACTTCCGCCGCAAGGTGAACAACTTCGCCGACGACGACCAGATCGACAACACCGGCATCAGTTTCCCCATCGCGTTTCATAACGCAATCATCTATGGAGCCGAAGGCAAGTTGCAAATTCCGGATTGGAAACATTTCTCGGGATTTGTAAGTTACTCGTATGAGGTGGGGAATGCCTGGAATCCTGTTACGGGAGGGTTATTCCTTGGGGCGGCGGCCGCCATTCCGACGACGGGACATTTCCCGGTATCTCAGGATCAACGAAATACGGTCAGAGGGCGCCTGCGGTATCAGGTGACGCCGAGATTCTGGCTTGCCGGCGGAGTTGAATATGACAGCGGGCTGCCGTTCCAATTCCAGTGTGATCCGAGTCTGACGCTGCCACAGTGTATCGCGGGAGAAGTGGCAACCTACGGGCAGGCGGTGGTGGACCGTGTCAACTTCGAGCGCGGAAGGATCTACCCGTCGTTTCTGGTAAACGCGTCTGCGGGCGCGGAGATTTATAAGTCCGACCGACTGTCCATGCGATTTCAGGCGGACGGTCAGAATCTTACCAACGTTGTGAACGTGATTGACTTCGGCGGACTCTTCTCCGGCAACGCCATCGGGCCTTCGCGCAGCTTTTCCTTACGTCTCCAAACTGTGTTTTAAAACCTGGTTAGCCGCCGTGACACGATCATGACTTACCTCTTTCCAGCAGGTGCCTCCCTTTCGTCCCCCATCCTAGGCACGCCCTGCCAAGTAAATCCAAATAGACCGGAACACCAGAAACATAGGACCAGCACTTTAGCCAACGCGGTCGCTCAATCGCTCTACGGATAACTGTCACCAACCGTCCCCAACCAGACCTCTTCCGCAGAAAGAAGCGCCGAACTTTTCGGCAGGAACGAAGGAGTTGGCATCATGCGAGACCATCGGAAGTGCAACTACCCCATTTGCAGAGTGGAGCGGCATCTCACCGCAACTTTCGGTGAGCCGCCAGGCGCGGACGAGTTCGCGAGGTTTTGGTGAGGGCGGCTCGAAACGCATCATGGCCGGCGTACTGTTCGGTGTAGGAATGGCCATCGCCGCCGTGAACTTCCTCGCTTGGCTCTTTCCGTGATTCTGTCGCGCTTCGTCGCGCACTTTCACAATGGCAACCGAACGCAGAATCAACACCGTCTACCGGACTCTTCACCGGCCACTCACCATTCTCGGAGTTGAACGAAAGCTGTTCTTCTTCTCGATGTGCATGGGGGCTGCAACCCTTAACATGCTGGCAAGCCTGCTGGGCGGCGTATCGATGTTTTTTCTTCTCTTCTTTGCCGCCCGGTGGGCAACAAGGACCGATCCGCAGATCCTCCGGTTTCTACTCTCTTCCGCAAAGCTCAAGACGCAGTATGACCCCATGAAGTTTCGCCCTATCGCCGTCCGCAGAAATTCTAATGATTGATCTCGCCAAGATTCTCAAACCTTACAGAGAGACCGGCTCGCCGAATGAACTGGTGAAATCCTCACTGCCTGGCGATAGCTGGCGAACCTTGCTCCAGACCTTCCGCACAAAGATCTTCCTCGCGTTGTCGGACGACTATTCAGCTCGAACGGCCAGCGAACTCTGTGGACGCGAGGACAGGCTTAAGGTCAGCTACAACATCTCCGAGAGCGGCCACGATGCGAATGTTAGCTTCTTCACCGGCAAGACGCTCTCGAACAGGGCGAACGTCACAACCTCAAAGAGCTATCACACACAGAGCGACTTCCGGTTCGACACGAAGACCTTCACGGAACTCAAGAACGCCCAGTCGGTCACCATCGCCTACGACGGCTTGAACCCGATGCCGCCGACCTTCTGCTACCTAAAGCCCTATTCCTTCGCTTCTGAGCGCCAAGGCAAAATGACGCATTGCCGCAAGGAACATCGCAATGCGAACTTTCGTTGACCATACCTTGTTGGATTCGTGGGAGACCTCTGCCATCCAGACGGCATCGAACCGGGTGTCGAAATGATCGAAGGCCGCGGAATCCCGGTTAAGCTGGTCCCCCAATACGACAACGAGATACCTTATCTTTTGTGCGTCCATGGGGGTTATCTCCGAAGGCAGATTAGGGGAGGCACGTAATTGAGGTCGTCAAATTGGAGGCATCGGTTTCCACCATCGGATCAGACCTCGTCAATAACTCGATTGACAGGAAGACAAACGTGATCCAGAGCAGATCAGCAAGCAGTAAATGCACCAACTGAATAGGCACAGGAGCCAGAAAGATAAGATTCAGTCCCCCAAGCGCAAGCTGGGACATTGTGAGTATAACTAACGATATGCTCAACCGACGAGCATTCGAACTGGCATTGCAGAAGGACAACAGGTAGACCGCCAGTGAGCTGGTGTATAGACCCACCACAATAGCAAGCATTGGATGCAGTATTCGTAACCTCACAAAAGGATGTGCCGTAGGTTGGAAATCTTGCCGCATTCCTTCAGCTAAGTTCGCGGCGGGAAACAAGGTGTCCCCGAGCGCGACGATCGCCCCACTGATGGCAATCACGAAAATTCCTAAGGCGGCCAATCCCAGAAGGATTCGCAGAAACTTCCCAGCATCATTCCACTGTAGATAGGAGCGCGTCGCAAATTGCGCCGTCACAGCCAGCGCCGCCAGCAGCAACAATGTATTGATCAGATGGAGCGCCAGAGAATAGCCTCGAGCCGTCGATTTATCCTCCGCAACGTGGCCCAAGAGGACCAGCCCCGCACCGATCAAGCCTTCAGAAACTTCGAACCCGAGTGCCCACGCAGCGGATCGACGAACCCAGTGCCCTTTGGGAAATATACGCCAGGCGTAAACTACCAAAGCCACGACCATGAACAGAGCAATTCCACTGGTCAGTCGGTGGCCATACTCGACCAGCGTTTTCAGATGAGGTGCTGGCATCACCGAACCGTTGCACAGTGGCCAGTGTTCGCCACATCCTGCTCCAGCTCCAAGGGCACGTACAATCGCGCCCCACAGGATGACGATTAAATTGACAACCAAAACCATCCAAGCGAAGCCTGCAAACCGCGCCCGAATGTCTCCAGGACCTAGAGAGGTTCGTCTAGTCAAAAACATAAGTTAAATCTCACCCACCGCCTAAGCCAAGAACCTGGTTCAGTTTAGCCTATCCAAGCAATAGCAATCGCACGAAGCTCACCGCTTTCTCTTTTCCTGAACTTCTCATTTATGTTTGCTATGCAAGCGGGAATAGTACTGACATTTAAAGGCCTCGTCACATTTAGGAAATCCACCAGGCGATGAGGTCGCTGACTAGAGGGATTACTTTTCACCATCTCTCCGATCCTGGCCTGCCTTTAAACGGCCCGATGATTTGAGAGGTCACCCAGCCACCGTAGAACTCACTCGGCTGACCCTGCACCCGTTCATCATCGACGTAGCAAGCATCCACCCTGCCAACGTAGAAAGCGAGATGACCACGAATCGCTTCGTACCCGAACAAAGGGCGTTCGTAGCTCCAGGCCGCGTCCGCTGAAACCCTACTGCAGTCACCACCCGAGAAGTCTCCCGCGGAATAGGGTGAAGTATAGTAGGATCTGCCGCAGCTGAATTCCCTTCCGCTCTATTGGTAAGAACTATCCCTGCGTTTCGACCACCTATCGCTGATCCATTTCTTCGTACATTTAACTCACTCCTTAGCTGTCTCCCGCCTTGAATTCCGCAAGTGTCAAGCCCATGCAGCTAATCTCTCCATTGCCGCAATTCCAGACCGTTGATAAAGTCGCACGAGCGACACCGACAAGGCGGAGAGGCAAATCGATGTCCCGTCGTGTCGGTCAGAGCGGAAACGTGTACGTGAAACCCAACTGCAAACTCGGGAGGTGCAACCACCGGAAGTCACCATGTCCGAAATACGGCCGCTATTGGAAGGATCAAGCGGGCCAGCATGCACGTTTGCGTGTCGTAGTCTCACTCGGAAGTGTTACGAAGACTGTTGCAGAACAGAAGCTCCGGAAACACATCCGAGATACGCAAGTCGATTCCCCGGAAATATTCGCGGAAGTCACGTCGCCGATCATCACTTTCAAGGAACAATCCCAGTGGTGGCTCGACGAAATGCGTGCAGGTCGAATAGTCAGCCGAAAGAAACGTATGCCGATTAAACCGGCCACGCTCGCAGGCTATCAATCTGCGGTGAACTGGCTGAACGAGAGGATCGGCGGCGCGGCGTTAGCTGACATCAAAAACGAAGTTGCAAAGCAGCTTGTTATCAAAATGAGAGCTGCCAACCTGGCCGACAAGACCGTCGTTAACTACTTCCAAGTCGTGCAAGCGGTAGTTTCGTCCGTCGTGTCGAGCGAAGGCGAGCAACTTTATCCCCGCAACTGGAACTTCCATTTTATGGGCCTTCCGGTAATAGACGAAAAGAAACAACAAAAACCATCCTTTACGGCGTCGGAGGTAGAAGGGGTGCTAGCGAGAGCGAAGGGCCGTTACAAAGTGCTCTTTGCCCTTCTTGCTGGAACCGGACTTCGCATCGGCGAAGCACTGGCGATCAAGTTGGGCGAGCACCTATCCGGTGACTTCTCGACGATCAGAGTCCGCCAGAGCGTTTGGCGAGGCTCCGTTCAAACTCCGAAGACCGACAACGCTGTGCGAGAGATTGACCTGCCATACCCCCTAGCTGCTTTCTTGAAGGCTAGTGTGAGTGCTAGGACATCGGGGTTTCTTTTTCAGTCCGGGTCGGGCCGACCGCTGACACAACGCAACGTCCTGCGGGACGGTCTCGGGAAAATTCGTCGGGACATGAACCTGGAGGGCGGCAAGGCGTTTCATTCTTTCCGTCGTTTCCGAGTTTCACACCTGCGAAAAAACCGGGTGCCATGGGACCTACAAAAACTCTGGCTTGGTCATGCCAACAAGGATGTAACCGACCGTTATGCAGAGCAGTTGAAAGAAGATGTGGAATGGCGCAAGCAGGAAGCAGAAAAAGCCGGCTTGGGGTTCAGGTTGCCGACCATAGAATCGGTAATTGGGCTACTTGGGCTACCAAACCAGCAAAAATCTGAACTTAAGAAAGTCGCTTAACTGATTGAGGGATTGAAGATTAAGTTGGCTCCCCGGGCTAGATTCGAACTAGCAACCCTTCGGTTAACAGCCAAGCAGTTAACTTAATCAGAACTTGCCGGATTTGGCGCTAATCGAGAGAAATCAGCGAGTTGCGATGAAACCCGACGAATCACTTTCTCCTTCTTTATTCACCTTTCGTTCGCATTTTGCCGCCATTCACCACCATGAGTATTACGTTTTTATGACGGACAGGGAGCTCAATCGATGGTCACTTCATTTTGCCAACGGTGACGAACGTTCACCACAACTGAGCCGAAGTCCATCTTCTCGTAGTGAGCGTCGCCAGGGTAACGCGCTTTGTAGGTGTGGAACCCGGGCCGGACGTTCTTCAGTGTCAGGCTGGCGAGTGTCCCGTTCGCGGTGAGGGCAGCCGCACCGACCATGCGATCTCCCTCGAAGAACTCGACTTGCCGGCGAAGCGCCGGCGCGGCCAGCGCCACCAGCCCCGGGTCTGCGTTGTAGGCGTTGTCCAGGAAGAGAGTAGTCTGCGACATCGCCGGCTGGAGAACCGCGTTCAGGGTGAGCAACTCGCCCTTTGCGATCTCCACGTATTGCAGGTTCGTGGAGCCGCCGCTCCCGGGGAAACCGCCGACGGAAGCGAAGAGGTCGCCCACCAGGAACGATGGCTTGCTCCCGCAGGAATACGCCAGGTCCGGAGAGCTCTGGCCCGTCAGCGACGCGTAACTGTTGTCCGCCAAGTCGACGCTGATGCCGTCGATCGGGCTCGTGGTCGGGTCTGGCGGAGCGAGAAGATTAAAGATGCCCGGATAGACGTTCGTCTGTGTCGTGAACCTGTTTCCGATCGCCGTAAACCCCACATTCCCGGTCGTGTTTACGCCCAGGATCGAACTCTGACCGTCAATGTCGTCAAAAACCACGTTGTCGAAGAGCGGCGACAAAATGAAATCGGGGGGATACGCCGTGAATGCGAGCTGGTAGCCTCCGGGTGCGGCCGGAGTTACCGGAATGCCCCGCTGACTGCCTGCACCCATCAGCGGGAACTGCGCGGTCGGCGGGAGGACGTGAACATCCTTAAAGGTGAGGCCAGTCACCGTGGGAAGATTAGCGTTCGAGGTAAACGCCGTCAGCGGAATGAACTGAAGAGGCTTGGCAATGTCCTGAATGCAGACGGACTGATAGGTTACATTGCTGATGATCTGGCCCGGCTTCTGCTGGTTGTTCATGTTGTAGGTAATCTGCAGGGCTTTGTTGTCATTCATGGCTGCGGGAAGAGCCTGCCCATAGCTCTTCAGGCCATACGTCTTCTTCAGCACTCGCTCGGAGACGCCGTTGACGGTCGTTCCCACCACGTGCGGCAGGTCCGCGGTGATGTACGCATTGCTGACGAGAATATTGGAGATCTCATTCGGCGTGCCTTGCCCGTTGCCCAGGATCGTGATGCCGCCCTTGTTGAATCCGGCGAAGCGGTCGATGGTGAGGTTGCCGGTGGCGATGCCGGAAGCTCCGATCGCGACTTCCTGGTCGCCGACGGAAACCGTGGAATCGTACAAGGTGATATTCGTGCCTTCGAGGTCGAACCCGTCGGTATTCGGGATATTCCATGGAGCCTGGATCTTCAGACCCCACGCGGTAAACCCCTCGCCGGTGAAATTCACGATGTGGTACGGGGGATTGCGGATGGTGAATTTGTACAGCGTGATATTGCTGGACATAGCTCCAACCTTACCCGCGCTGATGAATTTGGGGCTGGCCTGTTCCTCCGAGTGGCCCTTGGTGTGAGTCAGCTCCCACCACGTCGATCCGGCCGCGTCGCCGCTCAGCAAGGTTCTGTTCCCCTGGCCGTCAAAGATTCCATATCCATAGATGCCGCTGTTCTTCTCGAGCGTGAGAAAACCAACACATCCTTTGACCGGCGGATAGAGTCCGATGGTGCCGCAGATGATCGCCGGAGTATCGTTGAGCGTGGCCGGATCCTGAAATTTCGAAGGGTCGCGCGTCGCGAAAACCGTCACCCCCGCGTCGACGATGAGGGACACGTCCGGCGGAATCGTGATGGGGTTGATCAGAAATGCGTTGTACGAAGGGTCCGGACCGAGCGTCAGTTCGACCGCCTGATACTCGCACGCGTTCATGGCGTTCGTGAGCGTGAGGGTCTCGCTATCGGACTCAGCGTCCTGTTCCTCGAGCGTTTGTCCGAGAACCGGGCCATCCGGCCCGGACTGCAGGGGCGCGGCGAGCACGGTGCAGGTTTGTGGAAAGTGCGGCTTTCTTCCGAGGATACTGCCATTTGCAATTCCAGCAGTTCTTCCGCCTTAATCCTTCCACTGATGCTTAGGACTACGCGTTTCTTGTCCCTAATTTTGCTGATTTTCCACATGAGATTCCTTTTCTCTTTGCATAGAAAATAGAAAACGGGGTGCGGCGATTAGTCGCCGCACCCCCTCTGTATCCAAGCACTTGAACCGTTCCAGCCACCCGGCGTCAGCGTCTTAAAAACTACTGCTGAAGGCATGAAGCCCGTGTCAACCGCGCTGTTACTGACGGTACCTGAGATTTGAGCTTTCCGACGCTCCGCTTCGGCCACCTTCGCCAGGGTCTGCGAACACGGCGCCACCGCAGCTACAGGAGACTGTCCGTTAAAGCGCAACCGCGAACTGGCCAGCGTGCCGTCTGACTTTTTGGCGACCGCGTAGAGAACGATTTTGCCCGAGCGCAGGCCGTCCGAAGAAGACAGGGTACCGGTCTCGCAGACCCCAGTGGTACAGGAGGTCGCGCTGAACTGGGACGCAACATCCTTGCCGTTGAGCACGACATGAATGGTCTCTGGCCGAGTTTCCGCAGACATAGAAATATTGTTCGTTTTTGCAATGGAACTCCCCGCAGAAACTCCGCTTGAAGAAGCGTGGATTAACATTGCATTTTTTGCCGGGACACCACGCGTCGCGGAACCAGCATCCGCCGTGCTTGCCGTTTCCTTTTCGGCCGCGACAGCCTCCGTTCTGGAAGTCCCAACGGAAAATTGGCAAGCGAACAGCGCGCCCGCCAGCAGTAACAACCTTTGTGCGAATTTCATAACATCACCCTCTCGAATTCTTTGAGCTTCGGCTCCGCGCTGATTGCGCCTCGGATCAAACGTTCCTTGAGCCTGCGGTAAGAAATGCAAGGGCATTGCCAAATCTAAATGCTGGAATCGGAATTACTTATGGGAAGGAAAGGTCCCGGAGACTTCAAGAATTCCCGAAACTTCGTGAAGAAGTAAACGCATCTTAGTGATTTTGAAAGCGGCGCTTATCGATGCGCAATGATTTGATTTTGGAATCGAGCGTGGACGCGGGCATGCCGAGCTTCGCCGCCGCTCCCGATGGTCCCGAAACTCGCCCCCCGGCTTCGGCCAAGGCGGCTTCAATGCGCTTTTTCTCCTGATCGACTAGATCCTCCCGCAGGGGCTGCACTGCGGCGGGCTTCAAGGTCAGCCAACTCTCATCAACAGAAAACTCGTCAGAGTCACACAAAATAACCGAGCGCTCAATTACATTCTGCAGTTCGCGGATATTGCCGGGCCAGGCATAGGCAAGCAGATGAGCCAAGCTCTTCTTCTCGATGCGGGTGATCCTCTTCCCCGCCTTCGTCGCATAGCGGTCGATGAAATATTCGACCAGCAGGCGAATATCATCCCTCCGCTCCCGAAGCGGCGGCACATTCACCGGAAACACGTTGATGCGATAGTAGAGGTCGCTCCGAAACGTGCCGGCAGCGACTTCCGCGGGAAGGTCGCGGTGCGTGGCTGTGATGACACGGACATCGGCGCGAATCGGACGGGTACCGCCCACGCGATCGAATTCGCGCTCCTGCAAAACGCGGAGCAAAGCCACTTGCGTCTCCGCGTTCAATTCGCCAATTTCATCGAGGAAGATTGTACCGCCCTCGGCCAGTTCGAAACGTCCGAGCCTTCGTTGCAAGGCACCAGTGAAGGCACCCTTCTCGTGGCCGAATAACTCGGAAGCGATGAGATCGCGGGGAATCGCCGCACAATTCACACTCACGAATGGGCGCGAAGCCCGCTGCGAGCGTTTGTGAATCGCGCGCGCAATCAGTTCCTTGCCCGTGCCGGTTTCACCGGTGATGAGAACGGTGGTATCGCTTGGGGCGACTTTTGTGACGCGCACGAGGACCGATTGGAGAGCGGACGAGGTGCCCACAATTTCCTCGAACATGGACGTCTTGTCGATTTCCTCGCGCAGCGCCAGGTTTTCCCGCTGAGTTCGCTCTTCCGCCCGCTTTTGATCATCAATGTCGATGTGTGTGCCGCACCAACGTAATACTCGCCCATTGGCGTCGCGTATGGGTGTCATGTGTTCGAGGAACCAGCGATAATCACCAGTCAAGCCCCTGAGGCGAGCTTCCATCTGGAATTCTTGCCCCGTTTGTGTGGCCTTTTGGAACGCGGTCCAAAGCTTCTCCATGTCGTCCGGATGGGCAAACCGATTGAGAAACTCTTTCGGCCCCAATGTTCCGAGGGGACCCCAGAATTCCTGCACGGCGCGATTCGACTGGATGGCCGTACCGTCCGGTTGCACAAGGTAAAGGTGTAGGGGAACGACATCCATGATCTGTTGAAGTTCGTCAAAATGCTCGCGGAGTTCCAGATATTCTTTTTGTGCCTGGACGGCTGCGCGTTTCTGATCGTCAATGTCAATTCGCGTGCCACACCAACGTGTGATATTCCCGTGGTCGTTAAGCAGCGGACTCAGCTGATAGCGAAACCAGCGGTACTCGCCATCCTGCCGGCGCATGCGCACTTCCATCTCGAAGGCTTCCTGACGTGCAAAGGCTTCCTTTATCCCTTTCTTAAGTGCTCCCGCATCGTCCGGATAAGTCACCATGTCAAGGAATTCCATTGGCTCTTTGGGTGGAATGGGGCCAAAGAATTCAAGTGACGCGCGGTTTCCGTACGAGACATTTGCGTTCGCTTCCCAGATGAACATGTGGACTGGCGCAACATCGATGACCTGTTGCAATTGACGAGCCTGCTCCTTTAGCGCATCTTCAGCGCGCTTCCGGTCAGTAATATCTCTGATCACCACCTGCCGTCCGCCCGGCAGCATGGGAGAAAGAGAAACCTCCACGGTCAACGAGGCGCCATCTCTACGCAAGAATGTCCGCTCAAATCGTGTCAAGCCGGATCCCATTGCCTCGATGGGAGTTTTGATTCGAGAGAGCTCATCTGGCGTGTAAGTGGCGCCAACGGGCATGTCTCGGAGTTCGAACGCGGTGCAGCCGAGCAACTCCAAACCGGCTTGATTTGCAGAGATGAATTGTCCGGCAGGGTCCACCAGGTAAATCGCAACAGGAGAAAGATCAAGCAGAGAACGATACTTCGTTTCGCTCTTTTGCAATTCTTTCAGAGCCGATTCCGCTTGTTCGAAAGCCTGTGCATTCGTGATAGCAACCGCGGCCTGATCCGCAAACATACGCAGCCAGACAAATTCCTGCTCGCTGACGCTCTCCCGGCTGGAAACCAAAAGAACGCCTAGGGTCTGCCCGCGGAATACGAGGGGATGCGCGACAAATGCTTGGATGCCTTCCTGCTTAAACCAATCTGCGCGAGCTAGGCCCGCGACCGCTTCCTGGGCGTCATTCCGCAACAGAGAAACTCCCTTCTGAGCGACTTGTCCCAGGATGCGATTCGCCAGGGGCACGCGGCGAAATTGCTCGTAGAGATTAGTGAGATCGAGGTGGATAGTGTTACCCGCCGCGGCAACGGAATGCAGACACTGCGACCGGTCCTCGCAAACTTGATTGAAGAAACAGTCCTGGCAAATGTCCCCGGGATTTAAGAGCCATATACGGGCATGAGCAACCCCAGGCTGTTGGGCCAAACCGTTGACGACGGTATCCAGGACGTTTTGGAAGTTGTGCTCCGCTGCGGCGGTAGCTGCAAGTGTGAGGAGTGATTCAGCTTGCACGTTGGGAACCCCGGGACCCTCATAGTACACGAAAAGTGCAGGTATTCGGAGTTGCTCCGCTCGAGTTTGCGAGTGACCTCCAGAAAAGAAGAACTGAGAAACGGAAGCACCAAACCGTTCCTGGCGACGCTGCAAGCTTTTCCCGAGTTTTCGTGAACTTCCGAATCTTCACGAACCCGCATTTCCCGTAACTCCCTCTTTTTCTGCGGATTACGTTTGGCTCGCCAAGTGCTTTTCTACAAGACAGCGACGTTGCAACACAGAAGTCGCGAAAAAAACAAGGAGGAAGTCATGAAGAAACTCAACGCGACTCTGAGCCTGGTAGCTCTTGCCTTGGCGTCGCTGATTTTTGGTAGGACCACGCTGGCCCAGCAACCCCCGGACAACGTCCAGGGCAATTGGACCATTTATTCGACCCGTATCCAGGATGGCGCGACCGAGATCAAACACGTGCAAATCGCCCAGTACGGAAACCGGATCACCGGGTACTTCGAAGGCCCCGTACAGTCAGGGCCAATTCAAGGCGAGGTGAATATCCACCACATCCGGTTCAGCACCGTTACTCGGAATGTTCTGAATTTTCGCGGACAGATCTATGGCGACAACATGTCCGGCGAATACGGACTGCACGGCAAGCACGCCCAGTGGCAGGCGGTGCGTACAACAGGCATCGGAGCCTCTCCACAAGCAATGTCGACCTACGGTCAGTCCATGCTGATTCCTCCAGCGCCGCAACCAGCGCCCGTGGCCGTTACTTATTCGCAACCCTCCACCTATTCCCAACAAGGTAGCTATTCACAGTCATCCACGTCTTCGCAACCATCCAGTTCCTATGCGCCGTCGACGAATGGTGGCGACACTCAGGCACAGGAACAGGCTCAGGCACCGTCGCCGGCGCCCCTCTCGTCGGAGCAACTCGATAGCCTCGTGGCGCCAATCGCGCTTTACCCGGACGCCCTTGTCGCGCAGGTGCTTGCCGCAGCCACCGTGCCGGACGAGGTGACCTCAGCAAATCAATGGATGAGCCAGAATACGAACTTGACTGGGCAGAACCTTGAGCAAGCGGCAGATCAGCAGGATTGGGATCCCAGCGTCAAGGCGCTGACGCAATTCCCCAGCGTCCTTGCGAATCTAGCCAACAACCTGTCCTGGACTTCCAGCCTCGGCCAGGCGTTTCACTTCCAGCAGTCGGATGTGATGGCGGCCGTTCAAGTGATGCGCGCCAAGGCACAGGCGGCTGGCACTCTGCAATCGAGTTCACAGATTACAGTCACGACGCCCGCACCCAACACGATCGTGATTCAGCCCGCGAATCCCCAGGTCGTTTACGTACCGCAGTACAACCCGACGATCGTCTACGGTGCACCCATTGTCGTGCCGATGTACACGCCTCCCGTGGTTTTTGCCGCACCGGTGCTGAGCTTCGGCGTCGGCGTAACCTTCGGTGGCGGAGGCTGGGCAGTAGGCGGCGGCTTCGGCTGGGGCTTTCATGCCTGGGCGTGCAACTGGGGAGGCTGGGGCGGAGGTGGCGGTGGCAATACGATCATCTTCAACCACAACACCTACATCACGAACAACACCTGGCACACCACCAACTACAACGGCGGCTATCACACCTGGGGTTCGGGCTCGAACAGCCGGCCGTATAACCCAGCCACCAACCCGAATGGCTATCGTCCCGGTGAGGATACGCATTACGGACCGAATGGCGGTTATCACCCCAATGGCTACTACGGCCCGAACGGCGCCTTTCATCACGATGTGCCCGGAACGGGTCCAGCGAATAAGCCCAATGGCGGCAACAACGGCAATCACGGCCTGATCGGCGGCAACGGCGGCGTTGAGCATACCGGAGTGAGTCCCAACGGCGGAGCGGTCGGATCGCAAAATCATGCTTGGTATGGCAACAACGGCACCTTTCACCCCGACGGTAATTACAAGCCCGGCGACGACACGCACTATGGCCCGAACGGCGCCTATCACCCGAATGGCTATTTCGGGCCGGATGGCGGCTGGCATCAGGACAAAAATGCCGGTCAGCAGGCGCCCAACGGCGGCAACAACGGAAACCATGGCCTGATTGGCGGAAACAACGGAGTCCGGAATCCCAACGCCGGCAAGAACGGCCCCGGCGTCGCACCCGCTGGCGGCTACCACAACGACGATCGCAACCAGCAAGCCAGAAACGACAATCGCTCGAATCTCAGCAGCTCGCGCATGAGCGGCGACGGCAGAACCAACCGCGCGGAGAGCACTCGTGGACATGCCAGCATGGCCAGGCAGCGTCCTCAACAACACCAGGTCAGACAGCATGCGCCTGTTCAACATCATTCCTCCGGTGGCGGCGGACGTCGTCGCTAAGAGCCCGGATCGAGCAGCGGAAAACTAAAGGAAAGGCATATCGGAAAAATTCAAGGAGATTGAAAATGAACACGGATCACAGCAAAACAAATCGTAAGTGGACAGGATGGGCACTCGCCGGAATTCTCGCTCTCGCCGGCCTCGGTCTCACGGTCCGAGCGGTAGACACAGGCAAGCTGGCCTTCGCCAGCGACGCAGCAACTCAAATGGCGTTCCACTCGCCCGCGGAGGCGGCCACCGCGCTGGCTCAGGCGGCAAAGGACACGGATGAAAATGCGCTGAGCAGGGTCCTTGGCAGTGAGGCGAAAGCCCTCATTACCTCGGGAGACAGCGAATCCGATAGGACCGCGATGCAACAGTTCTTCTCCAAATACCAGCAGATGAACCGCTGGGTAGACATGTCGGATGGCAGCCGTGTGCTCTATATCGGCGCGGACAACTTCGCCTTTCCCGTGCCGCTGGCGAAGAACGATTCGGGAAGCTGGTACTTCGACGCCGTCGCGGGTGCTCGGGAAATCCGCGCGCGCGAAATCGGCAGGAACGAACTGCTCGCCATTGACGCGGTCGCCGCACTCGCCGAAGCGGAGCAGTTTTACTCCGCCAACACCGACTCCGGCGAATACGCACAACGCATCATCAGCACGGCAGGCAAACAGAACGGCCTGTATTGGCCCGCCTCGGATTCGCTTGGGGCCAGTCCGCTGGCGCAACTCGAGGAATTTCCGAAGTCTTCCCTCACGTCTCTATCGCCAGACCAGCCCTTCGTGATCGACGGGTACACGCTGCGCATCCTTACTGCTCAGGGTGAAGCGGCAACGGGCGGCCCGCAAAACTATCTCGTGGACGGCAAAATGACGGGCGGCTTCGCCATCCTGGCGACTCCCGTGAAGTATGGCGAAACCGGAATCATGAGTTTCATGATCGGCCGCGAAGGCTTCGTCTACGAACGCGATTTCGGCCCGGACACGGCCAATCTCGCGTCCTCCATCCAGGAATACAACCCGGACGACAATTGGTCTCCCATCGACTGATTCCCTGCCCGACCGGGTCGGAAGCGGGAAACGCAATTTTTCAAGCGTTTCCCGCTTCCCATTTTCAGCAGGTTCAATCGAAGTTAGTTGCAGCGCCGAACGTGCGGGAATACATTACTTGACCTAGGCAGAGTGTTCCGCGAGTCTCAGGCATCGTCCGCACAAGGAGAACCTTCTACGTGTTTCCTCTGATCTGGAGTCTGCTGAAGCCGTATCGCGCCAGCTTGGTTCTTATTTTGTTGGCGATGCTGCTGCAGATGGTTGCGACGGTAGCCGCGCCCTGGCCTTTGAAGATCGTTTTGGACAACGTTGTGGGCGAGCACAAGCTCCCGCCCTGGCTGAGCGATTTTCTTCGACCGTTCCTGAGCAGCGAGAGCAAGATGGAAATTGCCGCCGCCGCCGCGATCGCCCTTGTGGTGATCGCCGTAATTGGAGCGATCGCCTCCTATGTGGCCAACTACTACACCGCCAGCGTCGGTCAATGGGTGGCCAACGACCTCCGCATCCGGACCTACGACCACCTCCAGCGGCTTTCCCTCCACTACTACAGTACCCACGACCTTGGCACTCTCCTGAGCACCCTCACGGCCGATGTCCAGACTATCCAGGGTTTTGCATCGTCTTCCACATTGGGCATTCTTGTGGATCTCCTGACGATTGGCGGAATGCTGGTCATCATGTTTTGGCTCAACTGGGATTTCACGTTGATCGCCGTGGCCATCACCCCGTTCGTGCTCCTGATGATTTCCCGCTTCAAGAAAGCGATCAAGAAGGCCACCAAGGAAGTCCGCAAGCAGCAAAGTGAGATCTTGACGGTCGCGCAGCGAGGACTGGAATCAATCAAGGTCGTAAAGGCCTTTGGGCGTCAGGACCTGGAAGAACAGGAATTAAGCGTGGTCAGCAAGGCCACCGTGGACGCCGCCTTGCGAGCGCGCCGTGTGAAAGCACTTTTGTCACCAGCCATCACCGTGATCGTGGCCTTGTGTACTGCCTTCGTGCTCTGGAGAAGTTCGGCGTTGATTCTCCGCGGAACAATGACCGCGGGCGCACTCACCGTGTTTCTCGCCTACCTCGCACAATTCTTCAAGCCCGTGAAGGATTTGGCCACCATGACCAATTCCATTGCGCAAACCGCCGTCGGCGTTGAACGTGTCCGCGCCATTCTCGAAGCCAGCGACGTCATCCCGGAAAAGCCCGAGGCACGCACGCCCCAAAGGCTCAAAGGGGACATTGAGTTCGATCGCGTTAGCTTCGGCTACAGCCAGGAAGCGGATGTTCTGAAAGAAGTCTGCTTCCAGATCAAGGCCGGGCAAATGATTGGCATCGTCGGGCCCACCGGTAGCGGCAAATCGACTATCGTCAGCCTTATTCCCCGCTTCTATGATCCGCTCTCCGGCAGGGTGAGCCTCGATGGAACCGATCTCCGCGACTTCCGGATTCGCGGCCTTCGCAGTCAGATTGCTTACGTCTTGCAAGAGACTGTGCTCTTTCACGGCACCGTCGCTGACAACATTGCTTATGGCAAAGGGAGCGCCACACACGATGAAATCGTGGCCGCCGCGAAACTCGCCAACGCCGACGAATTCATCGCAAAGATGCCTCAAGGCTACGACACGATGGTCGGAGACCGCGGCGACACCCTTTCCGGGGGCCAACGCCAGCGCATCGGCATCGCCCGCGCCATCATTCGCGACAGCCCCATCCTGATTCTCGATGAACCTACCGCGGCGCTGGACAGCGAATCTGAAAAGCTGGTGATGGACGCCCTTGAGAAATTAATGAAAGGCCGCACCGTTATCGTCATTGCGCACCGTTTGAGCACCATCCGCGATGCAGATAGAATCCTGGTTATGAAAGATGGAGCGCTGGCGGAACAAGGGAACCACGATCAGTTGATGACGCTCGGCGGCCTTTACGCCGGCCTCTACAAGACGCAATTTGCGCGGGAGGCGCCGGCCCATTCGGAAGGGAGCGCCGTTGGCTCGGAGGGAAAATGTCGCACTCACTGATTGTGCTTCCGGATCAGACCGCCAAGCCCATCCTGGACGCCATTCGTGGCGCAAAGAAATCCCTGCGCGTGAAAATGTTTGTCTTCTCGCATCCGGCGCTGCTCAAGGCAGTCGTCGACGCTAAGAAACGCGGCGTGCACACACGAGTCATGCTGAATCCCGCCCGCCGCGACGGCGAGCCCGAAAACGAAATTACGCGAAAGAAATTAAAGGCCGCGGGTGTCGACGTGCTTGACACCAACCCTGCTTTTGACGTCACTCACGAAAAATCCATGGTCGTGGACGATCGCCTCGCCTTCGTCCAATCGCTTAACTGGGCCACGAAGAATCTCACCGGTACGCGCGACTACGCCGTCGTCACCACGCACGGCAAGGAAGTGAACGAAGTTATCGAATGTTTCGACGCGGATTGGGCCCGCAAGTCCTTCCCGGAACACAGCGGCACTTTGCTCATTTGGTGCAACAAAAACGGCCGCGACCGTATCGCCCAGTTCATTGACGACGCCAAGCACACCTTGTTCGTCCAAAACGAGCGCTTCCAGGATTCCGTCATCATCGAGCGACTCGTCCGTGCCAAAATGCGTGGCGTCAAGGTTCACGTGATGGCACGCCCGCCCCATAAGCTGAAAAAGGACAAACTTATCGAGGGCGTCAGCGGTCTTCGCATCATGGACGACGTGAAGATCAAAGTCCACAAGCTGAAACACCTCAAACTCCACGGGAAGATGCTCCTCGCCGACCAGGCTCGGGCCATCGTCGGCTCCATCAATCTGGCGCCGGGAAGTTTCGACAGCCGGCGTGAGTTGGCGATCGAAGTCCACAAAGACGAACTCGTCCAGCATCTCCAGGAGGTTGTTCATCACGACTGGAAACACTCCCATCCTCTGGATTTGTCGAATGAAGGTCTGCTCGAGGAAATGACCAGCCACAAGATCGACGCCGCGGAAGAGCTGGCGCTCGCGCCGAAGCGTCGCAAGTAGCGCTTAAGGCTCGCAATCCCAAACTCGTTTCTTCACCCGATGTGACGTGTCGCTATTGACCATAGGCCACATTCGGGGGGTGCTCCGCCGGTGGCGCTCATGCCGGCGAAGTCTTTCTTGGGGTTAGGGGGAGTTGCCAATGAAGAATGCAAATCGGGTGCCATCCCAAGCCGCCGCAAATGAGTGTCTTAGCGGAAGGCAAATCCCGGGAGGCTCGCGAATTCACGAGAGTTCGGGAAGAAAGCCTGGAAATGCTCGTAACCGACTTGAGAAACGCGCACAAAACAAGGCAGTTAGCTTTGGCCTGCGGGTTGCATTTCACCTTAGAAGGGGAGTTTGAAACATCCCGCGTCAGTCGTTGGAGGTACGTTTTATGTCCAGCATCGCAATGTTGCCACGCACAGCACTTTTCCGCATCAAGAGAGGAGCATTCTGGTCTGGTGACCTTGGTCTTACCCTGATTACGATCTCTCTGTGCGTTCTTGTTTTCATCATCACTCCAATGCGAGAGGCCGGCGTCTCGGGCAGGATTCTGGTTGACTTGCTCATGATGGCGCTCATGTTGTTCGCTGCCATTGCCGTTAAACAGACCCGTTTCGACACCATACTGGCGATCACCCTGATCTCGGTGACAGCGGTTCTACTGGGGGCGGCTCGCCTGTATCCGACGCCGCTGCTGCACCAGCTTGGCAGCGTTTTTTCAACCCTTGTACTGCTCTTTTACGTCCGCATCGTGCTGCTGGTGATGTTCCGCGGAGGACCCATTACCTGGAGCCGCATCCAGGGTGGAGTGAGTGCCTATCTGCTGATCGGGATGGCCTGGGCTTCGGCATTTCAGGTCATTGAGCAATCCCGGCCTGGTTCCTTTCGATTCGTCACAGCGCCGGGGGATCTTGACCAACTGATCTCCAAGCTGACTTACTACAGCTTCTGCACGCTCACAACCGTGGGTGGCGAAGTTGCTCCAGTCTCTCCGATTGCGCGATCGCTCACCGTGGCCGAGGCGACGGTGGGCCAACTCTTCCCTGCAATTCTTATCGGTGCCCTCGTCGCCATGGCCATGCAATCACGAGCAAAATCTTAGTCAGAAGGAAAGCGAGCATGTCATCGTGGCTTGAACAGATCGATCCCGTCGGCCATCGACGCATTAAGGGCCTGCGTCTAGTTACGGCCTACGGCCTTGCTGCGATCTTGGGCAGAGTGCTCCATCGTTCCTACGAATTTTCGGGCGGCCAGTCCCTTAGCTACCTTGCCGCAGGCTTCGCACTTTGGGCGAGCGTTTCCGAAGGTCAGACGACTCGCTGGTTGTCGGCGCGCGACCTTGCAATTCTGAATGGCGCCGCGGTCTTCGGCGCACTGATGTTTGTCGGGTTGTCTTCGCTTCCGATCCGGCTTGGTCTAGCCGGTCCCGAATGGATTCTGATCACCGGCGCGTTTCTCGTTGGATATCTCAAACGATTTGGAATCCTCGGCGCGGGCGTCGGCTCCCAAATTTATATTGGCCAACTCCTTGCGTACGGTGTCAACATCACGCCGCAGGATGTGCCAATGGTGTTGCTTGCTGGGTTGACAGCTGGGGTAACTTCTATCGTTGCTCAGGTGTTCCGTCGACCGGTTGAGCCGCCGATGCCCACAACCGTGTATGCCTCGGTTCCTGATAGTCGGGTACCGTTAGAATTGCGCATGGCGCTACAGTCCGCTATTGCGGCTCTTGTCATCGTCCTACTTAGCAGTGTCATTCACTTGCAACAGTCCGCCTGGGCCATTACTGCGAGCACCTACGTGATTGCTGGTTCCGCTTCTGGAACTGCAGATCGCGTTCGTCGGCGCATTGTTGGAACTTTGATTGGTGTGCCACTCGGAATCCTCTGTTTGCCGATTTGCTTGCACTTGCCACCGTTAGCATGGATGCTCGCCGCTGTGGCAATGATCATTTACGCCATTGCATTGCCCGACCGTTATGATGTCGCGTGCGCGGCCTACGCATTTACACTTATGGTGACTCTGGCCGTGAGCGGAGAAACTTCCATATCCGTTTTGGCGGCACGAGCATGGGAAACATTAATCGGCGGATCGCTTGGCGTGGCAGCCGCAAGGTTCATCTTACCGCTAGCACGTGTCACAGCGTCAGATCAGAAACCGCAACTCCTCCGACCAAACACATTCCCTCCAGCCAGCTTTGGAACTTCTCAGCGGAGTACAACCGTAAAACAAGTTGCTTCCACCCGATCTACCGTGCCAGAAATCAGCCATTCGAACACTTCGGGCCAGAAGTCCGGAACTGGGAAGTGTGAGATTCGCCGGACTCCCGGGGAACACATCTCTCAATAACTCCTCTGGGTTTCTTGATTTTCGCGAACCAGATTCTCAGTTCTTCCGTTACAGGCGGAAGGCTCAGTGGGGCGAAATACGGTCACAGACCGAATGCTGAACGAACTGCCCGGACCTTTCGGAAGACAGCCTTGAAACCAAATTAATCACAACTTGCCGGAGCCGAGACAAACCGAGGGGAACCAACAAGTTCTAACAAAACGAGGCAAATCAGATTCACCTTCTCTTCTCAGTTTTCGCTTTTATTTATTGGCATTCGTCACAATTCGTATGACACCCACCTGACACCGCAGTCTGCACATCCTTGTGGGCAAGAAACTCACGCTCAGGCGGCGGTTTGCTAATTCATCCTGCCCTGTTTGTACTCACACTCATTCATTTGTTTTCAACGATTTAGGTTGCTCTCATTTGCGTCAGAAACCCTCATTTGCGGACTAGAGTGCACCCAGAGTGCACCAACTCTCGTTCCGAGGGTGGGTGCGCTCGCTTCGCGTGGAAGCGGCGCGGCAACACTTGGAATCTCGCAATCTATCCCTCAAGGAAATTGCGCGCGTCACGGGCTTTCGCGATGAGCAAGCGCTGGGTAGAGCGTTCGAAGATCAACTGAAAATGAATCCCAAGGAATACCGCGAGCGCTTTGGTCTTAGGACATAGGTAATGAACAATCACCCCTCGCATCGTCCTCTTATTTAAGGCCGGAAGATATTCCAATTACTTCGACCTAGTTCGCTGGATTGGGTTTTTGTGTCTGGAGTTCTCCGGACATCATCGGCAATCTTCTCGCTTTTCTTGAGACGGTTTGGTTAGGTACGGCCAAACGTACCACACTGCGACGATGCCGTAGACGACAACGCTCGTAAGAAGCTGCATCCAGAATATTTGGGTCGAGTCCATTTCAGTGCTCCGGTGATTTTAGATCTCCGTAGTCTCGCGCTACTGTTTGTTCAGCCAGTCGCGTACTCCTCATTCAGGTTCCGCTCTGGGTCCATTCCGGATAGTCGATATAGCCCCGTCCGTCGCCGCCGTAGAAGCTCTTCGTGTCGGGCGCGTTCAACGGCCCGCGACGACTTAGGCGCGTGGGCAGATCCGGGTTCGCGAGGAAGAGCCGGCCATAGGCGACGGCATCGGAAGATCCGTCCGAGACCGCACGCTCCCCACGCTCAGCATCGTATCCCCCGTTGGCGACATAGATCCCCTTCCATGCCGAGCGCAAGCGTTGGAAAAAGTCTGCCTTGCAATCGACAGGGACAGCGTCTTCCACGACGTGCAGGTATCCGGGCCGGTGCCCGTTGAGCACGTCCACAACGCGCGCGAATGTTTCCTCTGGATTTGCATCGCCCATGTCGTTGAAGGTGCCGAGGGGAGAAATGCGTACCCCAACGCGACCCCGATCCCAGACGTTTACGACTGCCTCTACGACTTCACCGAGAAAGCGCACCCGGTTCGCGGCACTGCCTCCGTAGGAGTCGGTGCGGACGTTCGATTTCGACCGAAGAAACTGGTCAATCAGGTAGCCGTTGGCGGCGTGAATCTCCACGCCATCGAAGCCAGCGGACTTGGCATTGAAAGCAGCGTGACCATAATCTTCGATGGTGCTCCGGATCTCCGTCAGGCTAAGCGCTCGGGGCTCAGAAACATCGACAAACCCCGTCTGAACGACGGTCTGCGCGCGTGCCCTAATCGCGGAAGGCGCCACCGGGGATGCGTTTCCCGGCAACAGGCTGCTGTGAGAGATTCTGCCCACGTGCCAGAGTTGGAGAAAGATTCGCCCACCCGCCCTGTGTACAGCATCGACGACCGGTTTCCAGCCGGCGATCTGCTCCTCCGAATGAATGCCTGGTGTGTTGATATAACCCTTGCCCATGGGCGAGATCTGCGTCGCCTCCGTGACAATCAGGCCAGCGGAGGCACGCTGGCTGTAGTACGTCGATGCCAACTGGCTGGGTACCCCGTTTGGCGTCGCGCGATTTCGGGTCATTGGTGCCATGAAGACACGATTGCTGACTGTCATGCCGCCGAGAACGATGGGGTCGTAAAGACTTGTCATACTGAGGCCCTCTCTGCTCGTAGATTCTTCGAAACCCCAAACGCAGTGAGCAACGCGACGAGGAGAACAACCCCCGGAATCACAGGCGGCTTAATACCTAGAGGAAGAACGCTAGCAGGCACCTGAGGCTGCAGGTGGACATAGATTGCCGTACCCATCTGAACAACAAGCATCAAACACGCCAGTAGGAGGAGTTGGCCTCTCCTTTTAACAGCCAACGATCGTCGAAGCCATGCCAGTAAGAAGAGGCCCCCGGTAACCATTTCCGCCAATTTGCCTGCGAGAATCGCCTCCTGGGGTAGATGACTCTGTTGAATCTGAATCTCAAACCATCCACGGAACGGCTCGAAGAATTTGAGGAATCCGAACGTGAACATCAGGAGTCCCAGGAATAGCGATAGAGCTTTGGTTTGGCCACGAGACATTGTCTTAACCCTCGGATTGAAACGCCTCATCCAATTCAGTGGGAGAAATATGATCCAGATAGTTGCTCATCGTCTTGAGGGCCACGCCGATCAGAACCTCTTGTATCTGGTCCTTACGGTATCCTGCGGCAAGGAAGTTCTCGATCGTCTGCGCTTCCAAATGTCCACGCTTGGAGACAATCTCCCTTGTGAGGACCACGAGTGAGTTGAGCTTCGGATCGGGCAGCGTCAGATTGGACCTGACGGCGGTAACGATCTCGGCCGGGACGTGCAGGAAGGCCTTCAGCACCGTGCTGTGAGCGGCCGTGCAATACTTGCAGCTATTTACAACGCTGGCGGCGAGTAGAACGATGGAGCGCTCCACAGCACTCAGGCTCCCCTTCTCAAATACGCCTTCCAATCCCAGATATCCCTCAAGCATAACGGGGGAGTTCGCGAACACGCCAAAGAGGTTGGGAATGAATTTAAACGACTTTTGGATCTTTTCTAGAAGTGGACGAGACTTCTCCGGGGCAGCTTCTACGCCGAGAGGAGCGAAGAGATTGGTTTGCGTGCTCACAACAGGGGGCTTCCTTTCTGAGAATCGTGAAATAGTAGACAGACATGTCTGTCTACTTCAGGATGATTATAGACAGACAGGGCTGTCTCGCGTCAAGATGAGTTTTATGGGCAATAGCACGAAATCCGACCCGCGGAAGAGAATTCTGGAAGTAGCCGACCGGCTTTTCTACGCAGACGGGATTCGCGCGACCGGCACCGAGAAGATCATGTCCATCGCCGAAGTAGCAAAGGCGACCTTTTATCGGCATTTCGAAAGCAAGGATGCCCTCGTGCTCGCGTACCTTGAAAACCGCGATCGGGCTCTTTGGGACTATCTCGCTAAACCCACGCCGCCAAAGGATCTGCGAGAGGCTCTAATCAAATTCGAACAGATGGCGAGTTGGCCCGAAATAACCGGCTGCCCATTCCTTCGCGTCGCATCCGAATACCCGGATACCGCCCACCCATACCATCGCCTCGCGATCGAACACCAAAACAAGATCCTTGACTATCTAACCAATCTGCTAAAGCCGTTCGCAATCGACAAAAAGGCGGCGGCCACGGCGATCCTGAGCGTCATCGATGGCGCTTTCTCCCTGCGAATGCTCTATGGGAATTCGAAGCGGATTCCGATTCTCGCGCCCGCCGAGGCAATCCTCAAGAGTCTTCAGGGAGTACGACCACAATCCCGCAGATGATCTTGCTGTCATTTGTGGCGAACTACTCCGCTCCTCGGTTGAACCAATCGACGATCAGGCGATCACGGTCGTCGCGGAATCAACAACTTGGCTCGGACCGAAGGCTGGAGTTCGGGTGGAAAAAGGCATTTATGGCAACAGTTGTTCCCCAAACTGTTCCCCACTATCCCACACTCCAAAGAAGGCGAACCGTGGTTTGCTAATTCAATCTCACCTGCTTGGGCCCCTCGCTGTTCACGTATTTTTAACAATTTAAGACACTCTGATTCGCAGGAAATTACCTACTTCTCTGAGTTCTGTGCACAATCCCCCAAAATGGTGAGATCGGCCGAAGTCGCTTGAGCGAGGTACACGCCGGGTACACGCAGCTTGCTGGATCGCGATAAGAATGATGTCGCTTTATATGCTCGACGAATAGTCGTAAACGAAAGTTTCGCGCAAGGTGTCTTGCAAGCGGCCGCGGAACAGTACAGAAAATTAAATGTCCAGGGCTGAAAGCGAGTTCGAACCTCGCTACAAGTCAGGATCCAGTTGTCAGGTAGTCGACGAGCTCTGAAGTAATGGGCGTCAAGTCGAACGATTGCCAGTCTGTTGTGTTTCCTATTTGAAAGATCGTGAGCCCGATGACTTCGGGGCCTTGCTTCATTTGGGCATCGAACCATTTGAGCCACGAGAGGTATTGATCGCTGGTCAACTGCCCTTGCCAGCCTTTGGAGTTTGGTGTTATGTAGCCTCCCTCGCTTAAGACGATCGGAATTCCTGCGAGATTGTTCTGCTCCCGAATTTGACGGTAATAAAGCGCGTAGGCGCTCTCGATGCTTTCGGAAGTGGTCGCGCCAAACGTGTAGGCGTGGTAGCTCCAGCCCCATTTGTATCCCTTCGATTTCATCGTGGCCGCGATCGGAGCAAAGACCGTAACCTGGGAAGGCTGCCCTCCGACCAACGACGCGACTAAGGGGTTGTACCCCGAGTTGTGCATGAGATCAGCAAGGGCCGACCAGAACGAGGAAACCCACATGGCAGTCGTTTGATCGCTGTACCAGTTCGGCAGATTTTCTAGTTCGTTTGGTCCCTCCAGCCAGTCAATTTGATTCGGCTGGCCCGCCGAACTTAGGCCCTGTGCCAACATCTTGTTCCAAAAATCATTTGCTGAAGCGGTGGGATCGTTTGCAGTGGTGTATGAGGCTATGGCCGGAGAAACATAGACTCTGAGAACCACAATCCCCTGCGGGCAGTGGTTCTTGTAATTGGAAATTGCAAAGGAGATCCCTTGTGATGGAGCGACCCATTTCGCGATGCGAGGACATGCGCCGAGCATGGTCATGCTACCCGCATTGTCCGTAGCACCAAGAATGTGAGGACCTAGTTTGCTGGTCGATAACGGCGGCGTAAGCTGTTGATTGGACGAGCCTCCGGCACAGCCCGCAAGCGCGATCGAAACACAGCAAGCAATGCAGGCAAATAAAGGTTTAAGCTTCGTTCTCATTGATGACCTCCATGTCCATAAATTGAAATTGGGCTACTTAGCTTTGGCGCTTACCCGATGCTCATATTGGTGAGCATGGGGAGGTGATAGACGTGGCTATTTCTGGAGAACGGTTCCCGAGGTAGCCTCAGAAAGAGTGACCGCGGTTACGCTCCAGCGCGGGAGCACTATCGAAAAAGATTCAGTCACAGTGCCGAGCGCTTGGGATATGGGCGGTGTCCAGACATTGTTTCGCGAATCGTCGTACTGAGCTTTGCCATATACGACGCTGGTTGCCGCAAGATGCCGCGTGTCGTTAAGGAGCCCCAAATTGATTGAGATATCGCGATCCTGATCAAGATTTATTAGAAGGAGGCCATAGCCTGCGTCGCGTCGCGTCGCGAATGCCCTAACTGTCTTAGGTGTTGAACTAGTTGCAGGTGTAATAACCGCGTCACCAGGCCTGAATGCTTGCTCGACGACTTCTAATGCATTTGCTCGCGGAAAGACTGTACCGAACGACGGTTGGACAACGGATGGGCAAGCAGGATTTGTTCCGCCGGGTATCGCCTCGAAGAGCGACGAGGTGTACCAGCTTTGCCACGAGTAATTCCCCTGCGGTGAGGTAGCGCAAGGTCCGCTGTCAAAGCCTTCCCAAATACCTGCCATCCCGACATTTGCTTTCGTCAACTCACCGAGTACAAGCGCGGTGTATAGCGCCCCCACGATCGTAATGTTTTGAGAGCTGCCGCCGTCTGGACCGGGCACGCCCCATTCACCGACATAAATTGGTGTGTTCGCCTTACCCACGGCCGAAAGTTCGGACTGAAGTTGCGAGATGGCAGAAGTGAAGTACGAATCTGAGTTCAACAATGCTGAATCGCTGATCGCAGTATTGGGAGGACTAGAACCATACCAGTGGACCTCAACGAAATCGAATTTTGCATTTGCCAGAACGGTAGAGTCCCATGGAATAGTGCGACCGCTTACACTGCTGTCCGGTACAACCAGGTCTATCCCAACCTGAATTGAGGGATCTTTGGCTTTCATCAAGGGATAAAACTGCGTTGCCACTAGATTCGCGTATGTCGAGGAGCCCTCTGCGTCAGTTGCGCTGGGAGAAATATTGAAGTCGGGAGTTGTAGGAGAAGCTCCTAAGGTAGGACTTCCGTAATATTGCTCGTTACCAATTGTCCAATATTTTATTCCGTATTTTTTCTGGTTATTGGCATAGTCTACCCAAGCAGCTGCTTCGTTGGGGTCGCCTCCAGCAGTGCACGTGGAGTTGCTACCGTAGTTGACCGTGATATTCACATCTAGGCCCAGAGGTTGGGCAACCTGCTGCATGAATTGATCGAATGTCATCCTCGACACAAGTCCGTAAGGTGCGGCACAGGAAGAAAAAGAATTACTTTGCCAATGGTAGTAGTCCGAGAGCAGGGCGAACGGCCAACGAGCCATTCCAAACTTTGCGTTCTGAAGCATCGTAATCATCGTGCCGTATGTCGGGTTCTGATTTGTCAGATCCATCGCGCCGGTAAAGTTCGCTCCAAATACATTTTTGTTAATCGTCCCTAGGGCCAAGCTCTGCATGTCAATCGACACTTGGGCTGCGCAATTTATCTCGAAGCCCATGCCAGAAGACGAGCCACCGCCCGGACCCGGATTGACGACGGTGATGATTGAAGTTCCCGTCGCCGCTATATCCTGTGGAGCTATCAGTGCTGTTACCTCGGTAGCGCTTACATATGAGGTCGTTCTACGAACACCGTTCCAATTCACGATAGATGCAGGGATGAAATTGCTGCCGTTCACAGAGAGGGTGAGGGCTTTGCCGCAATTCGTGGCAGATGCTGGGGAGAGCGAGGTAATGGATGGGACTGGGTTCGTGCTTGGTGAACCACTTCCTCCGCCGCAGCCCGCAAGCGCGATCGAAACACAGCAAGCAATGCATGCAAAGAACGGTTTGGGCTTTGCTCTCATTGATGACCTCCATAGTCCATAAATTGAAATTGGGCTACTTAACTTCGGCGCTCACCCGATGCTCATATTGGTGAGCATGGGTGAGTGATAGATGCGGCTATTTCTGGCGAACAGCTCCCGAGGTAGCCTCAAAAAGAGTGACCACGGTTACGCTCCAAGGCAGAAGTGTTGTCGGAAAAGGGTTAGTCAACGTTACCAGTGCTTGCGGTGCGGGCGGGTCCAGACATCCTCTCGCGAGGCATAAGTTCCCCCTCCCTACTGATAGATTTCCGCAGCCCCCAGGATACTTTCTCCAGAGCTTCCACCCGCTACCAGCACTCTGCCGTTGGCCAGCAAAGTGGCTGTGTGCAAAAACCGGGCTAACTGCAAGGCACCGGTTTCCGCAGACTTTCCTGTTGCGGGATCAAAGATCTCGGCGTCGGCAAGAACCGGGGCGGCGATACCTTCACCGCCAGCCAACAACACTGTTCCGTCGCCGAGCAGCACAGCCGTATGGGAGTTCCTTGCCACTACCAGATTTCCGAGAGCACTGAACAGCCCGGTCGATGGATCGAATACTTCGATCGCGGCCATCGGACTGTGATTCTCGTCCAATCCCCCGGCAATAAGAACCTTTCCCCCACTGAGCAATGTCGCGGTGTGGGAACTGCGGCCCGCAGTCATGTTCTGCACCGTTGCAAATTGCTCCGTCGCCGGATCATAGAGTTCCGCCGACGCAAGAGGATTGCCGTTCTCGTCTTCGCCGCCAGTAATCAGTACTTTGCCCGTGCTCAAGAGCGTAGCCGTGTGTTGTGCTCTAGCCGTTGTCAGGTTTCCTGTTGCACTGAAGATTCCTGCGACCGGATCGAACAGTTCCGCCGTGGCAAGCGGTTTTTGTGTATTCGGATCATCTCCGCCCACAATCAAAACCTTGCCATTCGGCAACAACGTGGCGGTGTGGAAGAAACGGGCAGCAGTTAAGCTGCTGGTAAAGGCAAAAGTTCCTGTAATGGGATCGTATAGTTCTGCGGACTTGTCGGGCGCTCCACCGGCAACCAAGACTCGCGGATTTGCGCAACTCGCTGCGTTAACGTCACACAAAACTGTCGCCGTATGGCCTGTTCGAGCTGATTGCATTTTTCCAGTGGCAGAGAATGTTCCTGCCGTCGGGTCAAACACCTCCGCGCTGGAGAGAGTCGCTGCCGTGCCACTACCGCCCGCTAACAGCACTTTCCCGCCGCTCAATAGCGTGGCCGTGTGGCCCACCCGAGCATCGGTCATATTTCCTACAACAGCAAAACCATGTGCAAACACCTGAATTATAAAATCTTGTGGCGGCGCTGTTTGTCCGGCTGAGTCCTTAACATTCACAGTCAGGGGAAAGGCTCCCACTCTCGTTGGCTTTCCGGAAAGCGTTCCACTCGAAGCGCCAAGCGAAAGCCCGGGTGGCAATGTTCCCGTCTCGCTCCATGTGTAAGGTTGCAATCCCTGTGTGGCCTGGAAAACGAAGCTATAGGGCTGATTCAATGTAGCGCCTTGCGGAACCGGTACGGCACCAATCACGGGCGGGTTCGATTTGACCTTCACCGGAAAATTACCCGTCGTCTGGGCCGTCGGCTGCCCAGAGTCCGTCAATGTTATGTTTCCCGTCCAAGTTCCCGTCGCCGTGGGCGTTCCCAGAATTTTGCCAGAAGGATCCACCGTCAAGCCGGGAGCAAGCTCTCCCCGCCAGGTGTACGCCGGTATTCCTCCGTCACCTTTGAACGTGTATCCCTGGAAAACGTGCGCCACCAGGTGGCAGGGACTCGAGCTATAACATAACGGCAGCGATAAACAACTTCCGAAACATGGTTCGGTACAATTCCATCCGACGCGTGTCGAACCCCCTGAGAATACGCATTTTTGGTGAACCATTTTTTCGGGACCATAGTCTACGCCGACGGTGCCGTCCGGCAGAGGCCCGGAAGTTATAGCCAATGCCGCCGGTTGAGTGACCACGACCGGCCCGGTGGATCCCGTAACAGCGTCGTTGCTGGTATCCGTCGCGGTAATGCTTTGCGTGCCGGCGGTTTCAAATGTCGTTGCCAATCCCGTTACGCCACCGCCAGTCACGGCAGTGTTCGCGGGAAGCATCGCCTTCGCGTCACTACTCGAAAAATGAACTGTGCCCGAATATGCCGCCGCCACGTTGTTCGCGGCATCCAGCGGCGTGACCGCCAGCTGAAGCGGTGCGCGGGTATTCGCCTCCGCTCCGGAGATTAGCCCAACGCCGAAATGAGTTGCGGAATTGTCGGTCACACTGATGGCGCCAGACTTTGCTGTGACGGCGCTTTGCGTATCCGTCACGCTAATGGTTTGGCTTCCTTTCGTTTTCAGCGTGACCGTGAGCGATGCGACTCCGGCCGAAAGCGCGGAGTCTGTCGGCAACACTGCCTGCGCATCACTGCTGCTGAAATGAACCGCCCCCGCATAGTTGGTTGCGATGTTCTGGAAAGTGTCCAGCGCGGACACATTAACCGTGAACGGAATTCCCACAGTAGATGTCGATGGCGCTGTAACCATAAACTGCGTGGCTACGGCCGGCGATACATTTACCGCACTCAAAGTTCCGTCTGTTAGTCTGCCTGCCAGGTCACTTGCCGTTACGGTCTGGCTGCCTGCGGTTTTGAAAGTGACTTGAAAACTTGCCATACCGCCGGCCAACGCGGAATCTTTCGGCAATACTGCTTGAGCATCCGTGCACATCAGATGGATGGTTCCCGCATAGCTGGATGCAACCGTACCAGTCCCCGTGACCGCTGTAACGGAGATATTGAAGGGTGTTCCCGCTGTCGCACCGCCAGTAGTCGAAGACACAGTCAGCCTTACTGCGGTGGGAGGCGGTGGCGGGGTTTCGACACCACCGCCGCATCCATTCATCTCAATCAAGCAGAAGATCACAGCCAGGATGTAGGTGAGTTTCTTCATAGTGCTTCCTCGGACCTGACACATAGGGTCTGGATTTGCTATCGAGAATCTCTTCAACCAGTAAGGCGTGAATTCGGCGCGGAAACTTGCAACCTGTGGGGCACATCGCGGGGCGGAAAAGAGAGGTTAAAGCGACCCGGTGTTCAGTTGGTAGGACTTAGCTCGGGTGGAGGAGAAGTCCGGAAAATGTCGGCGTGAGTTGACACCCAATCATCAGCAAGACGCTGTGCCGCAGCGATTTGGTCAGGAGTCAGTTTGGAGACCACGATCTCCATTACTTTCTTCTTAGGTGTTCCTTTGCGTTTTGCCAGATCAAGCCACATGTACGCCGCAACGGGATCTTCCGCGACGCCTTTACCGGTGTAAAAGGTGTAGGCGAGGCTGTTGAAAGCCTGCGGGCGCCCTTGATCGGCCGCCTTCTTGAAAAGCTCCAACGCGCGGGATAGGTTTTTTCTTACTCCGGTTCCGTCTTGGTAAAGGTGGCCGAGATTCGTCAGGGCTGCCGGGTAATTTTGTAAAGCGGCTTCCTCATATGGTTGTGCGGCTCGAACATAATCCAGTGCGACTCCTACTCCAGTCTCATAGCAATAACCGAGGTTGAATTGAGCGCCCGCCAGTCCGGCGTTGGCGGTCTTCTCAAAGAACTGGCAGCCACGTTGAGCATCCTTGGGCGAACCGGAACCGGTGACATAGATAAATCCGAGGGCGCTGTCAGCCATGGCCGATCCGTTGGCCGAAGCGAGTTGCAACTATTTCAGAGCTCGACCAATGTCAGCGCTTGCGCCCAATTCCTTAAGGTAAAGCAATCCAAGATTGAATTGCGTTTGCGGATACCATACGATGCAGCGAGAAAAAGACATTCGAGCGCCTTGTGAAAGCCTCGAGGCACTCCCCAACCTTCAAAGTACATACGCCCAATTTCGGTCATAGCCGCCAAGTTCCCACGATCAGCGGACTTCTTGTACCAAATGAAAGTTTTTTGTAGTTCGGCGTTCCCGTCAAGCCCGTGAGATAAGCGTGCCCGACTTCAAACTCATCATCTGAGGAGCCGGACATGAGCCGATGAAGTTCCTGCTCGGACAAAATAGAATTCTTCGCCTCGGAGGGACCATTGGGTTGTTGAGCAAGGCAATGTAGGGTCGTTACGACCGCGATTACGGACCATAGGACGAAGCGCATGGCTGGTGTCCTCGCTCACCTGCTATATGAATTGCGGTTCTATGCGTAAAGGAGTGAAACTGACACGCGACCTGGCATGCTCGGTTAAACTCAAGGCTGCCTTATAGATGGCCTATGCCAGCTATGGTAAGCTTACCAACCTAACCGAACGTCTGCAGCCAGCGCAAAGCCACACACATGCCGTCCCCTTCGACTCACGACTTGACCGGCCTCCTTCACGCCTGGCGGGCAGGAGACAACTCGGCTTTGCAGAGACTTGTGCCCTTAGTTCATCGCGAATTGCGCAGAGCGGCTCGCTACTACATGGCCGGGGAGCAGAAGGGGCATGTCTTACAAACGACCGCCCTCGTAAACGAGGTGTATCTCCGGCTTATGGGCGTTCAGAAGGTCAACTGGCAAAATCGCGCGCATTTTGTGGCGATTTGCGCTCAACTGATGCGACGCGTACTGACTGATGAAGCGCGAAAGCGAGGCTATCAGAAAAGGGGTGGGGGCCTAACTCGCGTGGGCCTAAGTGACGTCGAACTACCTACTCCGCCGCCAAACATGGATTTTGCGGCCCTCGATGAGGCGATCGTCAAGCTTGCGAAGCTGGACGAAAGAAAAAGCAAGGTCGTCGAATTGCGGTTCTTTGGCGGGCTCGACGTTAGAGAAACTGCCGAAGTGCTGGGAGTCTCAAGCGACACGGTGATGCGAGACTGGAAGTTCGCCAAGGCGTGGCTGCTGCGAACAATCAGCGAAGGAGCTGGCGATGAATCCTGAGCGGTGGCGGCGCGTTGAGGAGCTGTACCACGCCGCAATAAGCGCTCAGGGCAACGAACGCGAACAACTGCTCAACTCCGCGTGTGCGGGTGATCAAGAACTCCGAAAAGAAGTCGAGTCCCTACTTTCTTTTGCCGGACGCGACACGGAATTGTTTGAAAAAGGCGCCTTGGAGCATGCCGCCGAAATATGGGCGTCAGCTTTTGACGGCGATGATCCCCTTGGCTCATTAAAAGAAGGAGCGCAAATTGGCCGGTTTCGGATCATTAGTAAGGTCGGCCTTGGCGGCATGGGAGTTGTTTTCAAGGCGGAAGACACTAAATTGCTTCGTATTGTTGCGCTGAAGCTCCTGCCGCCTGAACTCGCTGACGATTCCGTGGCAGTTCAACGATTTCGAGCGGAAGCGCACGCAGCCTCAGCGCTCAATCACCCCAACATTTGCACAATTTATGACATTGACGAAACCCCGGGTCGCCCATTCATTGCCATGGAATTCCTGGAAGGCGAAACGCTCGAACGGCGAATTGGGGGCAAGCCACTGCCCATAGCGTCGCTGTTACCACTCGCTCTGCAACTCTCGAGCGCGCTGGAAGTTGCTCATGCCAGCGGGATCATTCACCGAGATATCAAGCCAGCCAATATTTTTGTAACGACGAGAGGAGAGGCGAAAATACTCGATTTCGGATTGGCCAAATCACGGGCTCCCGCTGGTTCCAGAGCGGCAATCGACTCTCATGAGGGGCCAGTTCAGGGGCAAGCAAACGTTGACCCGTCTCTTTCATTCACGGGCCTGGCATTGGGAACCGCGGGGTATATGTCACCCGAGCAAGTGCGTGGTGAGAGGCTAGATGCACGCACTGATCTTTTCTCCTTTGGCTTGGTGCTTTACGAAATGGCCAGCGGGCAACGGGCCTTTCGCGGCGAGACTCGATTTCAGTTGCAAGAGGCAATCCTTGAGCAATCACCCACGCCAGTCAATACGCTGAACCCAAAACTGCCTTCTCGGCTTTGTCACATTATCGGAAAGGCACTCGAAAAGGACCGGGAATCACGCTATCAGACAGTGTCCGAGATAGCCACGGATTTGCGACAGGTCCAAGAGAATCTGCGCTCGCGAATCCCCCGCAGGATTTCGGCATTGGCAGGAAGTCTAATCATGGTTTTAGCGATGCTAATCGTGTGGCTCGCAATGCGGACGCGGAAAACGCCAACCCAACCCATATTGCGCCAGCTAACGGCCAATTCGCCCGAAAATAGGGTGCTGGCTGGGACTATTTCGCCTAACGGCAACTTCTTGGCATACACAGACGGAAAGCGGCTGTACCTCAAGACGATTCAGAGTGGCGAGATCAAGGAAATTCGTCAACCAGGAGTTGCTGGCTTTGAAGACTTCGTATGGGACTTAGGCGCATGGTTTCCGGATGGCCAAAGATTCTTTGCGAATGCCCAACCCTCGCCGACCGCGCCCCCTGCGGTCCGTCTCCACGAATCCAGCGCTTGGGTTGCGTCAGTCGCTGGCGGCGCGCCGACTCTATTCAAAGACCCCGCATTGGTTTACTCCGTCTCTCACGACAGCTCTCAGATCGCTTATGGAGAAAAGTCTGGCAAATTCGGTCCGAGGGAGATTTGGTTATCGAACAAAGACGGGACGGGCGCGCATAAACTGTACGAAACCGACGAAAATAGCGCAATCTGCTGCGTCAGCTGGTCAAAGAATAACAGTCGAATTATCTATATAAGAACGGACCAGTCGGGAGATACATTTCTTAGCCGGGATTTGAAAGGAGGTACTGCGGTCCCGCTACTAGCTCCACCAGAAACAAAGCGAATCCGTGATTATATCTGGTTGGAAGACGGCCGATTTCTCTACTCCGTCGAAGAACCGGTGTCCCATTTGGGGCAAACGTGCAATTTCTGGACGATGCGAGTCGATCCACAATCCGGAGAAATCGTAGAGCCTTCCAAGAGACTGACTATGTGGACAGAAGGCTGCATGACGGTATTGAGTGCGAGCAGGGACGGCCAGCGCGTCTCATTCTTGCGATGGTCTTCTCGAGCATCGGCCTATATCGCAGATCTCTCCGCAAACGGAACTAGAATTCTGAATATGCGCCGATTTCCGAAAAACGAGAGTTCCGAAGCAATCAATGATTGGACTTCGGATAGCAAAGCTGTAATTTTTATTTCCAATCGCAGTGGCAGCTACGGAGTATACAAACAGGCAATAGATTCAGAGATTGCTGAACCACTGGTTTCCATGGGATATAGCGGTATGCCGCATATCAGTCCGGACGGAAACTGGCTACTCTATCGCGGATCGGTGCAAGGAACTGATGTGGCTCAAATCTGGACGGTGCCCACACCTATTATGCGGGTGCCGATCGATGGCGGAACACCGCAACAGTTGTTCGAGAGCAAAGCATATGCAGAGATGGCCTGCACAAAATCTGCGGGCGGACTTTGTGCAATTGCTGAACCCTCGGACGATCTTAAGCAGGTTATTGTTTCGTCTGTCGAGGTTTCCAAAGGGCGCGGGGCAGAGTTGGCGCGTTTTGATATTGATCCCAAATTGAACGACTGGTGGTTCGACCTTTCTCCGGATGGGAAACTAATTGCGGCAACTCCCAGCTCTATGGGACCACTCTACATAATCTCCCTGCGCGGTGAACCGATCAGAAAGATTCAGATGAAGAATTGGCATGATTTACTGGCATTTACCTGGTCCGCCGACTCCAAGGGGTTGTTCGTGGTTGCTGGAATCACCGAAGGAAGAGCGATCATCCACACGGACATGGAAGGAAATGCCAAGCTCTTGTGGACCCTCGAAGGTGACTCTGGAGAGACTCTGGTGCAACCATCTCCTGATGGCAAGCATTTGGCCATCGCGCGCTGGACTACAAATGGAAACATGTGGTTAATGGAACACTTCTAACGAACAACGAGCCCTAGAACTGCAACTGCGCTTTGATCTGAATCATCCGAGGGGCGGCGTCGCCACCAAATCCGCTCCCCAATATACTGGTTGGAGGCTGTTGGAGGCTAGAAATTTGGCCGAACGTCGAGCTTGAAAGACCAGCATCTGGAAATCCAAAATTAGGGTGATTAAAAACATTGAAGAATTGCAGCCCGATTCCCAGGGCAATGGATTCGTGCCGAGGCAGCTTCGTATTTTTCATAATTGAGAAATCCGAATTGAAATAGTGTGGTCCGCGAAACCGGTTTCGTCCCTGTCCAAGTGACACTTCACGACCGTTACAGAGACCTGCAGCGTTAGGCAAATTCCCCTTGTTAAAATCCGTTGCGCAGCCAGCTTGAATAAAGCGGGCTTGTGGGTTGGGGGTGATGCGGTCTGACTGGACTTGAGCTGGCTGACACGGATGTAGTGCGAGAGGAAGTGCGGCCCCTTCTCCACATGCAGGATCTGGACCGAGCGGACCTGCGGGCACGGCGTAAAGCAGGCCGAAATAATTATTCGAGGTCAGGGCGCCGGATTGCTGGTAATCGAAAACAGTGTAAGGAAATCCAGTGCGAGCAAAAATCGTTCCTGAAATCTGCCAACCGTTTACAAGGGCGCTGTGGCCATGGCCACGGAAAATGGAACTGAGAGGTAATTCCCAAACATAATTTGCGTTCAAAGAGTGGCGCACGTCATGGTCGGCGGAACCGTAACTTCCTCGCGGATTGCCGGGATCCTGCACAGAAGTCAAAGAGGCACTCGTAAAGATAAAATTGCCGCTGCTGGAGACTTCATCTAGGGCATGCCCATAGGTGTAGTTTGCCTGGAAGATTCCGCGTCCCCAACCGTTGATCCGGTGCTGAAACGAAATTATCGCTCCGTTATAGTTGGATATTGCGCTCGAAAGAAGCTCTGTCATCTGACTAAACCTTGGATCAGGCGCACAGTCGGAGATGGGTCTGCTACACCGTCCAGCCGACAATGAGCCAAATCCGAAGGCATTCATATTTGGATTCAGCAGCGAACCGTGGATGCCGTGATGTCCATAGTATCCAAAAGTAACGGATGTGTCGGATGTAATGGCTCGCTGCCACTCCAGGCTCCAACGCTGGTATTGTGGCGAGCGAGTGCGTTTTCCCGGGTCGCTGATCGCCGGAGGAGTAAAATCTGGCACGGCCCTCTTAATTTGTGCCAGGTTTTCCCCAGCGTAAAACCCCTTCAGAAAAGCTGCGTTTGAGTCCATCGCTGTCTCAAAGAGACTAGAAGACTCGTCTGGCGCAATACTTCCTCCAGCCACGGAGTAGGAATTGAGAAGCGGTGGGTTGCCCGAATACGAGTCGACGAACCTGCCGGGCAGAGGATCGTAGAAAATGCCGAAACCCGCGCGCACCACCGACGTGTGAGAACCTCCAAATGGTTGCCACGCCAGGCTAAATCGGGGGGACCAAAGGACGCTGTCGGTCGCCGCAAATGCCCGGCGTTGATTCACCAGAATGGCCTGAGTGTACGGGACGGCGGGATCGTGATTTAGCGATTCAAAGGGTTGGGCTAAGCGGGCGAAGCATCGGTCCTGACATACAGGATTGGAATAGTGTTCAGCTCGCAACGCAAAAGTCAAAGTTAACGCCGGCCGGATGTGCCACTCATCATTTGCATAGACAGACAATTCCGAGAAAGTGATCGGCAGCTTGCCTTGTGACGTAAAGGCAATCGCCAGGCGACTAAAGTCTGTGTCGGGCGTCGCTGGATCGATTCCCCCTTCGAAAAAAGCGCGAAGAGTCTGAACATCCAAATGACCAATTGCCGCTGATCTGTTCGGAAGTTCGCTCCAATTGATTCGCTCAAACAGTCCTCCGAACCCGAGATTGTGGTTGCCTGTTATTTTTGCAACGTCGTCTGACACTTGATACTGAGCATTGTAACGGCCATAACCGAAGGCGGTAATATTTGCACCACCCCCGAGGGCTGTGTAGGGCCCCTGCACAAAATTCAGAGTCGTAGGAAAAGCTGCCAATGCCTGAGTTGGATTCCTCAATTGGTAGATCCCAGCGAAATAGGAACCCGCCAGCAAGAGCTGATTTGTCGCTGAGGAGCCCAAACCGTGAGTTTCTTGAATCTGCCCCTGAAACCAAGGCTGAGTGAAGTCGGCATCGAACAGTGGGCTGATCGGATCGGTCGCGATCGCGCCCTGACCGCCATCATATTGCAATCTAAAAAACACACGGTCATTTTTCCCAATGTTCCAATCAAGGCGACCGGAAACTAGAGCATCTTGGCTAGGGCGACTACGACTCTCAAAGAAATATCGCGAACACGGAACAGTCTGGCCAAGCCCGGTCGTTTCATCCACAAAGCCACTGCATCCCAACGGATCGTACGGAGTAGCTCCAGGCCAGGTTGGTTTTGTTCCGGCCGCAGAATCGTACAGTCGGAACGTGGCCCGGTAAAAATTAAGAGTTGCCTCACTGAACCTGGGATCGGTGCTTAAGTTGGTCAATGTCGCCGTTTCAAATTTCGCGCTCGGAATCGTCACGAGAAACTTCTGCGGAATGGTGATTCGCAGTCCTTCACTGTCGAAAAAGAAGAAAAGAACATTCTTTTTGATCGGTCCGCCAAGAGATCCCGCCCATTGGTTGGCGATTGAAAAAGGGCGAGGTGATTGAAACGCGTTAGCGAACCAGTCGTTCGCATTGAGAATGCGTCCGTTCCAGTAGTATTGAAGGTTCCCGTGAAAAGAGTTGCTGCCAGACTTCGTGACATAGTTGATGTTACCGCCGGCGGCTCCTCCAAACTGGCCGGAATAGCCAGTGGTCACAATCCCAGCCTCCTGCACCTCGTTCTGACCAAGAAGCAGGATAAGTGCTCCCACCTGGCTTAGATTTACCGCATTGTCGTTATCGTTCATCCCGTCGATCGTATGAAGGTAGGAAAATCCCGGCATGCCGAGAATGGAAAAATTCGCTCCGCCCTGAACATCGGTGTTCATTACAACCCCCGGAGCAGTCTGCACTCCATAAGTCAGGTCGTTTCCAGGATTGGGAAGCTCGGATATTTGTTGCTGGTTCATCGCCGCAGAAACATCTCCATTTTCGGCCCGCAGCAATGACTGGTCATCCGTTACCGTAACGGTCGTACTTCCGCTCGGAAGCTGCAATACGACGTTCAGCGTAACTGCCGGCCCAACGGCCACCCGGACCGTTTTGTTCGCGATTCGTAACTGTGGGTGCGAAACGGCGAGCGAATAGTCGCCCGGGGCTAGGAAGAAAAATTGGTAACTTCCTTCTTTGTCTGTTGTTTGTATCTGTACTGTCTGCGTGGCAATATTGACTAACTTCACCGTCGCACCAGGCACGGCCGCGCCGCTCGGGTCAGAAACGATTCCCGCGAGTCCACCGGACGCGGTTGTCTGCGAACTTAACCCGATGGGAACAACAAGCGCTGTTCCTGCGAGCAGAGTGATGGCAAATCGTATCCTCATGGGTACACCAAATAACCAGTGGCGATTCTTTGGCCTGATTTCTTGACGATTCCCAGTGAAACCTCGCGAGGATGTTAAGCACGCAACGATGTTCAGTCAACAACTGCGGAGGGAGCACGTCGCTGTACGACGGGAACGATCCCTACTTGACGCGACACCACATCACGAACGGCGTCGAGCCGCGCTGAAATCAATGTCGTCTCTGCCAAGCTTGAACTCGACAAGATCGCGATCATCGGCCTTGGCGGGACCGGCGCCTACGTCCTCGACCTCACGGCAAAGACTCACGCCAAGGAGATCCATCTCTTCGACGGAGACACATTCTTCCAGCACAACGCTTTCCGTTCGCCGGGCGCGGACTCAGGAGAGGAACTTGAACAGAAGTTGCCGAAGACCGAATATTTTCTGCGCATGTACTCGAAGATGCGCCGCGGAATCTTCAGCCACCCGGTCTACATTGACGCCTCGAATGTCGACCAGCTCCGCGATATGAAGTTCGTCTTTCTCTGCTTCGACGCCGGCAGGGCCAAGGAACTCGTGGTCGAGAGCCTCGAAAAGTTTGGCATCCCTTTCGTCGACGTCGGCATGGGCGTCTACCTATCCGGGGACTCCCTGGGCGGCATCGCTAAAACCACGACCAGCACGCCGACTCAGCGCGACCACATCAGGGCGAAAGGTCGCATTTCCTTCACGGCCGGCGACGGCAACAACGAATATGATCAGAACATTCAAATTGCCGACCTCAATGCGCTGAACGCGGCGCTCGCGGTCATCAAGTGGAAGAAGCTCTTCGGCTTCTACCGCGATTTCGAAAAAGAGCATCACTGCACGTACACGATTGACGGCAACAAACTCTTCAACGAGGATCAGGCATGAAGCGCCAGACCGCCCTCACCCACGAGTTTGTCGAATACATCCCCGACCAGCTCAAGGAGGGCATTCTTTACATCTCCATTCCCTTCGCCACCGTGGCCCACAAGTGCTGCTGCGGGTGCGGTCAGGAGGTTGTGACGTCCCTCAGTCCCACTGACTGGATGCTTATTTTTGACGGACAGTCCATCTCCCTGGACCCGTCCATAGGAAACTGGAGCTTTCCTTGCAAATCTCACTACTGGATACGCGGCGGCAAGGTCCGATGGGCCGCGATGTGGAGCCAGGATGAAATCGACGCCGGCAGAGCAGCCGACCGGATGGCGAAGGACAAGTATTATGGTGGCCGCGACGCTGTCCCGCAGCAGGACGGCCGCAAACGGCCCTTCTGGCGGAAATTAAAGTGGTGCTAACAGCTCAGACGCGCGCGATCGCGCCCCGCAGTCTCTCGGCCAGTGCGCGCTCCCGCTCATAACGGTCGGCGGCAAGCGTCTGCTCCTCGGGGGTAAGCTCCAACAGGAAACGGAATCCCCTGACGCAGTCAGCGCAGATTCTCTCGCGATCGATATTCGCTTCACGGCGAACGAGGTCGCGAAGATCGTCCCAGTCGAAATCCTTGCCGTCCTCGAACTTCTGCATCAACCGCGCCGGATCGAAACTGTCCTGCGCCTGCCAGAGTTTCAGCACCACGAGCCTGCGAATGCGATCCTGGTCGAGCGGCCGCGTGGCGTACATTCCCAGATCATAGATGTCGCGCGCCTTGTTGCGCTGATAGCAGGCCCGTATTTTTTCGGCCAATATCTCGGGCAGCGCAAGGCATGTGATTTCAGCCGGCGCGAACGGCAGCAGCTCGAAGTAGCTCTGCTCGCGCTGCGCCAGCCGTTCCGGCGCCAGCGTCGGCGTCTCGCGGCGGCTGATCTGCAACTTGATTTCGCTGTCGCCCGAAGGGTTCCATTCATGCGCGTAGGTGGGATTTACGCCCCATGACATTCCGTCCACCGTTTCGTAATAGCTGTCGTCGGGAATCCCGAATTTAAGGCCGTGAAATTCCGCCTCGAAAGCGCCCATCATGTCGAGGATGACGTCTTCGTGATCGTGCTCTTCAAGCGCGGTGAAATCCAGGTCCGTGGAAAACCTGCCCTGGCTGCCGATGAACATCTTCCGCAGGCAGGTCCCGCCCTTGAAGGCGAGCCTTTTCAGGACACCTTTTTCCGAGAGGAGCTGGAGCAGGAAGGTCAAAACCACTTCTTTTTCCGCAATCATCATGTCGCGCAAACCGGACTGCGCCGAGTATCGCCTTACCTCTGTGAGCGTAAGCATCCCTACCCGCCTTTCTTCAGCATCCTGCGGCGTCCAAGACCGGCGCTCTCGCGCAAATCGTCGCGCGCCACGTTGACGAAGAGGCGCCACGTCTTGTCATAGCCGACCGCCCCCTTCACCTCGACAGCGGGTTTCGGGCCCATCCATGTCCGCGGCCCGTGCGCGGCCAGACCCAACAGCCGCACGCGTGCATCGGGCGGCATTTCCGCCTCCACGTGATCCATCACCCATCCGAAGCGACGAACGAGCGCCGTCGAACCAATTCGTTTCAGATATTGCAACGACTTTTCCCAATCAAGGCGGCGGCTCGCCGCCGCCAAAATCGAGGCGGCCTCGGCTTCTCCTCCGGCCAGCGACGGACGGTCGATGCAGTCGATTGCCGTTTTTTCCCGGTCCGACATCATCACCTTGTAGCCGAGCACATCCACAGGTACGAACCCGAAGAATTTCTCCGGCTTGGGATTCACTACGCGCACGCGGCCTTCTCCCACGTCGCGCGCGCGCACCCGTGCGGTCGTCACCACGAAGATCACGCGGCGGTGCTGTGTCGTCATCCCGTAGTGTTCGGCGGCGGTGCCGTAGCCGATGTAATAAGGATCTGCAACCCGGCTTGCCAGGGCCAGGAAGTTCGTTTCCCCGAGCGCATCCGGCCCCTCCTCGGGCGGGATAATCAGGTACTCTCCCCAGCTTGCCCGTTCGAGCCAGCCTTTCCGGCGAAGCGATTCGATGACGTGATCGGCCGCTTTCGCGCTGACGCCCAGCAGCTTGATAATCTCGTCCCGGTCCACCTCCCGCTGCTTCCGCTCGGCGAGGGCGAGCACGACGCGGCTTTCCTGCGTCGAAAGGCTCCGGATGCTTGCGTCCATGATATTTTCTCCAGCAAAACCCCCTCATTCAGGGGGTTTTGCTACAAAGAATATCAGCCCAGGGCAGGGACGTCAATATTTCAATATACAAAACCCCCTTAAAAAGGGGGTTTCGTTACAATAAATATCACTCTACGAGACAAAACCTCCCCAATAATTGCTTAACACTTTATATATCAATGAATTAGGCGGTCCGGCACGTCCGAGCCCCCACCTGACCGGGCTCTATGCCGCCCATGGGCGGCACCAGGCCACAAGGTCCCGGCCCTTGCGGGTAACGATCCCCTGTCCAAGAAAACGGAAAGGTATTCAGCCCGTCCGTCCGCCCCTCGCGGCGCGGAAAGTGCGGCCCGGGACACCGCGAGGCAGCCGCCTCACCCCGCGGGACTCGTCCCGCCACACATATCCACATCTTTTCTACTTTCGCGTGTAGGCACGTCAAGCAAGCTATTCCAGCGATTCGCGCGCCTCCCTTGAGTCGCGCTCATCTTGCGTCCGCCCTGTCAACGTTGCTGCTGTGGGAGACTCTCGGCAGACTCCATGCTGGGCACCGATTCCCTTGCCCGATTCTTGACCATGGCCAATTCGAAGGAAAAAACCGCGATGACCTAAAAAAAGAAAACCCGCCGAAGCGGGCTTTAGAGCTGGGCTCTAAGGTTGCATGGACGGCGTTTTCCGGGCCCTTACGAAAACGCTCCCCGTCTTCTCCACGCCTCTTTCAACCTCCGCCTAGCCTTCTGAACCCCACCGGCTTTCCCCTCACCGCCTCTCATCGAGAAGCGTTGAAGACCCATGGGCTTTTTTTCGAGCAAGAAATCGTTTCATCACGCCCATCCTTCACATCGCTTTGCTTTGCGGGAAAGCAAGGGCCGCGCAACGAGGGCGCAACCAAAGACCGGAGTTATCCCGCCCCTCCCCTGCCCGCAATTGCGCGCACAGCGCCGCGATCCGGCGTTCCCGCATCTCCGCCGCCAGCAGCCGCGCCTCTTCCGCCGCCTCCAATTCCGCCTGCTCTTGCGCTTCTACTACAGCCTCCACCTCCCTCTCTTCCATCGCCATATCCAGCTCCGTGTCCAGCGGCAGCACCAGCAGCACCGCCATCATCCACGCCGGCGACGCCGCCGGCCTCATCACCGCCATGGCGACCGTCATCTGCATCGGCATCCCCATCGTCATCATCGTCGGCGCCGTCGTCGAAGTCCTCGCCATTGTTGTCGGCGGCGGCGTTGTCCTTGTTCCCTTTCCGCTCGTCCTCCGCGTCAGCGTCTTTCTCCGTTTCTTGCTTTTCCGCGCTCCTCCTTTTCTTTTTCGAAATCCCTCGCCTTTTTCCGGCCTTTTATCGAGCCGTGCTCCCCGTCAAGGGTCTTCGATGAACTCCGGCTGGCGCCTCCGCCCTGTGACGCGGTCCGCGCGGCTCGGAAGACCGGCCTCCATTCCGAGGGATTTCGGAAAGAAAAAACTCATTTTTGAAATGGAGGAAACTTCAATGCAGAAAGCAATCGAAACAGGACGTCAGGACCTCTACACACGCATCACCGCGCAGATCGTGGCATCTCTGGAAAGCGGCGTGCGCCCATGGGTGAAACCCTGGAACGCCGAACACGCCGCCGGCAGCATCACCCGGCCCTTGCGCCACAACGGCCAGCCCTACTCCGGCATCAACGTGGTTTCGCTCTGGGCCTCCGCCTTCACGCAGAACTTCGCAGCACCCATCTGGATGACCTTCCGGCAGGCCCTCGAACTCAACGGCCATGTCCGCAAAGGCGAGAAAGGCTCGCTCGTCGTCTACGCCGACCGCTTCACCAGGAAGGACACGGATGAGGCGACCGGCGACGAAACCGAGCGGGAAATCCCCTTCCTCAAAGCCTACACCGTGTTCAACGTCGAGCAGATCGACGGCCTGTCCGCCATCTACTACGCCAGGCTGGCCCCTTCCCTCGATCCGGCCCTCAATCCGGCCGCGCGCATCGAACGCGCCGAAAAATTCTTCGCCGCCACCGGCGCTGCCATCCAGCACGGCGGAACTTCCGCCTTTTACCGGCCCTCGACCGACAGCGTGCAGATGCCGCCCTTCGAGAGTTTCCGCAACGCCGACGGCTACTACGCGACGCTCGCACACGAACTCACCCACTGGACCGCCCACAAATCGCGGCTCGACCGCAGCTTCGGCGAGCACCGCTTCGGCTCAAATGCCTACGCGCAAGAGGAACTCGTGGCCGAACTTGGCGCTGCGTTTCTCTGCGCCGACCTGGAACTCGAACTCGCTCCGCGCGAGGACCACGCCTCCTACATCGCCAACTGGCTCGAAGTCCTGAAGAGCGACAACCGCGCCGTCTTCGCCGCCGCCGCCCACGCGCAGCGCGCCGCCGACTTCATCCACAAGGCGAGCGCGCAACCCCCCGAGGCCGCCGCATAGGCGGCCTCTTTCATTCCGCAACACCCGCCCCTGGCTCCAACAAACCATCGCGGTGTCCTCAAGAAACCTTGTTTGTTCGGATCTCGACTCCTTTCATTAAATCGCCTTTCATTCTCTGGGTCACCCCAGATCCCAAACGCGGCGCCACGCGTGGTGGCGCCAATCAGGCCGGTGCCGGATACAATTGGTTGATGGTTGCTTCGCGTTTGCCACAAACAATGATCCCTCGCCTGGAGCACGTTGGCTGCCCGGATGCTCTCGGCCCTCGAAGGAACACCCTTGGTATCTACCACTTAAGCATCCGCTCATCTTGCAGGTCGCGTTGCGGCCGTTTTGATGGCCAAAGCCGCCGATCTATTTTCCCAACCGCCGTCCTTAGAGAAAGTCGAGGTCCTGGCCTGGAAACTCCCGAAGGCTTGACATAGATTTTCACTTTTGCGACGGGAGACTCCCGAGTATTTCGCTGGCAGTCGTGCGGTCGCCATGGCTTCGGCTGATCCTCTCGAAGAGAACCTTACGGTTGCGATCGAGAATGAATGTGGATGGATACGCGGTCTCGTTCGGTGCATCCCAGCGCAGGCTGTATAGATTGGTGGCTTTGTAGTCTGGATCGGTCACTAGAACCACATTCGCGGGCAGCGAGGCTTGCTTAGCCAGAAATTCCCGGGCGTACTGGTCCGCCGGTGGTCCTGGATAGACCAACAACACGTTCGCCTTTTTTGCCGCAAAGTCCGCGGCATGGGTGATGAAATCGTGAGCTTGTTTCTGGCAGTACGGGCATTGATAACCCGGATAGCCGCGAAGAAAGATGAGCACTGTCATGCCTTTGCCGGCCTGGATGGAAAGACTGACAGCCTGGCCCTTCGTTGTTTGCAGAGTAAAATCGGGCGCAATTTGGCCAACAGCCGGAGTTTGGCCCTGTGCGGACACAGAAAACACCATCGAGAGGAATAAGTATGAAACGAAAAATGTCAAACCAAAAGGCACACTCTTAACGGAAGAACGTTTCGGGCGGTGTAGAAACGACGGGTTCATTGTGGAGTGACTCCATCTGGGATAGGTTCGTGACGATATGCGTGAGATTAACCGACCGGAAAAAAGTTACAGAGCAGAGAACCGGATCGCGAATTGTCACCCGTCCCCCCCGTATCCAGCGCTTAACCCATCGCACGTGCCTGCTGAGGTCATCACCTCGCGTCTGGGATTTGTCGGAAGACGCTCGGTGAACTGCTGAAAGTACATAGTTGGCCTTGGTGGAGGAATTAAGTGTCCACGCGAGAGAGCCCGCGCGATGCTTCAGCGACTCGACCTCCACCCAACTCCCCACTCGACCCCTTCCAGCTTGATCACATAGCCGCACTCAAATCGTCCGTAGGCGCACTAATTGTGGCAGCTAGCCAGTATTTGGCACAGAGGCGGTTTTCCAAACCGCCGCCGAGCAGAAATGGTTGCCACGACCGAAGCTCGGCGAGCTTCTGTCGTAGAATGATAAGAGCTTGCGCAAGCATCAGTGTAAAACCGCAACATCCTTAATTGCCCTAGCTGAACCCTTGTTAGGGCGGTGTGCTTTCGATCCACGACCTGAACGCTTACTGATCAATTTGACCGTGGAAAAATCTTCCCCTCAGCTACCCCGATTAGTTGCAACTGTCGTGTTTTCATTCGCTAACAAGCAGAGCGCGCGGGTGGAGAAAACAACAATGCAGGGCATTACAAAGCATGCATTTGGAAAAATCGCGGAGGCTACATATAGTAGCGATACAGCGGGTTCGGTTCGTCGTCCTCGCCAAGTTCGGTCATCGTTACTCCGACCCTGCGAGCGAAAGTTAGAGTGATTGGGTGACGACCAATTCCATCTGCGTTGTTCCAATTTGCTTTCGTGAGTGACAAAACTTCGTGAGAGCGCTCAGAAATATCCGATTGAATCGGTGAGCTTATATCTAGCGGAGAAGGAATGTGAGGTCCGGGATATTCCTTCCACCATCTGACATATCCCGTCGTGAAAAGGTAATTCTTAGAATCCTCCACAGTGCAGAGGGTTCCTCTGTCTGGCTCTTCGGTGCCCCGCCTCAACAAGCGAAATCCTGTTGGAACCAGCGATACCAGTTCGCAATTCGGAACCTGTGACAGAAGTTCACCTCGAAACCCCTCGATTTCTTCTGGTTCGTACCTTGAGGTCTTGTGAATCACAAGTCGTGACGGCTGTGACCCCTGCGTTCGAGACTTGTATTCTGAAACGACGCGCCCAGCCAACTTTGCCGCTTGGTCTGCTGTCAGATAAGGGCGCTTGTTCCGAGTTTGGTCTCTTGGAATTGTGTCGCCTTTGAGAGCAAATGGCTCAAGTTGATTTGAAAAAGCCTGGGCCACGCTCGCATATACCAGATCGCCAGACCTTCTCTTTAAGTGATGGAAACTGACGCCAACAAAGCAGCAGTCTGAGGGCAATCCGTACGGCTGCCAGGGGATATTGCCAGATTTGTAGTACAAGGCTGTGCCTAGATTCCAGGCTCGCGTAGCTTTGCTTTGCTTAGCTTCCTCGTTAACAAAGGTCTGCCTACGGATGATTTGTAAGGGAACGCAATTCCGTTCGAGCATACACTTTGCTTTCAGTGCTCGATGGAAGACGCGGAATAGTAAATCTTCAGCTTGCGGCGCTAACTCTTTCGCTGCCTTTTTCTCTTCTTCTGTGGGTTCAAATAATTCAAGCTGTTGTTCGTCGTCTTCGGCCTGGATTCTCTGTAGTGCTCGCTGCTCGGCATAGGTAAGGCGGGGATTGTTGATTCGCAAGGTCGCTACCGACTCAGGAAAATCCACAAGAATGCATTGAGGTCCCTGATCTATGAATAAGGATTTGATTGCGTCGGTGTAAAGGTCGAGCAGGCCGCTGAATCGCTCCGGTGCCGAACGTTCTAAGCACGCTCGGAATTTGTCGTCATCAAGCTCACGAACAAATTGAAGTTCAAAGCGAGCACGGAAAGCTTTCTCAGCGCCAGGGTATTCGCGGAATCTTTTGATGTTTGTCTCGTCATCAAGCAATGGCCCGTTCATCGAATCTATCCAGTACCGGATTGGTCCTCTGTTTTCGGGCAGGCAAACTAGTCCGAGCGGAATAGTTTTTGTCGTCTTGGCGTAGATCGAACCGAACGGCCCCCCGTCCGGCAGGAGGAGCTTCGGTTCCGCACCCCGCAGCCCCTGACCGACTTCGATCTCTGGTTCGGGTAAGATGTTAATTCGCAGCTTCAAACGCCGACTCCTCACCGCCAGATTTCGGCACCTCTGCGGACAAGTACTCTGAATCAAGAATGAGGTCATTGACCCCAACATTCCCTAGGCTGATGGCCGGCTGTCCTTGAGACAAATATCGCGCCCAGAAAACCAGGTCGTTATCCACGGCGGGATTGCGGTCAAATTTCATACGTCTTGTTGAACGTCGTGTTTGGGCCAATGGACTCAGAGGAGTTTCACCGTCACTGCGCGTGAACACGTATGCAGGTCGAAGTTGCAACGCCCAAGACCCGAAAAATTCAACAGTGCTGTAACGTATGGCTTCATTCTCGAACGAGACGTGAGGGTGTTCGCCGCGTTTCTTCACGACCTCGCGTGTAGCTTTACGACTCATTTTCGAGAGATACGTGATGCTCATACTTTCCTTACCAGCAGGCAGACGGAAAAACGCCCTTTTCTTTTGCTTTTCGACTATTAGCGGCCAGTTATAGAGGAAGAATTCCCAATGTTTGTTGATAAGCCAGACGAACAGGTTCCTGGAGTCCGGCTCACTTATAAGCTTTTCGCATGAGCGCTGCTCGATTTTTTCTAGAAACCCTCTTTTGTCAGCAAACGAGGAAAAGTCTGCAAAATTCGAGAAGCTCCAAAGAAATTCTGAATTCTTGATAAAAACAGGCGCTTCTTTTGGAGCATCGCTCGCGTCAAACAGGGGAGCTTCAACGAACTTTTCTCGCAGCGGCAGGAGATAGATAGTTTTCGGCAAGACCCGGAAAGGCAGAAGGTTTGTGACATACAACTCTGTGCGTGAGACTGGTCGGGCTACGCGGGACTTGCCAGGAGCCTCTTGTACTGGTTGCAGGAGTAAGACCTGGACAGAACTATTGTCTGTTCCAATGCTGTATTCGGCCCTGCCGCCAGATTCCGACGCTAAGTCGCTGACATCCGCAAGACCTGAACCTTCTTTGTCCATCGAACCGATTCCAAAGAAGACATCAGCCAAGAGCGGATTCCGCATCTCGGTTAGGCCGCGAACCGGCTTAAATTTTCCTTTGTTGTCGAACTGGACCCCTCTTCTGACGTTTGGCGGCAAGCCACCTGAGTTCTCAAAACAGAGGGAGCGTCCTCGCGTGAAATCAATCCGACTATAATTCTGAGCCTCGTAGTCACGATGGACGAGCAAATTGACCGTAAGTTCGGTTAGAGCTCTTGTTGGATAAGCGTCCTGTTCTTCTGCAACCCGGTCGGCCTTCAACCGAACACGAGGATTGACTTCTTCCGATGACAATAGGTCACTGATTTTTCTGAACTGCGTAACAAGATTTCCGTCTATAAAAACGCGATTCTTCTCGTTCTGCGTGAACGAGACGCATGCATACGGAAATCGCTCTTGAACGTTGAGGCCAAAGAGCAAAAAACAACCTGTCGAGGGTACAAGTTCATTTTGTACTCGATGCAGAAAGCCTTGTCGTTCGAGAAAAACCAAGTAATTATCTTTGTCCAGTTCCGGGAGTTTGAAGTGTTTGCAGTACTGCGAAAACGTCGAGAGAATCAAATCGTGGTCCAAATCTTGAAGCTTGGTACCATTCAGCGGCTGTAAGTCAAATCTGTGGTCGAGAGATATCGAGGGCGGTATGCTCTTTGTCGGCCCGATAAACCACCAGTGACCTTCAAGTTCTTTGTCGAGAGCGATCAATAGCTCATCAAAGCCCGCAATTTCCACCAGGGAGAAATTGCTGCCCAATTTTTCACGTAGACGGTTGACATTCTCGTGTAACGCTTCGCCGGGTCGCAGACACCAGTACACCCCGCAATGGTAGTTATGGCTTTCCTCAATCCCTTCCTCAAGTAGGTGTTGCATGACAGACGGCTCTGCCCCGCGATAACCAACAACGATTAGGGGCGACTCGTTCAAAAGAGGCCGAATTCTCTTCGCCAACTTCTCGTCGAGCCGCTCGGTTTCCTCGCGGAGATTTTGGTCTCTGTAGTGTTCAACCGACCCGTGGAGATGGACAATTTGAAAATCGTTAGTCAACCCGAATCGGACTCGGTCGTCCGGCGTTTTTATTTCAATGACGGCTGGAGGTTTTGGATTTTGCTCTCGAAGAGCTTCTGCTATCAAGCCGTCAAAATTCGTTGTGAATACAGTCCCGACTAGCCGTCTTACCATCATCCTTGCAAGAGACTTGTACCCCTCGCTCGCGCCTTGAGACGAATGGATTAGCTCTTGAAAAAACTCACGGCGAAACTCCCTCGGTGTCAGAAAATGTTCGACTGCCAATGGAAAATTTTCAGCGAAGCGAGCAGGGTCTTGAATGAACCAGGTCTGATTGCGGAGGTAAGGCAACCAATCACTTAACATCAAATGGGAGGCCGAGAGATTTAGCCCGAACTTGTCCCGCGCGTATGCTGACTGAGCAATTTTCCTTACCGCATCGTCCGCAAGAGGGATACCAGAGCGGAAAGATGCTCCTGCCCCAAGGAGAAGCACGGGACGTGCTTTACTATTGGTCCTGAACAGATATGCGAGAGTCTTTACCGCGTCTGACAAGACCGCCTCGCTTCTATCTTACGAGCGACTTGCATGTGTCACGCTCACTTGCTCGACCGAAACTACCCCAATGTTACCACAGGCGAAGCTAAAGCGAATGATTGGTTTGCGGATTTAGCTGTGGAAATTCTCAGCGGCTGTGAAACTGCTCTTGGAAATGCTTTTCAAGAGGAACCAGAATGAGCAATGCGAGTTATCGGGAATCAAGTACAAGGTAACGTAACCCATCACTGGGGCGACTCATTTTCCTTCTCGAAGACGTATGAGTTGCTGCCCTTCATCGGTCAGCAATCCTTGGCCGTCCGGGTCGTGGAGTGCTTGCTTACTTCCCTTTCCCACGCAAACCGATCAGTCAGCGAGTAAACCTATAAGCCGGAATCTTCGAGCCGATTTGTGTTTTCAATAAGTTGCGTGGAATCAACAAATTCATCTTGTCAATGAAGTCAGTTTTGACAGCAAAAACAGGTTTTGTGTCACAGTTATGGCACAGTTTTTCGTCGACTGGACGCGCTGATCCTTCGCGCCGTCCATGCAGCCAATGAGTCCATTCAGTCTCTCCGATTCTCAAGTTTTCTGTTCTCAATTGTAACAACCGAGATGAGCCGGTTGTCATAAGCGGGCAGCTACAAATCTAAGTAACAGTCTCTGGCGTCGCTTACCAATGGTCCAGAGCCATTCAACTTCCTTGGCCACACTCACATCTCCACCCGCACGTATGGAACAGACATTAGATATTTGCCAGAGAGGCTGGCGGACACTGTTGGATCGGAAGCGCCGACGCTTTGAAGGCTGGCGTCCATCACCAGAACGCCTGCACCGAAAACCAAACGCTTGACCGTCACTAGAAAATGACTTGACATTTAAGGGAGACGGTTCTACAAAGGCGACGTTCTCAACCAGGTGCAGTCTCTCCCACAAAGTCAGCAAGAGGCTCAATAACGCGACGTTTTATTTCTCAGCAGAAAGGCTCTGACACGATGGCATTTCTGGGGGGTTCGAGATGGCGTGCTGTTGAACCGTGTTGGCTGTATAACCTGCCTTGCACCGGGCGGACAAAAAAACTCAGCCAGGCCTCTACTCTGGCTCATTGATGGAACCTGCTCGGAGTCGCAGGAGATATGGCAACAAAGTTCGCGTTCATGGTCAGCGGTCAGGCTCACAAGATCACCGATAACACGTTCGCAAACGTCGCATGGCTCCGTGTCATTGAATTGGTGACGATTCTTAACCGGAATCGGAAAAAACCCGATGCCCTTGTGGGCGAAAATGACGACGTCAGTTTCGTCCATTTTTGTTGTCACACCTCGAAGGATAAGAAATATCCAGCGGTAGAGATTTACAATCATTCCTTCGCTAAAGTCCGTGATGCACCTAGGAAGGCGGCATGGACTCCCATCACCGACGAAGGCAGCTTTATCGAATGGCAACCGATACGCGACCTTAAGAACGCCGGTTCCCCGGAACATGCAGCGTCCATCGTGAATGTATACCACTCCATTCGCCGTGCCCAGCCCGCCTCCGTCATCGAATTGAGCATCTTCGCTCACGCGTTTGTCGAAGGGCCAGTATTAACCGACACCGATGCCACGCAAGGACAAACCACCAGAACGGCCGGGGATACGGACGGCCGTGCCAGCATCGATTTCACGGATAGCATGGGCGAAGACCCCAGCGTTGATCTTGGAACTTACTCGTCAGGCCAGCCCGCGCCCACCGGCGGCAAGGACGCCATTGTTCAAGTTCGGAAGGCCTTCGCAGCCAAGGCAATGTTTAGAATCTGGGGCTGCAATATCCAAGACGTCGTTATCGCGATTCCGCCACCCTCACCCGCCAACCCGAACCCAACCACTCCCACCCGCTGCTTCGTCCTCAGCACCCCGCGGGAGGTCATTGAGGAGGCGTTCAAGCGACCCCTCAAGAAAAGCGGGTTAGGCGGGACGTTGCTCCGCAAGGTCGAACTTCCTCCGGGCACGACCCTCGTCCATCTTGATATGGGCGCTCAAATGACGTTTGAAAGGGGGCTGCAAAGCGATCGGTTTGCCGGCGACGGCTTCACCCCCTTTGACGAAGCGCGGCTCTTGGACGTGCATTACAACGCGTTTCCAGATTTCTTCAAACCTGGCGATATGGGCGGGACATTAGAAAAGGTCATCGATCGCTCGTTGTCGGATATCGCAAAATTCGTCACCGGAGTGATGATGCTGAGCTACGGCTTTCAGGCGGCCAAAGCATTGCCTGATGTAATTGTCTTTACAGGGGCGCCAGGGACCAGCGCAGATCTCAGCGATACAGTGCAGATGCACATTGAACCGGCGCGCGTAGGAGAGGCTAAGTTCTTTGCAAAGATAACAGGAACCAGCCTCGAGGACGATTTTCAACTCGTGCAGAGGCACTACACGAAATTGGACTTCGCGGCCGCAAGCGCCATTGAAGACATCAACAAAAACGGCTTGCCGTAGCGATTTTGGTAATCGAAATATGTCTGACCTCGGTACTCTAGAAAAGCTCGTCACGGAGTTAGGCCAAGCATTCTCCGCGCTTGAGGAGGTCCTCGATCCGGGGAATACTCAGCTGCTGTTCGCCAAGCTCGGAATTGATAACGCGCCCGATTTATCTGCCGATCCCGCGTTCGTGCAGAAACTCGCCGATGCTGCGCAGGCCGCCGGAGACCTTGTACCTACCATCGAGGCTTTGGTAACTGCAGGCGAGAATGATGACCAGACGACACTTGTGACGAGTGTTGCCAAACTCATTGCCGATATAGCTCAGCTTATCAGTGCCCTCGAGGCAATCGCCGCAGACCTCTCCCGTGCCGGGGCCGGCACACCTGGAATTGACGACCTCGCGCTGAACTTCGTCGAAAAAATCCTTGGCGCCACCGTCGTCACATACCTCGAGAATGCCCATCCGTTCATTCGCCGCATCTTGTCGTTGCTCACGGTTATGGAACTAGAAACCATTACGCTCTCAATCGGCGCTGCCCCTGTTCGCGTGTCGCGATGCTCGTTGCATTTGGACCGAATCCCAAGACTCTTCACAGATCCTCTTTCCGTTCTGCGTGATGCGTATGGCTGGGGGACGAACACTTTTGACGGAACCGCGCTGTTTCGGAACATGCGCGACGTCATAGACATGACCGTACTGCCCGGGTCCGACGACCCTGCTGATTCCGACGGCCCGGCGGGTCTCGAGCTTTTCAGTCTGCTCGTGCGCACAACGACGGGGTCATCGCCTCCCGGACTCGAAGCAGGGCTCTTTCTCGACTTGCCTGAGAACCTCGATTTCACTTTGGCGCAGATCTCCGACGATTGGCGTCTTGCGCTCGAAATCGGTGGTCAACTTGACGCGGGGGCCAGTGCTCAGCTTCTTCCACCTGCCGATCTCCGCGTGTTGCCCTTCCAAGCCTCTCTGGAGGGAAACATCGCCTTTGCCCTGACGGGGCAGGCGAGTGACCCCAACACTCCTTTCCTTATCTTTGGGCAAACGGACAGCTCGCGGCTGCAAGCGCTGAATGTACGGATCGCCGCAGGGGCCACCTTGAAATGGGATGCAGCAAACAATGTCGCCAAGGCCAGCGGCGGCTTCGAAATTGTCGTTCAGCAGGGAAAACTCGTCATCGATACCTCGAAATCCGATGGGTTTCTCCAAAAGATTCTGCCTTCCGACGGCATAACACTAAATTTTGACTTCGACCTCGGCTGGACTTCCGATAAAGGGTTCTTCTTTACTGGCAGCGCAAGCCTCGAAACTGCGTTTGCACTCAATCTAACCCTCGGACCGCTAGAGATTGACACGCTCCACCTCTTACTGGGGATTGCCTCGGACAAACTCCGACTCGAGGTTAGCCTGGATGCAAAAGGCACTTTGGGCCCGGTTAGCGCTTCGGTCGAACGAATAGGTGTCGCCCTCGACCTGAAGTTCGTCCGAGGAAATCTTGGGCCTGTGGACTTCGGTGTTGGGTTCAAGTTCCCCGCCGGACTTGGAATCAATATTGATGCAGGACCGATCACCGGTGGTGGATTCATCGAATTCGATCCAGACAACGGCCGCTACGCAGGTGTGCTCGCGTTGTCTCTATACGGAATATCCATCAAAGCGATCGGATTGCTCGATACGAAATTACCCGGCGGGCAATCTGGATTCTCGTTCCTCATTATTATTACCGTTGAATTCAACCCCATTCAGCTGGGTTTCGGGTTCACTCTCAACGGTGTCGGCGGCCTAGCGGGAATTAATCGAACGATGATCACTGATGCCATCCAGGCTGGCATCAAGACCCACAGCATTGACCACATTCTCTTCCCACCCGATCCAGTACGAAATGCCCCTCAGATTATCAGCGATCTGCGAACCATTTTCCCGCCAGCCGAGGGCCGCTACGTCTTCGGTCCGATGCTCGAACTCGGTTGGGGCGGCGCAACGTCCCTGATCGTAGCCGAACTAGGAATCATCATCGAAGTCCCCGCACCGGTCGTGATCGCGATTCTCGGGCAACTGAATATGTTGTTGCCGACAAAGGATGCGCCGGTCGTCGAACTCCACTTCGATGTTTTGGGCATCATCGATTTTGGGAAGAAGATCTTCTCCATCGATGCGTCGCTTCACGATTCCAGAATTGTCGTCTTCACGATCTTCGGCGATATGGCCTTCCGGCTAGGCTGGGGAGATGATCCCGAATTTCTGCTCTCAATCGGTGGATGGAACCCGCATTTCCAGGCGCCTGCAAACTTTCCCGCGCTGAAGCGACTCACGCTTGCACTAAACGTCGGCGACGTTATCAAACTAACTCTCCAAACCTATCTAGCGATCACCTCGAACTCTTTCCAGCTTGGGGCGCGCCTTGAGATCTACATCGGCGTCAGTGCGTTCAACATCTACGGTTGGCTCGGCTTTGATGCCCTGATCATCTTTTCCCCGTTTTCCTTCATCGTTGATTTCACAGCTGGGATCGCGCTGCGTGCTGGCAGCAGCGTGATTATGGGGATTTCCGTAGCCGGAACTATATCCGGACCCACACCGTGGCACATCGAAGGCGAAGCTCATTTCTCAATCCTCTTCTTCGACATCGGTGTCCACGTGAGTGAGACGTGGGGAGAATCCCACACGAACCAGCTCCCGTCAGTGAATGCGTGGGATCCACTGTCTAAAGCCATCGCTGCACCGGACAACTGGAGTGGCGCCCTACCGCAGGAAACGGATCAGGTCGCGACCCTGGTTCCTCCGGACAAGACTGCCGCGCCGGTCCTCGTAGAACCGAGCGGCGTCCTAACTTTTCTCGAGAAAGTCCTTCCGTTCAATCAGAAATTAACCAAGTTCGGAGAAGCCGTTCCCGACCAACAGGACGAGTTTGACCTCGTTCAAGTAACTCTCGGAGGGCAGCCCACGCCCTACTCGCTCAAGCAAGACAACTTCGCCCGCGGAAATTTCCAACAACTCTCTGACTCCGACAAACTGACACTGCCTTCCTACGAATCAATGAACGCCGGCTTCTCCATCGGCGAAAGTGCCGTCACCTTCGGTAAGACTTACGGTGTCGACATAGAATTTGAAACGATTATCGTCGATTCTCCTGACGTCTCCCGTCGCGGCAACCGCTATCAATTGATGCGAGCACGCCTGCTGGCTCAGTCGCTGACTGGTGCCGCTGCCAATTCGCCGCTACGCATGGCTGGACTGAATAAGTATTCTCCTGATCCGCGAGCGGCCCAACTTGCCTCCTTGCAACAGGAACAATTCGTGGTCGCTGGCGTGGATAACTTGGCTGTACGACAGGACATTACGCCTCCTGTCTCCAAAGGGGATGCCTACGCCGCGCTCGCGAAACACTTCGAAGCAAATCCCGCTGATCGTGGATCGCTGCAAGTCGTACCACTGCATGAATTGGCGGAGGCAGTATGAGTCCTAACGGCACCACGAGTCCTGCGTACGACAACGAACTGGGCAACCATGTGTTCCTACCCTGGTTGCGCCGAGGAATTAGCACGGAAACCTCTCGTGTCGATGGACAAGGTGGTCCAGAACCGCGAGCCACTATTGACATCGGCGTATCCATTGGCCCCGGACCACTTTCGACCGCTCCGCCGGGCAATGTGTCCATCACACTAGGTCTTTATGGTCCCGGGGACATAAAGGGCCTCGACAGCAGGGTCGTCATTCGGACTTGGCCACGTCCGAATGTCTTTGAAGCGGAACCAAACTACTTTCCACTTATTGAGCTCGATCCGGCGGACCTTCCGTGGCGATATACACCTGCCCGCACCAATCCTGCCGACCGACTGCGCCCTTGGTTGTCTCTGATTGTGCTGCGCGACGATGAAATCGCAGATCGAAAAGCTCCCACTGTTCAAACCCCAGTGGGAATCGTTACCGTGAAAAGTGGCGCATCCCTTCCAATCCTAGACCAGTCTTGGGCCTGGGCTCACGTGCAAGTGTCCGGGCAAATCAGCGTCGATCCGGCTTCTGTACTCGACCTCATGGAGAACGAGCCGCACCGAATTATTGCGCGCCTATTGTGTCCTCGGCGTCTCGATCAACGCACAGCCTACACCGGATTTCTGGTGCCTGCCCTCGAGCGTGCCCGCCTGGCCAGCTTGGGCACTTCTGTGCCCGACGCCGTTGACGGTCTTGCGCCAGCATGGACTCCCGCTGCTAACAATGTCCAGCTACCTGTCTACTTCGAATGGCGCTTCCAAACCGGATTCTCCGGAGATTTTGAGTCCCTCGTGCGACGCGTCCAACCTCGATCGATGCCTCCGGACGTCGGCTCGAGGCCGATGGACGTCTCTTCCCCGGGACTCCTCTTGCCTGCTGCTGCAAGCACATCCTTGAACATTGAAGCTGCGCTCCGAGCACTTGACAGCAAGAGTACGGACTGGCCCGACAGTTTCCGCGGCCCGTGGACGAACGCTCTCCAAACCCTGCTGAACCGCCCCGCGGACTTGCTTGCCGCACCAAATGGAGAGCGAGTCGTCGCGCCTCCCTTGTACGGTCGTTGGTATGCGGCGAAAGACAGACTCAATGCTACTGTCCAACCTGATATCTGGTTCAGCGACCTGAATATTGACCCACGTACGCGAGTCTCATCAGGTACAGGCACTCGAGTAATTCAGCAGCAGCAGCAGCATTTCTTGGCAGGAGCATGGGCTCAAGTCGCGGGAATCCGCGCAGCCAACGCAGCGCTGCGCCAAGCACAGTTCGCGCGCGAGGCGGCAATCCGTCTATATCAAAACCATGTTTTGGTACGCGATACACCGAAGTTCATTTCCTTCACGGCGCCTGTTCACGCCCGAGTCACAACAAGCCCGCAAACAATAGCTGCGGTTCTGCGAACGAGTCCACTTTCATTCGGAATCCTTCATCCCTCATGGCGGCGCATTTCGCGGCCGCGAGGTCCTCTGGGCAAGCGCCTAGAACTTAATGGTAACGCCAAAGGGGCAACTGTTCTGGAACGCGTAAATAGCGGGACGCTGCGGCCTGCTCCACCTCCCTCCACACCATCTAAGATCACCACTTTTTCCCAAGCCGGAAAGAGCCTTGCTCCTTCCTGGTTGACTCCGGCACTTTTGACGAAGCTAAAGTCAATTCTTCAGCTCGGGTGGCTCCAGTTCGTTCTGCTTTTGCTAGTCTCCACAGTCCTCTTCCTCGTCGGGCTACCGCTGCCAGCCATAGTCTTGGCTGCTGGTGTGGTCGCAATCAAGGCACTAGGACAGAAGATCCTCTCGTCTAACTTCTTCAAGGATCTGGAGGCTCGCGTCGCTTACCGCGGCGGGACACTTACATCAGAACAAATCCTTCAAGCTCCGGCTCGCCCCGCATTCGTTCCTTCAGAATCGGGGACGCCAGCTGTCTCAACTCCGGTACCCACCGGCGTTATCGAGCACCCGGCAGCAACACTTTTTCGTCAAGCAGCGGCCGCCGCGTTTGAAGAAATGCGCTCGCCCATCGCTCCAGGGCCGACGTTACGAAGTGCCGACCTGACGATGTTGCGCAGCAAGATCTCAGCACAACTCGATCCCAAGCTGACGATCGAGGCAAGCTATCGAAATCGGTTATCGCTGGCTGCGGGTGTTGTGTGGAAATGGCCGGACCCCCTCGAACAGGTTATGCCTGCGCCTGTTTTCCCCGATGCCATGTATCGGCCGTTGTACGAACTCTCTCAGGATTGGATTCTTCCGGGTCTTGACAAAGTCCCAGCCGACACGGTTTCTCTTGTGGAAACAAACCAGCGCTTTATCGAAGGCTATATGGTTGGAATAAACCATGAAATGGCCCGAACTCTCCTCTTCAATGAATACCCCACAGACCAGCGCGGCACCTATTTTCGCCAGTTCTGGGATTCCAGCGCTTATCTTGCCCAGTCCGGCGGAACCATTGACCCTGAGACCTTGAAAGATATTCGACCAATCCATTTATGGCCTGGCACTGGAGCGCTGGGACACGACTCAAGTAGAGTCACGCCAAGCGGAGGAGATTTTCTTGTACTCCTGCTCCGTGCCGAACTCTTGCGGCGCTATCCGAACACGGTAGTCTATGCCACCCGGGCGAAGTGGAACTCGCAAGGCGTCCGGGAAGTGGACGACAGCCAAGAATCTCCACCTGTCTTTCAGGGAAATTTGGGTGCCGGTGTCGGCTTTTGGGGTTTCAATCTCACGGTCCAACAAGTCCGCGGCGGCGAGAAAACCACCGATGATCCCGGATGGTTTTTCATACTCCAAGAACCGCCGACAGAACCGAAGAGCGGATTAGAACCTGCCGTCATTTTCGGCAACACCCCGTCAAATTGGCACGATCTGTCTTGGGCTGACCTCGCGACGGATGCGAATGCGCTGACCGCAATCAACTACATCGACCTAAACGCATCTTTGCCCAATACTGTTTCCGTCTCCGACCCCAAAGCTGCAATTTGGCATGCGGATGCAGGTAATGGTCCAACGGGAGCTCGCGCCTCCGACCTTGCCTACATTACATATCGAGTACCCGTTCGTGTAGCTGTGCATGCCTCGCAGATGATTCCGCAAGACCTTCAACTCCCCAACTGAAGAGAAAGTTATGCCATGAGAGCAGAGTGAAACAATGAGCCCAACCCAACCAAACGAAGTGCAAAATGCTCGCGAGGCACTGACCCAGGCCCGGACGCAACTCTCTCAGCTTCAGATCCAGATTGCAGCGAGCACCGCAGCCATAAACACCCTGTCCAAAACGGCGGGGACGAATGATCCAAAGTTGGCAGCCGCCCTTAAGGAACGCGCCGCGCTGCTGGAGCGTTCTAAACAGGCTCGCGACCGAGAGAAAAACTCGCGAACCAATTTGAGCACTGCGATATCTACATTTCTCCCGAAGGACCCTACTGGAGACTTCGGTTTGCTCGATGCCGGATACCCGATTTTGTTCTTCCCGGTTCGCATCGAAACACGATTTGATCGCTCCTCGACTGCTCTTCTCATTCGTGTATACCCCGATGAAATTCTGGCCGACTCTCACGAGCCCGAGCTCACCTCAGAAGAAGAAGCAGCTGGAAAAAAGTATTGGAGCGACGTGCAGGCCAACGTTCCGGAATCGGAGGCCTGGCGAAATCTTGTCGGTACCTACCAATCTCAACGAGCCGCATGGATTGTTCGCGCCATGGACCCGCAATCCAATGTACAACCTCAAGAGCGACCTTCCACCTGGACCCGAGCTGTAGAGGCTCCGTTGCTGCCGGACCGTTGGATCGCCATAGCCTATCGCGGCAATACAGAAATTACGCGCGCTTGGAGCAGCGCTCCTGTGATCGATCCACTCCCTTTGACGGTAGGACCCGACACGATTGAGGAAGGAACAGTTCCCGTCAACGGCGACGGACTTCGATTGGATGATCGCGTCATGTGGACAATCGACTTCGACCGCGCTCTAGCCGCTGGTATGGCTATCCGGATGCCGCTTTCACCTACGGATTTTGCCCAGGGGATCGGTCGGCTCGTTGTGGTCGGAGTCAAGGCAACAGTGGGGCCGGTCGATAGCGCTTCTCGGCTAGAAGCGCTTTTCGATGCCCAACACTACACGCGCGGCATCGCTTTCGTTCGACAAGGGACACCAACGAACGATTCGAAAGATGCTCCCTCGGGCTATCCGCCGGCGGATCCGAACGGTGCTTCGAGTTTTCGTGTAGAACGCCAGGCTTCTCTCGCTACGCCTGATGGCGATGGACTTAAGTGGGCCCAGGCACTGGGGCTTTCTTCAGGTGTTGTCGCGCATCTCGAAGGTGCTGATAGAACCGAGCAAGCCAGTGCTGAAGCGATGAATCGTGCGCTGTTTCCTGCCACATGGGGCTATTTCCTTGAGACCATGATGGCCCCCCTGGCAAACAGCCAAACCGTCGAGACCGTCAAGGAGTTCCACGTTAACCACGTTCGCGCTCGCGGTCCACTTCCCGCCTTTCGCGTTGGCGGCGTCCCCTATGGAACGCTTCCTGTTTCGTCTCTGACCCGTTGGGTACCGCAGAGAGAAACAATTGAAGGAACTCTTGTTCCGCTGCTCAGAACCGGACGTAATTTCTGGGCAACGCACATACTCTCCGCACCACACGTTGGTCGTACCACTGATTCCGACGGCGACCTTTTGTCTATCCTGGCCATGGACGCAAGCGCGCGCGCGCTTCGCCTTCGCCAACTCTTGGGTGAGGACGCGCAAACCAATCTGAATGAATTCTTCGGCTTCGACCAATCGATATGGCGGGCGATACAGCAATCTGTGGCACAAGCGATCCTCACAAGTCTCGGCCGCCCTGATTGGGACGCGCACGTACTGCATTGTACTTTCGCGGACCAGGCTCAGTTATTCCGATTTCCGTTCGTTGCGGACCCGCCGCTCTCGGAAGACAATAAACTCTCATCGAATTACATCCATTGGATTCGCACGGCAGCGGTGGCTGATTTGAAAACAGAGAATCTGCCGTTCCCCGTTCCCACAGCTCTTCTCTATCGCCTCCTTCGTTACGCAGCTCTTACAGAATACCGGGCGCAAATGAAAATCATTCTGGTCGCATCGGGGCTTGAGAATGCCGATGCGCTGCAGGAGCACGAACTTATTCGAATCGTTCCAGGAACGGAATCACGTGGCACTGTTTGGCAACACTTCGAGCGTTCGGTACCGGCTGTAACTGGAACGCTGACCCTTGCTGACTATCTTTCACCAGCAGAATTTGGTCAACCTCCAAGAAGCGCTCCAGAACCGCTGATCGCATACCGAGACGCGCTAGCCACACTCGAGAACTTACCGACTGCCGAACTCGAACGCCTCACGTCGGAAACTATCGATCTCGCGGCGAGCAGGTTGGATGCATGGATCACAGCGCTTCCTTCCAAACGCCTGAGCAGCATGCGCAACGCTCTACCGACAGGCACGCACATCGGTGCGTTCGCCTGGGTGGAAAATCTGCGCCCGCGCTCCGATGCGATTCAGAAGCTTCCGGACGGCCGCGTGGCCTTCTCTTCCCCAGGAGGCTATATCCATGCACCATCCATGATGCACGCCGCCACCGCCGCTGTCTTGCGAAATGGTTTCCTAACCCACGCTGTTGAAGGTTCAAATTCTCCGTATGCTATGAATCTCTCATCCGTGTGGGTTCGTAGGGCGCGCTTCGTCCTCGAATGCGTGCAAGCAGGACAGCCGGTCGGTGCAGTATTTGGCTATCAGATCGAGCGCGGGTTGCATGAAAGGCAAGCAGAAGTTGTGATTGATCCTCTTCGTCAACTCTTCCCCCTGGTTGCCAACAAAGTAGAGGATTCCAATCAGCCCGCCGAATCCATCGCTGCTAGAAATGTTGTAGACGGTCTGCAACTCTGCACTGCTTGGCGCGAAGGCAAACTCAAGTTCGGACAGAATGGGCTGCCGGCTAGTGGTCCCGTCCGCACCGCCCTCGAAGCGGAGCTAAACTCCCTTGAGAAGACCGTCCGAGCCGTTGCCGACCTCTTGCTAGCCGAGTCGGTCCACCAGATTGTGCGAGGAAGCGCAACCGCGGCCTCAGCGGCTCTGGACTCACTCGCGAAAGGAGTCAGACCGCCAGAACCAGAAGTGGTCTACAGTCCGCGAGGCGGAACCGACCTGACTCATCGAGTCATCGCCGTTGTGGGCGGCAACCCAGCGCCCCTGCAAGGAAACTGGCCGACCACACTCACGCCACGTGCCAGCGCTGAGCCAAGGCTCGATTCCCTCGTGGGAACGCTCTTGGGCGATCCCAGCAAAATCAAATGCCGAGTCATCGTCCCGCCAGCTTCGAGCTCTTCGCCACCAACAGAGCACGAAGTCACTTTGGATATGCTTGGGCTCAGGCCCATCGATATTCTGGCATTGGCAGCTTCCGTCACTAATACTCCTGAGGCATCAGAACTCGACCGTCGTGTTATCTTCGCCGCCATCGGCGACGTTCCAGCACCAGATGCAATCCAAGTAGTTTACACAGCTGCTCCCGATTGGGACCGTGCGACCACTCGCACCATTCCTGAAATCCTTGAGCTTGCTCAAGCAATCGGCAGAATTATTAGTGGGGGCCGACCCATCAGGCCTCAAGATCTGCTTCGGGGAGAGGACGCCGGGAACGCCGACAGCGCCATTTGGGCGGATAACGAAGCTATGAATCGCGCTTCGGCTGCAGACGCCGCGCTGATTACCGCCAGGTCAGCTCTCAATGCAGCGATCCAAGCTATACCCAATAACAGCCCTGCGACGGCAGCACAACTGGCGGCGCTTCTGTCCTCCCTCCGTCAAATTGCGGCTTTTGGTCTTCGCGCTGCGTTTCCCGTTCCGGGCCGAGGAATCGAAGAAGGAGGTGTTACGCAAGCTGTCTTGGACCAAGCAACGAGCGTCTTAGCTGAGGCTGACAGTCGGATCGATGCAGCCAGCAAGGCTCATCCCAACCTCGGTGCAACGCCGGCTCAACGAGTTGCGGCCGCAACGCAAATCGCAGCGCAAATCTTCGGACGAGACTTCGTGCTACTGCCCGGATTTCAGCCGCCGGGAGCTGCCGAGCTCGCTCAGGCCGTCGCCTCAAGCAACGCCCTCGTCGGGGACTCGCATGCGCCGCTGCAATGGTTCCAACAGGTAGCCCGTTTGCGCAGTCGTCTTCAGCAATGGCGTAAGGCTCGGCTCTTTGCTGCAGCTCTGGACGCGCCAGCTACTCCACTTCAAATTGCTCAATTGCCTCACGCTCCAGGTGCGAGGTGGCTTGCGCTTCCGTTCGCCCAACCCAGCGACCGAAAGTCCGGTGTCCTGTCCCTCGCACTCTTCGCGAGCAGCATCCCGGATGTCAACTCTCCGTGGTTTGGAATTCACATTGACGAATGGGTTGAAGTCATACCAAACGCTACCGAATTGACAGGTCTTGCAGTTCACTACGACGATCCTGGAGCCGAAGCCGCGCAAAATATCTTGATCGCAGTGCCGCCCGACCCGTCAGCGAAAGCATGGGATTTCGATACCGTCACCAGCATTCTCAATGAAACGTATGACTTGGCGCGTATCCGCGGTGTCGATTGGAGTCTCCTGGGTGAGCTCGGACAGATCCTGCCAGCTATGTATATGGCTCAAAACGCGAACAACGACACAGTAGTTGCCAGATTCGTTGGGGCAATCGCAACAGAAAAGGTCATCTTAGCCGCAGGCGGAGGAGAAGGATGACCACATCACCATTGATCGTGTCCCGCGGACTAGCCGTCCTCAAACCTTCCATCACTTACTGGGTGAGAGGCGAGCCGGACTGCCGCGATGACGACCTTGTAGTTCCGATGCAGGCTCGGATCCGTGATCCCCTATGGATTCTGGCGCGCCAGTGGCAGCTCGGCGAGTTCCAAGGTGCGGACTCGGGTTCGCCCGCCTATTTTGAACTTAGCGAACGTTCAGGAACCTTAGCGCAATGGCAGGTTGGGACAGCTCCCGCGAGCCCAATCGGACCAGGTCCGCTCGAGATGCAAACGCAGAGCGAGCCCTTCACTCCAGATCTCGCTACAGCCGTGGAACTCGGTCAGGTCTTCGAAGCCTTGCTTCAAGAGAACGGTGCGGTAGATACGATTCGTGATTTCCGCATCGCATATCCCATCTCCAGCCAAATTGATGATTCAGCAGATGCCGCTGAGATCCACTTTCGCGCAGTTTGCGCCGGTCGAGCGATCGATGGCCTGGCCTTGTATTCTGCAGCACGAGCGGCGGCACCGTCCCTGCCCACACAGCCTACAGTTTCCCCCGCCCTACAACCGAACGTGCGGACAGCCCTAACAAGCTTCATCGATTGGGTTGCTCGCACCCTAGGAGACTTTGGAATTCAAGACCCGATTGCCTGGCAGCCTCCCCGCCTCGAATACCGCTTTGCCGTGAGTGGCACTGCGCCTGACGGGTCGCCCTTGGCGCTGTTAGCATCCCCAGGAGCTGACGGAATTCTTGGATGGTCCACCTTCGACCTGCAATCTCAAAGCACCACCGCAGGACAAGGGCTTCCGTCCAAAAAGCGATCTGTTATTCCAGCTCATGTCAGATTTCGCGGCGCGCCAAATGCAAGATTCTGGGACTTCGAAACGACAAAAACAGATATTGGCGGGATCGTGCCGGACAAGACGGATCTCGCCCGCCTCGCTATTATGGATTTCGTTCTCGTCCACGGAAACGACTGGTTTGTGATCCCTGTTGACCTCGTACCAGGAACAATCCATCAGGTCGACCAACTGCTCGTCCACGATGTGTTTGGAACACTGACCTCCGTACAAAGAGCTGACAGTGAGCCATCCTCTGCGGGGCTTTGGTCACTTTTCACGACGAGTCTTGCAGCAAACGAAGACGCGGTTGCTGGATTCTTCTTGTTTCCCCCGACGGGCGCAACTGCAATTCAAACTAGCGACCCCTTGGAAGACGTTCAGTTCGCTCGCGACGAAATGGCTAACATGGTCTGGGGACTCGAGAGAACCACCGAGAATCGCGTCGGAGAACCTTGGTCTGGACATGAGCGCGACATGGCAAGGAATGCCAGCGTTTTGCAAACCAAAGGCGTTCCCGTCGCTGTGCAATATCAGATAGAAAGCCGCGTCCCCGAGTATTGGATTCCTTTTCTACCTGTGTCCATAGACCCCGCGCGTGGCCTGGTCGCCCTCGAGCGCAGCGCCATCTTAAAGGGAGATGGCACGACGGTCGAGCCCGTCGGCCGAATTCTTCGGCCAACCAGTATTCCGGCCAATCAACCCTATCAAATTCCCGAGGAGGAAGTACCTCGCACCGGTCTCCGCGTTCAACGAATAAACTGTCGCTCTCGATGGAGCGATGGGACTACTTATCTGTGGCAGATGCGGTGCACCGCACCGGGGCCAGGAGAGGCAAACAGCGCACTCGCTTTTGACTCTTCAGCACCGGCACAACAATCTGATAAATCCAGTGGATAGTGAGATACTCTGAAAAGAAATAGTCCGAATATTTCCGAGGACCCCTTGAGAGTCCAGCTAACGATTCGAAACCTTGATCGCACCTCTCAACAAGAGCAACCCGAGGTTCCATTTCGATTCTTCAGACTGAAGTCGGCCTTGGCTCTATTCCTTTCTCTCTCTTTATTCATCGGGATTTTCGTCGCGGCCTTGCTAATAGGCTCCGTGATTGCGATGGTCGTCATCGGAATCGTGATTGTCGCATTGCTTTTCTCGCTTGTTAGAGTTTTCTTTCGAACGATCGCCAACCGCCGAGACTAGCCTCGCGGTCAGGTTAGGGCCACATGACCGGGAATGTGTTGACAGTAACGGAACTATAGAAGAGTGTAAGTAGCCACAAGGCGATCCGTTTCAGGTTGCTCTCTCTTTGCGGATTTTCTATGGGCGAACAGGTTCGTTTGGCGGCCAGGGGCCATCGTGTCGCGATTGGTCTCGTTATCCCTGCATTTATTGTTTTTCTGCCCATATTCGCAAAGGGGCAGTGCAAAGAACCCACAAATCCTAAGGCCGAAGTCCCAGCCGCGAGGCCTGACGGCGCGAGAGCAGCGACTGCAGCCGCAGTCCCGTCGGCAAGGGCACAAGCAGCCGCCCGGTATGCCGGAGCTGCCGGCCAAGCGCCAGTAGACGTCATGATGTACAAGCCGCCGATGACTCCGGTTCCGGACCTGAGCAACAAAACGCTTGATGAAGTTAAGGCGGAGGTCGCGAACAAGCTGACCATCCGGAACGTTAATAACAACAATCCGGGATGGGTCGTCGAGCGACAGTTTCCAGAACGATACAGCAATGTGGCTGTTTGCTCCCCCCTTGACTTATGGATGAAAGCGCCGCCGCAGCGAATGACAAAGGTTCCACCGATCGTCGGTATACCAGAAGAACAAATCCCTTCCCAGTTGGAGAAATACCATCTTAGGTATGGGGGATGGACTCCGAAGGAAGGGACCGCAGCACCTGGCACGATCTTTGACCAGGATCCCAAAGCTGGGACGCCGGAACCCTGGGGCGCCGAAGTAATTGCTTACAAGGCGACGAGCCGGCCGCCGGTGGTGCCGCTGTCCGTGCGTTTGACGGCAAACATGATAAGCGCGAAACCTGGGGACACGGTAACGTTTGTCGCAAGGCTGCAACCAGACTCCCCGGATGCGCAATACGTTTTTAGTTTCAGCGATGGGCCATCAACGCTACCCGGTGGGCCAGAAACCACCCGCCGTTTCGACGAGGACGGCGACTACGAAGTCAGCGTAACTGCGACACTGGGGGACACACGAGTGCAGAGCGATCCTCTTCACATCACCGTACATGCGACGGAATTCAGAATAGAAGTGACTTGGGAGCCGCTGCATCCTGTAGCGGGGCAGCGCGTTACATTCACCGCGAGCTTAAGTCCTTCGAACTCTTCTTTTGCCAAGGGCCCTTATTACTTTTCTTTCGACGATAAAGCGAAACCGAAACCAACTGGCGGCGCTTACTCGCAGGTCTTTGCAAAACCTGGGACCTACCCTATACACGTGATGCTGAGGGGCGAACACGGTCACACGATTGAAAATGATCCGAAGGAACTCGTTGTGATGCAGGAAATACCGCCTATGCCTGGTTGGTGGGGGAGCTGGGGCAAATACGTTGTCCCGGCCGGAGTGATCGCGCTGATAGGTGCTTTTGTGGGCTTTCAGCTCATCAGCCAATATTTGACCGGGCTTGTCGGTTTGCGAGCGATGGCAAGAGTTGGAGGCGTGAGCCTGCACCAGGATGGAAGAGACGGGTTGGAGGCGGCGTTCGGATTTCGATTGGAGCAACCGGTGGCCACGGCGACCGCTCGGTTTCGAGGCGCGGCCATTCGGAAGGTAGAGAGGATTGGATGAGCCAAGCGAACTTGACGATGAAGGATATGTTCGAAGTCCAGAACGCAAAAGACGCAACGCAAGCGATGGGTGCGGCGAAGCAGCGGGAATTAGAGACGTCACAAGCCGCGGCCGCGTTGAAAGAGGAGGTCACGAAGAAATCGCAGCTGATCCGGTGGAGCGCGGTACAGGATGTTTTATTCGAGAAGACGGTAGAGGCTCTGGACATTCCGGTGCTGACGTTTCTGGTGCCGGCGTGGAAGAAATACCGGGAGATTCTGGAGTTTGCGGATACGGAGAAGCATCCCGCGAACGAAGTGAATCTCGTGTCACTGGCAGAGCACACGGTGAAAGTGGAGCACCATCCGTATTTGCAGGTGACTTACAGAGGCATCGAGATTCCGAAAGCGAAAATGGAATTTACGCTGACGGGAGATTTGACGCTCGATGCAGTGATCTTGAGGATTCAGAACGGAAAAATCAAAGCCATTCAGGGCGGGGCAGTGAAATGGAGCGGGGAGTTGTTGCTCGAGAATCGGTCAGTCCTGAAGAAGGAATCGAAGTCTCACGATTTAACCGGAAAAGTTGAGCTTGACGAAGGAATACCCCTTTAGACCGGATGTCGGATACCGCACGGTAAGGGTTTCAGCGAAATCCCTGCTCGCGCCTGGAGCATTTTCTGCTCAAGGTCCGGTTTGCATTCCTTTTCGTCGCCCGAGGCCTGGTACAAAACTTTCACCGAACGCATAGACCTAAAGACCACCAGCACTTCAACTGTGCTCAACATTATGACCGAACAAATCCAATCGCCCAGAACTGCTGCGCGAGCGCATAACCGCCGTACTGATAACCTGGAATCTTCTAGCCGATTTGTGTTTTCAATAAGTTGCGTAGAATCAACAAAAATGAATCGGCAATGAAGTCACTTTTGTCAGCCAAAACAGGTTTTGTCTCACAGTTATAGCACAGTCGGTTCGGTTCAAAAGGTCGCTTCAACTTGGATCCTCGAGCGTATCCCACGCTTTCCGAAGGAGTGCGTCTGGGACCGGTACTCCACCGATGGCGTACCGCGGTACTACAGCGGTGGCATCGTAGGGACGGACTGAGACGGTGCCACTAATATCGACTAGGCTGCCATTGACCAGAACAAGCGCACCACTGATCACGGCTTGCCAGAATGTCAGACAGATCGCAAAGTCCCCCAAAAACGCCGAAGACAGTACTAGGTGTTGACTCCATAGATTACAGCGGAAATCTCGCACCCAGCCGCGCGTGCCCGGCGCAGTGCCGCCGGGCCCAGTGCGGTCTACAATCGTTGCATCAATCTCGCTGTCATGAAACCAAGAGCGACGATTGGAGTTAACTGACCCGATGAAGGCTGCCTCATCATCAACAATGAGCAACTTCGAATGAACGTAAGCTGTCGGCCCGATTGTTGATCCGCCCCCAAGACGCTCGAAGACAAGCAACCTTCCCGGGAATGACGTTACAAGGGGCCGCAGGAAATCCCGCCGGCGAAATGCAACATCCGGTAAATCTGCAACGCTGTTTTCGGCAGCAATGACAACGATTCCTGTCAGCGTCGCGTTCGAGGACATCGCATCGTTGATCGCTGTGGTCATCTTTGGCGAGCCGACAAAGTACTGATCCTCCATATAGAAGAATTGACGGGCGCTCTTGATGCCATTTGCGAGCGCGGTTGACGCAGTCTGCACCGCCGTTGCAAATGGAAATCCCCTACCGTATGTATGAGTCACCTGTACTATCAGAGGACCAGCGTGAGTGGGAACCGGCAGACCGGCACCCCGTAGGGGGGAGCCAAAATTGTTGGGATGAGCACTCCAGCGCTGAACAAAAGTGTTTAGTACCAGCCAAGCACCCGCGTCTTGCAGTCGGACGGAGATGTCGAATAGAGGGGATCCGAGCTCCCCCGATGCCGGGGGAGGAACACGATCGATGTTGGCTTCGATTCCGCCAACGTAAGCGATCAGGTTCCCGCCAGCTCCGACGATAACCACCTTCTGGTGATGCGATCCAGCCGTCAGAAATCGGTCGTCGAGAATTGCTGCAGCGTCATTGCCGTTCGCAATGAGGCCGTTGATGAATTGTACAGCCGGTACGTTCACTGTCCGGTTCGTCTTCTGGTCGGCATAGTCCTTGACTAACTTCCAAGGGATTCCCACCTGAGGCTTAATAATGGTTAAAACTGGGGGTGGAGGCGGGATCGGATCGCCAGCCCAAAGCATGGTGCGAATCTGGACGCCTTTGGACGCGCAACTGCCAAGTAATTTGCGCAAAGTTGAGTTAGGATCCGTTGCGACCAGTGGCAGATCCACATTACAGTGCCAGCTCAAGATATAGACAAAATCGGAACCTCCCGATGTACTTGCGATGTCGTCTCGCATGGCTGCGAAAGCCGCTGTGCCTCCGATGATTGGCTTCGCGTCCGTTCCAACCATCGGGCGAGTAAGGAACACTGAGTTGTCCTCTGGCTGAAAGTATCTTTGCAGGTCATCACTGACGAGTCCGACCAGAGAAGGAACGCCTACGCTGTTCAATTCAATTCCATTACTTAAGAAAGGAAAAATTGTTGTGCCTGACGCAGATGGGAATGCAAATCCGGTCGGAGGCCCCAGCGAACTCCCCGCGGCCTCCTGCGTCCTCCACAAATCGAAAACCGCCTGAGGCAAGGGTTGCGGAGCCGCGCCAGGTACAGCCAGCACTACGCCCTGATCGTGCGGAACGAAGTTTGCTCCCCCGTCGCCGGTCGCCTGCTGCGGGCCCAGCGGCAGTCCGATCATGGAGCCTCCCGCGACCGAAGTTTCCCAAAGGTCGAGGGGCAGAGCGAAGTTCTGAGCACCGCCGAACACAAAAGCTGCCAAAGCAAATTCCTGAACGGAGCGACTCTGGTCGAGTTGGACAGCATCGCTCGTTGGCGCGCCGAACGCCCCGTTCAGCCCACCCGCCGCTATCCATGCCACTTGCACGGACGATGGCATCGCATACGCGACGACGTGTCCTACCTCAACGCAGACTCCGTTTTGATAGTCACACGTAGCGAATCCGTCCTCCAGATCCACGCGCGTTCCGATTCGATCACCAAGATCGAATTCTGTGCCGGCCACAGCGTTGGCTTTTGCGTCCAGCAGCTCGTGCGCAAAATCGACATCGAGAGCCGTCATTGTCTGTGGACCAACCACTGGATCATTCGGTGCAATGCCCTTGCCAGTCTTGTAGGCGGTTACGACATCTCCCGTATCAGGGCCAAATACTCCATCGACACTGATTCCAAAACCAAGGTCCGACAACGCTTGCTGGATAACGGCGACAGACTCCGGTGGATCGCCGCTACCATCAAATATCCGATGACCGGACAGGCAGGATGCTAGAACGTCGTCGCCGAAGAACCTCGGTGAAATCAACGTTGTTTTTGCGGCAGACACATAAGTGAATGTCGATTCGGCCCGCCCCACCAGCGATGTTCCTCCAGGAGCGGTGACCAACACGTCGACCGCGCCATTGCCGGCCGGCGTCTTCGGAACGATAATCTGTGTATCGCTGATCAGTTTGAAAGAAATTGGAACTCCGCCGATGGTTACGGTCGAGGCAAGCTGAAATCCCAGGCCAGTGATGGTGACCAGGTCTCCGCCTTTGCTTGATCCCAAGTCCGGGGTCAGTGCGGAAACCTGAGGGATTGGCCAGAATAACGAGATCCCAAGGTCGGCCTCCACATTGTCGATTTTGCACGCGTATCCGAGCTGACCGTCCGGCACTCCGCTGCGATCAGTGCTGCCGGCCCAGAGCAAACCCACGATCTCAGAGGTGTCTTCTCTGACGATAAGTGATCCAGAATCACCCTTATCGGAAAAGAATGTTGACTGTGAACTGTCCAGGCGTATCTCAATCTGGTCAATAAGAATGGCAGTCTGAGAACCGTTTTGTCCTCCATAGTGGCCGTTGACCCCATTCACGATGCCATGAGTTAGTCCCGTGGTTCTCCCGCGTTTCCTCACGCGGTCGCCCAGTCGTGGAATGGCCGTACCGTTTACGGGGCCGATATCGGCGATCGCAGCCAACGCCGATCGGCTAATCGTGCAGATCGCCGCATCACTGAAACCCGTGGGTACGAACGGAGGCAAAGGACTCGGGGTCGCCGGAAAGGATGAGCGCAGAAGAGCACCGATGACATTCGCGGGTTTAGGGTTCGGGCTTGGCTCAGGCTGTTCGATGGGGTCTCCCGGCAACCCCGTTCCGAGAACAAACACATGGGCACAACTCAGCCCGCGAAGCTCGCCCGTGCCATTCTCGCGGACGAGTCCTCCCAGGGTGCCCGCGCTGGACAGGAGAGCGCCTCCTCCGCGCGCGACTGAGATACCGCCAAGCAGAGGCTCATGGCGTGCCAAGTCAGCTTGCGGTAGAAAGTTCCGCTCAAGAACGACGACCGGGAATCCCGCCAACGTGTCAGGTATCCCGTCGGGGATACTGTCAATGTCGGACACCAACACGCGAATCGCAATATTATCGGTCGGAATTCCATTTACTTCCGTAAAGCCGATGTCAGTCCCCGTGACACCCGCAAGGCTGAGCAATAGAGAACTATTGTCCTCAAGCGCTGCGATCATTTCCGGCGGCACGTCCATAGTCATCCCTCACAATCCTTGTTAGCACGCTTCCGGCACCGGAGTTAGCGAACTCGTTCGAAGAATTCGCACCTGTCCCAGGTTTTGCCCCATTTCATCGCGGAGCTGGTCTGCCCGCGGTGGGAGAACCTCGACGGCAAGCACACTCAACGCGCTGTTCGGTGCAAGACTTAACTTTTGCAATAAGGCTTGAATCTCCCGGTCATTGAACGTCGAGTGGCCGAATACATCTCGTGACGGTCGTACCGTCACTTCAGCAAGCTCATTTTCTACGACACCTACCGTTTCTGCGTGCCGGTGGTTGAGAAGCACATTCCTCCACGACTTTCCGTCCGCTTGCATCACCTGGGCGTACAACATGATCCAAATACGCGTGCGCGGCTTCCCCTCATGTGGGTCAATCAACGACTTGCCGTTGAGCAATACAGGAGTCGCGAATGGAGCGACCACACGGACCTTCCCCAGGCTGTGCGACGGATAACAGACCAAGGTTGGCGCCGGATGTTGAACGCCAGTGACTCGTAGCGGTCGTCCAAATCGGGCGCGCGCCGTGGACCACAGCCCCGTTACCGGCTGGTCAAAAATGCTGCGGTGTCCCACTCGAAATTCGTAGGTCCAGAAACCAAATAGTTCGAGATCCTCTTCGGAGATTCCCGAAGGCAAGGGCAGCATGTAGTGCAGGTCAGAGGTCGGTGATTTGACTAACTCGATCATTGCACTCAGGCCAGCATTGTCGTGCGAGCTGAGCGGAGTGATCACACGAATCTGCTCAGGATCAATCGGCAGGTCTGGTTCCTGAGGATTTGGGAGTTCGTAGGTCAAACCCTTCACCATTAATGGGTCGGGCCCATAGGCAAGCACGCGCGCAAAAATCGTGTCGTGCTGGTCCGTCACTGGTTCTGCAAACTCAAGCCACAGCGCCCGTTTCCTTGGTCCTGTTCCGGCATAGTTACCTTCAATGGTGTAAGGCGACAGCGCAATTCCCGCTGAAGCCAGTTTGGGGGTCTGGCGGGGCGGCGTCGTAACAGGCAGCACGATCCGGAAGTCTTGCACTAGATTCGCAGCCGGAGGCCCGTTCTTCAAAAACGGCGTGAATTGCCATTTCGGTGCTTGGTTGACAGGAAAACCGTACGTTCTGGGAGTCGCATCGACAGCATCGAAGAAGATGAGATGAGTACTCTCGCGCACTGCTGGGTCTGCCAGGGGACCGGTATCGATACCGTTACCGACGGCGATCTGGCTCAAGGTCGGACGCACTTCGAGCGTTCCGACCAATTTGCCGTCGCGTACTATTTCGACCCCGTGATCCGCTAGACCATCCCAGGTCCAGTCCCGATCCACGTCGAATTCCACTGCGATAATCCACTTGTTTAGCAGCTCGCCTTCAGCAGCAAAGGTAATGGTCGATTTGTCGGGCGCCAAATCGTGGCGTAGAGCCTTCGAACAACCAAAAACAGTTCGCGTTCCCGGCTGCCCCTTGAAAGTAAGTTCGTTCACATCGAGCCGTAACTCCTGCGCCAGATTCAGCGTCAGATTGTTTTGCGCTTGTAGCAGAACTGCACGTATCTGGTCGGGCCGCTGATCTTCCGGCTTGCCAAACAGATTGTTCTCGTTCGTAGCCTCGGCTCGTGTCGTGAACGTGCTGGTCATCCCGAAACGGGTGGCATCGTCATTCCAATAATTGTCAACGACCCTTCCCAGCGGCGTTATCACGATACGAATGTCCCGCGATCGCGGCAGAGGTAATTTCCCCGCGAGGTTCGGCTTGATCGTTGCGAGTGTCGAGATGTGCGGAATGTCCTGATATTCGAAATCGACAGTTACAGGTGCGTCGCCACCGACGGGATCTTCCGCCGGATAGCGGTTGAACGAGCGCTCGACAAAATATACGTGCCGCCACGGCCCATCGAGTTCTCCCGGCTTCCCAACGTCATGAGCAGGAGTGCGTACTTCCACCGACAGACGAAACTTGTCTACGTCCGGATCAGGGACGCCCAGAATCCTGAATGTGCCGGGCGGCGGAATCATCGCGATGAGCTTCTGTACGACTGCTTCGTCGGTGATGCCGGCAAATTGGAATTCCGGATATCCCAGGATGGGCCGCGCAAAACTCAAGGTATCGATTGGCTGCGGCGGCGCCCCACGCGTGAGTGGAAAAGTAACCGCTTTCGGCAGAAGGAAACGGCGAAAGGCACACGTGGCCGATCTAGCTGGCCCTGGGTTGATGCCGGCACTTAGGCTAGGGTCTGGAATTCCACCGGTCAGATCGAGCAATCGCGTACGGAACTCGTAGTCGTGTCCATAGAGCAATTGAACCAAAGGAAGGTCCGGCGTGATTGCCGGCGGCCGTGCCGGGGCGACACCTCCACCAAGCAGGTACGCGTCGAGATCATTCACGATCAGCGACTTTCCCCGCCACTGCGCGAAATAGCGAGGTAGCCAGGATGTTACGTCGACGCCGTCAGCCGAACGGACTGGCACCGGTTCGATGCCGTATTCACGCTGGACCGTCGCGGTAAACGGCCCGTATGTAATCGTGGCCGAGCCTTTACATAGAGAATGCCAATTTGCATCGCCTGTCTCTCGGACGTCGACGCAATACCCTTGAACGCCCAGCGGACTTTCTATGGCGTCGGGCACGGATGTTTGCGTTGACAGTGCTGTCTTCAGCGAACGGTTGTACCAGATTGTTACCTGTTCATCGTCCCAGCCGATTTGTACGCCGGCATCTGTGCCTGGTTTCACTTGGTTTCGGTCTTCGATTGCAGCATCGGTCGAGACAGGCTGATGCACGTGCACGATCTTTGCGAAGCCGTCATCGTAGATTTCTGCCTCAATCTGCACTTCGTCGTATTCGCTTTCATTCGGGATTGAGTCAACGACCGGGAACAGCGTTGCAGCGAATAGCGGGCGCCCGCTTCCCGCGAGTGCGGGCAAGCGCGCGGCAAAGCTCTTCACTGTGCCGGCTGGGACATTCGCGTAGGCATTGGCCGGGTTACTTGCGTCCACACGAAAATATATCCAGCTGCCATTTTTCACGTTGGCAGGATCCACAGGCAGGACTAGTGGGTAGAGCAGCCCTAGTTCCTGCGCGAATCGCGGTTGGCGAAGCGCAAAGGAGATGAATTTACCCCAGGACCAAGTCTGCGGAGGCGGGGGCGTTTGGGGATTGCCGGGATTTTGCCCGCGGAGCGCGCAACCGAAATCTTCCGCAGGATTGGCGAAAGGGGTCCGCGACTGCTCGAACGCAAATGAATTGGTGTAACTCTCTGGCAACGATTTAAGAATGCGCACGCCGGCGAGGTTGTTTAACGGCGCGGAGGCTGGAGCTTGATCACTCTTAAATTTGTTAAAGAGTGACAACGCGTCAACGGGCGGCGTGACTATCTGCGGAATGGTCTGTGTATTGGGGGACGACGGAGCCGGTAGAGCATCGATGCCGATAACGAGCACGGCTTCCAGGTTCAATGTCGTGCCGGCGAACATCGGTTGCCCCGCGATCAACGGTGCGAGAGGATCGCCATTTGGAAGCAATAGAAGATTTACTGCCAGTGAATTCGGCGTCCACTTTTGAGGGAACGCTAGAAGACTCAATCGCAAGTCTGTGAGTGCCATGGCTCCTCTTCTTCAAATCGGCACAATCCCAGGTTTTTGGAAGGTTTCCGAAAACCCCCACGAACCATCGAAGTCGACACTGACCAACCAACAGACACTGAGATGGATGCCAACACTGACACCCGCGAATAACGTGAGCGTGTCGGGGATCGGAAGCTTGTCCGGAGTGATTCCCAACGCTGCGCTCAGCGTGATCGAAGCACTGGCGAGGCCATCCAAAACGTCGACGCTGGCCTGCCCCGTTAGGATCGCCTTGATCTGAAACGGCGAAACTTCATTGTTGATCTGGATTGCGATTACGACCGATGCCGAGCCCGAAGCAATGGCGACGTCGATCGCGAGACCTACGCCAAGGCCAGCCTCGATCAGGATCGCGAGATCGCCGTTACGAACTCCAACCTGCACTACGCCTGTTCCAGATAGAGGACTCACCAACCAATGGAACGGCTTCTGCTCGCTACCAATCCCCGCTGTAAAATCCAACGATTGCGGTGAAAGCTGGATGGCAGCGCCCAGAATCAGCGAGACATCCGTCACGTATCCGAACCCAAGCGGCAACTCGGGCAATGCGAATACGTCCTGGATCGTCAACCGACCATCTGAAAAGTTCACTTGAAGGTGGGAGAAAGGGGCACCTGGCAGAAAGCTGGCGATCTGCTCCAGTTTGCTGAAGACTTGCTGAACCAGGCTAAGAGCACCGCCATACTGGACATCGAGAGATGTGAGCGTCGGTGCGGAGTTGGAGTCGGCTTTCGCACCTCCGACGAGCCGAAGAATCGGATCGTTCTGGTCGCCGAACGGCGTAACCACAATCAGGTTAATCGGATCGAGTGACATCGACCAAGTGGGGTTCGCGCCGGGTGTGACTTTCACATCCAGAGTGCTTGGGATGGGCACGGCTCGAGCGCCTGTGTCGGGATCAACTTTGCCACCATCCGAATAGTCCAGCAGAACTTTCACCACGCCGAAATCCACGAGCGATTTGGGCGCCTGCCCCGTTATTTGGAACGGAGCAGGATTGAATGAAATGTCTGTACCCGAGACGCCGAGAGAAGGAATCGTGCTGAACGGCAGCGCTGCACCTAGATCCGGAAATAGACCAGTGGCATTCAAGAGAGCGCCTACATCAGCAAAATGTGGGGGCGCCGGCAGGTTGAACTTCGCCGGTGCACTCTGATCAACGAAAGGCTGTGCGAAGAACATTTTCTGTGTTCCCGTGGCCTGCACCAGCCCGTAGGCAATATTTGGAGAAGTGATTTGCGCGATGTCAGCGGGATCGGCGAAATGCCATTTACCGGGATCGAGATTGTCGTTCTTAATGAGCGGCAGATGAAATTTCGGATCGAGCGCCGCGGGAACATCGCTGCCAACCTTTTTTGCGACCGTCCACGCGCCCTCCTTCGGCAACGCGAGTGAGCCGCGGAGAGCTGCGACAAGCTCCGCATCGGGGCCGGTCTTGTTGATGCTCGCGTCCATCGATACCGCCGTCAGTTGCGGGCCACCTGGACCGCCAACATTCCCCACGCATGCGACCGGTCCACCAACCGGCCCGGTTTTCTTTAGGAGTTCAGCGAGTTGCTGCCGCGAAGCGCCGTCGCCTGGCGTGAGTTGGACGTAACCGCCAACGTCCCGGCTCGGTACCAATTGGCGGCCGGCTTCAACGTGGGCTCCGTTCGTCACATGAAAAGCGGTATCGAGTATTACGTCGGCATCGAACAAAACCTTCTGGTATTCGAGACCAAAAACAGTGATCAGTCCGCCCGTTACCTCTCGAATGTTGCGGATGTTCGTGACACCCAGCACCGCACCCGGATGGACGTGCCCAGCGTAATCCGGTTGCTCTTTCGCGGGGAATATGAATACCCCTTGGGACGAAGCTTGCCATCCGCTGTCAGTGCGCTGCATCCAGCCGGCACCCTGGCGCTCGATCGTGATCGTTCGTACCACTCGAGCGGCCCATGGGTACAGATTGCTCTGTGCCTTCACCACCTCGAAGCCGGTGCGGCCAACGACCACATCGAACTGGGCTTTGACGATGCCAACTTCCGTCTTGGAGTCTCTCCAGTCGCTGAACATGCTTGCGCCGTAGCCAGAGAAATCGATGCGCTTGACCGGAATCCGCGGAGGAGGTGGCGGCTGCATGTTAATGGTCCCCGTCAGGAACTCATCGTTGAACATAATCGCCACATCGTTACTCAGAACTGCAACTCCGTATGGATTTGTGGCCTGGCAGGTCCCTGGTAGCGAGGCATCTTCTACTTCCGGGTGTGGAGCGCCAAGCGTGAGTTGTAAGCCTCCAGAAAGGTTCTTAAACGTGGGCTGAGTTAGCCGGAACGTTCCCCCTGACTGTGGAAACTGGCCAGCTTGAACGTCGGCCACGAGCCCGAACGGAAGAGTGAAATGACCCCGGAAATTTGCACCGCCGCCGACTTCATCAACGAGAAAATGCAGGGCGACGGCAGGTTCGATGCGTACCAGGCTCACGGTTTCCACGGTGAACGCACTCGGTCCACCGTCATTATCTGAATGCAGCCCCGCCACCGGCGGTTGGGATTTCATCGGCTCCCAGGAGATCTCTGGAACGGTGAACACCGCCAGCCCCGAACCGGGAACGGCTAGCGCCATTTGGTCAATAGAAACTGTGGCGTTGCGACCTGGGAGGAACTCGACGCCGAACAAATCTGCATTCGTTGAAACATCCAGAAGGGCAAGCCGTTGCCTTTCGACAGCTAACAAGCTTGTTGTCCCTGCGAAATTGGATAGAAGCAGGCCAAACGCCAGCGTCGGGCGGTCTGGAGTCTTCCAGCTGATGACTGGCGTCAAGACGCCAGTCGGAGCCCTGTCCGAAGTGGAGAAGTCTGCCGCCGCAAAATTGCTCGCGTACGGGTCGGGCAGCGTTGGCAGCAACCCACGTACTCCAAACTCGAGTCCGACTAGCCCACTGCGCACCGAATTCAGATCTCCGGGATCGAGCTCGCCAAAGATCACCATCACTGAGGGCCGGTCAACCACGATCAACGCGTTCTCGAGTGCGATCGCGTTCGTGTTATTCGGCTCTGTATTGAGCAGGCTCCCGATGAACATAAAAAACTGTGTTGCAGTTTGAAATAGGAGGAGCGCCCCATTCACAATCTTCAGCGCAAAGCGAGAGTCATCCGCCCGCAGCGGCTGGTCGAGATGGGCGACCGATGTTCCATTCACCTCGAACCATTCAAGCCCCGCCTGGCTGAGGTAAAACGAGCTGAACGGGCGGGCTGCAACAAAATCGACTGTTGCGTTTTGCCAGAGACTGAAAGACTGAGAAACCTGGATACCCGAACCTCGTGCGAGAGCCACGATCTGACCAGGAATCAAATGCAACACGGTCTGATTCAGAATGGCCGGTTGCAAGAGTCCCGCCCATTGTTGTGTCAAACCTGCGCCGATGCTCAGCATCAACGCCCCAGCCCCTGCAGCTTCCCCGAGATTGGCCGGAGTGGCGACGGCAACCGGCAACGTCCATGAAGCCGCTTGGATTGGACCGGATCCAAAGAGCGGGTTTAACTTCGATTGCGCCTCACTGACCTGAAACTGATTGGGTGAGAAACTCAGCGGAGTCGCAATCTCATTTGTGACGCCCTCAAAAGTAGGAGCCGCGCCAACCCATTGGAATCGTACGGTTTGTCCGTAGACGCCTACCTCGGAGTCACTCAAGGCAGTCAGTTTTGCTCCCGCAGGGTCGAACTGGATCGTCACCGAAGCGGGCAGATTCACAGCCGCAGCCCCAGCGTCAACTCCTGGGCCAGATGCAACCGGCGTCGATGCGGGTGGATCGAGATCAACGATAAGGGTGGCTATTGCCGTCGGCAAGAGGTCGAGTCCCCCACCTGCTCTCGCGGCATCTTCGCTGAGTGTTAACGTCCCACCCTTGATACGGAATCCAGTGAACGAATTGATTGGGCTGTTGGCGGCCAGCAAGCGGGCCTGAATCCAGACGCTGCCAGCCTTTAGCACAATCTTTCGGGGCGTAGACCGCGTGGGGTCGATAGGAAATAGTCCCAGGAGCTCTGTGTGACGCGTAAGCGGCGTAAGTTGAATTACGTTAAATGCGTCAATCCAGAGTGGCTTGCCCAGCGGGGTCAGGAACGGGCCCGCAGAGTCAGTGATAGCGATTCCCCGCACCGAGGCCGGCGCCGAAGGATGCAGACTCGTTGGACTTGGCACCGTACGCAAGAATGCCCGAACAGTCGTCGCAGGTTTCGGCCCTAAAAGATGTCGAAACTGTTTCGCTTGCTCAGACGCGTTCGGATTTGCGCTAAGTGTGACTGTCCCTCGAATAGCCGAGGAGGTTTGCCCTGATCGAAGCGCCTGGGCTAGCAGAAGCCTGCCGCGCGCCAGATCGGCTTCTGTGGCCCCATCGGCAGGGCGAAGTGTTCCCGTCAGTTCAGCAATCGAGCTCGCCAGGGTTGCTTGATCCATTGCAATCTCCCGCTCCGCCTCAAGCACGCCAAGTCATCAATGGTGATAGTTGCGCAATACCATCACTTGCGTTACAACACCGGTTGTTACGGTCCCAATAAGTACAAGTAACTTCCGTCGCAGTCAACCTTTTGTTGCCCGGTTCACCGACGGCCATGGAGCGAGCGTCTCGGATAATACGAAAATTCGGATGTAGCTTTTCTTGGGAGACCAAAGAAGTAAAGAGAACCATGAAGCATCCACCTTTCAAACTTCAAGATCAGCAGGAATTACCGTTCCGAAGCGCTCTAGAAGAGTTCTGTTGTGGTAGGCCTTCAGCCATTCGTACTTCTGCAGCACGCGTGGGGAATCTGCATATTCGCGCAGGCGAGAGCGAATTAGGTTCCGATGAATTCGCAGAAACAAAGGGTATTCTTGCTCAGGAACATTTAGCTCGGCTTCACAAGCTCTCAAGTAGTCCAGGTACGCCACGGAATCTTCCACCCGAATCAATCCACTCAATTCGTCGTTTAGACCTTCACGCTCGAAATCCCGTCGCAGTTCTGTAAGTGCGTCGCTATCGATGACGATTCTCGGGGGTGAGTCTTTCTTGCTTTCTAGCTCATAAGCTCGCACCACCCCTTTCCCGTAAACCACTTTCCAACTCTGCACAACATCGCCAATCGTAACGGCACCTCGCACGATGACTCCCCGCGGGATGAGGGCAATGTGGGAATGCAGTATGTGCCGCAGTTCAGAAATGAAGTTTTGAGGTTTACGCACTGAGAAGGGCGTGCTGCGGATAACGGTGTCTGAGAACTTCGTGAATTTAGTTCTCTCGCTCTTCAGCAACGGATGAGGTTCGACCGACTCAGCCAAGATGCGTAAGACTTTAGAAATCTCTCCAGCGGACCTCGAATCAATCAAGTCCCGAAAGCCAAGGATATCGATATATGAGATTACCGACTTCCTGTATTGCACGGTTTTCGGTACGACATTGCTGTACAGCACTTCCCAAGTAGCCATATCTTTATTCTCGGACGCAGCGTTCTTTGAGACCCGCGCCTTATCGTCGTGCCTAAGATAGATTGCGGTCCCTCTCTAGTATAGCTAACGGACAATACATTATTTTCATTTGCAATTATGCCCACTTTACCCTTAGGCTCCTTCCCAACGTGCCGTCCGTTCTCTGGGCCCTTGTTTTATCTCTCATGTCTACGCGCAGGAGGCGATATGTCTGAAGAATTCCAGGTCACAGGAAATAACAATGCGGCTCCCTTCACTCTGAAATTGCATCGAGGAGACGGAATGGTGCTTGTCGCGATGGATTGGAAGAAAGGCAAGCCACCAGACAATTTCGTCGGCTTCGCTATCCAATATAAGGAGCCCGATGGCACCCAGCTTTTTGCCCTCAAGAATCGTCTTACCTTTCCCGTCGCCAAGAACTCCCAAGATCCGAATCGCTTTTCTACGCTCCGTTCTCCCATTCAAAAGTTTCGTTGGGTCCACTTCCCTCGTAACGCCCACCTGGAAGGAGAGTTCACCTATCGCGTCACACCTGTTTTCATGAATGAAAAAAGACGAATTGAGCCTCGGCGACTTCCAAGAAGCGAATCTCCAATTACACAGGGAAACCTGCCCTGATCAACTGAACGTCGCCTACACGCGCGGCTTCGTTTCTTCACAAGCGTTTGTCGACAAGTTCAAGACGGTGTCGAAGCTATTGCCACCAAAGACCGCGGGCAGCCTGAAGTTCAAGCCAACCGCCTCGAATGCCGCTGAAGCCCTTCCTTGGATGGGATTTGAAGGAAGGGCTGCCATTTTGGGAGTACTGGATAAGGCTATTGCTGACAAATCAGCAGAAGTCAGAGTCGTCGCTTACGATCTCAACCAGCCTGAAGTCGTTAGCAGACTTGAGAAACTTGGTTCGCGGCTCAAAGTCATCATCGACAACGACGGTAGCCACGGCGTGAAGAATTCCAACGAAAATCAGGCCGAAACAAGGCTCAAGAAATCTGCCGGAAGCGCCAACGTTAAACGCCAGTGCATGGGTAAGTTGCAGCACAACAAATTTATTGCCGTCAACGGAAAAACCAAACTTGCCGTGTGCGGCTCAACAAATTTCTCGTGGCGGGCCTTCTATGTTCAGTCAAATAACGCGGTTGTCTTTCAGGGAAAACCCACCGTCGACCTTTTCCTTCAGGCGTTCGACAACTATTGGAAGTTTGACAAACCCGCAGACTTTGGAAAAACACGCTCCGCTAAGTGGCAAAACATAGGCCTCAAGGGAATCGACGCGAAAATTGCTTTTTCCCCTCACTCTTCTGCGAATGCCCTCCTTGAGTCCATTGCCGGTGATATTGGAAAATCCACAACCTCTTCTCTCTTGTACTCGTTGGCTTTCCTCTATCAAACGAAAGGCCCGATCAAAGACTCCATCCAGAAGATCACAAAGACGAAAGACCGGTTTGTTTATGGAATTTCCGATCGCAAGGTCGGCGGTATTACTCTGCAAAAGCCTACAGGCAATCTTGCGGTTCTCTATCCTTCTGCCTTGGCTGGCAAAAACATACCAGAGCCGTTCAAGTCGGAACCCAAAGGCGGAGGCGGAATCCGCATGCACCACAAGTTTGTCGTCATCGATTTCAACAAACCCACTGGCCGCGTCTACCTGGGCTCCTATAATTTTTCCAAGCCGGCCGATCTGCAGAACGGTGAAAACCTTCTTTTGATCAAGGACCGCAGGATCGCCGTCTCCTATGTGGTCGAAGCACTCAGTATGTTTGACCATTATCACTTCCGGGTGACGCAGCAGGAAGCCAAGAAAAAAAGAAAAAATTGGAGCTACAAAAACCGCCGCGAAAGGCCGGGGGAAAACCTTGGTGGTCTGAGTACTACACCGACGCGCATAAAATCCACGACCGGCAACTCTTTGCCTAAGGCTGATTCTGCTCATGGGTCGGGCAGAGTTTCCACATCTCGAGGGAGATATCGTTATTGACAAATACAGCGAGAACACCACCTCAGCCGGAATTATTCCTGGCGGCCTTCGTTCCCAAAAGACCAAAGCGTTCTCGCGGGCTTTCACGCTGTTCTGTTGCTTGTGAATGAAAAATGAGAAATTTTACCGAGTCCATTCAAGGAAGGTACCCATGCCCACAAACAAAGAAGTTCTTGATGTCATTGAAAACTGGAGCGGACAGCGTCCCTCCAAAATGTCGCAGCAGCTCGAAGAATGGTGGAACAAGACGGCACCGGGTTCTACCCATTCCGGCCTACTCTTTGACCCGGACGGAATTGCCGATCTTGTGAAACGCCTGAGGAATGCTTTCCCCAATCCGCCGCATCTCCAAGCTTCCGATTTCAAGGCCAGCGGCACAGTAAAGACCGCCCAGGATCTCGTCGACGCATTGCAGCCCACTCGTCCTGCGCCCCTCACAGCCACACTCGCCGCCAAACCTGCGGCTGCTGCGGGGCAGAAGAGAACCGCTCCTTCCGGAAAGACCAAAACCAAGAGCAACAAAAAAGTGCCGCGAGGCAAACTCGCGAAGAAAGGACCGCGGCGATGAACCGGCTTCTCCTGTGCCTCGCGCTCTCTCTCGTCGCCAGACACGCTTGCGCTCAGACCGCACCTATTCCTCTGCCGTGCGACACAAAGACAACCGCAAGCGGTGTCGATGCGTATCGCGTCGTAACGCCGAACCTTCTCTACGTAAATTGCGATAACACCAATCTCGTCCAATTTTCGACGACGGCAAAACTGTACGCAACGACTGGGGCTACGCGGACCGCGCTGGCCGGAGTCACGGCGACGGTGAGCCTTTTCGATCCGGGAGACCCCTGGCTTCGCATCGATTTGGCGCAAGCCGGAGGCGGTGCAGTCCTTGAAAGAGGCAAGGAGTATCAAATCGACCTGGCACCGGACCAGAACGCCATGATCCGCGTCCTGGCCAACGCCAAAGAGCCCGGCCAGCAGACGCTCGTTCGGAAGGAACTTCCACTTGCGGGCCCTTTCGAGACTTTGACCGTGAGCATCTCGACAAAACCCACCGCAGTCGTAAAACCGCTGAATATTTCAACGCTCGGGTCCACCTTCGACGTCTATTCGAACGTGGCGCTCGACACATTCCCTCTCGGTAAAATTAGGTTCGCGGAAATCTCGGCTGTGAAAGTCAAAACTTATCATACGGTGAACGCAGAGTTGGTTGGCGCGCCGGTTCACTGTCCGCTCTCTGGGCCATGTGCCGCACCGCAACCGCAGGGGGGAACCCTGAGACGTTTGGTCGCCTACGCGTCGAACTAACGACTGACCGGCTTCGCCAGGCAAAGGCCACCGTCGCCGTGGAAGGGATCGCAAACCTCTTTGCTGACGCGGTAAAGGCGCAGAGTGACGTCACACTTGGAGCCGTCCCGAAAACCAAAGATGATTCTCTGCTCTATCTGAAGTTTGACCATCAGGCGGGCCCGGGATCAAAACCCGGTTATGCGATCGAGGCCAAAATTGCTCCCCAGTTGGGTGCGCCGATGTGGGGTGGCTTTGTTTGGCAGCCTGCGCTCAACATGGATATCGGCGCAGGGACTGTCACCAACGTTAAGGTCAACGACACCATCATTCCTTCGCTCGGCGTAACCACACTTCATCGCTTCGAAAGCCGGGGTCTTGAGGCCATCCGCATTACACCAGCGATCTCCTTTGAGACCAACAAAGTGGGCACCAAGCGAAATCTCCTGTATGACCAGGATTTCCAGTTTGTCGTTGGATTCTTAGAATCCTCGCGCCTTGTCCGTGCATGGCGGCAGTACAATACCCTCAAAGCACAACCAGGGAACGAAGACCTGAAATTCTCAAATGACTTTGCCAGTTGGGGAGCGGGTTTAAAGCTTTTCGTTGGTTCCGAGACCGGCGGAGCGCTCGAATCACAGACTGTCAAGGCATCAAAGAGTGCCAGTACGGTTCTCGTGCCAACCTACACCGTCACTCGCATTCGCCCTAAACTCTCAGGTTACCTCGAGTACAAGCGAATCAATCTCACCATCTCGGTTCTTCCCAGATTTCTGTTCGCGACCGAATTCGCGACGCGCGAATCGACCGACGGCAAAACGATCCGTTTGGTACCTGAGTCTGGATTCAAGCCGTACGGCGAGACAAGCCTCAGCATCGGCCTCGATGCATCTGGGCATGTTTCATTCACGACAACCTACAAGCTCGGATCACAACCCCCAACCTATCAGTCAACCAACACTGTGCAAACGGGCTTGCTCATCAAGTATTGAAGACGAACCATGAACGTAAAGCGCGATCGTTCGCCGTGGTCTCCAGTTGTGTCTGTCAATGCGCAGACGTTGACAAGTGCTTCGGCCTACATTATACCCATGCATAAGTCCTACTCCTTCCTGAGATCAAGATGCCCAGCCTGACCAATTCGGAGCCAGCATTCATCGCTCGCTTCGTCGCCGCATGGCCGGTTTGGGCAGGAGGCTATCCAACACCGGCTGAGGCCCTGCAAACAACAAATCAACTTCGAGAAACACTCCTCCGAAATTTTCAAGAATCCCTGAACTCAAAGCCAGCCCTCGAGCTGATAGTTCACGACCTTCAGGTCCGGGAGGCCGGATACCAACCCATTAAGGGCCTGCGCCCAAGGGCACCTGCTGCAAACAGCCAAGAGGTCTCATTGACTGTGCACACTCTGCTGTCCACCACTGAATCGGCCACTGTTCTGAGCGATGCCCTGCCTGAGATGGTTGAGAAGCTTTCCCAGGTCGTCCGGAACTTCTTCAGAACTCAGATGCCACGGGCGCCACAGGGAGCGAATCTCTACGACGTTCAACACCGCTGGGAACCAGCGGCGAATATCCTTGTTCGTGCTGCCAAGGTCAAAAATGCAAAAGCTCCAGTAGACACCCGAATGCCGGTAGCTCAAGGTGCACCAGTTCGCAAAGTGCGCCCAAGTTCTCGGCCCTCCTCAAGCGTTTCTGCCCCGACGACAATCCGCTCCACGAATCCTTCTTTCGTCAACTCTCTAAAGAGCGGCCGCCCAGCGCCCTACGTAATTCTGAGACCGCGTTTAATCAATCAAACGCTCCATTTCGAGTACGAGGACAGTAGCGGGGAAAAGCGCGTTCCACACCCCTACGCAGACCAACAGTATGTGGTTTCGCCCGTCGGAACTCCGGGATGGCCTTACGCTCCTTACATCTGGGCGCCCACAGATCTCGACCTTTTGCTCGGCGGCCTGACAGCACAGTATGCAAAGGTGGGTGCGGGCCACGATGAGCCGGAAGTATTGCCTGTGTTCGTCGCCTCAGATTCACTCTTGCCGAGCGTTCCCTTTGATCTACTGGCGGAACGCCTTCCGCCAATCCTCCTTAGGTGGAGCCAGATTCAGGTAGTTCGGCTTGCAAGGGAAACGTGGCAGAGGCGGACTCCCTTTCAGTTGCCTCTGCGTGTCGGCCCAAGAACAGCCGCGCTTGACCGCGCGCTTGACGTGATGCGAGGTCGGCGCTGGTATCTAGGCGAGCCTGATGTGCAAGAATTCGGGCTGAAGATCTCAGCAGCGCCACCGCCCGGGCAACCCGGCGGTCTTGCTCAGGATTTGCTCGTTTCCGCAGCGAGCGGTCTGCGAGGGATTCTTGGAACCATAGCGCAAATGAGACTTGAAGACCGCCCGCGGGTCGTCATTGCAATCGGAGAGATCTCGCAAATCCAGGCTCCGGTCCTTCCAGATGGACTTTCAGTCCTAATAGTTCCATCGAATTCCAAACCATCCGATGTCGGAGAATTTGTCAAAGAGTTCTTGTACGGAATAATTCACGATCTTTCTTTGCCCACCGCGGTAAAAGGAGCGACCCTCCGTGCAGGATCGCAACTCACAGCTGCTCCATGTCTGATTTCCGATCCACTGTCCATTCAGGATCTCCGTCTCAAAGATGCTTTGGTGGCGGTCCTGCACGAAGCGCTCAATCTCCACACCGCTCCTTCCATCGACCCGGCCCTTGGTCCGTGGTATTCCCAGACAATGGTGAATTACGTTGTGGCCCCTCCGGAGAGCTTGGCGCAAATCTCGCTATCATCGTCAACAATCAATCAAGTATTGGGACTGACCGGCGATTTCACCCGAGAGCGCCGTGGGCTCGTCCCCATCGCGCAGGCACGCAACTCCCTGCAGAAGGCGCAGAAGGCCAGTCAGGAACTGCAAAGCGAACTTGCTCTACTCGCTAAAGACCCTGCCGTGAGAAACGTTTTTGCGGAGCATCAGCAGCGCCGTGTTGATATTACCCTCTTGCGGGATGAGCCGAATTACGATTTGAGCCTATTTGTTCGCCAAGGTGAGAAGATGCAGTCCGGCGGTGACTTCCTCCTCCGCGTGCAGATTGGACGACGTTCTCCGGCGAGCGTGATTGTCGGCGACGTTCCTTCCATTGATCCAATTCTTCCGAACATTGATCCGACCGATGGGCACTATCTGAACTTCGTATTGTTTGCCCAGGACTTCGTGAGTCGTTCGCCGCAGATGTGCCGAGTGTTTCTTCCTCAGTTTGGGAACTCCGAAGCAGCCGTATTCGCAATTACCGCGCCTGAGTCAAAGGGACTCGCTCGATTGCGCGTGGGAGTCTATTATGATTTGCCTGGCGAATCGAGTTCGTCTGACTCCTCGCACTATCACAATCACTTGCTGCAGATGTTTCTGCTGGAAACAACCGTGGGCGATACGGCCGTTCAGCTTGGTGACGGTGATGTCGGACTCAGCGTCAAGCTTGAATTTTCCCGAACCACCCGCTTCAACAATCTCGGCGGCCTGTCCGAGCGCCGTCTGTCAATCGCCATAAACGATGACCCCAAAGGAAGTCACAGACTTTTGGTGAAAGGTGGCGAGAGCCACCAGGACATTTTGTGGAGTGAAACCGCGGGAGATAGCGCTCTGAAATCGATGCGTGGACTCCTTGAAAGAGTTACGTGGGACGATTCGAAACAAGGGCCACGCTTCCCCGAAAATCCCAGCCAAAAGCCGGAGGCGGAATTCGACAAATGCATCCAGGAGTTGGTTCTCACCGGTGGGGCTCTCTACGATGGTCTCTGGACTCAGGTCAGTGAGGATTTTCAGGACGTGCTTAGAAAGCTCCGCGATAACTCGGAGGAAGTCATTCAGGTCACTCGCCTCGCAACCAATTTCCTTTTTCCTTGGGCCAGCCTCTACGACTTCGATCGACCCTCCACCAAGCGAGGCGCTGCCCCGGTCGAAGTCTGTAAAGGATTTACCCGGCCCGGACATAGCTGTAAGGAGTGTCTGGAACATTGCCTTTATCCGGACAAGAGCAAGACGTACTGCGTTTATGGATTCTGGGGTACACGCCACAAAGTGGAGCAGCTACTGCACACCCCCTTCCAACGCGAGGACGCCATCACCGAAATCAAGCCTGCCGCTAAAAAAGCTGTGCAGATCTCCGTTGGGGTCAGAGGCCAGATTGTCGACCAGTTCATTCCGACACTGCAGTCGACCCTTGGGCAAAGCTCCGTTCATGATCTTCAATCTCTGAATGAAATGATGAAGCGACTCTGGTCGGTGAAGGATCGCCCCGCAATTCTCTTGGTTCTAGGCCACTATGAAACGCCCACACCCGATCAACCACGCATCACATTTGCAGGAAACGAATGGTTTGAGCCAGCCGACATCACCAGGCAGGTAAAAAACTTCAACAAATGGAAAGATTCCAACCCCTTAGTGGTTCTTGCGGCCTGTGAATCAGGAGCTGCCAGCCTCGCAAGCATCACAAGCTTTTTGTCAGCCTTCGCGGATGCTAGAGCAGCGGCAGTCATTGGAACAGAGACCACAGTTTTCGAGGGACTGGCCTGCCGATTCGCGAAAGAGATATCTGTCGCAATGATGGAACCACCCAGTACGAAACCCGGCGCAAAGAAACAGTGTCTTGGTGATGCGGTGCTCTCCTTTCGCCGAGGTTTGCTCCAAGACTTCAATCCGTTGGGGCTCGTGTTTACACCTTACGGTGATGCGGAATTACATCGAGCATAGCGAGGCACTATGAAACGGTTGGCAATTCTGCTCCTGGCTGTCATTCCCACGATGGCCGCCGATACACCCATCGTCACCGTGATCGGTGCGACAGAATTTGAGATTCCGGCTACGGAACCGACAACAGTTCTTGAAGTCTTGCCTCCAATTTCTTTGCTGATCGCAACCGACTTGAAACCCGAGGATAAGAACGGCACCTCAATCAAAACTAAGGTCCTGAGCGTATCGGTCGGCACCGCCGCTCATCCAGAGTATGGCAAGGCATTCCAGTTTGGGTCCTTTGCCGCTGGAAATAAAGGCGCGCTGCGAGAGCTGAGCGTGGCCGTGCATCTCACAGACATTCCAGACCCCCAAACCTATCTCGTCAAGATTCTTATTTTTCGAGATGGAGACCCATCGGTACCGCCCCAAACACTCGATTTCAAGTTCATCAGAGCTCCTGCCACCCTATCCGTCTCTCCTCTTCGCATCGAAAACACCAGACTCCTCCCTTTTTCGGGAATCAACGAACTCTCACCCGACCAACTTAAATTCCAAGAGACGTCCGGGCGTGCTTCTCTTACCAACGTTCAGGTACAAGTAAAAGACTTTCTCAAAGGACCGGATGATTCCTCTCTTCGTGCCCAATTGCAGGTTCCTGTAGTCGACAAGATCGACGCCGGCAAAGACTCAACCGCTACGGTGAGCATTCAGGGGGACGTACCGCTCGGCAGCACCAAAGGCACTCTCGTGGTGCGCTCGCGACAACTCTCACAATCCATCGAGGTGCCTATAGAGATCCTCACACGTACGAATCGAGTTTGGCTCATGCTGGCGCTTATCATCAGCATTCTGTTGGGCTATTTCCTGAGGACTCGACTTGACCAGCGCAGAGTGGAAAACCAAGGCCGGCTCGCTGCCGAGCAAGAGTTTGGGCAAATTGCTGAATGGAAGGCAAAGTGTATCGACGCTGATCTTGCTGCCAGGCTCGGTGACATTCTCACAACTTTAAAGGCAGCCATCGAAGCAAAACCATTTGATTCTACAAAGTTGGATACAGCTACCAAGAAGGCTGCGACAGATTCTGAAAATGAAATCAAAAAAGCGGAGGACCAGCGGAACATTCTCCGCAGTCGCATAACTGCTCAACGCGACAAGTTCGGCTCTCCCTTAGGTCAGCCGAAAGAGATTTCAACGTTTGTCGACTCGCACATCACTCGCTTGCAAGACCAGGAGCGGGAACTTAATCGTGGTGCCGTCAAATCGGTGCAAGATGAGCTAGACAAGATTGAAGCAGAATTTCAGAGCGATTTGCCAACGATAATAGAAACGTGGGCAACAGTAATTCACCACGCGGCGAACAAGATGGGCCAGTGGAGCGGCCTCGAATTCGAGGATGCGCGGAAAAGGATTTTTGACGAAACAAATACTGCAAACGCTTCAAAACTAGACCTGGCCAAAACGCGCGACCTCGCTCGGGATGCACAAATCTCCTTGCTGCTGGCGGGAGTTCAACAGACAAGTGATTTGGCCAATAAAGTGGTAAAGCAACTTGAACCTCTGAAAGTTCCAGACCTTGGTCCGCTTCTCACCGCCTGTCACGAGAAAGTTGCAGCCGTCGAAGCACTGCAAAAGGCCGAAACCGGCCAGGCCGCCTCAGTCGCTGGAGCGATTGCGAATTTGCGCTCTGCCCTCATAGACGTGATCACGAAAGCGGCAGCCTCAAAGAGTATCGTTAAGCTGGATGGGCTAGACGAGGGAGATTTTGCGAAGGCGGTCAACAAGCTGCTCGAGTCGTTCATAAAGGAGAAAGCCTTCGGAGGTGGTCCTGAACGGAAGACCGAGACAGTCACCATCGTCCCTTCAGGCCTGTCCTCTTCGATTTTCCTGTCCGTCATTCCGCAGAGCAAGGAATCATGGTGGGATGTCCAACTGAAGGTGCCCAGCAGCCCGTTGGCCGGTGAACTGGTCACCACCAATGCCACAGTCGTAGGAAAGAACCCTCCCGGCACGGTCACTTTTGAATGGCGGATCGGGGATGAAGCCCCACGCTCAGGAGCCGAAGTACAGTTCACCCCTTCAACCGCTGGTGTGCTCGCGATATCAGTCCGTGCCGTCGATACCGCTACGGGTGAGGAGCGGCGCACCAGCACGAATATACGAGTTCGCGCCCAACATGGCTCTGATTCTGTAACACTCCTTGCCAGCCAGCTAAAAAGGGATGAAAAAATTCAAACCTTCGTGTCCGGCGTGTTCATTGCGGCAGCAGGCTACGCGATTTTTCAAGGCAACTGGTACGGGACCTTCCTCGATTTCCTGGCGGCGTCGTTATGGGGTTTCAGTGTCGATTTTAGCGTTGCGAAAGTTCGCGAGATCGCGACCCCACTTCTTGGCCGTGCCGTGCCATTTACCGGTTCAAAGTAGGTTGCGCGCCTTTGCCTGTCCAGCCTAGTGTGCGATTCTTCGATCTATCTAGAAAAGTGCAGACACGCGCGCGGACGGACGTCGTTAGTGTCCCAACCTACACCGTGGCGAGAGGAATCGCATTTGCTCCAATCGAAGCTTGCTGCCTTCTCTTCAGATGTCATCGATCTACCAGTGGGTTTATCCTTGCGGTTTCTACGCTGCAGCCGCCTGCAACGCGCTTCGCACGGATTGCGGATATTTGAGGGCGTATCGATGCAACTTCTTCCAATCAATTGTTCTCAGATTGAGTTCGTCAAACGCCGTGGGCAGTCCCTCCTGTCGCTGGAGATATATCCAATCGAGAAGAGCTTTTTCCGGCTCTGCAATGCGATAGGAACCATGCCTTGTGCGCTTCGCTTCAAAGCCCCAGTGAAGTTTCTTTGCAATGTGACGATAGACGATCTGAACGGAAGGGCCGCGAAATTTCCGTGGAAAGCCTGTCGTCACGCAGGTCAACGCGGAAGGACTCTGGGTGGAGATTCCCCACTCCGCCAGCGCGGATTCGAGCGAGATATAACCGTCGGGCCGTAAAATCCCTACCAGTTCGCGCGGGGAAAATTCGTGCGCCAGCTTGTTGACGTACAGCCTGCGTGACACATGCTCCACCAGACCCCGGCGTTCCTGCCTTCGCAACGCATTGCCAACCACAGCTTCCGCAATCCCGTACTTTCGTGCGAGTTCATCCGATCGCAAGATCGCGGACCGTGATCCTTCTTTCCGGAGTGTTTTTGCCCAATCCAAGACGGTTCCTCTCCCCTACAGCCATTCCGCGAACACGCTCCGCAGCGCAGCCCTCAGAATTTCAAAGTCGTCCCGCTCCAGTTCTGTGTAGATCTCGTCGGGTAAAACCGGCTTCAGCTCCGCCCGGCACAATTTCTGGTTCACTCTTTCGATCCGTTCGAGGATCTCTTCCCTGCCGACTTCGCGCCACTTCAGGGCGTCCTCGAGATGTCCCTTCAACACCGAATCCAGCTTCGCACCGCGCAACAAAAGAAGACGGATATCGAAAGCGTCCCTTGCTTTTACGACGCGTCGCGACACGAACGACTCCGCTTTCTGCAACAGCAGGTAGTCCCGCGACGCTGCAGGGATGATAGCGGTCTTCCCTTCCTCCTCGATCTTTTCCTTCACGATCTCGCGCATCAGCACTGATCCCCCGATCCGCGTGAGGTCCACTGTGAACAGCTTTTGCTTTGCCGGTCCCATGGTCCACAGGCGTACAAAATGTTCCCCGTCCGTTTCCGGCTCGAAGACGATTGATCCTAGGCCGAGTGCGCCGGCCACTTCCTGCAACCGCGTTTCGAGAGCACCAGCGAGTTCCTGCGCGGTGGGCAGCCGGTCTACACGAGCCAGAAGATCCAAGTCCTTCGAAATCCTGGGACTCTCATGAAAGAGTACCAGCGTGGCTCCTCCAAACAGGACGAAGTGGTCCGGCAGAGCGGAAAACAGAGCGATCGCTGCCTCTTCCATCAGGACCAGAATTTCGGCCTGGTCCTTCTGCAGGTTCCTGTCGAGATACCGGGCGACTCTCTCCTGTAGGGTCATTTGCAGAATACACTATATATGGTTGTTTTTACAATTATATATGACATCTTGTTTTTGTTAACCACCCCATACGATGGAATCTGCCAATAGCCCACCATTCTCGGGCCTGAACGACAGCCTACCTTATACATATGCCGTCCGCAAAAAACTCTTAGATACTCTGTTTTGCAGCACACCGTCGCGCCACCTTCGCAATGCGGTGTCACGCCGGTTGCCTGCGTTCGAGCTACTTCTTCCGTTCTCCTCGAAACGCGGTTCTTTGGTTCCCCTGCGCGAAGTGAGGGAACCAAATCCCCGCATAGGAGAACGGAAGATGAAACCAGAACAAATCAAGGAAATCACGGAAAAGGCCACGGAACAGCTTGCGGCTGCGCTGCAAGCTGGGCATAGCGAAGCATTGATCCACTATCTCAAGGCCATCGGGCGCTTCCACCGCTACAGTCTGCACAACGTTTTGCTCATCGCTTTACAGAAGCCCAATGCAACCTATGTTGCCGGCTTCCGCACTTGGAACGAGCTCGGTCGCTTCGTCAAGAAGGGCCAGAAAGGCATCCTAATTCTCGCGCCCATCGTGCGACGCAAGGCGGAGAACTCCGACGAAGACGAAAAGGAGTCTTCCCGCATCGCCGGCTTCCGCCCCGCTTACGTTTTTGATGTCAGTCAGACCGACGGCCAGGAGCTGCCGCAGATTGGGGTCGTGCACGGAGATCCACGCGAATTCGACGATGGACTTCGCAGGTTTGCCGCCGCACAGAATATCGCGCTCGAGTACTCGGAAGACATCGCACCTGCGCGCGGTACTTCGTATGGCAGTCGCATTGCGCTACTTCCAGGACAGTCACCCGCCGAGGAGTTCTCGACGCTCGTACATGAACTGGCGCACGAACTTTTGCACCGTGGCGGCCGCCGCGAACAAACGTCGCGCCAAGTCCGCGAAACGGAAGCTGAAGCGACCGCCTTTGTCGTTTGCCATGCCATCGGGCTCGAAACCGGTTCGGCAGCAGCCGACTACATCCAGCTCTGGAACGGAGACAAGGAAACGCTGATGGACAGTCTTACCTATATTCAGAAGGCTGCTTCGCAAATGCTTGCCGCGCTCACCGATTCGTGAGCGTACACCTCGCGAATCGTCATTTTGCAAGAAACTCATGAGCTGAATTCGTCTGGCAAGGATTGCTAGAGATCCAATTTCACCATCCCTTCCTGGCTAAACCCTGCGCCTGATCCGTCCGCTCCTTCCGTGCAAGGGTTTCCGCTTCGCTCCAATGAACGCCACACCCCGGCGCCCTTGACGGCGCGGACGGACAGGCGCCTTCCCCCGCCATGAAGGGCATTTGTTTTTCATGCACCGCTCCGCATTGCGTGAAGGGCAAAAAACCAAACCTTCGAAGGAGAACAAATCCATGCAAGAAACGAACAGAGCAGCTTTGTTTCCGCTCGGCCAGATTGTCGCCACACCCGGCGCATTGGCCGCGCTGGCAAAGGCAGGACAAACCCCGCTGGACTTCCTCACGCGGCACGTGTGCGGCGATTGGGGAGAACTCGACCCGCACGACCAGAAAGAAAATGAACTCGGCTTGAAGCGCGGCTTCCGGCTCCTCAGTAGCTACCGCACTTCTTCCGGTGACACGACGAGCCTCCTGAACGCCATGGCTCGCCTGATACCCGAGGACGAACGCCTTCTCCTGATCGAAGACACCGCCGAGATTCAGATCCATCACTCGAATCTTGTACGCCTCGAAGCGCGGCCCGCGCAGAACGGTGTTCCTGCCGTTACTATTCGCGATCTGCTGAAGGCCGCTCTCCGTCACCGTCCGGATCGAATCTTGCTTGGCGAGGTCCGCGGAAGCGAAGCGTTCGACCTGCTTCAGCTTCTCAACACGGGCCACGCGGGCACGATTTCGACCATTCACGCGAACTCGGCGCGCGAGGGGCTTTCTCGCTTTACCAGTTGTGTCTTGCAGAGCGGCATCGAGGTTCCGTACCGCGCCATTAAGAGCAGCATCGCCGATTCGTTGAACGTTGTCGTACACGTCGAGCGCCGCCCAGGCCGCCGAACCATCACGGAAATGGTTGAGGTCAGGCGCTACGATCCAGACCCCGATCGCTTCGACTGCAGTTCGATATTTCAGAGAGCGGAGGTGGTTCCATGACCACACCCAATGACGAGGCTAAACCTGGTGTCACTCCAGTGGTGTATGTCCGCTGGCTGTTCGAACTGTCAGACCGGCTGGCAGTACTCGTCCGCAATCGCGACCGTGGTGAAACCACCCAACGCATCGCCACCGCTGGAAACATTACGAGCGACTCGTTTCAACAATGGCTTCGGTTCAAAAACGAAAAGCAGTCGGCAGATATCTATGTGGGAATGAATCCCTTGAAGCCGGAAGCCCGAGCCCGTACCAAGGAAGATATCCATTCGATCCGGCATCTCTACCTGGACCTCGATCACGATGCCGAGCGCTCGCTTGCCGCTGTCGAGCAATCGAACCTTGTTCCGCAGCCGAATGTGGTCATTCGAACGTCACCGGGCAAACTCCAGATTGTGTGGCGCGTTGAAGGATTTCCGCAGGAACAGGCGGAAGCGACCTTACGGGCGATGGCGCGTAAGTTCGGCGGAGATCCAGCAACAACGGACTCGACCCGTGTTCTTCGCCTGCCCGGCTTTGTAAATCGCAAATACAATTCGCCGTTCACAGTGACCGCGGAAATCAGAAACGACAAAAGGCACACTCCGCACGACTTTCGATTGAGAACCGACCCTGCCGAACTGGACCAGCGACTGACACGCACAACCGGCAGCCACCAGTCATCTTCCACGCGCCAGCCTCTATCGCAATCCGAACACGACTGGGCATATGCCAAGCGGTCCTTGGCCAAAGGAGTTCCAGCCGAAGAAGTGATTCGACAAATCGCGGCCTTCCGCGCACACGATAAGCATAATCCCGAAGATTACGCGCGGCGGACGGTCAGCAAGGCACGAACCCAGCTGACGCACGACACCAAAGAAGGTGACCTCTCTCGAGACAACTAGCCCCATGCCTGCGCAACCCAATCCCGACTTTCCGGCGAATGCACCCGGCCCGCACCAACAGTCCAGTCTTTTTGAGCGTGATAGTATGTCGTTGCCGCCAGTTCAATCGAGAAAGCGGGGAAAGTGCATGTCTCGACGAACTGGACAGAATCCGAAGGTGCGCGTCAAAAAGCGCTCCAACGGGCAAAAAGTTTTCTACTTTCAGTACTGGATCGATGTACCAGGACAGGAGGATAGAAAACGCAAGACACACGTAATCGGACCAACTAGGCAGATGACGAAAAGCGAGGCTGAACGCAAGAAGGTGGAATTCCTATTGAATCTCGAATTGAATTCGATGGAATATCAAATCCCTTCTTCGTTGACCTTTGCGAACGCGGTGTCGCACTACCGGGATGTCTTTGCACCACGAATGCTTCGCTCGTCCACGTTTTCAACCGCGGACGGCCATTTAAAGAATCACTTGGAAGCAGACTGGAACGACGTTCCGATAGAGCACATCTCGATTGATTCAGTGAATGAGTGGATCTGGAAGAAACGAGGCCAAGGCCTTTCTTGGGTGACGATCAAGAACATGCTGCGCACGATGCAGCGCGTTCTTTCATCCTTCTCGAAGGACAAGAAGCCTCCGTTCTCTCAAATCGGACTCGCAATTCCTGAGCGCGACAAGTTGCAAATGAAAGTGAACAGCCGAAAGCACGTATCGTTCTCGTGGGCTCAAGCGGAACAGATTGCCGAACATGTCAGCAAAATGGACACGCTTGGCAAGCACCGTCGAGAACAGTATGCAACGCTGTTTCTGCTTGCGGCCGCTTCGGGATTACGATCCAGCGAACTACTTGCGCTGAGAGTCGACGACCTCGACTTTCGCGCTAGGACCATTCGAGTGGAAGAGTCTTCAGATCAAAAAAGCAGAGGCGAGGCTGGACCGTGCAAAAATGCGGCCGCGTACAGAACCGTTCTGCTGTTTGATCCTGAGGGCAACAAAGCATTGCAGAGACTCCGACGGTTCCTGGGAATCGTCTCGAACTCCGCCACCTTTGTCTTTCGTTCGAAACGCGGTAGTCCGCTACTTGAAACCAACATTCTGAATCAAGGACTCTATCCGGCTCTGGAAGCTTTAGGACTTGAGCAGGCAGGCATGCATGCCTTCCGAAGAGGCTGCAACCGGCGATGGGAACTTGCAGGTGTTAAACCAGCTGTTATTCGTCAGCAGATGGGACATTCTTCGTCTGCTATGACAGACCGGTACACCGGAGAGATTCCTCTCGACGACGTTCGCGCTGAATTTTCCATGAAGTTTGGCAACAAAATTGACGTTTTGGAAACCATGGAAACCGGCGCGGCTGCGTAAGTTCTTTAGAATCTGGAGCGGGCGATGGGAATCGAACCCACGTCCGAAGCTTGGGAAGCTTCTATACTGCCATTGTACGACGCCCGCTCTAGGTCTAAGTTAGCAAAGGAATTGCCGGGCCGCAAGCCGCGGAATAGTTGCGGAGTTCGCAAAAAAGGCGGGAGGCGCGCGTCCGCGGCGGACGCGCAGAGCTAGCAATTGGAAAGCACTTTGTGGCGGAAGCAGCTTACCAGGTGGTCGTTCACAAGACCGGTGGCCTGCATCAGGGCGTAGGCAATGGTGGGGCCGACGAAGCGGAATCCGCGCTTTTGCAGATCTTTGCTGAAAGTGATTGCCAAGGGCGTGACCGCGGGAACCTGACGGCGCGTTTTCCAATTGTTTATGATCGGCGCCCCATCGACAAAGTTCCAGGCGTAGGCGTCGAAGGCGCCGAATTCGTTCTGCACTTTCAAAAATGCGCGAGCATTTGAGACCGCCGCCGCAATTTTCAGGCGGTTGCGCACGATGCCGGGATCTTTCAGCAGCGCACGCGTTTTCCTGGAATCATAACGGGCAACTTTTTCCGCGTCGAACCCGTCGAAAAGCTCGCGATAGCGCTGGCGTTTTTTCAGCACGATGTCCCAGCTCAGGCCGGCCTGCGCGCCTTCCAGGATCAGAAACTCGAACCACAGCCGCTCGTCGTGCACCGGCACGCCCCATTCTTCGTCGTGATAGGGAATGTTCAAGGGATTGCTGGCCCAGTGGCAGCGAAGGGGTTCGCGGGCGGGTTGTGGCATGGCGACCTCCAGAGCGCAAAGTCGGCTGGCCGGTTTAAAGTCCGGCCACTACGGTTGGGCCACTTGAAGGTGGCCGTTAGGTGCGACGAAACGGAGACGGCCCGCCGGTGAGAGCGGGCCGTTCTGTCAATGGACGAAAGATTTTAGCGATTAGCCGAGGTGGCGTTCGAGCGCCTTAGTGATCTGATCCTTGGGCACCGCGCCGACGATCTGCTCCACCACCTGCCCGTCCTTGAAGACCAGCAAAGTGGGGATGCCGCGAATGCCATAGCGCGTGGAGGAGTTCATCGCTTCATCCACGTTGAGCTTGGTCACCTTCAATTTGCCGGCGTAGTCCTGGGCGATTTCGGCAACCGTGGGCGCCAGCATGTGGCAGGGACGGCACCACTCCGCCCAGAAATCGACCATGACGGGCTGCGACTTGCTTGCCGTCAGCACCTCGGAATCGAAGTTACCGTCATTCACTGCAAGAATATTGTCAGCCATAACCTTTGTGTCCTCTATAGACTGCCGGTGGGCAGCCACTTTCTATCCTCAATTAGATGTGGGAACCGACTTTAGGTTTCGTGCCGCTCGGGCGGCTTCATATAGTTTCGCATATTCCGCCGCCGAGGTGTTCCAGGAAAAATCTTTTGCCATCCCGTTCAATTGAATACGTTTCCAAATGCGGTCATCGGCAAAAGAGTGCAGCGCCTGGCGGATCGCATGCAAAAGAGCCCCGCCGGAATACTCATAAAATTTGAAGCCGGTGCCGGTGCCGTGCTCCAGATCGAAGGCTTCGATGGTGTCGTCCAAGCCGCCAGTGGCGCGAACGATGGGCACGGTGCCATAACGCAGGCTGTAGATCTGATTCAGGCCGCAAGGTTCGTAGCGCGACGGCATTAAAAACATGTCGGAACCGGATTCGACCAGATGCGCCATGGCGTTGTCGTAGACAATCTTCACGCCCACGCGCCCCGGAAAATCCGAAGACAGGGCGCGGAACAGGTCTTCATACTTTCGCTCGCCCGTGCCCACCACCGCGAGCAACACGTCTTCGTGCATCAGGTCGCGGGCAATCGCGGCGATGAGGTCGAAGCCTTTCTGGTCGGCAAAGCGGGAAACAATGCCGATCACCGGGCGGTGCGGATTGTCGCGCAGAAGCTGAAATTCTTCGAGCAACTTCTGTTTGCAGATCTTCTTCCCTTCCAGATTCAACGTGGAATATTTGGCCGGGATCAGCTTGTCCTTGTCCGGGCTCCAGGCCGAATAGTCCACGCCATTCAAAATGCCCACTAACCGGTCGGCACGCGATCGGATTACCCCGTCCAGGCCAAAACCGAATTCTGGTGTCTGGATTTCCTGCGCGTACTTGCGGCTCACGGTAGTCAAGTAATCGGAATAGATCAAGCCGCCCTTGAGAAAATTCAGGCTCCCGAAAAATTCCAGCCCCCCCGGATGAAAGATCCCTGGAGGGATTCCCGCTCGGCCTAGCGCCTCGGGCGGAAACACGCCGTGATATCCGATGTTGTGGATGGTGAAGACAACGGGAATGTCTTTGACTACCGGATCGTCGCCATAGGAACTCCGCAGCAGGGCCGGAACCAAGGCGGTCTGCCAGTCGTTGCAATGAAAAACGTCGGGCGTCCAAAGGTGCTTCGCGAGCTCGATGGTGGCGCGGGAAAATTCGGTGAAGCGCTCGGCATTGTCCGGATAGTCGCGGTTGTGCTCACCGTAGATGCCTTCTCGGTCAAAGTAATAAGGATCGTCGAGGAAAAAATAGCGCACACCGCGATGGACCGTGCCGCTGGCAATGGCCGGAAAACGCAGGCGGGTGCCCTGCGGAATGGTCATACTGGGCATGACCACGGAGTTGACCTTCACACCTCGGTAGCGCGGGAGAAAGACCGCCACTTCGTGCCCAAGCTTCACCAGCGCGCGGGGCAACGCTTCGATGACGTCGGCGAGGCCGCCCGTTTTTGCGTAGGGCAAGGCTTCCGAGGCTGCAAAGAGGATTCTCATGGCAATAGCACGAAATTCTTACGCTATCGGAGGCACGGCGGGGCGTCAACCCTGTTTCGTGGTGTTGGTGCGCCGGTAAGGCCCATGAGTTCTAGACAGCCCGCGGAGCGTGGCGTATCCTTTTTTTGGCCGAAGCGAACGATGGTTATCGCGTGGTGTTTTCTCTGACGGAGCTAGATTCCGGAATCGTCGATTCGGGGGTGATCGTTGCGGACACCATGGACGGCGCGGCGCTCGGCGACAAAACAGGACCGTTGCTTATGGCGCCACACGAAAAGCGTCCGGCGCGCTGGGTGCGCATGCTGAAGTCGCTCACCGTGGTCACGCTGCCCGCCAGTGCGGAGGCCAAGCCCTGAGCGTGCCACCTCTCCGCGAGAATCCGCTTGCTGCGTATTCGAATCCTTCATGACACGGCAAAAACTAGGACAGCATTTTTTGGGGGACGCCGGATGGCGTGAAAAGATCGCGCGCGCGATTCGCGTATCGCCGCACGGCATGGAAGTGCCGAGCGCCATTGCGCCGCCGGACTATTGCTGGATCGAAGTCGGCGCCGGGCATGGGGAGATGACCCACAATCTGGTGCACAGCGGCGTGCCGGTCTATGCCGTGGAGCTTGATGCGCCGCTGGTGCAACGCCTGCAGCGCATGACGCAAGAGCATCCCAATCTGACGATCGTTCCCGGCGATGTGCTGCAGACCGATCTGCGCGCGATCGCCGCCGGACGCCGCATCAAGCTCTACGGCAATCTGCCCTACTACATCACTTCGCCGATCCTGCATCATTTCTTTACCTTCGCGGACCTGATCGACGAAATTCACATCGTGATCCAGTTGGAAGTGGCGCTGCGCCTGACGGCGCGGCCCGGCACGAAGCTTTACGGTTATCTTTCCGTTGCCACGCAGTTTTATGCGCGGCCGGAGTTCGTGTTCAAGATTCCGCCGGGCGCGTTTCGCCCGCCACCGGAAGTGGCTTCAGCTCTGGTTACGCTGCGCCTGCCGGGACAATCCGCGGAATCGGGTGTCGCCAATGCGGAAGCGTTTCTGGAGTTCGTGAAAACGTGCTTCGGCCAGAAGCGCAAGACGCTGGCGAATAACCTGCGGCCACTTGCCGGGCCGGAACAGGTACGGCATTTGTTGAGGGATTTGAAGCTGCGCGAGGATGCGCGCGCGGAGCAGCTCACCGTGTCGCAATTTGCCGCGATCTATCGCGCTATTTCTTCAGCGTTGCCAGCAGCCGGTCCGGATAGTCGGACATAATGCCGTCCACGCCCGCGGCCTCCAGCATGCGCATGTGCGCCGGAGAGTTGATGGTCCAGCAAACCACCTGCAGGTCGCGCTTGTGGGCTTCTTTCAAAAAGTTCGGCGTGACGAGGTTACCCTTCACCGCAAGTTGCCGCGCGCCAATCTCCTCGGCTTTGGCGAACGGGTCTTCCAACTGGCCATCGTAAAGCAAGCCGGTCATCAACGTGGGCTCGATCTTGCGCAATCCCGCCAGAATCGAGGGATCGAAGGAAATTACCACGACGCGGGGAATCTCGCCGGATTCACGCAGATTACTGATCAGGGCATGTTCACCGCCCCAAAATCCGCTGGGCTTCAATTCCAGGTAAAAGACCACGTCGTGCTTTTTCGAGAATTCGAGAACTTCCACAAGGGCCGGGACACGCTCGCCGGCAAATTCGCTGGCGAACCAAGACCCCGCATCCAGGCGCTTCACTTCCGCCAGGGTCATATGGTGCACTTCGCCGCGTCCGCTGGTGGTGCGGTTCACGGATTCGTCGTGGATGGCCACGAAGTGGGCGTCGCGCGTCAGGTGAAGATCTGTCTCAATGAAGGTCACGCCCTGGGTGACCGCGCGGCGAAACGCCGCCAAAGTATTTTCCGGGGCATATCCGGAGGCGCCACGATGGGCGATGGCTAGCAAGTAGGGTCTTTCCTTTCCGGTTACGAAGCTATCGGGCGAATTCAAGGGCTATTTTCTATGCTAACACCCGCGTGGTTCGTGCGTGGAATTCCCTGCCCACCTGGTGCAGGAATCGAAACATTGCGCCGCGCGATTCGCGCGATTTGCTAAGCTGAAAGGGATGCTTGGCACCTACCACGGAAAATTCAATTTCGTTTGGCTGCTGCTTTGCGCATGTCTGGGAGCTATATCTCTCGGTGGCGCACACGCACTTCCGCCGCAAGTGAAGCAACCCGCGCCCAAACCCGAGGAAAACACCCTGGCGCATGAAATTCGCCACCAACTGCAGGTGCTGCCCTACTATTCCGTGTTCGACTACATCACGTTCAGGCTCGAGGGCAGCAAGGTCACGTTGACGGGCCAGGTGGTGCGCCACACTCTTCAGAGAGATGCAGAGGCCGCCGTCCGCAGCATAGAGGGAGTCAGCAGCGTCACCAACGCCATTGAGGTTTTGCCTAAATCTCCGGCTGACGACGATCTTCGCCGTGCGGTGTATCGCGCCGTCTACGAAGACACGGTTCTGCAGCGCTACGCCGTAGCGGAACTCCCGCTGATCCATATCATCGTGAAGGATGCCACGGTCACACTGGAAGGCAGCGTGGAAAACGAGAATGACAAAAAGCTCGCGGCTTCGCGGGCCAGCGGCGTGTCCGGCGTCTCCGGCGTCGCCAACCACCTGGCGATACACTCGAAAGCTGCTCCGGCAAGCTAGCAAGCGGGCGCAATCTGTCGCAAAATAGTTGGGGAGCGTATCTCTTGGCACAATCGAAAAATCCCTATGCGAATCAGGGCGACGGTCGAGACACCCCGGCGCGACAGAAGCTGGTGGCACTGCGCCAGGCCTTGCTCCGCCTGCACAAAACCCTGCTGGACATGGAGCGCCGGGACTACGAGAGGATTCACGGCGCGGTGAATGCCGGCGAACTTTTCCGCCTGGTGGTGGACAGCCCACAGTTCGCCTGGCTACACAATATTTCCGAGTTTGTGGTGCGCATAGACGAGACGCTAGCTAGCGAAGAAGGCGTCTCCGACGCCGACGCACACGGCCATATGTCTCTGGCAAAGAAACTCTTTGCTCCCACGGAAACCGGGGATGGCTTTCAGAAGCAGTATTTTGCCGCAATTCAGCGGGATCCCTCGGTGGTGATGGAGCACGCGGAACTCGCGCGGCTCTTCAACAACGAACCGCCCGACAAGGAAGGCGCCTAAATCGGGCTTCCTGCTGCTGCGATTTTCACAACCCGCGCCAACGCCTCTCGCCAATTCCCCTCACACTGTCTTAAACTGGTTTTACAGAAGATAGCCAGACCCTTGCGCTCATGGGTAAGGAGTGTCATGTCGGAAAAAGTTTTCCGCCCTGTTCGCCGCGATGCCTTGCGATTCTTCGGCATCCTGTTTGTTTTCATTTTGAGCTTGGCTCGCGCGAGCAGCGCGAAAACCACCGTAGATTTTGATCCGCAGGCTGATTTTTCGAAGTACAAGACTTTCGCGTTCATCGGCGGCGTAGGAAATCTGGTGATGCTGCAGTTGGACCCTGACGTAACCTATACGCGCATCCATCAAAACGTGGTGCGCGAGCTCACAAAGAAGGGTCTGCGCGAGGTTTCCCCGGAACAGAGTCCGGATCTGATTGTGCGCTTCTGGATCGCGCCGGAGAATCAGGTGAATGTCGTGGCCATGGGCGAGTGGGCGCCTTACGCCGCCTATCTCGGCGCCCCCTGGGGCAACACCTATAACACGGTCATTTCCAACAACCGAGTCCATCATTTGATCATTGATGTCATCGATGCCAGGGCAAAATCGCTGGCGTGGCGTCTGTATATCTCCCGCAAACTATCGGACCCGGATAAAGACTGGAAAAGAATTGAAGATGAGTTCGCGGAGGGTTTCAAGAGCTTCCCACCCTCCGACAAGGAAAAAGAGGACAAGCGAAAAGAGCGCGCATCGCAGAAGCCCGCTTCCGACTAGGTGAATCCGGCCCGGCATGGAAATTGCCTTCCGGCTGCTGAAAACGAAATTTCTTGAGACAATCACTCCCGTTGTCGCATCCAAAGTTGCAGCGACACCCCGGAGATGAGCCATGGCCTCGTGCAGTCATTTAAGCCACATCCATAAAGTAAAGCCCAACACAAAAGGCTGTGAGGAGTGCCTGAAAACCGGGGACACCTGGGTACACCTGCGATTGTGCATGGAGTGCGGTCACGTGGGCTGCTGCGATTCCTCGAAAAACAAGCACGCCACCAAGCACTTCCACCGCAGCAAGCACCCCATCATGCGCTCGATCGAGCCCGGCGAAACCTGGGGCTGGTGCTACGTGGACGAAGTCGAAATCGATTTTTCCAGTTAGGATTCTTGACTCGGCGGCACGGTGGGCGCCGCGGATTTCTCCCGCAGAATGGCATCCAGTGTACTTGTGAACTGCTGTGCGTTTTCGGATGTGAAGCAGAGAGGCGGGCGGAGTTTGATGACGTTGTGATGCGGGCCGTCGGTACCGGCGAGGATGCCTTCTTCGCGGAGACGATTGACGACGTAGTTTGCCTGGCGAGTGGCCGGAGCGCGTGATTCGCGATCGGTGACCAGATCGATTCCCAGGAAAAGGCCAGAGCCGCGCACATCTCCGATTAGCGGGTGTTTGGATTGGAGCGCGCGCAACTCCGCCATCCACACGGACCCGACGCGCAGGGCGTTTTCCTGCAAGTGCTCGTCGCGCAGCGCGTCCAGGACCGCCAAACCCGCCGCGCAAGCCACGGGGTTGCCGCCAAAGGTGCTGAAAAATTCCATGCCGTTGGCGAAGGACGCGGCGATTTCGCGCGTGGTCACCACCGCCGCCAGCGGGAACGCATTCCCGATGGGTTTGCCGAAGACGGCGATGTCCGGCACCACTCCCTGCGTTTCGAATCCCCAAAAATGCGTGCCCAGCCGGCCGAAGCCCACCTGCACCTCGTCGGCAATGCAAACGCCGCCCGCGGCGCGCACGTACTTGTAGGTCTCCGCCAGATAATTCGGCGGAAAGACGATTTGCCCCCCCACACTCGGCAGAGTTTCCGCGATGTAGGCAGCGGCCGCTCGTCCTTGCTTTGCGCAGCGTTCTAGAATTTCGCAGACATGCGCCGCGTATTTCTTGCCCAGATCGGCCTCGCCCCGGCGGTACAAGCCGCGATAGTCGTCTGCCAGCGGCGCCACGTGCACCCAAGGCTTTCTTCCCTTCCCGCCCGGGCCATCGAATTTATAGGGGCTGATATCGATCAGCGTGTTCGTGTGGCCGTGATAGGCGTGCTCCAGCACGACGACATCTTCCCGGCCGGTGTGCGCGCGCGCCAGGCGCAGCGCTAGTTCGTTAGCCTCGCTACCCGAATTTACGAAATAGCAGACGCGTAACGGCTCCGGCAGCAACTGCGTCAGGCGTTCCGCATACTTCAGGATGTTTTCATGGAGATAGCGGGTATTGGTGTTGAGCAGCGCCACCTGCTCCTGGATCGCGCGGACCACGCGCGGATGCGAATGCCCAACCAAGGGCACATTGTTATAGACATCCAGAAACGCGCGGCCGGTCTCGTCGTACAGGTATTGCATCGAACCGCGGACCATCTTCAGCGGCTTTTCGTAGGAGAGGGAAAGATTGCCGCCCAGGAGCTTTTTGCGAGCCGACAAGGTCTTTTCGAAGGACCACTCCGCTCGGTTGTTTGCCCCGGCCGTTTTCGCAGGGAAATTTGCCTCGGGAGGGGTGACTTTGGCAGCGACACCGCGGAAATAGTTGAAAGCGGTTTCGTGACCGATTGCCTCGAGCCGCTCCAGCGCGGCCCAGGCAGGCGCTTCGGTGACGGTCACATACGGATCGTCAGGCACCAGCGATTTGCGATGCGCGGAATTCACAACGCTGACCGCCAGGCGGACCGCCAGCAACGGGAAAAAAGCGGCGATCTCGTCTTCTTTCAATGGCAGGACTTCCTGGTATCCGGCAAGCACGTCTCCCGCGGCAGCGAGCGGGTCTTCTTCGCCCAGGATCGCGTAGGCTCCGGCGATCGCCGCTTCTCCCACCAGGAACCCTTCGTGCATATCGCCAAAGTCGATCACCGAAATCACGCGCATTGTCGCCGGATCCACCAGTGCGTTGTGATCGTTGGCGTCGCCATAAATCACGCCCTTGCGGAGATGCGGAAAGCGCGGCACGGCCTCTTCTTCGAATAGATTCAGAAACTTTTTTGCCAATGCTTTCCGGGCAGGGTCCGGGATGTGTCCCAGATAATCGCGGGCCCAGTTGGACCGCGCCAAATCCCATTTCAAGAAACGCCGCGTAGCCGGATGCGAAAAATCCAACAGAGCCAAATCCATTTGACCGAGCAAACGCCCCAGCGAAGCGAGCAGTTCCGTGGTATGTGGCTGCGTGCAGGCCAGCGTGGCTCCAGGCAGGAAGGAGAGCATCCAGACGATGCGGTTATGTTCGTCGTCAAGCTTGACGGTGGAGAAGGCGGCGCCATTTCGCGAGGGAATCACGCGCGGCAGGGCCAGACGCGGCGCGCGCGCCGCCAGATGCTGCAGTGCGCGCGCCTGCATGTCCACAAACGATTCCTCGCGCGCAGGATGCATCGCCTTCAAAACGAACTCGCACCCATCCGAAGCCACCAGGTGGAAATTGTCGTCATACTCTCCGGGCAGAGCGCGGGCCACCGCTTTTACGCCATACAGTTCTTGCGCCAGGCGGGAGGCAGTTTCCGCCGAAAGCGGCGGGGCCACACGGGCTTCGGGCATCATGCGCAACATTGTAATGGCGCCGCTACACAACGGCAAAAGTGCGGAGCGCCGTCCTCGGGCTCACCGCGACTCCGGGATTCCGACTCCGGCTACTCACTCGTGGGCAGAAGTGATAGTATCTCTCCTGCAAGCCGCTGCGCCCAGCGGAAATCCAGGACATCTCGTACTTCTCAGCGGCCACGCTGACACAACTACGCTCCAACAAGTGGGGGAATCATATGAATAAGAAATTGTTAGTTTTCGCAATGGCGGCAGCGCTTGGCCTTGCGGCCGGCTGTGGCAAGAAAGACAACTCGTCGAATCCAGCAACGGACAACGGCCAAAGCGCGGCGAACCAGCCTGCAACTCAGCCCGCTCCGACTCCCGCGCCTCCTCCGCCGCCTCCGAAGCCATTCGTGGTCTCCGCAGGCACCGATATTCCGGTGATTCTCTCTTCCACGATCAACTCGCGCGTGGCAAATCCCGGGGATGAGTGGCAAGGCAGCGTGGCCGCGGACATTCTGGTGGACAACGAAGTCGCGATTCCCAAGGGCTCGGCGGTAACCGGCACGGTGGTCAGCGCCAAGAAGCAAGGGAAGTTCAAAGGTGAAGCGGACCTCGCGGTGAAGATCACCCGCCTCCAGGTTGGTGGCAAGGGCTATATGATTGCATCGAGCACCTATTCGGCCACGGAAAAAGGCAAGGGAAAGCGCACGGCGATTGTGACCGGTGGCGGAGCCGCAGCCGGCGCGCTAATCGGCGGGCTCGCGGGCGGTGGCAAGGGAGCAGCCATCGGCGCAGCCGTGGGCGGTGGCGGCGGACTGGCGGCCTCCGGCGCGACTGGCGGGAAGAACGTGGAGTTCTCCGCGGAATCGCGCATTACGTTCAAGCTGCAAGAAGCGATTACCATCGATCGTCAATAAATTACTTGCGAAGCAAAGGCCTCAGGTGCGCCGCACCGGAGGCCTTTTTGTTCTTGTGGGAAAATCTCACATTGAATGACATGTTCGAGCAGAGCGAGGAAGGCGCTTCCGCAATAATGCAAAAAAAAGCAGATTCCTCCGGCGTAAACCGCCTACGGAATGACTGACTTGGGTTTTGTAGCGAGATATTAGGAGATGGCTTCGTTTCACGCGGAGGCGGGGCGGTCCACCGTGCTCTTCGGACACGCGCGCAACGCGAACGGAATCATCCAAAGCGCGCAAGCCAGGGGGAGAAGGAACCCGAAGCGCAGCGAGTTCGTGTGCGCCCCGATCAGGCCCACTAGGCCTGGCATGGCCGAGCCGCCCAGGCCCGCAATTCCAAAAAAGAGGGCGCCTAGCCAAGTGGAGTCCTCTTTATACCGTGCGGCCAGCCACGTGACATAGATTGGATATTGCGGCGCGCAACCGAAACCTGCCAGCAACGCACCCACATATAACAGCGCGGGAGTCTGCGCTGCAGCAACTATTGTGATGCCGATCGCCGCCAACACCAGGCAGCCGACTGCGAGAGTCCGCTGCGAGACGATTCGCAGCTCAAAAGGTACGAGAAATCTCCCCAACAACAAAAAACCGTAAAAAAACGCGGGTGCCGCCGCGAGTCCGGTGGAGGCCATACCCACCATTTTTTTTTCGTCCAGTGCCACCAGGCCGCCCACGGAAATTTCAATCCCCACATAGAAGAAAAATAGCTGAACCAGCGCCAGCCAGGGCGTGGATTGCAGTCGCGCGCGCCAATGAGCAAATGTTCGCCGGGGCTGGACCTGCCTCGGGGCATCATTCTTCTGTAAAAAATGGGCAGCAGAGAGGGCGAGAAAGCAAATTGCCAGTGATGTGGTGAGCGCCCGAAAGCTGAGGTGTCCCAGGAAAAACGCGACGATGAAGGGAGCCAGAACCGCTCCGATGCCCCAGGTGAAGTTCAGCAGGCTCACGGCTGCGGCGACGTTCTTGGACGGCAAGATGGTGGCGCGCAGGTTGACGGAGGGATTCACCAGGCCGTAACCCAGGCCGTAAATCGCTACGAACCCCAGAGAGAAAACCCACGGGCCGGTGCCCAGCAGCGCTAGGCCCACCACATAGAGAAAATAGCCAACGCCGATGACCCGCGCAAACCCATAGCGCGGCAGCATGGAGCTTGTGGCCATTGTGCCTACAAAGTTGGCGAAATAAAGGCTGGAGAGGAAAAGCCCAGCCTGGCCTTCGTTAAGCGACCAGCGGTGCGTAAAATACGGCAGCACCGGGCCCATCATGGTCATGGTGATGCCGATTAGAATGAACCCGGCGTGCAGATACACCCATTCGGTGCGTGCGCTATCCGTTGGGGCGGATTGCAGGGAGGAAGAGACAGAACGGTTGGCCATGAGCGAGTCGAAGATTGAGTCTCCCATAACCCTGTGGATGGAACAAGCCAACCCGGCTTGTGGCCGCGGAGCTTATGGTTCCTTAATGTGCCACTCACCGTTTCCTTAGCCTGCTTTGGAGAAGATAGAATCACATCTGGAGCGAACGATGAGCGACCTTATTTTTGCGATTGGCACCATTGCGTTTTTCGCGGTGAGCATCGTTTATCTGCGCGCCTGCGAGCGCCTGAAGTGAGCGTATAAGTCCATGCTGGGAAACCTACTATTGATTGTGATTGCGGTACTGCTGTGCGGCTATTTGTTTTATGCGCTGCTCAAGCCGGAGAAATTCTGAACATGACGGGTAACGGCTGGTTCCAAATTGCTCTCTTCCTCGGCGCCCTTCTGCTCATTACCAAGCCGCTAGGAGTGTTTCTCTATCGCGTGTTTGAGCGCAAGGGCACGTTTCTGGATTTCGCCCTTCGGCCTGTGGAGCGCGTGATCTATCGCATCTGCGGCATCGATGAATCCAAAGAAATGGATTGGAAGGGGTACGGTATCGCGATGCTGCTCTTTAGCGGAGCTTCGCTGATCCTGCTTTATGGGATCGAGCGTCTGCAGCTTTGGCTGCCGTGGAATCCGCAAAAGCTGCCGAATGTCGCACCAGACCTGGCCTGGAACACCGCGGTCTCGTTCACCACCAATACCAACTGGCAGTCTTACGTGCCCGAGTCAACCATGAGCTATTTCACGCAAATGGCGGGCCTCGCGTACCACAACTTTATTTCGGCGTCCGTGGGTATTGCGCTGGCGGTGGCGGTTATTCGCGGGATTGCGCGCAAGGAGTCTAGGACCATCGGCAATTTCTGGGTGGACACAACGCGCTGCCTGCTCTGGGTGCTGCTGCCGCTGTGCATCATCGGCGGATTGGCGCTGGTCTCGCAAGGCGTGGTGCAGAATCTGAAGCCCTACACAACAGCCACGCTGGTGGAACCGCAAACCGTGGAGAAGCAGGCCGCCGACGGCAGCACCACGAAGGACACCGTCACCTCGCAGACGATTGCGCAAGGTCCCGTGGCCTCACAGGAAGCCATCAAGATGATTGGCACCAATGGCGGAGGCTTCTTCAACGCCAACAGCGCTCATCCCTTCGAAAATCCCACACCGCTAAGTAATTTTCTCGAGATCTTGATGATCTTCGCGATTCCTTCGGCGTTGACCTATACGCTCGGCCGGATGACTGGGTCGGCGCGCCACGGCTGGGCGGTCTGGAGCGCCATGGCAGCGCTTTTCTTGGCGGGCGTGCTGGTGGTCTATGCGGCCGAATCCCGCGGAAATCCGATGCTGAAGGGCGTTAAGCAAACCGCCTCCGAGAGCCAGTCTGGCGGGAACATGGAAGGCAAAGAGACGCGCTTCGGTATCGCAAATTCGGCGCTGTTTACGACGGTGACTACAGACGCGAGTTGCGGCGCGGTCAACAACGCGCATGATTCCTTGACGCCGCTCGGCGGCATGATTCCGATGATCAACATCATGCTGGGCGAAATTGTGTTTGGCGGCGTGGGCTCCGGGCTCTACGGCATGATCGTATTTGTGATTTTGTCCGTTTTCATCGCCGGGCTGATGGTTGGCCGTACGCCGGAGTATCTGGGGAAGAAGATCGAAGCGTTCGACGTGAAGATGGCGGTGCTCTCGATTCTGGTGTCGTCGCTGACGATCCTGATCTTCTCGGCGATCTCGATCGTGACAAAAGCAGGTCTGGCGGCCATCAGCAATCCCGGACCGCACGGGCTTTCGCAAATCCTCTACGCTTACACCTCCACCACCGGCAACAACGGCTCGGGGTTCGCCGGAGTCAACGTCAACACGCTCTTCTATAACTCCACGCTGGCGCTGGCGATGTTGCTGGGACGCTTTTTCACGGTAATTCCGATCCTGGCGATTGCCGGTAATCTGGCCGCGAAAAAACATGTTCCGGAGTCGCTGGGAACGTTTCCGGTCAACGGACCTCTTTTCAGCGCGCTGCTGGTTTGCGTGATTCTGATCGTCGGAGCGCTGACTTTTTTCCCGGCATTAAGCCTGGGGCCGATTCTGGAGCATTTGCTGATGAATGCGGGAAGCACCTTCTGAGGAAACATGACTACGACGAGTCCGGCAAAGAGCAGTTCCCTGGCGGATCGCAAGATCCTGCGCAACGCCATCAAGGATTCCTTCTGGAAGCTGGATCCGCGGCTGATGGTAAAGAACCCCGTCATGTTTGTGGTGGAAGTCGGCGCCGTCATCACTCTGGTCGTTCTAGTGGCGGATTTCCTGGCGCATCGCGGGAATGCCTGGTTTGGCCTGCAAATTACGCTGTGGCTGTGGTTCACGGTGCTGTTCGCGAATTTTGCTGAGGCGATGGCGGAGGGGCGGGGCAAAGCCCAGGCGGAAACGCTGCGAAAGGCGCGCGCGGAAACCGAAGCGCGCAAGCTCAAAGAAGATGGGACGACGGTGGTGGTGGCGAGTTCAAAGCTCCGCGCAGGCGATGTGGTGCTCGTCTCCGCGGGAGAATTCATTCCCGGAGACGGCGAAGTGATTGAAGGCGTAGCCAGCGTGGATGAATCGGCGATTACCGGCGAATCCGCGCCGGTGATCCGCGAATCCGGCGGCGATCGCTCCGCGGTCACCGGCGGCACGCGTGTGCTTTCCGATGAAATCAAGGTGCGCATTACGTCGAATCCCGGCGAGACGTTTCTGGACCGCATGATCAGCCTGGTGGAAGGCGCTTCGCGGCAGAAGACGCCGAATGAGATCGCTCTGAACATTCTGCTCGCGGGGCTTACGATTATATTTTTGTTGGCGGTGGTGACGCTGCAGCCCTTTGCGATTTACTCCGGGGCGCCGCAAAGCATCTTTGCGCTGATTTCGTTATTGGTGTGCCTGATCCCCACCACGATTGGCGGATTGCTTTCCGCGATTGGCATTGCGGGGATGGACCGGTTGATTCAACGCAACGTCATCGCCATGTCCGGCCGCGCGGTGGAAGCGGCAGGCGATGTGGACGTTCTGCTGCTCGATAAGACCGGCACGATCACGCTGGGTAACCGCGAGGCTACCGCGTTTCACGCTGCTCCCGGCGTGACCGAAGCGGAACTGGCCAACGCCGCACAACTCGCTTCCTTTGCCGATGAAACGCCGGAAGGGCGCTCCATCGTTGTGCTCGCCAAGGAGAAGTACGGCCTGCGAGGACGCGAACTCGCTCCGCACAATCCCACTTTTATTCCCTTCTCCGCGCAAACACGCATGTCTGGGGTGGACATGGACGACCGCGAAATCCGCAAGGGTGCGCCGGAGGCGATCCGGAAGTACATCGCGGAAAAAGGACAGCACGTAGCCCCGGAAGTTCAGGAAGAAGTGGAACGCGTGTCCAAGAATGGCGGCACGCCGCTGCTGGTGGCGGTGAATTTCCGCGTCTACGGAGCCATCGAACTGACCGACATCGTCAAGGGCGGTATGCGCGAACGGTTTGATCACCTGCGGGCCATGGGCATTCGCACGATGATGATCACCGGTGACAATCCGCTGACGGCTGCAGCCATTGCGCGCCAGGCCGGCGTGGATGACTTTCTGGCCGAAGCCAAGCCCGAAGACAAAATGGCGCTGATCAAGCACGAACAAGCCAAAGGGAAGCTCGTCGCCATGACCGGCGACGGCACGAACGACGCTCCGGCGCTGGCACAAGCCGACGTCGGCGTGGCGATGAATACGGGCACACAAGCCGCCAAGGAAGCCGGCAACATGGTGGACCTGGATTCCAATCCCACCAAGCTGATTGAAATCGTGGAAATTGGAAAGCAACTATTGATTACGCGCGGCGCGCTGACCACTTTTTCAGTTGCCAACGATGTGGCCAAATACTTCGCCATCATCCCGGCGATGTTTGCAGGCACCTTTCCGCTGCTGGGACTGCTGAACGTTATGAAGTTGCGCACGCCGGAATCCGCGATTCTCTCGGCGGTGATTTTCAATGCGCTTATCATCATTGCGCTGATACCACTGGCGCTGCGCGGCGTGGCGTACCGCCCGCTGGGAGCGGCGATGCTGCTGCGGCGCAATATGCTGATTTACGGCTTGGGCGGAGTGATTGCCCCATTTCTGGGCATTAAGCTGATCGACATCCTGATTGGCTGGATGCGGCTTGCGTAAGGGGAAACAATGAACAAGGAATTGATGGTCGCGATTCGCTTTACCCTGATTACCACGGTGATTTTCGGAGTGCTCTATCCCTTGGGAATGACCGTGCTGAGCCATTCCATCTTTCCCAAACAGGCAGCGGGTAGCTTGATCGAGCAAAACGGCCAAGTGATTGGCTCGAAACTCATCGGGCAAGCGTTCACCGCGGACAAATATTTTCACCCGCGACCTTCGGCCGCCGGCAACGGCTATGACGCGGGCGCGTCGAGCCCGTCGAACCTGGCCACAACGAACAAGGCGCTCATTGAGCGTGTAAAGGGAGACGTAGCGAAGCTCCAGCAGGAGAACCCCGGCGCGCCAATTCCCATCGACCTGGTAACCACGTCGGGCTCTGGCCTCGACCCGGAGATTTCGCCCGCGGCGGCGGAATTTCAGATTCCGCGCGTAGCCAAGGCGCGCGGCATGAGCGAAGCGGCGGTGCGCGTGCTGGTCGCCCGCCACACACTGGGTCGCACGTACGGGATTCTGGGTGAACCCCGGGTCAACGTCCTGGAACTGAATCTGGATCTCGACGCTGCAAAGTAATTCGCGTCACCTGAAGCAAAGAAAACATGTCCTCGCTCAGGGGCTGAAGCCCTATGTTCCCAGCCGTCGATGTCGGAGCTAAAGCTCCGACCCCCATTGAGCGATTTCTAAGCTGCTTGATGGTTTCTAGCGAAAACCGCGTGTGGACGTTTTCGCACCTGCTGCTGATCTCGGCGGTTGGAAGCGGTAGCCGACCCAGGGCTCTGTCAAAATAAATTTTGGCTGGGCCGGGTCTTTCTCGATTTTCTTGCGCAGTTGATTGATCACCACGCGCAGGTTTTCCGTCTCTTCGCCATATTCCGGACCCCAGACAGCCTGCAGTAGCCGGCGGTGGGAGACCGGCTTTCCCTGCTGCGCGATCAGATGCCGCAGGACTTCAAATTCCTTGGGCGCCAGATGGACTTCTTCGCCGCCCACGGTGACGCGGCGCTCCTCGAAATCCACGGAAAACTCCTTGGAATGGAAAGGCGGCACGGCTTCCGCGCTGGAGTGCCGGCGCAACGAAGCGCGCACGCGCGCGAGCAACTCTTCAATGCCGAAAGGCTTGGTGACGTAGTCGTCGGCGCCGGCATCGAGCGCCACCACTTTGTCGCGCTCGGCACTGCGCACCGTCAGCATGATAATCGGCGCGGCGGTAAAGCGGCGGAGTTCGCGGCAGGTCTCCACGCCAGACATGCCGGGCAGGTTCACGTCCAGCAGAATCAGATCGGGCTTGGTCTTGCGTGCGAGTTCCAGCGCTTCTTCGCCGGTAGAGGATTCCACGAGTTCATAGCCGCGAAACGCGAGGGTGGTGCGCAAAACACGGCGAATTTGCGGCTCATCGTCAACCACGAGGATGGTGGCGGCGTTCATTTTCCTTATCTGCCCTCCGCAATGGGAAGGGTGAAGGTGAAGACGGAGCCCGCGTTCAACTGGCTGGTGACCGAAATCGTGCCGCCATGAGCGGTGACGATGGCCTTGGCGATGGGCAAGCCCATGCCTGTGCCGCGCACCTGGTAACGCTGATCTTTTCCGCGATAAAACTTGTCGAAGATCAGACCTTGCTCGAAAGGATCGATTCCCGGACCGCGGTCCGCCACGCTGATGGACACGAAGTTGCCGATCACCTCCGCGCTGATGGTAATCGGGAATTCTTTATTGGAGTAGAGGTTGGCGTTGTCAATCAGTTGCACCAGAATGTCCTTGGCGAGTTCCAGATCCACGCGTACTGCCGGCAGATCCTGGCTGGCGTGCACCACCATTTTGCGGTCTCCAACGGCCTTTTGGAGATGCCCCAGGGCGGCCTCAATCAGCGTGGAGACACTCACCGGCTGAAAGTGGAGCTCAAACTCTCCCGCTTCCAGCTTGGCCATTTCCGCGGCTTCTTCGACGAGATGGTTCAAGCGGTCGCACTCCTCGTTGACGATGGTCAGCAGTTCTTTCTGGTGGTGTGCGTTGTGGCCATGCATCGCCAGCAGATCCGTTGTGGCGGCCTTGATGGCAGTGAGCGGCGTGCGAAAATCGTGGGCGATGGAATCGAGCAGAGCGGACTTCAGACGTTCACCCTGGCGCTCAGCTTCGGTTTCGCTCAACTGCTCTACGGCGCGGGCGCGCTCCATGGCAATGGCCACCATCGAGCCGATGGCGTCGAGCGTCTGTTTGGAGAGCACGGCTCCGGAAATTCCCAGGCTGCCGATGGGCTTGACGCCAAGCCGCACAGGAACAAAATGAAGGGGCTGCGAAGGGTCGGAGCTGGTCTCGTCGCGCACGTAAGCGGTCTTCATCTGATCTTCGTCAATCTGCGCGGCACCGTAGCCGGAGCGATAGAACTTGTCCTTCTGCGGAACAAAGAGTTCCGCCGCGCCCGCTTCAAAGCACTCCACAATGTGATTGGGAATCACGTTCATGAGTTGAATCACGTTGCCTTCTCCCAGAAGCTTCTGGCTGAAGGCGTAGAGGCGCTCCACTTCGCGGCGCCGCGCGTGAGCCGCATCGGCTTGCTTGCGGATGCGTGCGGAAAGCTGGCTGGCCACCAGCGAGGTGATCAAAAACGCGCCCAAGGCGACCCAATTCTGCGGGTCGGCGATGGTAAACGTTCCAATGGGAGGCAGAAAATAGAAATTGAAGAGCAGCATGGCGCAGACGGACATGAAGATGGCCACCACCATGCCCCACACCGCGGAAACTGCTAAAATTGCAAGAAGAAACGACAGCGCGACCGTCGTCTGATTGACGTGCAGGAAACGCGTATAGCTGTATGTAATGGAAACAAGCAGGATCGCGGCAACCACGAACCCTATGCCGCGTCCCGCTACGAAGCGCGTCATATGACTATTGTACCCTGAGACGTCGTCGCGCACAGGAGAACCCCGCAACTTGCCCAAGAAGCCCGAAGAGTGGCTCGAGGTCGCTTCCCCTTCCCCTGGCGGCCGGGGCATTTTCAAGCTGTTTCTGGGATATGCGCCGGGCGTCGGCAAAACTTACAGCATGCTGAGCGAGGCCATCCGCCGCAAGAGCCGCGGCGAAGACGTGGTCATCGGCATCATCGAGACTCACGGCCGCAAGGGCGTTGCGGAACTTGCCGCGCAACTGGAAGCGGTTACCCGCAAGAAAATCGACTACAAAGGCACGCTGTTTGAAGAGATGGACATTGACGCCATCCTGGCGCGCAAGCCGCAGGTGGTGCTGGTAGATGAGTTGGCGCACACGAACATCCCCGGCAGCCGCCACCGGAAGCGCTATGAAGATGTGCAGGAACTCCTGGCGGCAAAAATCGACGTCGTCTCCACACTGAACATTCAGCACATCGAAAGTATCGCGCCGACCGTGCGCGCCATCACGGGAATCACCGTGCGCGAAACCGTGCCGGACTGGCTGCCACTGAGCGCCAGTGAAACCGTGATGGTGGACCTGACACCGGAAGCGCTGGTCAACCGCATGCGCCGAGGCGACGTCTACGGCATAGAAAAGGTCGAGCAGTCGCTGAAGAATTTTTTTCGCCGCGGAAACCTGATCGCGCTTCGCGAACTGGCCTTGCGCCAGGTGGCGGAACAGGTGGATCGCAGCCTGGAGTCCTACATGGACGCCAAGCAGATCCGCGAGAACTGGGGCGTGCGCGAGCGGATTGCCGTTTGTGTGTCTGGAAATCCTTCAGGGCAGTATCTGATTGCGCGCGCGGCGCGCATGGCGCGGCGGCTGGATGCCGAGCTGTACGTGGTGCATGTGATGCGCGAACTGGCTACCCGCGAGGAGAATACTAAAATCCTCGAGGCCAATTTGCGTTTTGCGGAAAACCTCGGGGCGCTGGTGGTACGGCTGAGGGGACGCAGCGTGGCCGACGAAATATCGGAGTTCGTCCGCTCCAAGCACATAACGCAGGTGATTTTTGGGCGTGCCTTGGTGCGCGACTGGAGAAAGTTCCTATACCTGAGCGTGGTGCACCGCTTTCTGCGTGAATCGCCTGCCGTGGACATCCATATCGTCACGCAGGAGCCCGAAGGGGAATAGCCGGCCCGATCCTCCGAGACAAAGACCGGCGGCGAATGCTACGATTTCGCCGATGAAAAACAATCGAACGACTCACCGACTTTTAGTATTTGCCACTTCCCTTTTTGTGTTTTTTCTGGCGGCGGCCATGGCGGGCGCGCAAAACGCATCGCAGATCCCCGTCTTCCGGCTCGATGGCGGCAACTCAACGTACGCCTTCGGATTCAATGAGCGCGGCGACCTGCAGCCGCTCTATTGGGGTGGACGCCTCGGTGTTCACGATGGGCCTTCGCCGGCGCACGCGTTCCCGGAGTGGGCATCCTTCGATTCGCCGAACACCACCACGCCGCAGGAATACTCCGGCTGGGGCGGCGGGCTCTTCACAGAACCTGCCTTGAAAATTACTTTTGCCGACGGAACGCGCGACCTGATTTTGCATTTCGTGAAGGCCACGAACGACAAGCCGCAGACCATCGACATTCTGCTGAAGGACATTTCGCGGGAAATTTACGTGACCTTGCACTATGCCATGGACGCGGAGACCGGCATTCTGGCGCGTTCCGCCAGCATCGAGAACCGCGAAAAGCAGCCCGTGATGGTGGAGCAAGCCGAATCGGCACAGTGGACATTGCCTCCCGCGCGTTACACGCTCAGCTATCTTACGGGCCGCTGGGCCGGCGAGTGGACGCTAAATCAGGAAACGATTCTTCCCGGCGCGCGCGTGATCGAAAGCCGGCGCGGCACGACGGGGCATCAAGCAAATCCATGGTTCGCGATTTCGCGCGACACCAGTCAAAGCGCCGCTGGGCCCTTGCTGGCGCCCGAAGAATCCGGCGAAGTGTGGTTTGGAGCGCTGGCGTGGTCCGGCTCGTGGCGTTTTACGATCGATGAGACGCAGTTCGGCTATGTGCGCGTTACCGGCGGCTTCAACCCGTTTGATTTTGGTTACAAGTTGAAGCCCGGCGAGCATCTGGAGACGCCGGTTTTCTACGGCGGGTATTCCAATCACGGGCTTGGTGGGGCTTCGCGGTTGCTGCACTACTTCGAGAACCAGCACATCCTGCCGCAATCACCCGACCCCAAGCCACGCCCGGTGATTTACAATTCGTGGGAAGCCACGGAATTTAATGTCAGCGAAGCAGGGCAGATCGCGATGGCCGAAAAAGCTGCGACGCTAGGCGTGGATCGCTTTGTGATGGACGATGGATGGTTCGGGCAACGCAAAGACGATCATGCAGGACTCGGCGACTGGTACGTGAATCCGCAGAAATTTCCGAACGGCCTGAAGCCGCTGATCGATAAGGTGCACGCGCTGGGCATGGATTTCGGCTTGTGGGTCGAGCCGGAAATGATCAATCCGGATTCGGATTTGTATCGCAAGCATCCCGATTGGGTGCTGAATTTCCCCGGTAGACCGCGCAGCGAATCTCGCAATCAACTGGTGCTGAATCTCGCGCGGCCCGACGTGAAGGAATATGTGGAAGGATTTCTCGACAAGCTGCTCACGGAAAACGACATCGCCTTCTTGAAGTGGGACTACAACCGCAACTGGTCGGAGCCCGGATGGGATCAGTTGCCGCCCGATGAGCAGAAGAAAGTCTACGTGGAATTCATCCGCAACCTGTATGCGATCCTCACGGATCTCAGGAGAAAGCACCCGCATGTCGAAATCGAATCGTGCTCGGGTGGCGGCGGGCGTGTCGACCTGGGCATTCTGCATTACACCGACGAAGTGTGGCCTTCGGATAATACGGATCCATTCGATCGCCTGATGATGCAGGACGGTTTCAGCTACGCCTACACGCCGCAGGTGATGATGGCCTGGGTGACCGACTCACCGCACTGGCTGAACTTCCGGAACACCACGCTGGAATACCGGATGTTGAGCTCCATGCAGGGCTCGTTGGGAATTGGAGCGAATCTGAACAAATGGACCCCGGAAGACTTCGCTACAGCCAAGAAACTAATTGCGGCATATCACGCGGTGCAGCGCACGATTGTGCAGGGCGACCTTTACCGGCTGATCAGCCCGCGCAATGGGAGCGAGTTTTCTTCCACGGAAACGGTTTCCCACGATCGCAGCCAGGCCGTGGTGTTCGCCTTCACGCACTCGACGCAAGAGGGCCGCGGCTTTCCATTGCTGCAATTGCAGGGGCTGGACCCCGAAGCGCAATATGAAATTGCATGGATGGAAGGCAAAGGCCTGCCAGGAACACCGCCAACGGCTTCCGGCGCGTGGTGGATGAACCACGGCGTCAACATCGATTTGCGCGGTGATTTTCGCGCGGCGATGTTTCGCCTGGACCGCAAACGTTAAGCCATCTCCAGGAGAAAGCGGAATCGCATTTCTTCGGCGTACCACATGATGTAGTTCGTGCCCCAGGCGTTGTTGAAGAGATTGAAGTGAATACCGGCGTCGAGGCCGGGCTGGGTGCGCGAGAAATTCAGCGGGGACAGGCGGCCGAGGGCCACCAGCGGCGCATCCAGCGTGGTGAAGGTCAACCCACCTTCCCCATCTTTGTAAGAAATCGATTCCAGAACGGCGTGCAGGTGGCGGTTTCCGCATTCGACGACGTCGAAGGGTGAAATCGTCTGGCCTGATTTCTGAAGCGCCCAACCATTGGGATCGTGCGCAATGGGCCGGAAACTGAACCAGAGCGCCTCCGGCAGACGCGTGGGCAACTTGTCGAAACAAGAAAGGCTGATTTCGATGGCTGGCTTTGATTTAGGCAACACGTATTCTACGAAAATCGTTTTTGGGTAAGCAGCGCGGCCGGAAGCCACCGCCGCATCATCCTGAATTTCCAGCCGAAGGAGAAGGCGGATGGCATCGGCATCTTCGCTTCTGGTGCACTCCGCGCGACTCGGTTTCCAGATCTGGCTTTGCGCGGCAAATCGCTCGATGTTGGGCTTGCCAAAATCTTTCTTGGCCCAGTCCGCGTTGCTGACCACATAGGCGGAAAAGAAGTCCGAGTAGTCCTTTTGCGAAAGCGTTTGATAGGTGAAAAGCGCCAGCGGATGATCTGGCGCGGCCCAGGTGCGGCCCGTCGTTTGGTTTTGCAGTTTGGCAATAGCGCCGGTCTTCTCGTCGAGTTGCAGCAGGAAGTGCGGAGTATCGATCTCCCGGGAAGGATCAACCGGTGTTGCAAGTGGAGAAGGACGCTTGGGAGCGAGAGCGGCGACAGCGGAACTTGCTTGCGATTTCAGGTCCGGCGGCAACGTATCGATTCCTTCGAAAAGATAGCGGCGCTTTTCTTCCCAGCTGTGCTCAACCACCTGGTAGTTCTTCTTATCGAGCATGGGCATAAGGTCTTTGGGGATGTAGTTATCGAAATCAAGCCAGGTCTTCGTATCGGTGCCCCAAGTATGTTCGACTTCGAGGAGCAGATGGCGCAGGAGTTGCAGGTCGGTGGCGTCACCGAGTACCACTTTCTCTTCCCCGAGCCATTGGCGGCGTAAACGGCACACCTCGCGATAGCGCGCGACTTTTAGTGGGTCGCTGGCGATGCCATGAATCCAGGTGTCGCCGATTTCCTGCGTAATCAAGGGCACATTAGCGGCGAAAGGGGCGACAGCATTGGCAACAACAGAGAGATTCGTGGCGGTGATTTGCGCATTGGGAAATTGCTGCCGGAGGCCGGCGTGCGTCCTGGAAATCTCTTCCGGCGTGTGGGGGCCGGAATTGTCGTCCCGCACAACAATGGCGATGGCCAGAGCGGAACCCGGAACCACGGCAACGGTACCGTAGCCGGAGTGATACATCACCGTAAGCGAGGACCCAGTAGAGTCCTGCCAGCGGAAGATGAGCGGCAGCAGCGCAGGGCGGCTGGCATCATTGACGCCGATATCGAGAAACGTGACTCCCTTGGCGGCAAGCGGAGCGATGAGGCCGCGCGTGTGGCCGGGCACATCGGTCATTTTGGCGCCGGTGGTTTTGACGCCGAAGCGTTTGTCGAGTGATTCTGAAATCGCAAGCGCGCCAGAAATCAACGTGGGATCCATCATTTCCGTTTGCCATGTAAATGGAAGCGCGTGCCAGGCGATGAAGCCGGAATGAATGGCCTGCTCCATCTTCTTGCGCTGCTCGGCATTGGCCTGTTCGAGATACTCGTAGAGCAGCCAGGAGCCGGTGGTCCAAACGTACTGAGGCGTGCCGGATTGATCGACCGATTCGGCGATCTGGATGGCTTTCGGAAAATATTCATCGAAATAGCGGCGGACGACATTCGCTTGCGTTTCAATGAAGCCGGCATCGAAATGACATTTGAAGACGACGAGAACGCGCTGCACGCGCGGGTCAGGAGCAGACCTCGGCGAGAGCCAATCCCAGGCTACTGAAGGAGGTACGGAGCCAAGGCACGCCCCGCCGGCGGTCAGAAATGTTCCTAGAAAGTCGCGGCGGCGCATGGGAATCTCACGCGTGTTTCGTCAGGACGTAGTGAGTGGCTTTGGGAGCGCCGACGTGTTGCAAAACGCGGTAACCGAGTTCCGGAAGATTGAGATTCTGGAAAAGGGACTCCCCGGAACCAAGAAGAACGGGAGAAACGGCCAGGTGAAATTCATCGATGAGACGGGCGCGTAAGAATTGCTGGATGGTGGCAACTCCTCCACCAATGCGGATGTCCTTCCCGTTGGCTGCGGTGAGGGCGCGTTCCGCGGCGGCATGGATGCCTTCGGTGACAAAATGAAATGTGGTGCCGCCAGTCATCTGGATGGGTGCGCGGGCGTGATGGGTTAGTACGAAGACAGGTGTGTGGTATGGCGGATTATCGCCCCACCAGCCTTTCCAGTTTTCGTCGAGCCAGGGACCACGGATGGGACCGAACATGTTGCGGCCGAGGATCCAGGCGCCGATGTTTTCAAATCCGCGCGCGGTAAAGTCGTCGTCGGGACCGGTCTCGCTGTCGGTATCACCATCAACGAGCAGGCGTTGAAAGGTGCGCGTAGGAATCATCCAGCCGTGGAGCGACCTGCCGCCAACGCCGAGAGGGTTATCGAGGCTTTGATTGGGGCCGGCTCCGTAGCCGTCCAGGGATATGGCAAAAGCGTGAACCCGAATCTTGGGCATGAGTTCTCCGTGCAATGAGACGCCTATGTTGATGGCACTGGAATGATGCGAGAGTTCCCTAACACGCGCAAGCCCTGATAAGCAGAAGACGAAATGGAAATATACGGCGAACCGGCGAGCGGCCAAAGGGCTCCATCTACGGTACAATTTCGAATATTAACTTGCGATGCAAACTTAATCTCGCGGCTAGTATTCTCTTCTGCCTTTTGCTTGCAACGCCTGGGCCGTGCCCGGCACAACAGGAGCAAGCCGCAGCGCCGGCAACACCGCCCGCCATCAAACTAAGTGTGGACGTCCTGCTGGTGCCGGTAGTGGTCCGCGATGGGCAGGGCCACGCCATCGGCAATTTGAAGAAGGAAGACTTTCAGGTTTTCGACCGCGGCAAGCAGCGCGACATCACAGGATTTAGTGTGCAAGCGCGTCGCGAGGTGACACAAAAGGTTGCTGGGAGTTCCACACCCGCCAAGCCGCCGCTTGGCGTCGCTCCACCGCCCCGCTTCGTGATTCTCCTGTTTGACGATTTGCATGTAAGCCCTTCAGACCTGAGCCATGTCCAGAAGGCAGCCGATGAGTTCGTGGTCAATTCCCTTGAAGACTCGGATTACGGAGGAGTGGTGAGTTTTTCCGGTGTGGGCAGTATCCTGACGCGGGACAAAGCGAAGCTGCATGATGCGATCGGCAAGGTGCATGTACGGGAGCTCTATCGCAGCGTGGGTCACGGATGCCCGGAGATTGATTATTACTCAGCTGACCTGATCGTGAACAAGAACGACCAATCGGCGTACGAAACGGCCGTGCAGGACGCAATGTCTTGCGCCCACCTTTTGCCCAACCAACGGCCGATCGCCGAAGGCATGACGCGATCTGCTTCGGCGCAAGCTCTTTCCCTGGGGGATCAGGACATGCGCGTGACGCTGAGCGCGATCCGGGAGGTAGTAAAGAGAGTCGCCGCGCTTCCCGGCCAGCGGCAATTGGTGCTGATCTCGCCGGGGTTTCTGACGGTGACCCAGGAAGGCATGACTTCGAAATCGGAGATCTTGGATCTTGCGGCACAATCGAATGTAACGATCAGCACACTGGACGCACGCGGATTGTATGCCGGCGGCCATGACGCTTCCGAGACGCCCAATGGCAATACCTACGCGCAAATCACCGGGCAAGTCGCCCGTCAACAACTGGATCGCGGCGAGTTTTCCGACGTGCTAGCGGAACTTGCGGACGGCACCGGAGGCACCTTCGTCCACAACACAAATGACCTCGCAGGGGGCTTGCGGCAGGTGGCAGCCACGCCGGAGTTCACTTACCTCCTGGAGGTTTCCCTGCAGGATATAAGGCCCGACGGAAGTTATCACCCGTTGAAAGTGAAAATTGATAAGCGCGGGGTGGCCGTCCAATCGCGAAGGGGCTATATGGCACCTGCGCCGCCAATCAGGAAGAAATGAAGATTCAGCGCACCCCTTTTTAACGGTCGAATGCCGCCTCCGCGAAGCGCGATGGATGTGATATACCTGCCGGGATTCCAAGTGCACTTGCAGGCCCAAGGAGCTATCCGATGTTGCGCAATTCCCTTCTACGGTGGTTGATCATTGGCGTGTTGAGCGGTTCGTATTCGGCGCTGGGGCTGGCGCAAAACACCGATGGCAAGGCGCCGCCCGTCCTGGATGTGCACGCGCATGCCATGGACGGAGATTTCCCGGGGCTTGCGCCGATGTGCCCTAACACCTCGAAGTTCACCGCCTCTGATCCCAAGGAAAAAGAAGCGCCATTTGGATGGGTGAAGGAGGAATGCACGCCGATGCTCTATCCGGCCGCCAAAGGGGAGTACATGAAAGACGTGCTGGCGGAGATGGATCGCTTGAACGTGACAGCTGTGGTGTTTGGCGATCCGAAAAGCGTGCAGAAGTGGAAGGACGCGGCGCCGGGCCGGGTGATACCCGGGACATCGTTTGAGGACGGGATGAATCCGGGAAAGCGCGTGAACCTCGATGAATTGCGAAAGGACTTCACGGCAGGCGGTTTTAAGGTGATGGGGGAAATCGGGTTGCAGTACGAGGGAATTTCTCCCAGCGACCCGTCGGTGGACCAATATTTCGCTTTGGCCGAAGAGTTGGATATTCCGGTGGCGATTCACATGGGTACCGGTGGATCGGGACGCGCCAATGTGACGATGCCGAAATTCCGCGGATCCATGGGGAATCCCTTACTGCTGGAGGAATTGCTGGCGCGGCACCCGAAACTCCGAGTGCAGGTGATGCATGCGGGCTACCCGATGATCGAAGAGATGCTGACGCTTCTGCAGGCAAATTCACACGTGTATGTGGACGTGGCGGGATTGATCTGGAGCTATCCGCTGATCGAAGTGAATCGCTATATCCAGCGGCTGGTGGAGGCGGGATTCGAAGATCGCGTGATGTTTGGTACAGATCAGTTGCTGTGGCCCAAGCTGATGGCGTATTCAATCACCATCATTCAGAACGCTGATTACCTGACGCCGCAGCAGAAGCGGGACATCCTTTACAACAACGCCGCCCGGTTCTTGCGGTTGGATACAGCGCCGAACAAGTAAGCGCGCTCCACGGCAAACCTGTTGGACTCTACGCAAGCGCCGTCTTGCGGCCGACCCATTTTTGCCAGGCCTTGAACGTCAGATGAAAAAGCAGGTTCACCGGGACCATCAGGGAAAGATAGACCACCGGGACCATGTAGACACTGGTGTCTGGAAAGCAGAAGCGCGCAATATAGAGCACGACGATCACACTGCGCATGCCCGTGCAGGTGGCCAGGATGCGGCGATGCTCGCGGTCCGGGCCCCCCATATACCAGCCGATCGTCATGGAAGCGATCAGCAGTAAGAGCATGGCCAGTATCGTGCCGCGGCCGGCGATAGCCTGCAAAGCGTCACGCCGCTCGAGGCGCGTCTCCCACATGAGGAAGAAGAAAGCGGCAGTTGCCAGAAGTTCGAGCGGCAGCAATAAACGAGAAGCGATTTTCGGAAAGCGCCTGGCGCTCCACAATCCGGCGCCCAACGGAACCGCAAAATAGAGCAAGATGCTAATCGTAAGATTAAGCAAGGGCCGCTCACTGTGCTGCATCGTGCCCGGCATTAGTTCGAGAGCCAGTGGCGTGATGGCGATGCTGGTGACCGAGAGGACGAAGGTCATCACCGCGGCAAACGCAAGGCGATTTTTGGCTCTGCGCGTAAATTGCAGTGCAATAGGCGTGCCCGGAATGGCGGCAAGGAGCAGAAGGCCGACGGATGTGTCTGCCGTAAGCGGGAAGATCTTGACCAAAAGAAAGCCGATGGCAGGTACGAGAAGGCAATTCGCCAGCAGCGTGCGCAGGAATAGGGAGCGGTCGCCAAGCACCTCGACCAATTCTCCGCCGCTCACCCGCAGACCGATGGAAAACATGACGAGCGCGACGAAGAAGTCGAGTAGCGGAAGTGGTGGAATTAGCACAGGGTCTCCGGCAATCTTCCTCGCATCACGCTTGGAACTCAAGATAACAAAATGCGTGAACACCAGGAGGACCCGGGCGTTGCCGGACGGAGGTGAGTTGCATGTGGCCGGAGCCTCAGGTTCCGGTTATAGTCCAGGCATGAAAGTGGTCGAACGCCCATATCAGGTTACGGTGACCAGCTGGATGCTGATTCTAGGCGGCGCGCTGAGTGCGGCCGTTCATCTATGGCGCGGTACATGGGATCGCTGGATGATCGTGATTGTGCTGGTGAACGGGATCGGAGTGGTGGCCGGAACGTTCCTGCTACGCGGCGCACGCTGGGCGCGATGGTTAGTGCTGGCCTGGGTTGCGGGACACGCGGTGGCGTTTTCGCTGCTCGGCTTGTCCGAAGCTGCGCCGCTGGTTGTTCTGACAGTGATTTTCGGCTACGTTCTGCTAGGCCCGCCGACGGCGAAGTATTACCAGGGGGAAGTTTAGAGTCGTTTCATGAGCGGACCTCATAAAACCCGAAGACGCTTTTGCCTTAAGCTGTTCGTCGCGTTGCTATCAGTCTTGTCCCTGCCCTTGTTCGGCGAGAACGCTAACTCCACTGGGCGTTTCGAGGTATATTGCGATGGCGTCGGATTCTTTCTCAAGAACGTCGGAGGCGCGCCAGTTCCGGGCAATCTTGTGTTGTTTTCGCATTTTGGCTACCCGCCTGGGACGATGGGAGGCCGTTTAATCGGGCAAGGAATGTGGAGGGATGTCGTTGTCTACCGCGGCGGGTGCATCCCCGATGGGAAATGCGAAAGCATCGCGAGGGGGAGGGTCTGGATCGATATGCCGGATGAGCCAAGCGAAGAGATGGCACCACCCAAAATAATCTCTGGGAAATACGAAATCGAGTTGGACGCGAAACATATTGAGGGGCGGTTCGCTCTCAAGCAACACCACAGGAAACAACCACTGCGGATCTGCATGTAACGCGCATTCGTTGAAATTTATGTGAACCAAACGCCTAGGTCGCAGAAGCGGAACCTGAGGCACACACGATCTGCGGAGGGTTGTAGTAGATCGCAGAGTTGATAAAATCACGGTCTGATGGCGAAGCAGCGAAAAACGGAAGAGGTCGGGCATCCCACGCTGTTTGAGATGGGAGAGGCGGAGGCGAGGGAATCGAAAGCGGGTGACGCTCAGGATACGGCGGAAGGTAGCAGTTGCGCGACTGCGCGGCCTTATGACGTTGGGAATTTTTATTTAGGGACTTCGTCGTTTACGGCAGGCGGGTGGGTGGGAACGTTTTACCCGAAAGGGCTGAAAGCGAACGAATACCTGACGGAGTATGCAAAGACGTTCCGGTGCGTGGAGATTGATTCATCGTTCTATGGGACCCCGGCGGTTGGGACTGTGGATGCGTGGTACCGGAAGACCCCCGCGGATTTTCTGTTTGCGCTCAAGGTGCCGAAGACCATCACGCATGAAAAAGTGCTGAAAGACTGCGACGCCGAGCTGCAGGAATTCCTGGGGCGCATGGAACTGTTAAAGGAAAAGCTGGGGCCGCTGCTGCTGCAGTTTCCGTGGTTCAACAAGTATGAATTTCAGACCGGCGCGAATTTTCTGGAGCGGCTGCGGGAGTTTTTGCGGAGACTACCCGAGGGATGGCGCGGCAAATTCGCGGTAGAAATCCGTAACCGCGGCTGGGTGGACGAAAAGTTTCTGGACGCTTTGCGCGAGCACAACGTGGCGCTGGCCTGGACAGACACCAGCTTTGTGCCGAAGCCGTGGGAGTTAAAGAAGCCGCTGGACCTGATTACCGCGGATTTTGCGTATGTGCGCTGGCTGGGCAACCGGAAGGCGATCGAGACGATCACCACGACGTGGGAGCGCGAGGTGGTCGACCGCACCGAGGATTTGAAGACCTGGGTGACTTTTTTGAGAGAGATGGTGCTAGACAAGCGGCTGAGAAAAATCTTCGCGTTCGCCAACAACCATTACGGGGGATTTGCGCCCGGGACGATACGCGAGTTTGTGGAGTTGTGGCAGGAACGTCAGAGAAAGCGAACCTGGCCGGAGGAGATTTCGTAGACGGCGCCGACGAGTTTTGCGCCGAGACGCGTGGCGTTCTGGCCTTCAGGAGTGGCCAGAAGCTGGCGCATGGACCAGCGAACGTTGGCTTCGATGGCACGATCGAGCCTTTCGTTCTCCGGTATGCCCGCATTGAGACCGTCGAGTCCCGGGACGATGCTATCCACAAGTGCCTGGATACGCGAGCGCTGCATGGTGCCTTTTAGCTTCATATCCAGGGCGGCTTTTACGGCGCCACAGCCCTGATGGCCGAGAACCAGGAACAGAGATGTCTTGAGATGCGAGCCGGCATACTGCAGACTCCCCATCACTTCGGCGGATACCACATTTCCGGCGACCCGCACGATAAACAGTTCGCCAAAATTAGCGTCGAAGATCAATTCCGGAGGAACACGCGAATCGCTGCAACCCAGTATCGTGGCAAAGGGGCGCTGTCCGCGGGCCAGGTCGGCCAGAGTCTCCTTGCAAACGGTGGGGAAGCGAGCTTCGCCGCGCATGAAGCGCTGATTGCCTTCCTTAAGCCTCTGCAAGGCCAGGTCAGCGGGGACTTCGGGATCAAACGTTTCTATCAGGGGTAGTGGCTCGCTCATTCTTGTTCTGGCTCCTCGATCATTGCTCGGGGCCTGCGGGGCCCGCCTGACTCTGGGAATCCACGTCCTTCCTTGCCGGTTCCGGAGCCCATTTTTCGCGGGGCACCACGATGGGGCGGTTGGGCGGAAGCATATAGTGGGGTGACATGATCTGGACGTCGAATTCATTGAAAGCATCTTGAATCGCCGCATGCAAGCTGGAGAGGGTGGGAACGCGCAACTTCTCATTTTCAAGGTGAGCAACGAGCGTGTATTCGGCGTAAAAATCGGACAACTGGCGCTGGACAACATAAGGCTTCGGAGCCTTGCGGATATTCGCGGTGCGGTCGGCGGCGAGTTCGAGAAGCGCATGAACCTGACGCCACGGGGCGTCATAACCAATGGTTACGGTGGAGTTGACTATCATTCCATCGGCGTGGCCGAGCCTGGTGAAGTTGGTGGTCGGCGTCGTAACCAGGACTGAATGAGGAAGCGTGACTTCCTGCCCTTCCACGGTGCGTATCTTGGCCGCAAGGAGTCCGACTTCCAGAACTTCTCCTTCGGTGTCATTCACCTTGACCCATTCGCCCGTTCGCAAAGCTTTGGAGTAGACCACAAAGAGTCCGCTCATGATCTGATTGATGATGCCAGTGGACCCGAGAGAAACAACCAGGCCAATGAAGACGCTGAGGCCCTTGAAAGCCTCGGTGCGCGACCCCGGAATGTACGGGTAGGCGAAGATGAGCGCGAAAATCCACAAAACCGCCGAGACGATGCGCTGGGTGGCACGCGCCACGTCAGCGTCCATCCAAGAGACTGCGAGTCTCCCCGTGGCCACCGGATCGAAAAACAAATTCACCATGCGAACGAGCCAACGGGTGAACACAACTATCAGCACGACAATCAGTAGGTCCGGCAACGACTTCAGGGCGGCATTCGCCATTTGACCAAGAGCATCCAGCAAGTAGCCACCCGCCTGCCTCCCCCACGGTTCGGTATAGGGAAACCTGCGCAGCGAAAAAGTGACCCAGATATAGACCAGGGCGAAGGTGAAAAACCAGGTGACTGCACGCAGAAAGGTGTAGGTGCTAATGAACAAGTGCGGAAGGAAATCAATGCGGAACAGGCGTAGAGAGCCAAAGCCCTCCCGCTTACGTAGAAACTTGATGATCGCGGCGTGCAGGTTCCAGAGCAGTCCGATAAGGACAAACAGGACGGCAAAGCCGATCAGGGTGTAAAGGATGCCATGGCGAATGACAGGCCAAGAACGCTCGGCGGAACGCGCTTGCATTGCTTCGTTGAGCCGGCCTAGTGCCGCCTTTGCAACCGGGTCTAACTTCTCTCCCGCTTCTTGATCCAGATCGTTGACACCAATAAAAAAAAGGACTCTGCCTTCATAGGTGAAGGCCAATCCTTCCTGATCCTCGACTGTAACGGAGCGGACGGTGATATCTGCGGAGGTAGCGTTCAGAGGAAGTTCGGCGAGCCGCTCGGCTGCGCGCACGGCGCGATCCTCAGGCCCCGCTCCAGCCAGCGATCCTCGCTGAATCGCAATGGTGCGATTCCAAAAGCGAATAGGAACTGGTTCGGGGGAAGGCCTCGCGGCCTCCGGCGCAGCAGCGGCCTGGCGCGAACCAAACGCAGAAAGTCCGAGGGAGACGAGCAAAACAATCACGAAAGAACGAAGTGCTCCAAACAAACAGCGACTATTTTGCAAAATAGGACCTCATTGAACCACTCGCCAGGATTGCTTGGCTCCCATGTTTATCCTGTCCCGCGACGAGGTCAAGTTCTTGATAGGACAGAACCACCTCTGGGGATGGGCAGGCGGGCCGGGAATTGGTATTATCTGGCTCGCAATTCCCGCAAACACGGTCGAGGCAAACCGGGCCATGCACTCTTGCGGGAATCGTTCCAAGGAGAAAACGTGAAGAAACTTCGGATGGGGATTGTTCTCGCGAGCTTCCTTTTTGGCGTGGCGGCCTTTGCCCAAACATCGTCAACCAGCCAGACAGCGGATAGTTCGGCAACACCGCTGCCAGATGCACCGTTCCGGAATCCGACTCTGCCGATCTCGGTGCGCGTTGACGATCTGGTCTCCCGCATGACGCTGGAAGAAAAAACCGGGCAAATGGTCCATGCGGCGCCCGCGATTCCCCGCCTTGGGATTCCCGCCTACGACTGGTGGAGCGAAGGGCTGCATGGCGTGGCCAACACCGGTTACGCAACGGTATTTCCGCAGGCCATCGGCATGGCTGCGAGTTTCGATCCAGATCTGCTGCATACCGAGGCGGGCGTGACCGCGCTGGAATTTCGCGCAAAGTACAACGAGGAGATTCGAACGAAGGGTTACACCGGATGGTTCCATGGGCTGACCGTGTGGTCTCCCAACATCAATATTTTCCGCGACCCGCGGTGGGGGCGCGGGCAGGAGACTTACGGCGAGGATCCGTTCCTGACGGCGACCATGGGCACTGCGTTCGTGACCGGGCTGCAGGGGAACGATCCGAAATATTTGGAGACGCTTTCGACGCCAAAGCATTTTGCGGTGCACAGCGGGCCGGAATCGACGCGGCACGTTGCGGATGTTTCGATTTCGAACCACGACCTGGAGGACACCTACTTGCCGGCGTTTCGCGCGACAGTGGTTGCCGGCGCAGGTTCGGTGATGTGCGCCTACAACGCGATTGACGGCAAGCCAGCTTGCGCGCAGCCAATGCTGTTGCAGGAGCATCTTCGTGACGCCTGGGATTTCCAGGGCTACGTGGTTTCCGACTGCGCCGCGGCCAGCGACGTTTTCCGCAACCACCACTACACGGAGACCCTACCGGAAGGCATGGCGGAAAACGTGAAGGCCGGCATGGACATCATCTGCACGTGGCCCCCAGAAGCCGCCAAGGGAGAAGGCGAAGAGGTGCTGAAAGCAGTGCAGCAAGGGATTCTGCCGGAGGCGCTGGTAAACCGGGCCGTGCGGCGGCTGTTCACAGCGCGCATGAAGCTGGGGATGTTTGACCCACCCAGCCTGGTTCCCTTCTCGAAAATCACGATGGCGGAGAGCGACACGGAGGAACATCGGCAACTGGCGTTGAAGACGGCGCGGGAAACTCTGGTGCTGCTGAAGAACAAAGACAATCTTCTGCCGCTGGGCAACCGTTACAAAAATATTGCGGTGATCGGGCCGAACGCGGACAGCGTGAATCCTCTGGTAGGCAATTACAACGGGACGCCTTCGCGTCCCGTGACCGTGCTGGCGGGTATTCGCAAGCGATTTGCCGACGCGAATGTCACCTATACGGAAGGGTCGGCGCTGACCTCGGCGCCGGTTGTGCCAGTGCCGGCGAAGTTTCTGAAAAGCGACTCTGGCGCGGGATTTGCCGCGGAGTATTTTCAGGGGCGCGAATGCAAGGGCACGCCGGTGATCAAGCGCACCGACAGCGATGTGAATTTTGATTGGCAAGATGGGGCCGATCCAAAGCTGAAGTCGAATTTCGCGGTTTGCTGGACAGGGAACCTTGTGCCAGCGACCACCGGCGATTATGAGGTTGGGTTCACCGGCAAGCATAACTTTCGCATCTGGTTCAACAACGAGCTGATTGGCCAGGGCTTTTTTGCGAGGGAGAGCCGGACGCAGAGCAAGAGCGTTCACCTGGAAGCCGGGCACGCATATCCGGTGAAGATTGAATACTCGCAGAACGAGAGCGAGGGCCAGGCGAAATTTGTGTGGCATGTGCCGGGAGCCAAGAAAGATTATCCGGAGGTGGTGCAAAAGGCGGACCTGATCGTGGCGGTGCTGGGATTGACCAGCGGGCTGGAAGGCGAAGAGATGCCGGTCAACATTCCCGGATTCGCCGGCGGGGACCGCACGAGCCTGAATCTACCGCAAGCCCAGGAAGACTTGTTGAAGGACTTGGCCGGCACGGGAAAGCCGGTGGTGCTGGTGCTGATGAACGGCAGCGCGCTGAGCGTAAATTGGGCGGATGAGCATGTACCCGCAATTCTGGAGGCGTGGTATCCGGGCGAAGAAGGCGGCACAGCGGTGGCGCAGGCTTTGGCTGGAGATTTTTCGCCGGGCGGAAAATTGCCGCTGACGTTTTACAAATCGGTGGAGCAGTTGCCGCCATTCGAAAACTACGACATGAAGAACCGGACGTATCGGTATTTCACGGCAGAGCCGCTTTATCCGTTCGGGTATGGACTGAGCTACACGCAGTTTGCGTTCAGCAACCTGGGGTTCGACAAAAAGGCGCTGGCAGCCAACGAGGATCTGACGGTGACGGTGGATGTTAAAAACACCGGCAAGGTGGCAGGAGACGAGGTGGTGGAAGTTTATCTGACGCATCCCGGCGTGGAAGGTGCGCCAATTCGAGCCCTGGCGGGGATACGCCGGGTGAGCTTGAATCCGGGCGAGACCAAATCGTTGGCGATTCCGATACCAAACCGAAACCTCAGCGTTGTGGCCTTGGACGGCGTCCGGAAGATTGTGCCCGGCGAGTTGCAAGTGTGGGTGGGCGATGGACAACCAGCGACACGCGCTGGATTGCCCAAGGCCGAGGGTGTCGCCGGATCGGTAAGCATCAAGGACGCCGCGACGCTGCCGAAATAAGGAACTTGAAAAAAGACCGATCCACTCCCGAAAAGCGCAGCCAGACGCCCTGCGTGGATATATAAGCGCTTCGAGTTCCGCCGGCGGAATTGCCGGTAGTTTACAACGGATAACTTAGTAATAGTCACACTTCGTTGACGCATTCACGAAGAATGCTATTATTCACCCTGCCCATCTTTGACGGGACGCAACAGCGTGTTCCGCAAAGCCCTCCCGCAAAACCAAGGCTCACGATCCTGACCGTTATGTGTGCCTGGAATTATGCGAGCTTGTGAAACGGAGTCACGGTGTCCGATGCTGAGTAAGCGAGAACTGGAAAAGCTGGAAGTCAATATGTTGGCTATGTATTGCCTGCGCGTGGCTGAGAATGCTCCAGCGGGCTCGGCGGAGGCCGAAGAGGCACGGAAGTTGAGGCAAGAGTGGAGCGCGCTGATCGGACGCGGCGGGGCTCAGGGCCTCGATACGCCTGAGGACAAGGAAGCCTGGGGGCAACGTTTAAAATCGAGCATGGTGCAATTGCTTTCGGATTGCCCTTATGTTGGGCCGGCCCATGACGCCGCGCCATCCCGGCTGGCTTCCAAGAAATGCGCGGCCGGATAGAAAAGTCTCCGGCTAGAAGTGCTTGACGAAAAAGCGGATAACCACAGTCCAGAAGGCCAGCGGCACAGACCACAGAATCAAGGCTAGAGCGGGTTCGACCAACTTTGCCAGCGAAGCAAACTGCCTGCTCAGTATTCCGCCAATAAAAGCGATCAGGTTGTTCCAGGAAGTCGTCAGCCACGAAAGCAGGGCGCTGACACCAAAGATGATGTTCTCCATGGTAGAGACACACTCGTAGTCAAAGAATTTAACGTGCAACGACCGGGCTGACTGGGGAGAGCCCACACACTGCCTGAACCAAACATTGCGTTGCTAAAGGAATAATCTGCTCAGGTTACTTCCGGAAGAAGGCAATGTCTCTTTTTTGTGAATAGCTGTGGAATTCCGGCGTGTTAAACAAGGGAAGGTTGCCAGTCTGGTGTGATGGCCTAAACGCAATTCTTTTCCAGCACTAAAGAGAAGCCCGCCTAATAGGAGTGTTTTAGGCGCGCAGCTCCTCGAGGGACGTTATTGGGAAAATCAGGGCTGATTATTGCTTGAAGGTCACTGGAGGCCCGCTGACCTTATGGGCCTTGAGAGCCACGTTGACTTCAACGCGGTCGGCGATCTTGATGAAGGGAATACCGCTGTTCATGCCGAATTCCTTGCGGTCGAAGGCCATCGTGCCTTTGACCTCGCCATTCCCTGTCCCCTTGCCGATCAGATTCAGGCTCAGGGTCTCCGGCTTGGAAACGCCGCGTATGGTGAAGACCCCCTGCACATCGAAGGTCGTAGGACCCGTCTGTACGACCTTCGTGGAATGGAAGGTGATGTACGGATCATCCTTGGCATTAAAGAAATCCTTGCTCTTCAGCTTGTCGTCCTTCATCCCGCTTCCGGTATCCACGGAGTCGGCATAAATCTTGATGTCCAGCACTGCAGACTCGGCTTCAGGGGATGAAAACGTCAGCGTGGCGTCCCACTTGTTGAATTTCCCGTCGATGGCCACCGAGGCCTTCACAAAGAACTTGATGTCGCTCTCTTCGGGGACGACGGCGAAGACGGGCCCCTGAGCGCGGCTCACCGGCGAAAGCATGGCGGAAAGTAAAAGGCAGAGAACCGCAAGTCTCATGGAAATCCTCCTGGACAGCAACGTGGCGGCAGGGCTAAAACCCTTCAAATCCACCGCAACCATACCAAAAGCGGCTTTAACAAGACAGTGCAAAAGTGAACAGTTCCGCGATCGGGCTCTCCTATATGCGGATCCAGAAATGCTGGTGGCGAGACTCGCGACTGCTCGCGTCAAATTATGCTATTTTCATCGTCACCATGAGCTCCCCTAATTGCCAGCTCGAGCAAGGCCGCTAGTTTATGGCCACCGCAATCCTGTCACCTCGGAAGCTGCGCGCCGACGATATATTTTTTCCCGCAATGGCGCTGCTCATTCTAGGCGTCGTGCTTCTTGGCTTCTGGCAGAGCTACTTCTCCGCCGGCATGCTGCGCGCCAAGTTGCCCAATATCCTTGTGCATATCCACGGGGCCATTTTCGTCTCCTGGATCTTTTTCCTGGTCATCCAGACCTCATTGGTGGCCATAGGCAAAGTGAGATGGCACATGACGCTCGGCATCTGCGGCGTCATCCTGCCTCCGTTAATGGTCCTCTTCGGCGTTCTTACGTTGTTTGATTCCATCCGTCGCAACGGCACGGATCTTCCTCCAGAGCTTCTGCTCGTGGCCGACCTGGATAACCTGGCTCTCTTCGCTGTGCTTACCGCGTGGGGGCTGCTCGCGCGCCGCAATGCCGCTTCTCACAAACGCCTCATGATCCTCGGCACCATGGCCATCCTCGGTCCCGCTATTGACCGCTGGCCTATTCCCCACGGCATCCTCGGTACAATCGCCCTTATCCTGGGCCTTCCACTGCTGGTCGTCGTGTATGACCTGTGGTTAAGCAGGCGCGTTCATCGGAGCACTGCCATCGCCTACACGATGATCGCAGTCGTAATTCTCACCGCGCTTCCTGTCTCCCACCTTGCGTTCTGGCAACGCTGTATCGCCTGGATTCGTCACACTTAAGAACTCCAGGACGTCTGGCGTAATTAGCCTCTACGCGCGCGCTCGTTCAATGCGTTCCACGCCGCGAGAGAGTCCATATAGTCTCTCCAGTGCGCAATTTTTCTGTTTTCGATCTTTACGATGGAGCAGAACCGGTTGTTGTACTTCACGCCGATCGCGAGAATGGTCCCGTGGACTTCATATTCGATGACCACCACACGCCCGCTGTCTGCCTGGTGCGCAATCAGCTTATCGGCAGATTGCAGCTCGATATTTTTGCAATAGCCCCGGAAGCGGTCCATCAGTTCGGCGCGCCCCTGGATAATGCGCGGCCAACCGGGAAAGTCGTAGAGCACCTCGTAAACCACGTCGTCCGCGACAATGTCGAAGAAATGCTCGCCATCCACAAGGTCGCCTAGCGCTCCTCGTACCAGATCGAAGTAAGGTCTGGCGCGCTCGTAGGCAGTGTAATTCGGACTCGACATTTCTTTCGACACCTTCCCAGACATAGCAACCGTGTCTTTCTGCGTTACAAAGTTTCCGGTCGGAACAAAGCAGCAAGACAAAGAATGGCCCAGCCTTGCAAAACCCGCAAGGGAAGACCACCCAGGAGGGTATTTTCGTGTGTGCCACCCGCCCGGGAACCTGCTGGTCTTTGTCCCGTCCGGAGAAAAGACCGGAATCGACGAGGTTTCCATCTCCAACAGGGAATGTCCCAGGTCGCTCACAATCACTTCGCGAGTCTTCTTCGGAAACTCATAGACACTTCACCTGCAATTCTTCACCTGTACAGTGGCTATTTGGGCGGTCCGAGTCGTTGACTTGCCCCCCATCGCAAACCTAACATCATGTGCGGTAGATGCTAGGCGCCGCCTTGCTGACCGGACTGATCATTTCTCGTTACTGTGCTGATCTGAATTGTCAAGGGAGCATGTAAATTGTTCTATTGGATCTATGATTATCCGTCTTTCTACATAGGCACCCTGTTCGCTTTCTGCTTCGTCGCCGCAACATGGTTGGCAATTTTTCTCTTTCGTCATTTTCTCGGCTCCTGGATCCATAGCGAGCGGCGTGCCAATGAAATGGTGGGTTTCGTTTTCTCCAGTTTTTCCGTGGTCTACGGGCTTTTGCTCGGTCTTCTCGCAGTTGCCGCTTATCAGAATTTTTCCACCGTGGCCGATATCGTCACCAAAGAAGCCTCGAGCCTTGCGGCACTCTATCGTGATCTCCGCGGCTATCCGCAGCCGATTCGTGGCAGATTGCAAGATGAGCTGCGCGATTATACCCGCTATGTGATCGATCGGAGTTGGAAGGAACAGCAAAAGGGCATCGAGCCGACCGAAGGATCCCACCGGGTATCGCAGTTCATTGATGAGCTGCTTACCTTCAAACCGTCAGGGAAAAGTGAGGAAATCATTCATTCCGAGACGTTACGGCAGTTAAATAACTTCGTCGAACTCAGGAGGGCGCGGCTCGCCAATGTCACAGCGGGTATTCCGGCTGTTCTATGGTGGGTGGTCGCTATCGGCTCCTTCATTGCCATCCTTCTGATCTCGATGCTCGACATGGAGATCCATGTTCATCTGATTCTCGCCAGCGCTTTGTCGGTTTTCCTTGGCCTCGTGATCTTCCTGATCGCCGCCCTGGACCGTCCATTCCGTGGTCAAGTCAGCGTCGGGCCAGAAGCCTTCCAAACGGTCTACGAGACCCTCATGAAACCGGATGATACGGTCGGCAAATCCATGGCGATTCTGATTACCAAGGCGGGGCAATTGGGAGCGCCAAAACTCGAAGGGAAAGACCGCGTTGCCGGCAAAGATGTCCCTTGCTTGTTTTTTGGGACGGCCAAAATGAACAACTCTTTCGAGGTGGTCGACGAGGTCGTGAAAGAAAACGGCGGAACGGCCACCCTGTTTGTGAAGGCTGGCGACGAGTACGTCGGCGTGGCCACGAACGTGAAGAAGGACGATGGTTCGCGCGCGATCGGAACCATCCTGGACCCGAAAGGCCCGGTGATCGAGGCGATCGAGAAGGGCGGGGCGTTTTACGGAGAGGCAACCATTCTCGGCAAGCCGTACATGACGGGTTACGAGCCGATCAAGGATGCATCGGAAAACGTCATCGGCATCTACTACGTCGGCTATATGAAGTAGCAGAATCGGGTCTCAGTTTAAAGACACGGCGGGTGGCCCTGGCGGATTCCTAACCACCTTAGTCTACACTTCTGGGTTGCAGGCTAGCGGACTCAAGCTAACGCAACCAGTTCTCGCAGCGCAGGCCATCCACCCGGGCGAACTCGCGCGCGTTGTCGGTCACCAGAACGTAACCGAGCGAAAGCGCTTGGGCGGCAATCAGCAGATCGTTCGCTCCGATCGGCTTTCCGTCTTTTTCCAGATGAGCGCGAAGCACACCGTAGGCCGCGTCGGCCGGCGCGTCAAAAGGCAAGACTTCCAGGGCGCTGAGTATGGCTTCAAGCTGAGCCGTAAGCCGGGGCGATCCCTTCTTCGCGCTGCCATAGCGCAATTCCGCGGCAACAATAATGCTGGTGCACACGCGCGCCTCGCCAACCTTTCGGATGCGTTGCGTTATGCGCCCGTGAGGATCGCGCACGAGGTCGGAGACAATGTTGGTATCCAGCAGGTAGCGCACTACAAGTCAACCGGTTCGCTGGGCAGATCAGTGATTGGTGGAAATTGCTCGTCAATGGGACTTAGCCTGTCCAGCACGCCGAGCAGAGATTTTGGCGGAGCCGCCTCCAGGATCAGCCGCTCGCCTTCCTTGCGCATGATGGCGCCATTTCCCTGTAGCTCGAACTCCCGGGGAATGCGCACCGCCTGGTTTCTGCCATTTCGGAAGAGCTTCACGTGCTGTTCTTGAACACCGGATCGGCGCTTGATTGGCATATGCCAAAGCATATGCCACAGCCTCGTGCTTGTCAAACGATATCGGTTCTCGAACCGAGTGACCCCGGGTATCCGGCCGTGCACTACGCGAAAGGAGCGCGCGGACTGATCGCGATCGAGTTGGTGAGAGAAAAAAAAAGAGAAAATCCGCACCCTTAAAAATCCAAGGGTGCGGCACCCAAATCTCACTTCGCTATCTAATAGCCTGCCCCACCCGCCGGCGCGATAACCGATTCCTGGCAATGGTCTTGCCGCTCAACCGATGGTAGGATTCGGTGACAATGGCGATAGTTTACGACCTTGTACTCCCGCCCGGAATGGAACCGCCTCCGCGTTTGTACCATTACACATCGCAGCGCGGCCTTTTAGGGATACTTTCATCAAAAACGATATGGGCAACGCGCATTCAATTTCTAAATGACTCAACTGAACTGGGCTACTCCATTGCCCTTTGGCAAGAGGCCGTGCAGTTTCGAATCGCAAGACTGGAATCGGACACCAGTCTTCCAAGCGAACTGAAGACTGACGTATTAAAGATTTTGAGGCCCCTTAGCCAGGTCTTTAATTCCGCCTCAAAGGCTTCCATCTACGTAGCCTGTTTTTCAGAGGATGGCGACACCCTAAGCCAATGGAGGGGATATTGTCCCGGCGGCCACGGGTATAGCATTGGGTTTAATTCTGCTCAGATCATCGACGCCACCCCCGCCAAATTCTTTCTTGCTCCTTGCATATACGACAAGGAAAAACAGGTCAAGCTTATGGATGAACTGCTGTTGGGTTTATTTGCAGATTGCGGAGTGTCGGACCCATCCAAGAGCAAGTCAAAAGCCGAATTCACGTCCCCCGAATACAGGCATGCGTTCGTTATGCAGTTTTTTTTCCTTGCCAGTCTTTTAAAGCATCCCTCGTTTTTTGAGGAACGAGAGTGGAGACTCATCTCGTCCCCAATATCTGACGACGACCCGCAGATTGATGTCCGAGAGAGTAAATTTGTTCTGATACCTCATTTTAAGTTCGAGCTGGTGAAACCTGAGGAAGAGTTAGATGTGGAAGTAGTCGTGGGACCGAATCCAGAAGCTGAGCTCGCTATGACTTCGCTCAGTACGCTTCTGAAAACACGAAAGTGTCGTGGCTCATCCAGGCTTTCCTCAATCCCGTTTCGAGAGATATAGGGAATCAACCTTCGGAAAGGGATTGTCTCCAAACCCGGAGGAAACACGGACCAGAAGCCCTTTTGGGGTCGCGTCCAAAACCGAAAACACCGTTTTTATTGGGGAAAAGTGGTGCGCCCTGGGTGATTCGAACACCCGACCTTCTGGTTCGTAGCCAGACGCTCTATCCAGCTGAGCTAAGGGCGCACGGAAAGAAATCTGCGACTAGAAAAATTGTAGCATAGGCGCGGAGAGGCATCCAGATGGGGAGAGCGCAGACGGGAAAAGTGGGTTGCGCCAGCGCATCAAGAGATGCGGAGAAGAAGGCGGCCTAAAGCCGCCCCTACCTATCGGAGGGATGACGGATTCGCTGAAAAATCGTTCCAGTACTACATAATTATGTTGATAATATGTATATATTCTGAGAGAATGGCGCATGTTTGCGCCGAAAATGATCTCCCTCCCTTCGGCGCTGCCCTCACGGCTGATCTTTCTTTCCGCTAAGTTCCGTGTTTCCCACACTTGCCGGGCGCTGCGGCTAAGCCCTGTACTTCCCACACTTGCGGAGCCGCAGCCTAAGTTCAACTATTCCAGTACTTACGCGAGGGGGGTGGGGTAGGGGGTGATGTAGTGGCCGGGCTTTAGACCGGCATGAACGAAGGTCAGCCGTCAGCCGACCCACAAAGCCGGCGGGTCTAAAGTCCCGCCACTACACGGGCGAAGAGGATTTGGGCATCAGGCGGTAGAGGAGCAGGCCGCTGGCGGCGCACAGGGCGCCAAGCAGCAGGGCCGAGGTCAGGCGCCCAAAGCAGAGTTGGCCGATGGTGAAGAGCGCGGTATAGACGAAGACGCAGCCAGAAAGCCAACAGAGCAGATTGACGCCGAGATCGCGCGTGGGTTCGGCGAGGCCGCTGCTCTGGGCGATGGGACCCCAGCCGCGCACGTCGGGTCGGACCAGGCGGTAAAAGTCAGTGAGCGTTTGTGAGGACTCGGCGGGCGTGAGCAGCGTGACCACCAGCCAGACCAGCGTGGTGATGCCGGTGGTGCACAACGTGGTCTTGGCAAAGACCACGGGATCGGAGCCGGTGAAAGGTTCCGGCCGGCCAATCAGCGATTGCCAGAGCGCCTGGCTGCTGAGCGCCAGCGTCGTGACCAGCGCAGCGGCCATCGCCGAAATCTCGCTCCAGGCATTCACGCGCCACCAATACCAGCGCAGCAGATAGACGCCGCCGGTGCCGGCGCCGAGTTCGAGAACGATTTTCCAGCCGGCGCTGACGGATTGCAGTTGCATGGAGACCCATGCGGCGGCCACCACGAGAAAAATCGTGGCGAGGCGCGAGGCGTTGACGTAATGCGCTTCGCTGGCATCTTTTTTGAGGAACCGGCGATAGAAATCTTCGACGAGATACGAGCTGCCCCAATTGAGTTGCGTGGCCACCGTGGACATGAAAGCGGCCATGAACCCGGCAAGGAGAATGCCGAGCAGCGCGTGCGGCGTGTGCTGCGTGGCGACGAGCATGTAGCCGCGTTCCGGCTGCGCAAGATTCGGATAGAGAACGACGGCGGCAAGCGCGGTGAGAATCCACGGCCAGGGGCGCAGCGCGTAGTGTGCGAGGTTGAACCAGAGGACCGAGAGCATGCCGTGGCGCTCGTCGCGGGCGCTGAAGATGCGCTGCGCGATATAACCACCGCCACCCGGCTCGGCGCCAGGATACCAAAAGGCCCACCACTGCACGGCAAGATGGACCACAAAAGTGATGACGGGAAGGGTCCAGAGCGCTTCGCCGGTGAAGCCTCGCGAAAAATCGGGAAGTAGCGCCGTGATGTCGCTGGCATGCGAGCCAACGGCCGCGCGCTTGGCGGCGAGCTGCGCAAGGAGTTGCGGCATTCCGCCGACGGCATGCACGCCGTACCAGGCAACAGCGATGACGATGGCCATCTTGAGAATGAACTGGAAGAGATCGGTCCAGAGAACGCCCCAGAGTCCACCGAGCGAAACATAGATGCCGGTGAACGGCATCAGGAAGAACACGCAGATGGCAAGGGCTTTGCCGTCGCTGATGCCCAGCGAGGTGCTGATGATATTCACCATGGCTTTGGTAACCCAGCCGAGGATGAGGCAATTCATCAGCAGTCCGAGATAAACGGCGCGGAAGCCGCGCAGGAAAGCGGCGGGCTTCCCGTGGTAACGGAGTTCGGCGAACTGCACGTCGGTGATGAGGCCGGAGCGGCGCCAGAGCCGCGCGAAGAGGAAGACGGTCATCATGCCGGAGGGCAGAAAGCTCCACCAGAGCCAGTTCCCTGCTACGCCCTGCGTGTAGACAAGCCCGCTGACGGCAAGCGGCGTATCGGCGGCGAAGGTGGTGGCGACCATGGAGGTGCCGGCGAGCCACCAGCTGACTTCACGGCCGGAGACGAAATAGTCGGCGGTGCTTTGCCCGGATTTGCGGCGGAAATAGAGGCCGAGGACGAGCGTGATGAGCAGGTAGGCGGCAATGGCGGCCCAATCGAGTGCGGTCAGCGACAAGGAGTGGTCCTTTGTTGGAGTTTGCGCATCGCTCGATACCCTGCCCTATTGTGCAATCGGAGCACGCGCCGCGCGTCCGGGAAAAACGCCTTCGACGGTCTTGCCCTGTTGGATGACGGCGACGCCGTTGACGAAAACCGAGTTGATACCGGCGGAGAATTGCAGAGGTTCGTCGAAGGTGGCTTTGTCCAATATGGTGTTGGGATCGAAGACGGTGATGTCGGCGTCGGCTCCGACTTTGATGCGTCCTTTGTTGGCAAACATGGGCGCGTGCGTTTCCAGGCGCTGCGCGGGCAGAAGAGTCATCTTGCGGAGCGCGGTCATCAGGTCGAGTGTTTTTTCCTCGCGCACATAGTGGCCGAGCACGCGGGAGAAAGTGCCCTGGCCACGCGGATGGACTTTGGAACCAGTGATCGGCATGCCATCGCTCGCCACCATGATGTCGGGGTTGGCCAGGGCTTCGCGGACGGCGCTTTCCGGAATGGAGAAAATAATGACGATGCCGCCTTCCTTGCGGTACTTCTCGAAGGTTTCGGCGGTAAGGCGTTCGCCCGTTTTCGCCCATTGGAGATCTTTGTAAGTGATGTCTTCGGATTCCTGCCAGCCCGGATCGAAGATGGCCGATTCAATGGCGGTGCTGCCCGCGGGGTAGGGATACGCTTCGGTCGAAACATCAAGCCCGCGCTTGCGCGCGCCTTCGACCATGGCGATAAGACGGGGGGTGTCCTTCATGCCCATACTGGTGATGTGAACAACGTGAAGTGGCGCGCCCGTTGCCGCTGCTGCGGCGATGACCTCTTCCAGGGCGGCGAGACCCGTGTTGGGTTCTTTCGGGCCGTTGTAGCGCAGATGAACGTGGACCGATGCATGGTGGTTCGCTGCAACCTTGAAGACGTCGACAATTTCGCCGTGGGAGGCGCCAGCGGTGTAGTTGATGCCCATACCGACGGCGAGGGCGCCGCGCTGGAGGCCGAGTTCGATCAGGGAATCGATCTGCTGCAGCTCCTCAGGAGTGGCGGCACGGTGAGCGGCATCGCCAGTCGGGAGAAAAGTGCCTGGGTCGTGCATGACTTTCATGCGCACCGGTATGTGCCCGACGCTGGCGCCAAAGTTGATGAGGGAGTGGCCTTCGCGCTTGGAGTAAAAAGCATCGATGTCCGCGACGCCGGCTTCGAGTTCGAGCGAAGTGGTGACGCCGTCGTGGACCTGGAATTCGTAATTGCGGGGCTCCTGGCCGTGTTCGTGGAGATCAATGAAACCCGGAGCGACGACGAAGCCGCGGGCATCCATGGTTTGTTTGCCCTGGAGTGGCTGATCGGAGATGGCGGCGATTTTGCCGTTGCGGATGCCGACATTGCGGACGGCATCGAGGCCGGATTCGGGGTCCATGACGCGGCCGCCAGAGATGACCGTGTCGAAAGAGTCCGCCGCGGCGTGCGTGCGACGAATGGCGAAGGCAATCAGGAGGCAGGCGGAGAGCAGAGCGAGAATCGCGCGGCGCAAGAGGATGTCGTCTCCTTTGGGTGGAACCGCCGCATAGTTTGTCCGCGAAGGGGGCGGGTGTCAAAGGGTTTCTGAATCGATTCAATACAGGGGGAAGTCAGTCGGTAGTTGGTAGTCAGTAGTTCGTAGTCCAGAAAATCGCAAATGCTCCGGACCTGCTTCTACTTCGAGCTTCCGACTACAAACTACCGACTCCATGGGAAGCTTGCCTACCGGAAGCAGGCGCTACCAAAGAAAGACCCCGGCTCGGGGGGTACGAGCCGGGGCGGGGGTACTGCCTGAGGGGGGCCTGGGGAAACTTGTTTAGTGCGTGAGCACGGGCTGCTGCGAAGAGGCGAGAGCGCAGATTTGCTGGAGTTCTTCGTAGGTGAAGAAGCGCTCCTCCTCGAGGCCGGCGCGCTCGAGATGGCCGATGCCGGTTTCGCGGGAAATGCGGCTGATCTCCGCGACGGAAATACCCAAAAGATACGCAGCGCGAGACTGGGTCACGTACTTTGGTATGTGATTATCCATTTCGTGTTCTCCCCTCATGCCGGAATCAAAGCCATGGCGTCTTCTTCCACCGCGACGATCATGGTCTTGTAAATGTCCACATCCCATCCTTCGCCAATGCGCATGCGAACGGTTTCGCCGCCTTCCTTCAGGAGCTTCCCCCGCAGTGGCACCTTGATATCCCCAAGAGCAACCTGCAGAACCACCGCGTGACCCAACCAAGCGTTGTACCCGGCTTCCATGGGTGTCCTTCCGGAAGAAATTGGATGCATTGTGCAGGGATAGAATCGGGTTTGCGGGTGTGTCCAGCAATGGTACAGCGAGGTTAGCGGACTAGTATTTAAGTACTGCCTGGCGGATGGAAGTCGTTCTGGGGAACGGATTTTGGCGGGTACTTTGGTACCAACTCTTCGGGACGCGGCTCCCATCGCGCGGTTCGCAGGCTTCGGCGAAGCTTGGAGCCGTGAAGAAACGGTTCTATGCGTCTTCGTTCGTGACACCCGCGCCCACGCCGCGCCCAGGGGTTGGATTGGCGCTGGGCGGGGGATTTGCGCGCGGGTATGCGCACCTTGGCGTGCTGCGGGCATTCCAGGAGGCGGGGATTCCCGTGACGTCCGTGGCGGGCAGCAGTATTGGAAGCATCCTGGGCGCAGCGTACGCCAGCGGGGCGGAACTCGCTTGCATCGTTGAAAAGTGCCGGGAGATCCGATTCAAGGACTTTGCGAAATGGCGGGTTTCGCGGTTTGGGCTGGCCAGTAATGAAAGGCTGGGGAGCCTGGTGCAGAAGCTCTTTGGGACGCGGCAGTTTGAGGATTTGAATGTGCCGCTGGCCGTGGTGGCCACCGATCTGGGAACCGGCGACCCGGTGATTTTCCGGCAAGGCAATCTGGCGGAGGCAATTCGGGCGAGCTGCGCGTTTCCAGGATTGTTTGAGCCGATCCAGATCGGGACACGGTGCCTGGCGGATGGCGGGCTGGTGGCTCCAGTTCCAACGAAGGCGGCGAGAGAGATGGGCGCGGAGTTGGTGGTGGGCGTTTCGGTGGGAATGCATGACGGGCACCGCGGGGCGCCGACTAACATATTTCAAGTGGTGAGCCGGGCGGTGAGCGCGGCACAGAAGCATCAACTGGAAGGATGGGAACGGTACGCTGATCTGGTGCTACGGCCTTCCGTGCAAGGATTGGCCTGGGACGATTTTGACCGGATTGACGAGGCCATGGAGGCCGGGGCCATTGCGGCCCGGATGGCGGTGCCACGGATCAAGAGATTGCTGGAGTTGCAAAGCGAGGAGCGGTCCACGTTTGGAAAGCAGGGCGAACTGCTGCTGGCGGAGTCATTACAATGAACAGCCGGGCTTCCATCTTGATTTTTTGCGCGTTTTTAATGTGCCTTTGGGAGGAAACCGGGCAGAATCCGTTTGTTTTCTGCTACCGTATTGCATGGGGCGCTATTTGGAATCTCCGCGCGCATGCCTGGTCCCTAATCGCCGCGCCGACAAGGTCTAACGCCGAGTGCTTGACGCCATCCTCCACTTCTTCCACGCACTATTCAGCCCCGAAGGTCTAAAGCAATTAGTCAGCTCCGGCGGGCCAACGCTGATTTGCACCATCGTATTTATCGAAACAGGATTTTTCGTGGGTTTTTTTCTACCCGGTGATTCCCTGCTGGTGACCGCCGGAATTCTCTCCGCTGGCAGTCTAATCCCCTTGAAGTGGCTGCTGGCGCCGGTGATGCTGTGCGCGATTGTGGGCGACCAGGTCGGTTATTGGATCGGGCGCGCGGCAGGCGTGGCGCTTTACAAGAAGGAAGACTCCCTGTTTTTCCGGCGAAGCCACTTGCAGCGCGCACACGAATTCTATGAAAAGTATGGCGGCCGGGCGGTGATCCTGGCGCGGTTTGTGCCGATTGTGCGAACGTTTTGCCCGCCGGTGGCGGGTGCGGCGCGGATGTCTTACACGAAGTATCTGATTTATGACATTTTTGGCGGCGTTTTCTGGGTGGGAACGATGATCCTGGGCGGTTATTTCCTGGGGCGCACGATTCCGAATATCAGCCAGCGGATTCATTACGTAATACTGGTGGTGATTGTGCTGTCGCTGCTGCCGGCCATCATCAGCGTGTTGAAAGCGAAACGCGCGGAAGATGCGGCGGCTCCGGCCAGTGGCGGGGAACGATAATCCATGGCGAAATTGCGCGCGGTGATTTTTGACATTGGGCGGGTGCTGGTTCGCGTGGACGTGCAAGCAGTGAAAGCGACGCTGGCGGAGGGACTGCCGTTGTCGCCGGAGGAGTTGTGGTCGGCGATTGAAAAAGATCCCCGTTGGCCGGACTGGCAGGAAGGCCGGATGACGCCCCGCGACTGGTATCTGCATTTGTGCAAGCGCTTCAACCTGACGATGATGTTTGAGGAGTTCACCACGGCGTGGAATTCGGCGCTGGATCCAAAACCCATCCAGGATATTTCGTTGTTTGCGGAGCTTTCCAAGAATTACCGCCTAGGATTGCTTTCGAATACGGACCCGATTCACGTTGGGAAACTGGAATCTACCTATGGGTTTTACGAGTATTTCCCGAAAGCGGTGAGGACATATTCGTGTTCGGTGGGAGCGAGCAAACCGAACCCATTGATTTACCAGCACGCGCTGAAGGCTTGCAAGGTGAGAGCGGAAGAGGCGGTCTATATTGACGACATCCTTGCGTACGTGGAGGCTGCGCGCAAGTTGGGGCTCGCCGGGATCCACTTTCAGTCCCCCGAGCAACTGCGCAAGGAATTGGGCGAAGCGGGCATAAAAGTGGAAAAGTCCTGCACTACGTAGGAAATCGTCAACAACGTTCTCAAACACGTAAAGATTGCCAGAACTAGTACCGCCTGCCCTTTCGGGCAGGTGGCGTAACTGCCCATTCGGCAAGCACTTAACCTTTCCACAGGCGAGCGCGAGGCACGGTCCCAGGCTTGCAGACTACTTAAATACGAACAGCTACGGCGGCAACTAAGCGCCGCCATTCTGCAAAAAGTTTGAAGTACCCGAAATGGGTGAGGAGAAGAGAGTCATTATGTCTGACGAGAACTACACGAACGTTGAGAGCAAGAGCGGATCCTCCTGGCAGTTGCCGGCAATCGCCATTCTGGCGCTGCTGGCACTGGGCGGCCTTTTCTTTGGCTGGTCGAACTCGACCAAGATGGACGCCGCAAAGCAGGCGGTGACGGATCAGTTGAAGGCCGCGCGACAGGCGGAGCAGCAGGATGTGAGCGCACTGAAGGATCACATTGCGCAAGTCGAGAAGACGAACACGGATCTTCAGGGCGACCTGAAGGTAGTGACCGACAAGCTCAAGATCACGCAGGGTCAACTGAAGAAGGCGCGGACGGAAGCGTTGGAAGCCAACTCCGAAACGACCCAGAAGCTGACCGCGCTGGATACTTCGGTGCATAACGAACTTTCGACCAAGGCGACCACGGATGACGTGAAGACCGTGGACACCAAGGTGACCACCGTCAGCGACAACCTGACAAAGACGAACAACGACCTGAACATGGCGCGCAGCGAGCTGGGAACGCTGATTGCCAAGAACCACGACGAAATCGATTACCTCCGCCGCCTGGGCGAGCGCGACTACATCGAATTCACGATCACGGGCAAGAATCAGCCCCAGAAGGTCGGCAATTTGACCGTGGAGCTGAAGGGCGTGAACGAGAAGAAGAACCGCGCGAACGTGGATGTGGTTCTGGAAGACAAGAAGCTGCAAGAAAAGAACCGCAACATCAATTCGCCGATCATTCTCTACCCGAGCAACCAGCGGCAAGCGATGGAGCTGGTGATCAACAAGATCGGGAAGAACACCATCAGCGGCTACCTGAGCGTCCCGAAGGCGGGCGTTACACCGGCGGCGTCGGCTTCGGCGTCGAAGTCGGGCAACTAAGAATCCACCAGTTGGATGGAGTGAAGAGGCGGGAAGCCGGGGGCTTCCCGCCTTTTTGTTTTGGCGTTGTTTGTGGGCTGGCAGAAGAAAGATAGACTAATGCAGCGAAGGTAGCTTACGGCGAGCTGTAATTTCGCTTGGTCGCCGGTGGCGGGGTTGCACAAACCGGAAAGCTCTGCGCTGCGCCTCGCCTGGGGGAGATGGATTGCGTTCGACGACGGTGGTGTTTTGCGCGATTGACAATCTGATTGGCGTGACGCACAAGGCGTTGACGGGATTTCCGGAGTTTCTGGAAGGGTTGTCGGAAGCCGGGATTCCCGTGGTGCCGGTGAGTGTGCGCGGGCGGCTGGAGCTGGACGCGGCGATCCGGAAGTTTGGGCTGGCCAATCCGTTTATAGCGGAAGGGGGATGCGGAGCGTATTTGCCAGAGGATTATTTTCATCTGAAGCCGCCACGGAGCGTGCGGCTCGGAAGATTCACGTGCATCCCGCAGGCTAGGCCGCAGCCGGCGGCGAGAGAGTTGCTGGCAGAGTTGACGGAGGAGACCGGGGTTGAAACCGTGGCACTGCGGGATCTTTCGCCGAGAGAGTTGTCACAGAATACGGGCTTGCCGCAACGCGAGGCGGAATTGCTCCGGCAGCGGGATTTTGACGAGTTGTTCTTTTTTGCGGGAGCGGCCGACGAGGATGTGAAGAGCTTTCGGGAAGCTGCAACCCAGAAAAAGGCGGATGTGCGGCCCCGGGGAGCACTGTGGTCGCTGGCGGTGGGAGCGAATTTGAAGGGATGCGTGAAGGATCTGGAAGGGCTTTATCAGCGGTCGCTGCGGACGAGTCCGCTAAAAATCGGTGTGGCGACCTCGGATGAGGCGCGGGAGTTGTTCCCTGCATGCGACCGGTGTCTGCTGCTGACGGCGAAAGAAGATGCCGTGGCGCAAACGGGTAAATGGAAAAGCTTGCCGCTGTTTGCGGCGGACACGTGGGCGTTAACGGTGGAAGCGATTCGCAGTCGCCAGTTTTGAAGAGGAAGCCGGGCCGGGTTAAGTCATGACCGTGGGCAGGGGAAAGAACAGGGACAAACTGTGCGGAAATTTTCACAAGGAGGCGAAGGAAGCGCTGTCCAAAAATGAGAAAAGTGCAAATAGCCGCAAAAAGCGGGGTGTAATGATGGTACCAGGACCAGGCTTCCAAATTGGCAGAAGGATTGCTGCTAGTACTGTGTCAATCTAGCCACTTTCTCTTGGGGAGCCGCCATGGACTGGATGCGCCGTTTCTTTGTAATGCCCGCGTCGGAGACGCAGATGGGATTAGTTTTGGCGTTGTGCATCTTCACGATGAGCCTTATGTCGATCGCGCTGGTATGGCAGGCGCAGGTGATCGCGAAGCAGAACGCCGTGATTCACATGATGCAGTCGAAGTTCGGCGGCTGAGCTAGATTAGGCGGCCCGCTACGGGAAGCGGCCATGCAGTGCGTTTCCTTTTTCGAAACTATTCCACAGCGTTCTTTTTTCTTTCTCCTGACATCACCAATGCGATGTGCTTGAATTCTCCCTGCGGGGGATTTTGCAAGGGAGAATTTCAGTGAAGCGCATTTTACTTGTTGTGGCAGCAGTATTCAGCTTGGCGGCGGTTTCGGCGGGACAACAGGCGGCGCCGGAACCTTCCGGGAATGCTTCGACGCGGCATGCGTCGAAGCACCATCACCACCATCATCATTCGGGGCATCATGGCAAGCATCATAGCGCCAGCCATGCACCGAAAAATTAGTTAAAGAAAAAGCAGACTCCTCGGGCAAAAAGCACGCTCGGAATGACAGGCGGCGGATTCACTTCAGCAGACAAAGAGACCGTAAAAATAGAGAGGGCCCTCAATGAGGGCCCTCTTTTTCTTTTGCTGCGTCGCTTGACGAGCGGACCAAACGGCGATTCGTTCGTGCGCGACACGCACCGCGAGAGCGGTGTGATCAGCAGTGTTGCGCTGTTAAGCCCGGTGGAGTCATGCAACCCTCCGGAGCTTGTTAGCTCACGACTTGGGTATACGCCTGAGGAATGCCGGGCGCAAGAGGAAAAGAAAAAGAATTAGGGGATCAGCGCCGGCAATGCGCAGGCGGCACGAAGAGTCTGAATTTTCTAATTACTTGATAAAGAGGGTTTCGCGGAGCTGATCGCGGCTGATGAAAGACTTCATGCTGCGATAGCGGCCGAAAAGGTCCTGAATTTCGCGATTCTGGTAAACCTTCTGTGCCGGGAAAATTGGCTTTGCGGAAAGGACCTGGAGCGTATTGGTGTCCGCAACGCGATAGCGCTGAAAGCCGGCAGGCTTCTTGCTATGGAACATAGCAAAGACGACGGCGCCCGGGCGAAGCAGATCGGTAAGTTGCGAGACCATGAGCTTGGCGAGAGCGGGTTCGGTGTAGTCGAGAATGTCCCAAAGCAGCAAAGCGTCGAAGGATGAGGGAGCATGCTGAAGATTGCTCTCGAGGAAGCGCTTGGCGCGGGCTTCGGGCGTGCGCTCAGCAAAGGATTCCGGGGAGGGATTTTCCTTGGCCTTGGCACCGTCTTCGGCGAGGAACTGGGACCAGTCTCGTAGAATGTCGTCGGAGGTAACACGGAAACCCCGCTCGATGAAGAAAGTGAGCGTGGTCTGCCAGGCAGGCCCGAGATCAAGAAGCGTGCCGCGTCCAAGACCCTCGAGATTCCAGAGGAACTCTTTGAGACCGTTGGAAAGACGCGAAGATTCCTGGGGCTCCGGAGGACGATTGGCGCCGACGGCAATCGGAGCGCCATTGGGGCGATGTGCATTGCGATCCGCGTGAATCGGAGAAGAAGTGCGAGTAGTTGGGGTGCTGATGCCGATGCCGAGTTTGTTCAGGAATCCCATGCGCTAGTTCGCTCCTGCAACAGCCGCGCCGGATGCAGTGGATCCCGTGGCGGCTTCGGTGACTTTGGGCTTGGAGGAATCCGTTTTCCTGGCGGGCGATTCAGCGGCATGGACAGGGGCCTTGCCCGCTTCCATTTTGCCGTGGAGCTCGGCGCCTTCTTCGATGGCCACGCGTTCAGCGCGAATGTCGCCATTCACGCGGGCGGAACTCCAGATCTGGACGCGATCGGAGCCTTCGAGCTTCCCGTGGACGCGGCCGCGAACTACGATTTCCCGGGCGATAATATCCGCCTTGATGGTGGCGTTGGGCCCGACGGTAAGAACGGCGTTTTGAAAGTTGAGCTTGCCTTCGATGGTGCCGTCAATGAACAGATCCTCGGCGCCGGTAATTTCTCCCTTGATGCGAATGCCCTGGCTGATGCAGGCAACAGCGTTCGGAGAAACGGCGGCCGCGGGTGTGGAAGGACGAACCGGAGGCGCCGAAGTGGAAGGAGTCGCAGCGTTCACAGGACCTGTGGAAATCTCATTTGGGTTAGGCTGCCGCCCGTCCTCTTTACGCCACATAAAGACACCTCAACGCGGGATAGATTCTCCAAAGTCGCTGAACTTAGGCTGGAGGCGTACTGCGACTCAGAAAGAGAAAGATAGTACAGGACTTAGAGGAAGTAAAGGGCGAGGTCTAACTTTGAGACCCGGAAAATGACGGGAAGGTTTACACATTGGTCACCAAAGAGGACCGCATTCTTGGCGATTCCCTTCCCTTATCTTTCGCCTCCGGAAAAGTGGGAATCCCAAAAGGCGACGAGCATGCCCTGAAGTTCGTGAAAGAAGAGCCTTTCGGATTTACGTTTTTCCCACCAGCGATCGGGATCGAAATCACCATCGCGTGCCGCAGCCGCGGAAACGGAAATAGAAGAAGGAAAGGACTTTTCGAAGATGTAAAGAGCGCGGCGCGTGTGGTAGTTCGAAGTGACGAGAATGATGCTGCGGAAATGGTGCTCCGAGGAGAAGCGCGCAAGCGCCGCGGCTTCTTCAGCGGTGCTATCGGCGTCATGCGGGAAGACAAGGATTTTTTCCTTGGGGACGCCGCGCTCGAGGAGATCGTGCTGCATAAGATCGGTGATGGCGGCGTTGGGACGTAGGCGGCGGCCGCTGGCAACGACGAGGGGAGCGATATTCTGGCGGATGAGTTCGGCGGCGCGAGTGGCGCGATCGGCGTAGAAATTATCGTCCCCGAGGAGAAGGATGGCGTCGGCGTGGGTGGCGGGAGCGTCCACGACCCAGGATTCGGCAGCGTAACGCATGATGGGATGGCGCGCCAGGTAGATCAGGAAACATAGAGCCGCAAGGAAAAGGAGAGCGATGAGGGTGCCGATGACGCCCCCCTGCTGCGAATGGCGACGCTGCAAACGAATCATGAATTTGGATCGACGGCGCGAAGCTGCTCGGCGGCCTGCTCCGGAAGCAGTGAGTTGAAATAGACTTCCTTGATGCTGTAGGACTTACTGCGCTTTTCGAGAATGGGCATAATCTCGATGTGCCAGTGATAGTCCTCGGAGAGGGTCTTCCAGTAACCTGAGAGTTCGCCCTTCTTGTTGCGCGTGTTGGGCGCAGTGTGGACGACGAGGTGGAAAGCCGGAGTGATCTTTTCCAGACGGCGGATGACGCGGCCGAGCAGCGCCGCGAGTTGCCGGCGGTTGGAGCCGGGGCGCGGCTGCTCGAAGAGATGGTTGTGGCGGCGATGGAGAACCCAAATTTCGAAAGGAACGCGCGAGGCGTAGGGACAAAGGGCGTAGTAGTCGCCCTGAACGTCCACGATGCGTTTGCCGAGCTTTTCTTCCTGGCGGACAACATCACAGAATACGCAGCGCTCCTTGGTTTTGTACCAGTCATGAGCGGAGACGAGTTCGTACTTGATTCTGCGTGGGACGAATATGGTGGCGGTAACCTGCGAATGGGCGTGAGACCATTCCTGCCCGGCCTGAGAGCCCTGATTCTTGAAAACGGTGATGTATTTGAAGCGCGCGTCTTTTTTCAGGTCAGCGATGCGGGAGCCCCAGACGGAAAGGACATTCTCGATTTCGTCGTCGCCAAGTTGTGAGAAGCGCTTGTCGTGCAGAGGAGTTTCGACGATAACTTCATGGGCGCCGAGGGGCCCCATCTTGTCGTAGATGCCTTCGGCGGCGCGGCCCGGATCGATTTCGACGCGATAGAGCGGGTCGGGGTGCGGAACGACGCGGACGCGCCACTGGCCCTCGGAGGGAGAAGAGAGAATGGTCTTGAGATTGTCAATAGCGGGCGGATCGAAGGGGCACGGAGTATCCGATTCTTCAGGGCGTTCGCGCTGACCGGATACAACCCAACTTTGTGTGACGGGATCGCGGCGTATTTCCATGGGATGGGTCAGCGCGTGTAGCGCGTGGGAGTCGGACCTTGTTCCAGACGGTGACGATCCCAGATGGCTCCTTCGCGGGAGTAGTAGGCCATTTCAAAGTCTTGCGTGAGTTCGAGGGCGTCAGTGGGGCAGGCGTCTTCGCAAAGGCCACAGAACATGCAGCGCGAGGTGTCGTAAGTAAAGGTGGTGAGGACTTTGCGGCGGGTGGCGTCGTCGCGTTCCCAGCCAACGACGATGAGGTTTTCCGGGCACGCAAGGGCGCAAAGATTACAGCCAATGCAGAGTGTTTCACCGGATTCCGGATGATTGTTGAGGCGGGGAGCGCCGCGGTAGCGCTCGGCAATCATGGGGCGCTCGAGGGGATATTGCTCGGTATAGACATTCTTGGGGTGTTGCGTGCGGAAGGTAACGCCCATGCCCTTGAGGACGTCCAATTGGAAAATCCGCTCGACGAGATCTTTCATGATGACAGTCTCTTTGGGCCGTGGCCGGATGTCAAGGATTCTTGGGATTCGCGTTGGGTGGATGGGAGGTGGCGGGGAGCGACTTCATTGCATGTTATTCTCTGCGTGACTGGCTATGAGCGACCTGGATTTTATGCGAATGGCGCTGGAAGAGGCGCGGGCGTGCGCGGAAGCGGGCGAAGTCCCGATTGGAGCGGTGCTGGCGCGCGGCGAAGAAGTGCTGGCGCGCGGGGGAAACCGGACGATCCGGGACTGCGACCCGACGGCGCACGCGGAGATTGTGGCGCTGCGGGAGGCGGCGCGAAAAATTGGGAATTACCGACTGCTGGATACGACGCTGTATGTGACGCTGGAGCCGTGCGCGATGTGCGCGGGAGCGATCGTGCAGGCGCGGGTGCCGCGCGTGGTGTACGGAGCGGATGATCCGAAGGGCGGGGCGTTTCGGACGTGTTTCGAACTGCTGACCAGCGCGAAATTGAATCACCAGGTGGAAGTGATACCCGGGATTCTGGGCGAAGAGGCTGCTTCCCTGCTGCAGGCATTTTTTGCGGCGCGGCGGTAGGCGGGGCAAGTGCGCCAAGCGAGGCGACGCAGAGGTAACTCGCAGAATCCGATGAGAAACGGGGCGTAGCCCGGACCTTGGGGTCTCTGGTAAAATAGCGTTAGTGACCGCGGAGAGGTGACTGAGCGGTTGAAAGTACTCGCCTCGAAAGCGAGCGTGCGGGAAACCGTACCGTGGGTTCGAATCCCACCCTCTCCGCCATATCCTCGTTGATTCAATTGCCCTTGCGGATGCCTGCTACTCAAACTTAAACCGATTTATTCGTGTTTTGGGCCTGAAATGGACCTAACGATACCTGCCACGGGTTTGCCCTCCCCCGCCCGAGAAAGGCCTTGTACTGATACCCACTTTTCCGGTAACCTCTGCCGGCTCAAACGGTCGATGCAACACCATCTGGTATAAAGCAGCTTTCAAAGGTGGTGTTTATGAGACCAGTGAGTCGGTTTGGGCTTTCGGCGGAGCAGAAGT